>Ga0307374_10012536_pt1 | contig 11867 bp, 11 predicted proteins | sample OX3MG_FD_202532 | JGI IMG/M metagenome (GOLD analysis project Ga0307374, IMG submission 202532) | Soil microbial communities from Risofladan, Vaasa, Finland - OX-3 | ecosystem: Environmental > Terrestrial > Soil > Coastal area > Acid sulfate soil | place: Finland: Risofladan, Vaasa | collected...
TCGGTAAAATCCAATGGCGCGGACGTTGTCGGTGTTGACGTCGAGGTCGAGGCCCAGCGGCGAAACGCGCTTGGCCTCGTCGATCAGTGCGGCGCCGATACCGGATCGCCACGAAGCGGGCGCGACCACCAGCTGGTCGAGATAGCCAGTCTTCGGATCGACGGTGACGAAACCGATCATTTCGCTGTCGGCCTCGGCGATCGTAATTTCACAGCCAGGCACCAGCTCGTTGCGCCAGCGTTGGCGCCACCAGTCGAGCCGCTCGGCAAAGTTGATCCGCGGATAGGCCGCTTGCCAGGTACGCAGCCAAAGCTCGTTCGCGGTGTCTTCGTCGCGCGCGTCGTAGCGGCGCAGGCGCACGCCTACTTCTCCGTCAACTTCAGCTCGATGCGGCGATTGCGACTATAGGCCTCGTCGGTGGTGCCGGTATCGATCGGCTGGAATTCACCGAAGCCGGCGGCGACCAGGCGTTGCGGCGAGACGCCCTTGCTGATCAGATATTGCACCACTGAAATCGCGCGCTCGGCCGACAACTCCCAGTTTGATTTGAACGGCGAGGTCGCGGTCACCGGGCGCACGTCGGTGTGGCCGTCGACTCGCAGGACCCAATTGATCTCCGAAGGAATCTGCTTCTCGAGGTCGATCAGCGCCGAGGCGAGCTTGTCGAGCTCGGCGCGGCCTTCCGGTCGCAGCACCGCTTGACCGGAGTCGAAGAATACCTCCGACTGGAACACGAAACGGTCGCCGACCACGCGGATGTCGGGGCGGTTGCCGAGGATGTCGCGCAGCTTGCCGAAGAAGTCGGAGCGGTAGCGCGACAGTTCCTGCACCCGCTGCGCCAGCGCCACATTGAGGCGCTGACCGAGATCGGCGATGTGCAGTTGCGAATCCGTTTCCTTCTGCTCGGATGTGCCCAGCGCCGCCTCGAGGGCGCCGATTTGCCGGCGCAGCGCGCCGATCTGCTGATTGAGGATTTCGATCTGCGCTACGGCGCGCGCGGTCGCCTCCTTCTCGAGGTCGAGCTGGGAGCCGAGCCGGCCGACCTCGGCTTTGCCGGTGTCGGCGTTCTGCGCCCCTTCGGCGACGCCGCGCAGCCGATCACGTTCGCCCTCGGTGGCGGTCAGCGACGCGCGCAGATGCGCGACTTCATCTTCGAGGGTCGTTTTGCCGGTGTGCTCGAGCGAGAGGAGGTCGGACAGCCGCGTGATTTGCGCGTTGAGACGGGCCAGCGCGGTGTCCTTGCCGGCGACTTCCTGCGACAGGAAAAATTGCGCAACCATGAAGACGGTAAGCAGGAAGATGATCGACAAGATCAGCGTCGACAATGCGTCGACGAAGCCCGGCCAGTAATTCATGCCGGTGTCGCGGCGGGTTCGGGAAAGCGCCATGCTTTTTTGCGCCTGTCTTTATCTCAGTCGGCGCGTTCGCGCGACAAAAGTTCCATGAAGCGCCGGATGTCGCCGTTGAGTTTCGATTGGGTGTCGGCCCAGTCGCGGATCATTTGCTGTTCGGCGCGCATGTGCTGGACGAGGCCCTGGATCGCTTCGGCGAGGTTAGCCATGGCCGCGGTCGTCGCCTTGCCGGAGCCGGTTTCGTTGATCGAGTTTCGTAACCGCTCGATAGCGTCGGTCATGCCGCCGGGCGCGGCCGCTGCGTTCGTGCCGGCCGCGTCGAGATCGTGCACGGTGGTGGCGAGCCAGTCCTCGAGGTTGTTGTAGAACCGGTTCTGCGCCTGGCTGGTCTGCAAATCGAGGAAGCCGAGAATGAGCGAGCCGGCGAGCCCGAACAGCGACGATGAGAACGAAATGCCCATGCCGCCGAGCGGCGCCGCCAATCCTTCCTTGAGCGCGTTAAACACCGTGTCGGCATCGCCGCCGATATTGAGATTGTTGATGATACCGCCGACCGAACCGACCGTCTCGATCAGGCCCCAGAAGGTGCCAAGCAGACCGAGGAAGACGAGCAGCCCGGTCAGGTAGCGCGCGCTGTCGCGTGCCTCGTCAAGGCGGCTCGCCAGCGAGTCGAGGAAGGCACGCATGATCTGGGCCGAAATTGTCATCCGGCCGGTGCGCTCGCCGCCGAGGATCATGGCCATCGGCGCGAGCAGGGTCGGCGCGCGCGCCGCCGGTACGGCCGGATCGGCGCGGCGGAAGCTGTTGACCCAGGAGACTTCCGGAAACAGCCGGATCACCCGAACAAACGACAGGATAATGCCGATCAGCAAAACGCCGACAATCAGCCCGTTGAGCCAGGGATTGGCCATAAAGGCATTGAGGATCTGGCGCTGGAGTACGAAGGCGATCAGTCCGCACAGAATCAAGAACACCAGCATCCGCACGAGGTAGATGCGAGGGGAGGCGAGTTTGACTTGATCGACGCTGTCCGCCATCGGCTTTCACTCTACGCCCGGGGCGTACTTACTATGGCATAGCCTGGCTCTTAAGAAAAACGCATGAAAACGCGGCCGGTGCGCGCAGCGGCCCGCTGCTTTGAATGTCGCAACCTTTACGGCGCAGTGATGGCGCCGGCGGTTCAGGATATTTCGGCGGATTTCACCGAGGACTGGACGGCAGCGTCTTTGCCGGCGGTTTTTAAGAGCCGCAGCAGCTCGCGGTGCATGGTGTCGTTGCCGGCGACGATGTTGCCCTGGGTCAGGATCGCCTCGCCGCCGTCGATGTCGCTGACGAACCCGCCCGCCTCACGCACCAAAAGGATGCCGGCGGCCATGTCCCATGGCGATAAATCGCGTTCCCAATAGGCGTCGAGGCGGCCGGCTGCGACCCAGGCCAGATCGAGCGTCGCCGCACCGTACCGGCGCAGCCCCGCGTATTTTTGCTGTGCGGCAAAGATCTCCCGGTGGGCGACGGCAAGATCGCCGCGGCCGTAATGCGGCAACCCGCAGGCGACCACCGCTTCGTCGAGACGCCGCCGTGCGGCGACGCGGATGCGACGGTCGTTGAGGAACGCACCCTTGCCGCGCTCGGCGACGAACAATTCGTCGTTCGCCGGATTGTAGGTCAGTGCCGCAACGATCGCGCCACTGCGCTCAAGCGCGATCGAGACCGCGAAATGCGGGATCCCGTGCAGGAAATTGGTGGTGCCATCGAGCGGATCGACAATCCAGCGGTGCGTTTTGTCGGCGCCGGCATGGGTGCCGCCTTCTTCGCCGAGGAAGCCATAGTCCGGCCGCGCCTTGGCGAGTTCCGCGCGCACGATCTCCTCGGCGCGGCGATCGGCGGCGGTGACGAAATTGCGCGGTCCTTTCAGGGACACTTGCAGATTTTCGACTTCGCCTAAGTCGCGCTTAAGGCTGCGGCCGGCGCGATAGGCGGCCTTGATCATGACATTGAGGATTGCGGACTGCGGCATGGCGCTTCGCTACCTGCGCCGCGGGCCGCGCGCAAGCCCGGCAGCATTCGTCAAAACAGCCATAAGCCCTCCGATCCCTTCATCGAGCCGATGGCGAAAAGCTCGCGCAATGGTCGGCACCGCGCTTCCGCCTTCGCCCATTCCACCGGCGGCGTGGCGCGCTTGCGGTCCCAATAGCAGGGATGCGGGAAAAGACAGCGGTGCGCGCGCCGGCAGTGGCGCGTATGGCAGTCCTTCCAATAGCCGAGCAACGTGCATTGCGCCTGCGCGAGATACGCGTGCCGGCGGCGCACCGGCAACCGCTGCCACTGCGTGCGCGTCATCCGGCGCGGAAACCGCCAATTGGCTGCACTCACTTTTCGTCGCACCATTTATCTCCTTCAGTCGAATCTCCGATCCGTCTTCCGGCGGCGTATCGCCGCTCTCGTTCCCTCTCCCCTAGGGAGGGGGGCAGGCAACGCAAATCCCTACCCTCCGCCCTTGCGGGGGAGGGTAGGGAGGGGGGCAGGCAACGCAAATCGTTCTCGCGACGCATCCGCGCCCGAGCTTTGCCGACACCACGAAGCCACGAAGATTCTTTGAACCGCTTCCCCGCGATTAAAGCGAGGGAAGCGAAGCGCCGAAAGGCGCATCCGACCAATGTCCGCGCATGCGCAAACAAGTAGGCGCGGTTTGCGCCACTCATCTGCTGCGCGGCGGCGGTCTCAGCGGAGACCGCCCGCCTTCCGGCGCTTCACTGCGGTACTCGCCACGCCAGTCGCAACCAGCATTGGCTCAGCTTCAGAACCGGGCTTCCCGAAACCTGGCTCGGCAGGTGTTTTGCCCGCTTTCGCCATGGTCCGGTTAAGCGCGCTCCGCGCAGACCGGTCCTATTGCCGGTCGGTCGGTGACCCAAAGCCGCCCGGGAGCGGAGTGCAAATCTCCGCGCGCGGGCACCGCATCCCGCTCCGTCTTTGCGGCTTTGCCTTTCCGGAAAGGCGCCCTCAATGAGCAGGATTTCCGTTCGTAACACATACGGTGACGCAAGTCAATGGAAAAGAGACGAGGAAATCGCGGGTAGTGGTCCAGTCCCATGGCTGGCCCTACCGGAAATCGGTAGTGTCTCAGTTTGATTGTGGCGACTTAACTAACGATGCTTTTTGTTCTTCTTTTTTCCGCCCGCTGGATGTGACTGCGTGGCGACTTCGGTAGATTCTGTCGCAGATGACCCGTGATCACTCTTTCCGAATAGTTTTCTTCCACGAATAAGACTTGCAACGCCTCCAAAAGCCGAGAAACCCGTCAAAGCTCCGGCCACCCATGGTTGGTTGATGGTGGCGCAATAAACAGCACCCGCTGCCAGCGCTATACTGAGAAGCCATCCAAACGTCAGCCCAGTAATATTGGTAACGCCATCCCACGTTAAATGGCGATCTTCCCAGCCATGGCGATGGTTCTGTTCATTTTCAGCCATCGCCAGTATCCTGTCGGCTGATCCCGGCAGGATAGACTCATATTCCTGAAACTGCTGAGGCGCTGGCAGTGGGCCTTGATGGAAAACAGTCGATGTTTGGACGACAGCCTGGCTTACCTGGAATTTCAGGTCTTTAATTTGATCGGGGCGAACAAAACGTCGAAGGCCTTGTGAAAGGCGCTCCTCAAGTCTGGTTGGATAAACGAGTGCTACGTCACCATGTTTGGCGGTCGCAGCGCTTTCCGACGGGGGGCGCGTTACCGTCTGTCTCGGTATTTTTCTGAGGCGGAGTTGATGTCGCGTCCGACACGTTCCCAATCGTCCTTTAAATTACCTTTATAGCTTTTTGAATGATAGTTGCATTTATAGCTGTCAAAAAGATCAAAAGGCATCATTCCCGACAAAGCGCGATCCAGCAGGTGATCCCCACAGACGGGGCATCTCCGATCCGATTTGCGATCTGCTTTCATGCCCATCTACATAATACGGTGGCGCGCAGCTTCAATATCACATATGCTTAGCGATAAGCAATTAACGGATTTGCCCATGCCGCGCGGACCTAAGGGTGAACAGCGCCCAGCCGACGTCAACGCCCGCGCCGTCCTGATCGGCAAGATCGCTACTGGCGAGATCGAGGACGCAGCAACGGACGACGGCAAGAACGCTGCCGCTGTTGCTCTTGGGCGTATGGGGGGGAAGGCGCGGGCGGCGGCCTTGGGTAAGCGTAAGCGCGCAGAGATCGCGAAAAGAGCTGCTCAAAAACGATGGGGGGTCGGCCCAAAATAGGTGTTGACTTTTTTCCTAAAATACTCGTATTTGTTGCAAAGTGCATTTTGCAACAGGATACGCGCCAATGTCGGAAGCTCACAACCCGGCTGCCGAGTTAATCGAGACTGAGTTCCCCGAAGTCTACCGCCCTTTGGTGCCGTCTGCTCTTAAACGAGCGTACGCGAGCGCGGATCAAGCCTACGAACGCCTAGACTTCCTAAACACTCCCAGCGGACGGTTTCATAGAGGCGACCTAATCGTTTTGGCGACGGAATTAGAGTTCGAGCGTCTAATAAAAGAACGACATCTTCCTTTCGAAGCATGCTGGGACGATTATGCATCACCTACCGGCAAGCATTTGGTGATGCGCTCTCCGGGCGCGCAGATCACTATCAATCAAGTCGAATACCCGCATCAAAAACCTCGTTTGGCGGTTTTCCGGAAATTGTTTAGCGTTCCCAATACAGAATATCTGTTCGAAGAATGGAATGAAGAACGCAAGAAAGATGATTCTAAGAAACATTTAGTTTTACTCCACGGTCACGCACATTTGCGCTTCGCCAACATTGCTTTTCCTCATCCAACAGAAAACAAGCTCATTTGGTGGACCGACGATCTTTTGAAGCTTCCTCACGAAGTCGCTCAAGACAACACTAAGGCCAAAGGCGAAGGCCCAATCGCATCACCGGAGCCGGAGCTTGTTGAAGAAGTAATAAAGACCGTCCGCGATACGGAAGGCCGATGATTAACGTCATTAGGTTTCCCGACCGCGCTGGCGGCGCGGTCCCACAACGATTCGCCGATGCGCGCGTTGCGCTCCAATTATCTCGTGCCGACGTTGCGCGCGCGCTGGATGTTACCGGAACTACGGTAGGCTACTACGAGAGCGGTGACCGCAAGCCGGATATGGGTATTATTTTGAAGCTCGCGACGATACTTCGACAACCCGTTTCCTTTTTCTTTCATGAGGGAACCATAGACGTTTCAAAGAAAAAGGTTCGCTTCTTTAGAAGCATCGGACCAAAGAGCAATAAGCTTAATTTGGCGCTGGATGTGCGGACGAATTGGCTCTGGGAGTTTGTGCAAACATTGCTTCAGGCGGGCATTCGCTTGCCAACGCCTAACGTCCCTCTATTTGATGATGTCCATCCGGACGGAGAATATTTGCTAAAACAAATTGAGTACTTGGCTTCGAGGACGCGCCGTTATTGGAATTTAAGCGACGGGCCAATCAATAATATGGTCGCCTTGTTAGAGTCCCAAGGAATTGTCGTTTGTCGTTTCGAGATTGGATCCGAGAAAATTGATGCGTTCTCATGTTGGGCGGATGGACGCCCATATGTAATTTTGGGTTCTGACAAATCCTCTGCGGTGAGATCGCGATTCGATGCGGCCCACGAATTGGCTCATTTAATTCTCCATAGAGATATTTCCGAGGACGATCTGGAGTCAAAGGGTGTCCGGGATAGGATTGAACGGGAGGCAAATTGGTTTGCGGGAGCTTTCTTGCTTCCGAGAGGTTCATTGTTTCGCGAATTTTATTCGACCAGAGCCAACCACCTTAAGGGACTCAAACAACGGTGGCTTGTTTCTATGCAAGCAATTGCGCATCGGGCGAAGGACATTGGCGCTATCGATGAGAATCAGTATGTTGCTTTTCGTATTCAAATGACGAAACGCAAGGAGCTAACCAGAGAGCCGCTGGATGATGTGATTCCAATCGAACGTCCCGGCCTTCTATTCAATGCTTGGAAAAAGCTGGTCGATAAAGGACGGCTTCCTGAGCCAGACGAAAGCGAATGGATGGGAGTGTCACTGCCAGTACTTCGGGACCACATAGGCGGCCCAGCGCCCCGGAATCGCGCGCCTCCGAGCTTGGTCCTAGTTGATGGGTAGATGAATCTTCTACTTGACGCTAAGCATAAAAGTTCATATCATGCACGGCATGAACAAACTGCCGTTAGAGAAGCGCGTCCAAATCCTGACCATGCTGGTCGAGGGGTCGTCGATGCGTTCGGTGTCCCGCGTTACGGGCGTCTCGATCAATACGGTCACGAAACTACTAGTAGACGCGGGAATGGCCTGCGCGGCCTTCCACGATGAGAAGGTCCGAAACGTCAAGGCCAAGGCCGTTCAGTGCGATGAGATTTGGTTGTTCAGCTACGCCGAGCAAAAAAACGTCAAATTCGCCAAAAGCGCGCCCGAGGGCGCGGGCGACATTTGGACATGGGCCGCAATCGACGCGGACTCCAAGATCATCGTTTCATGGCACGTCGGCGACCGCAGCCAGCACACCGGGATTTCGTTCATGGGCGACTTGAAGGCGAGGCTCGCCAACCGCGTTCAACTCACCACGGACGGCCACAAAGCCTATCTAAAGGCCGTGGAGGCGGTCGATTTCGACGCCGACTACGCGATGCTGAACAAGATTTTCGCGACGGACTACGCTGGGGCGGGACGCTACAGCCCGCCCAAATGCATTGGCGCGGTCAAGACCGCAATTATGGGCAATCCCGATCCGGCGCTCGTGAACACGTCGTTTGCTGAGCGGCAGAATTTGACGATGCGGATGGCAATGCGCCGGTTTACGCGGCTGACCAATGCGTTCTCAAAAAAGTTCGAAAACCATTGTCATTCGCTGGCGCTCTATTTCTGCTGGTACAACTGGATCAGGGCGCACAAGACGCTTGGGCGTACTCCCGCGGTGGCAGCAGGACTTATCGACAGGAAAATGCACATGGCGGACGTGGTGCAAATGATTGATGCCCGTGAGCAATCGCAAATCCATCAACGCCGTGCACAGATGTTATCCACGCCACAATCAAACTGAGACACTACCGGAAATCGCGCTCCTACCGCGAGGTTCGATCTACCAGCGACCCGACCCGATCCGTCACGTTAGCCGCCATCGCTGGCGAAATGCGCAAAGTTTTGTTGAGCCGGTTATGTCTGCGGCGCTAACCTTTACTGACTGACCGTGATCACGACGGCGGCGGTTTGTTGAGCCAGTCGAGCCAGACCTTGGCGGCCTGCTCGCCTGCGCTGCGGTTGTCGGCGTTGAGGCCGTTCACGAAATCGTCGAGTTTCAGGTTTGTCTCACCGCGCGCCTTGGAAATGAGGTGCCATTTCGTCGCCCCGACCGGGTCGCGGGGGGCGCCACGGCCATCGGCGAGAATACGTGCGTAGCGGTCTTGTGCGATTGGGTTGCCGTGCAGCGCCGCCTTATGAAACAGCGCCGCGGCGGCTTGCTCGTTCTTGGCGACGCTTTCGCCGTTAAATAGCGCGATCGCATATTCGACTTGCGCATCGGCATTGTCGGCGAGCGCGGCGAGCGACCACAATCGCACCGCCTCTTTCATGTCTTTCGGCACGCCGCGGCCCTGCTTGTAAAGCGTGCCGAGCGCATATTGCGCTTCCGGATTGCCGGCCTCCGACGCGGCGCGAAGGAGTTCGGCGGCGTGCTTGAAATCCTGGGGAAATAATTGGCCTTCCATATAGAGCAGCGCCAGATTGTAGGCGGCGAGCGGATGGCCGAGCTTGGCCGCCGCGGCCAGCAATTTGGCGCCCGCTTCGCGGTCGCGTGCGCCGGCGCGACCCTGCATCCGGAACATCCCCAGCGCAAACATCGCATCCGGATCGCCGCGATCGGCGGCGAGCTTGTACCAGTCGGCCGCCTTGGCGTCGTTGCGCGGCACGCAATAGCCGTCGGAATAAAGTTCGCCGAGAAGCGTCATCGACTTCGGATCGCTCGCGGTCTCGACGTAATGCGTCGCCAGCGCGAAGGCGCGCAGGAAATTACCGCGCTGGAATTCGCCATAGGCATAGTCAGGTTCGGCGGTGGCGGCGGCGCATCGGGTCGCGGCGGCGATCACGAGCGCTGCCACGGCCACGAGGGTCCTGCCGCCCAACGGCTTCATTGCGGCGCGACGGCCTCGGCGAGGCTGGCGGTTGCCGCCGCCACTGTCGCGGCCGCAGTTGTTTCGTTCGTCCATATCCAGTCACCGAGTGCGACAAAATCGGCTTTGGCCCGCGCCAGCGGGGCGACTTCGTCGAGGCCGGATGCGTAACCCACACAGGGTATCTCGAACAATCCGGCCCACCAGGCAATTCGCTCTTCAAGCGCATCGAAGGGCGGATGGCTGCCGTGCTGGTTCGGTTCGCCGAACATGACGTAGTCGGCGCCAGCTTGGCCGGCGAGCATGGCATCATGACGGCTGCGCAATCCGCCGCAACCGGCGATGCGGTCGGGCTTAAGCGAGCCGATTGCGGCGGTCAGCGCCTCGATGCCCGTGAGGTGGGCGCCATCGGCGCCGGCACGTGCCGCGATGTCGGGGTGACCGTCGAGTAAAACCGCGATATCGCGGCGTTGCACGACCGCGGTAATGGCTTTTGTTCGATTGATCAGAGTGCGCTCGTCGGCTGCGGCAAGTCGCAGCAGCAGGGCGGCGATATCGCCGGCGTCGAGCACCAAGCCGAGGTCGCGCGCGAAGGCGGCGGTATCGTTTAGTGGCGGCGTAACCAGATATAACCGCTGGCGGGGCTGTTGCGCGCTCATTGCAGTTGAAGCCGCCTCACGCTGCCTTTCGCTCGAGGTCGGCTTTCCATTTCCCGAGCGTGGCAAGTCCGTTCATGCGGGCGCGGTGGCTGAAAGCGCGTTGCGCTGCGGCAACATTCTCCGGCTTGCCCGCCCAGGTCTTCTGCGGCGCCGCCTGCAATGCGCGGCCAAAGGAGAAAGTCACGCGCCACGGCAGCGGTCCCATTTTGTTGATCGCGTCGAGGTGAGCGGTCGCTTCCTCGTCGGACTGGCCGCCGGATAAAAAGGCGATGCCGGGCACCGCGGCGGGGACGCAGGCCTTGAGGACGCGCACGGTCTTTTCGGCGACCTCCTCGACCGAAGCGGTCTTGCCCGATGTCTTGCCGGGCACGATCATACTTGGCTTCAGCACCATGCCCTCGAGTGGCACGCGCTGATAGAACAATTGCTCGAACACGGTCTTGAGCGCGAGCTCGGTCACCACGGCGCAGCGCTCGATGGTGTGATCGCCATCCATCAGAACCTCCGGCTCGACGATCGGAACGATGTCTTCGTCCTGGCAAAGCGCGGCGTAGCGCGCGAGTGCATGCGCATTGGCAAACAGGCAGCCGTAGCTTGGGATGCCGGGGCCGATATTGATCACCGCGCGCCATTTGGCGAATTTGGCGCCGAGATTGCGGTATTCCACCAGCCGCTCGCGCAGGCCGTCCAGGCCCTCGGTAACGACTTCGCCCTGGGTGAATGGCAGCGGCTGGGTTCCCTTGTCGACCTTGATGCCGGGCAGCGCGCCGCATTGTGCGATCACTTTGACGAGCGGCGTGCCGTCCTTGGCGTTCTGACGGATGGTCTCGTCGTAAAGGATGACGCCGGAAATAAACTTCGACATCGACTCGCTGCTGCGGAACAGCATCTCGCGGTAATCGCGTCGCGCGATCGGCGTCGACTCAATGCCGATGGCATCGAAGCGCTTCTTGAGAGTCGCCGTCGATTCATCGGCGGCGAGGATGCCGCGGCCGGGAGCGACCATGGCTTCCGCCACCCTGTTCAATTCGTTGAGGTCCATCGCGCCCTGCTCGATTTGGTCATGCCGGCTCGGTTTGGCCGACATTATTACCGCTCCAGTAACGACTCAAACCCCGCGTCAGCGCGGGGCGGGGGATATTTTCAGCACCTCGACGCCCGGAAGCGTTTTACCTTCGATCCACTCGAGGAAAGCGCCGCCGGCGGTGGAGGCGTAGGTGAGGCGGTCGATGACGCCGGCGATATTGAGCGCCGCTAAGGTATCGCCGCCGCCGGCGATACTGACAAGCTTGCCGGCGGTCGTGAGTTCCGCCGCCGCCTTGGCCACTTTTACCGTGCCGTTATCGAACGGCTTATACTCGAAGGCGCCGAACGGGCCGTTCCAGAGTAGCGTCTTGGAACGGGCGAGCACCGCGATCACCTGCTCAATGCTGCGCGGCCCGATATCGAGGATCATATCCGAGGCGCCGACGCCATCGACCGGGACGACGCGCGAGGCGACATGCGCGGCGAGCGTCGGCGCCACGACGGCATCGACCGGCAACACAATCTCGCGCCCGAGCGACTTCGCCTTGGCCAGAATGTCGCGCGCGGTCGGCAGCAGGTCGGTTTCGCACAGCGACTTGCCAACGGCTTTGCCTTGCGCCGCCAGGAAGGTGTTGGCCATGCCGCCGCCGATGATCAATGTTTCGACCTTCGCCAGCAGATTGCCGAGCAGATCGA
>Ga0307374_10012537_pt1 | contig 11867 bp, 10 predicted proteins | sample OX3MG_FD_202532 | JGI IMG/M metagenome (GOLD analysis project Ga0307374, IMG submission 202532) | Soil microbial communities from Risofladan, Vaasa, Finland - OX-3 | ecosystem: Environmental > Terrestrial > Soil > Coastal area > Acid sulfate soil | place: Finland: Risofladan, Vaasa | collected...
GGGAAGATCCACCACGTCGTCGCCAACGTAGGCAATCTCGTCCAGCGTCACGCCTTCCTTTTCCATGATTTCGCGGATCGGCTTCATCTTGAATGCCTGGCCCTGGTAGACGTAATCCATTTTCAGGTCGCGCATACGGGTGGCCACGGTCTCGCTGATGCGTTTGGTAATGACGCCGCACTTGATGCCGGCGATCCGCGCCAGCGAGATGCCGGCGCCGTCGTGCGCGCTGTAGCCCTTGGCTTCCATCATGGTGGCCGAGTGCACGCCGAAGCCGATCTGGCCTACCTTCTCTTCGATTCCACGGGCCACCAGCGATTCGCCTCCAACGTTGCCGGGCACCAGCCAGATGGTGCCGTCGGTCAAGACTCCATCCACGTCGAAGAGGATGATTTTGATTCTCCGGGCGCGTTCGCTCGCCGTCATCGCCATAGGGCCATTCTAACGGCGCAAATCCGGCGCCCTGGATTCGCATCCATCCGCGACAATAGGACCAGATGGTGACCGATCCGCCGCATCCGCAATCGCCTGCCCCGCTCGCGCCCGAGGACTACTACATGGAGGATGGCCTGCTCGTCTTCACCGCCGCCTATCACCTCAAACGCGGTTCCTGCTGCGGCTCAGGCTGCCGGCATTGCCCGTTCGGATACGAGAACGTCCCGGAGGATCAGCGCCCCACTCCGCCGGCTGCTGCAGGCGGCGTCACCGAATCCGGTTGACCCCGTACAGCCCCGCGCGCATTTACCGAATATATCCATAAATGATACATCTGTAACGGAAATATGAGGACCGGCTCCCGGGTCCGCTTTGCGCGCTCTGGACCGCCCGCCAACCACAACAAAACCTTCCGAATCGCATCTATACAGGTGGTCTTAAAGGACTGGAATGAAGAAGGAGCAAGAAGAGAGATGAGATTCCCCATTTTGAAAGCCAGCCTGGCAGCTGCCCTGCTGCTGGCGGCCGCGGTTTATCCCGGGCAGGCGCAACAAACAGAAAATCAGGGCCAGGGCCGCGCCCTGATCACCGTGATCCCCAAGGGCAAGAACGCCTCTGCGCCGCAATTATCGCAGCAGAATCTGTCGATTACGGTAGGCGGCAAGAGCGCCAACATCACCCGGCTGACGCCTGCCACCGGCCGCAACGGAGCCCTCGAGCTGGTGATGATGCTCGACTCCGGCGCCAGCACCAGTCTCGGCACGCAGATGTCGGATATCAAGAACTTCATCACCAGCCTGCCGCCCGATGCCCGCGTCTCCCTGGCGTGGATGCAGAACGGCGTCGCCCATCTTACCGGGCCGCTGACGACCGACCATCAAGCCGCCCTGCGCGGGCTGCACATTCCCTCTGGGTTCGCCATGGAGGACGCCAGCCCCTACTTCTGCCTCTCCGACCTGGCCAAGCACTGGCCCTCCAGCGATCCCAACGCGCGCCGGGAGGTGGTGATGATCAGCGATGGTGCGGACTACTACTACCGCAGCTACGATCTGAACGATCCCTACGTCCAGGCGGCGATTACGGATTCGGTCCGCTCCGGCCTGACCGTCTACACCATTTACTGGAGGAACAAGGGACGGTTCGACCGCACCTGGTATGCCAACGACCTGGGCCAGAACCTGATGCTTGAGGTCACGCAGGCCACCGGCGGCAACAGCTACTGGGAAGGCATGGGCAATCCTGTCTCCCTGCAGCCGTTCTTCAAGGACCTGGACAAGCGCCTCGGCAACCAGTATGAAGTGGGATTCGTAGCGCCGCTCCAGAACAAGTCCCGGGTGCTCAACATGAAGGTGAAGACCGAGGGCGTCTCCGGCGCCAAGATCGTCGCGCCCCAGCAGGTGTACGTGGGCCGAACTTCCATGCAGTAATTCGGCTCTTCCGCACTCCAATAAACGCCGCCCGTTCCCGGGCGGCGTTTTCAATCATGGGGAGCCAAAGCCTGTGCCGGCGCCAAAGACAGGCTCAGTACGGTGATGTCATCCTCCTGGCCGAACCTCTGCGCAGCTTCGGCGATCTGTTGCGCCGCCTGAGTAGCAATCCGGCGGGTGCGCTCAAAGCCGAAGAGGTCGCCGGCGGAGTTCCGTGCTTCCACCACGCCGTCGGAAAGGAATGTCAGAGTGTCGGCGGGTTCAAGCTTGAGCCGCGTTTCGTTGTAGGTAACAGTCGGCGCGATTCCGAGGGGCAGACCGCCTTCTAATTCGATTTCCACGCCGTTGCGGTACGGCGCGAGATGGCCAGCGTTGGCGAGTGTGAGCATACCGTCACTGGAGATGCGCGCGCAGAGGCAGGTGGCCATGCCGCCCACGCCGCTGGCGCACAGCACTCGATTCAAGTGGGCCAGCACCTCGGCCGGCCTTTCCGCCTCGTGACCCTCGCATGCGCCCAGCAGCATGGCGCCCGTCATTCCCGCAGCGGTGCCTTTGCCGCTTACATCACCCAGAAGCAGCCACTGCGACCCATCCTCCAGCACGCGGCAACGGTAGAAATCTCCGCCCACCTGCTCCGCCGGCAGGAACACCGCATCCGCGTGCAGGCCAGGAGCAATTTCAATGCGCGCCGGCACCAGGACACGCTGAATCTCCTGCGCCGCCCGCATCTCCGTGGCCAGCGCCGCCCGCTCCCGGTTGGTCTGCCGTATGCGCTGGATCAGCAGCAGCGTCATCGCCACAACCACTCCCGCAATTGCCACCGACCGCACGCTTTGGAACTGAAGGAAGGTGTATTCCCCCACACCCAGCCAGGGAACCTGTGCGCCCAGGTACAGCAGATCCATCCCCATCCAGAACGAGCACACAAAGTAGAGCGCGAGCTGGGAGCGCGGGAGCTTGTTCACCGGCCAAAACGCTACCAGCGGCGCAAGCGCCATCAGCACGTCCAGCGGAATAAGCACCGAGTTCACCTCGGGCGACGAGTCGACCCAGTAGCGCCAAGCCATGCTCTCGCGCAGGGGAAGAAGAGCGGCAACAAACAGCATGACACTATTGATGACCGTGATTCCGATCAATCCCCGGAAGAAGACGTGGACGCGCCGGCCGGCCAATGCGAAAAAGAAGAGGATGTAGAAAACCTGCTCCGTGTTCCCGATCGAGTACAGCAGAAACTCCATCCGGGAAGGGAAGTGCACGGAGGCGGCGATCATGAACTCGTCGAATCGCAGCAGGGCCAGCCCCAGCCAGGCGAGGCTGGCCCACAGCAGCACGCGCTGGGTGCGTTCGAACAGGTAGAGTGCCAGGAAGAAGATCCCTGCCGCCACCATGATGGCGTTGCACACCCATACGACCCAGCGCGAGCGCAGGCCGCGGAGCACCTGGGCAGAATACCGGTCGCGCAGCAGCTCGGAATCCCCCAGCAGAATCCAGGGCAGCGGCTGCTGGCCGTTCAGGGTCGGCGTAAACGTGATCCGCGCCGCCAGTACCAGCGGATGCCCGCGCTCGGAAAACGCGGGCGACTCGTACTGGTTCACCTCACCCACGGTGTGCGAGCCCGTGTTCAGGTCGCCGAACCGCGCCAGCAGTTGTCCGCCCACAAACAACTCGTATGCGGCGTCCGCCTCCACCTGTAGCACCGGCTTCACTTCCGGAGCCAGCGCGGCGGGATCGATCCGGCAGCGCAGCCAGAAATGCGGCTCAATGGTGGATTCTGCCGTCCAGCGTGAAGCGGGCTGCCAGCCGGACTCGTCCAGCCCTGGGGCCGCCCAGCGCACATCGTCGCCGGCGCGATACACGCACTTCTCCGGCGCAATCGACATGGCGGTCTGCGCGACCGCCACGGTGGCAGAGAACATCAGCGCCAGAAACATCCATTGAAATCGTGTCATTGTGGCCGCAACCGGGGAATACCTGCACTATAAGGCATTTCCTCGACATCTCTTATTGAAATCCCCCGTCTCCGCCGTGTAGCTTGTAAAGCATCGCAATCGCAACCATCTGTTTCGGGGCCACGCAAACCTTTGCGTTCACTCAAACGGTTGATGAATGAATGAGGACTATGAGAATCCTACGGCTGTGCCTGCTTCCCTTGCTGCTGTGCGGCGTTACGCTCGCCGCTGACGCTCAAAACTCCACCTTGGATAACGCCTACGCCCGCGATCCCAACCAGCCCATCGACCAGGCCTACACCGAGGCGATCCACAAGTACACCACCGATCCGTCCTTCCTTTCGCCTCTGGTGGAATATCTCCCCGCGTCCAAAACCGTGCCCACTCCGGAAAAGGTTCTCGGCGACGTCTCCGGCGCGCCCAACATCCTGCCCTACGCCGAAGACGTCTACAAATACTTCCGCATGCTTGAGGCCGCCACGCCGCGGGTCAAGGTCTACACCATCGGCCACACCGAAGAGGGCCGCGAGCAGATCGCCGTGGCCATCGCCGATGCCGACCTGCTGAAGAACGCCGACGCCAACAAGGCCCGCCTGGCCCAGCTCGGCGATCCGCGCACCATCAACTTCGACGACGCCAAAGCCAAAGCCATCATCGCCCAGTCGGTGCCCGTCTACTACATCACCGGCACCATCCACTCGCCGGAGACCGGCGCGCCCACCGCGCTCATGGAACTCGCCTATCGCCTCGCCGTGGACGACGCGCCCTACATCAAGTACATCCGCTCGCACATGATCGTGCTCATCACGCCCGTCGTTGAAGTCGATGGCCGCGACCGCATGGTGGACGTCTACCGCTGGCACCGCGCCCACCTGGGCCAGGACTACCCCCGCCTCCTCTACTGGGGCCACTACGTCGCCCACGACAACAACCGCGACGCCATGGGCATGACCCTCGACCTCTCGCGCAACATCATGAATGCCATGCTCGACTGGCACGCCCAGGTGCTGCACGACTTGCACGAATCCGTCCCCTTCCTCTACGACAACACCGTAGGCGACGGTCCCTACAACTCCTGGGTCGATCCCATCCTGGCCGACGAATGGGCTGAGCTGGGCTGGAACAACATCTCGCAGATGCAGTCCTTCGGCATGCCCGGCGTCTTCACCCACGGCGATTTCGACACCTGGAGCCCCGGCTACCTCATGTTCATGGGCGCCATGCACAACGGCATCTCGCGGCTCTATGAGACCTTTGGCAACGGCGGCGCCGACACCGAAAAGCGCATCCTCTCGCCCGAGGAGTACTCCCGCACCTGGTACCGCCAGAATCCCCCATGGCCCGTCGTCAACTGGTCCCAGCGCGACAACAACAACTACGAGGAATCCGCGCTGCTCTCCACCATCACCTATTTCTCGCAGCACACCCAGCATTTCCTTGAGGACTATTACCTCAAGAGCAAGCGCGCCATTGAGAAGCCCACGCTCGAAGGGCCCGCAGCCTACATCGTCGCCAACGACCCTGCGCACCTGAATCGCAATGCCGAGCTGCTCAAGGTCCTCAAGCGCCAGCACGTTGAAGTGCAGCAGCTCACCGCCGACGCCACCGTCAACGTGCCCGGCGCCAAGCGCGACGAAAAGCCCAAGCCTGAAACCTTCCCCGCCGGCTCCATCGTGGTCCGCATGGATCAGCCCTATTCCCGCATCGCCGACGCCCTCCTCGACCGCCAGTACTGGGCGCCCGACGATCCCCAAAAGCACCCCTACGACGACACCGGCTGGTCTTTCAGCGAGCTCTTCAATCTCCACGTCACCCGCATCGTCGATCCGGCCATCCTCAAGGCCGCCATGAAGCCGCTCGACGATCCCGCCTCCATCGCCGGCCAGCTCTCCGGCTCGGGCTCCGTGGTCGCTGTCAACAACTCCGGCCAGACCACGCTGCTCGCCCTCGTCTACAAGCTCAAGGACGCATCCTTCCAGGTGGCCAACAAGCCCTTCGACGCCGCCGGCCATCACTTCGCCGCCGGCTCTCTCATCATCTCCAACGCGCCCGGCGATCGGCTCACTTCAGCCCTGCACGACCTCTCGCTCGATGCCGTGCGCCTCACCGCCGCGCCTATGGTCGACGAGCACCCGGTGAAAGCACCACGCATCGCCTTCATGCACACCTGGCTGGCCACGCAGACCGAGGGCTGGTGGCGCTACGCCTTTGACACTGCCGGCATCCCCTACGACTACATCAACACCCAGACCGTTGCCAAAGAAGATGATCTCCGCTCCAAATACGACGTCATCATCTTTGCGCCCGTGGGCCGCGCCAACACGCAGTCCATCATCAACGGCATTCCCATGTGGGGCAATGCCCTGCCGTGGGAGAAGTCCGATCTCACACCCAACCTCGGCCGCCTCGACTCCACGGCCGACATGCGCCCCGGCCTCGGCTATGACGGAGTCGGCCACCTCAGGAAGTTCGTCGAGCAGGGCGGCCTGCTCATCACCTGCGAAGACACCGCCCAGTTCGCCATCGACACCGGCCTGGCTCCCGGCGTCAGCGTCGCCCCGGCCGCGGGCGCCCGCGTCGTCGGCAGCGTGCTCAACAGCATCTTTGTTCAGAAAGACTCGCCCGTCGCCTTCGGCTACGACGCCAACCTGCCCGTCATGAGCGCCGGCCCGCTCGCATTCAACATCTCCAATACCATCGGCCGCGCCGGGTTCCGCATCCTCATGAACCCCTATGAGAACCGGCCCACCGGCCGCGGCACGCTGGAGGATAACGACGAGCCCGAAGGCCGCAAGGCCGTCCAAGCCGAGCCCCTGCACAAGCAGCAGCCCTGGCAACCGCGAGAGCTGAATGAAGACCAGATGCGCAACAACCCCTCCGTCATCCCCGTACAGTACCGGCCGGACGTCATCCTGCGCTTCACCGACGCCAAATCCATGCTGCTCTCCGGCCTCCTCGACCACGCCAACGGGATCGCCGAGCATGCCATTGTAGTCGACGCCCATCTCGGCCAGGGCAACGTGCTCCTGTTTGCCAACAACCCCATCTACCGCGGCGAGACCATCGGCGACTACGCCCTGGTCTACAACGCCATCCTGAACCACGATCGCCTGGCCAAGCCCGCGCCAGCGGAGGAGAAGAAGTAGCGATTCGAGTTCACAGTTCTTAGTTCGCAGTTCACAGTTACATTCGAGCTGTGAACTGTGAACTAAGAACTTGTTTTTCCGCCCTCTTTCCCACCGCCGCCGCTTTGTGGCACACTGTCACCCATGGGACAAAAAGATAAAGGCCGCAAAGAAGCCAAGAAGGCGCCCAAGCCGAAACCGAAGCCAGAGCCCGCCAGGCGCGAAATCTTCACCACGCCGCCTCCGGCTAAATAGCAAAAGCCCTCCCACCCGGGAGGGCTTTCGCATTTATGCCGTCGATGGGCTCCACTGAAGGTGCCCCATCCATCGCACAGTCTTATCGTGCGATGGGTGGGATTCCAAGCGTTCCCATGTGCTATCGGAACTTGCTCATCCGCCCCGCGCAGCCCGACGACGCCCTCGCCCTCGCGCGCGTTCACGTGCGGTCCTGGCAGGCCGCCTACCGATCGCTGCTGCCCGACGAATACCTCGACCAGCTCCACCCGGAAGATCGCGCTGCGCGCTGCGACTTCTCCCACGCCGATCCGCAGAAACCCTATACCCAGGTAGCCGAGAGCGAAGGCGCAATCGTCGGCTTCGCCACCACTTCGCCTGCCCGCGACGCCGATTGCGCCGGACTGGGTGAGCTGCTGGCGCTCTACGTCGCACCGGAAAACTGGGGACAAGCCATTGGCCGGCAGCTCGCCGCCGCAGCCCGGCAGCGCCTCATCGCCCAGGGGTTTACCGAAGCCGTTCTCTGGATGCTCCAGGGCAACGCCCGCGCCGATCGCTTCTATCGCAACGACGGCTGGCTTCCCGACGGCTCCCACAAGCAAGACACCATCTGGGGCATCATCCTTCCCGAAATCCGCTACCGCCGGCCTCTTCTTCCTGGTTCCTAGTCCCTGCTGACCCGCTCCCCACACACACAAAACGGCCGCGCCCCAGGCGCGGCCGTTCCATTCCCACTCCCCGAAAAACTACGCGACCACTTCGATCCCCATCGACCGCGCCGTTCCCTTGATGCTCTTGATTGCCGTCTCCACCGACGCCGCATTCAGGTCCGGCATCTTCTGCGTGGCAATCTCGCGCACCTGCTTCTCCGTTACCTTCCCGATCTTCTCCTTGTTGGGCGTGCCCGAGCCTTTCGCGATCCCCGCCGCCTTCTTCAACAGAACCGCCGCCGGCGGCGTCTTGGTGATGAACGAGAACGTCCGGTCCGCATACACCGTGATCACCACGGGAATAATCAGCCCGGCCATCTCCTTGTTCTGGGTGCGCGCGTTGAACTGCTTGCAGAACTCCATGATGTTCACCTGCGCCTGGCCCAGCGCCGGGCCCACGGGCGGAGCCGGCGTCGCTTTCCCGGCTTCAATCTGCAATTTGACGTACGTCGTTATCTTCTTCGGAGGTGCCATGCGTTTCCTTCGGAACCAGCTTCTAGCTCCTAGCTTCTAGCTGCTAGCTGGTCTTTTCCTTCATTCAATTTTGGTGTTGCGCCTCAGTGTTCGCTCGCAAACCGGCGGCCGCTAGGTCCACGCACCGGCTAGAAGCTGGAAGCTAGTAGCTAGAAGCTGCAACTACTCAATCTTTTCCACTTTGCCAAACTCCAGTTCTACCGGCGTGGACCGCCCGAAGATCGTAACCATCACCTTCAGGGTCTCGCGATCCGTATTCACTTCGTCCACCACGCCATTGAAGTTCGCAAACGGTCCCTCGGTAATCCGGACCTGCTCGTTCTTCTCAAACTTGATCTTGAACCGCGGCTTCTCCTTGGCCTCGGCGGAGCGGAACAGGATCGAGCTCACCTCTTCCTCGCTCAGCGCCACCGGCTTGTCTCCCGTGCCCAGGAAGCCCGTCACCTTCGGCGTCTCCTTCAGCACGTGCCACAGGTTGTTGTCCAGGTCCATCTCCACCAGCACGTACCCGGGCAGGAACACCCGCTCCACCGTCCGCTTCTTGCCGTTCACAATCTCGGTCACGGGCTCGGTCGGGATCATCACCCGCCCCACTTTGTCCTTCAGCCCGAATGCCTCCACCCGGCTCGCGATAGACTCCCGCACCTTGCGCTCGAATCCCGAGTATGCGTGCAGGATGTACCACTTGAAGCGCTCGTTGCGCTCCGGCTGGCCTTCCGGCTGCTGCCCTTCGGCCTGCTCGCCTTGCGGCTGTTCCGCGGCGGATTGTTCCAGTTCTTCTGCCATCATGCTCTCGCTTCGCCCGGCCGTTCCCACACTACTGTCCGGTAAGGCGGTTAATGATCTGCGTCACCACCCCTTGGAATATCCAGTCCACCACGAAGAAAAACAGGCCGAACAGAAACGTCGTGATGATCACCACGGTGGTCGTCGATTCCACTTCCTTGCGGTTGGGAACCACCACCTTCTTCATCTCAGCGCGCACGTCACCTATGAAATGGGTCAGCTTCCCCCATGTGCCGGTGATGCCACCACCAAAATTCGCTAACGCGCCCGACCGGTCCTCGTTCATAATGGATGCCTTTGTCGCCATACTGCTGTTTTCCTTTGCCCGGGATCGGAATCAGGGCTTCGGCTTTCGCCTTCTAATCCCTCATCCCTAATCCCTAATCCCTGTTTTTTGGCAGGGGCGGAGGGATTCGAACCCCCAAGTCCGGTTTTGGAGACCGGCAGTTTAACCGTTGAGCTTACGCCCCTGTATGCAGCCTTCAGCTTCCAGCCTCTAGCTCCGTCCCGGTGCAACCACGCATCTCGTGTTCTCACCGTCGAGGCTAGAGGCTGGAAGCTAGCAGCTAGAAGCTGCTTTACTTCGTTTCCTTGTGCACCTGGTGCTTGCGGCAGCGGTTACAGAACTTCTTGAACTCCAGACGCCCCGTGGTCGTCTTCTTGTTCTTCGTCGTCGAGTAGTTCCGCTCCTTGCATTCCGTGCACTGCATCGTCACAATTTCCCGCATCTTCTTATCCTACCTGAATTCCAGGGTTCAGGGTTCAGGGATCAGGGATCAGATTTGCTGCGGCTCAACTCCCGCCCTTTCCTGCTCCCTACTCCCTGTTCCCTACTCCCTGTTACTTGATGATCTCCGAGATCGCGCCCGCGCCCACGGTGCGTCCGCCTTCGCGAATCGCGAACCGCAATCCCTTTTCCATTGCCACCGGCGTGATCAGCTCAATCTGCAGCTCCACGTTGTCGCCCGGCATCACCATCTCGGTGCCCGCCGGCAACTCCGCCACCCCCGTCACGTCCGTGGTCCGGAAGTAAAACTGCGGCCGGTAGCCCTTGAAGAACGGCGTATGCCGACCGCCCTCTTCCTTGCTCAACACGTATACCGTGCCCTTGAATGTGGTGTGCGGCGTGATCGATCCCGGCTTCGCCAGCACCATGCCGCGTTCCACATCTTCCTTCGCCGTGCCGCGCAGCAGGATCCCGGCGTTGTCTCCGGCCATGCCCTCGTCCAACTGCTTCTTGAACATTTCGACCCCGGTGCACACCGTCGTGCGCGTCTCGCGGAAACCAACGATCTCCACGTTCTCGCCCACCTTCACCTTGCCCCGCTCGATGCGGCCGGTAACCACCGTGCCGCGGCCCGAGATCGAGAAAATATCTTCAATCGGCATCAGGAAAGGCTGGTCGACGGCGCGATCCGGACGCGGCACATAACTATCCACCGCCGCCATCAGCTCGTCGATCTTCGCCTCCCACTTGGCCTCGCCGTTCAGCGCGCCCAAAGCCGAGCCGCGGATCACCGGCGCGTCGTCCGGGAACTGGTACTTGGCCAGCAGTTCGCGCACCTCCAACTCCACCAGCTCGATAAGCTCCTCGTCCTCCACCGCATCGCACTTGTTCAGGAACACCAGCACCGAGGGCACACCCACCTGGCGCGCCAGCAGCACGTGCTCCTTGGTCTGCGGCATGGGGCCATCGGTGGCGGCAACCACAAGAATCGCGCCGTCCATCTGCGCCGCGCCCGTGATCATGTTCTTGATGTAGTCGGCGTGCCCGGGGCAATCCACGTGCGCGTAATGCCGGTTCGCCGTCTCGTACTCCACGTGCGCCGTCGCAATCGTAATGCCGCGCTCCCGCTCTTCCGGCGCGTTGTCGATCGAGTCGAACGAGCGGAACACATTCTTCGGGTTGTGCTTCTGCAGCACCTTGGTGATCGCCGCCGTCAGGGTCGTCTTGCCATGATCGATGTGACCAATCGTTCCCACGTTCACGTGCGGCTTCGAACGATCAAATTTTTCCTTCGCCATAAAAGTCCTGAATCCCTTTCGTAGCTCGTACTTCCCGTTGCATGCGTGGGGCGCCGGCGTTCCGGCTCCAGCCCCAAAAACCTTAAAGCAGCTACTAGCTTCTAGCTGCTAGCTCCTAGCTTTTCCCCGCCCACCGCAGCCTCAAACTCTCGCTCCACCATTCCCGAGCTAGAAGCTAGAGGCTAGTAGCTAGAAGCTGCCTTTACTTCCCCTGCGCCCGTCCGATAATCTCGTCCGCGATCATCCGCGGCACCTTTCCATCGGCTTTTGTCCGCGTCAGCATCGGTCGCATCAACTTCATCGGGTGCCCGGGACAAATGCCGATGCTCCCGTAAATCCCGAACGAAACCGACGTTGGCTCATGTTCGCCGCCGCACAGCAGGCACCGCGTAAATCCTCTCAGATACCCAAGCGACGTGCTCATCATCCACCTCAGCGGCCCATGCCTCCACGCCGGAACTACTCCCTACTCCCTATTCCCTACTCCCTGCTTTTCAGTAGTACGCGTAAACCTTCAAATACCTCTGCCGCAGGTCCGCCGGCACCTTCTCCACCAGCCTGAGATACCGCTCCCGCGTCAGCCCCTGGTCGCTCACCGGAAGCGCGTCGTACAACCCCTGCGCTTCCTTGCCCAGAAACCCGCGCCGCAGCACGCCCTCAAAATCCCGGATCCGCAGCCCTGCCCGCGTCACCTTGCTCAGA
>Ga0307374_10012538_pt1 | contig 11867 bp, 7 predicted proteins | sample OX3MG_FD_202532 | JGI IMG/M metagenome (GOLD analysis project Ga0307374, IMG submission 202532) | Soil microbial communities from Risofladan, Vaasa, Finland - OX-3 | ecosystem: Environmental > Terrestrial > Soil > Coastal area > Acid sulfate soil | place: Finland: Risofladan, Vaasa | collected...
GTGGTGGCGTGGTAGACGCACATCACACGCTGATAGACGGTGATCCAGGCCGTGACGGTCAGGACCACGATGATGACGGCCAGCACGACCCCGTCAAGAGCCAGGCCGAAGAACGCTTGCGGAACCGAGAGTAACACGACGCGCTCCGGCCGCTGCAGCATGCCCACCTTCGCGTCGATTCCCAACGCCTCAGCCCGCGCCCGGGTGTACGAGGTGAGGAACGAGCCGATGAGCCCGAGCAGGCACATCACGACCATCGGAACGCTCGCCCATGAGTGGTGCACCGAATTCAACGCGTAGAACACTGCCAGTCCGCCGAGCACGAACCCGTCGGCCAGCCGGTCGAGCGTGGAATCCAGGAAGGCCCCGAACGTCGAGGCGGTGTTGGACCGGCGCGCGACCGTCCCGTCGAGTACGTCGAAGATGGCCGTGAGCCCCAGAAAGAACCCGCCCACACTGATATGCCCGGTGCCGTACACCACTCCACCCGTTACCGTGCACGCGGTCCCGATCACCGTGATGGTATTCGGGTGCACACCGTGTCGGACACACCAATCCGCGACGGGATCGATGAGGCGCAGGTATCCGTTCTTCAGCCAGTCCGGCAGAATCTTCATTCGGCTCCGAGACGCGCACTCGGCATACGCCTCGCCGCGCGAACTGCAGGCGGGGGCGGGGGGGCAAAAAAGTAAAGAGCCGGAGCGACGCCCCGGCGGCTAAAAGTATCCAGTTCACCAACTTGTAGCAACTGGAACGACAGTGTTTCGGGCCGGGGCCGGCGGGCTTATTCTTCCTTCATGCGTCACCTTCCTAGTGCCCGGGCGTGGACTCCTTTCGCCGCGGCGTTACTCACCCTGCCCCACCCCGCGTACGCCCAGGGGGGGCCATCCGCCCCCACGGTGTCGTCGGCGACGGTCGGACGCGCCCTGTCCGACACGCTCCGGCTCGTGCTCGACGCAGCCGTGCGGGACCACGCCTTTCCCGGCGCGTATGCCGTGGTCGGCAATCACGCCGGAATCGTGGCCGAGTACGGCGCCGGGCACCTCGACTGGGATCCGTCGCCCCGCCCCGATGCGCACGCCATGTGGGACCTGGCGTCGCTGACCAAAGTCGTGGGGATGACGTCGGCGATGATGCAGTTGGTGGAGCAAGGCAAGGTGTCGTTGGACGCGCCGGTCCAACGTTACCTCCCGGAATGGACCGGCCCGCACAAGGCCGAGGTCACCGTCCGGGAGCTGCTCACTCACACATCGGGACTCCCCGCCTTCCGCGCCTACGATCGCATCACCACCAACGGGGACAGCATCGCCAAGTTGATGATGGCCGAACCGCTCGAGGCGCTGCCCGGGACGAGATTCGTGTACAGCGACATCGGCGCGTATCTGGCGGGGAAGATCGTGGAACGGGTGTCGGGCGAGCGCCTCGACCGGTACCTGGCCGCGCACGTGTTCGGGCCGCTCGGCATGCACGACACCATGTACAACCCGCCCGACTCACTGCGGCCGCGCATCGCGCCCACCGAGGTCGATCCGCGGCGCGGCGGCAAGCTGCGCGGCAAGGTGCACGACGAGCGGGCGTACTATCTGGGTGGCATTTCGGCGCACGCCGGGCTGTTCAGCAGCGGGTACGATCTTGCCCGCTTCGCCGAAATGTACCTGAACGGCGGGGCGCTGGGTCCCGTGCGGGTGGTCCGTCGGCAGACGATCATCGCATTCACCACCGTCCAGGATCGGGCGCTTTCCAACCGCGCCCTGGGATGGGAAAAGCCCAATGGGACCAACTCGGCCGGCCACCTGATGTCGCCGGCGGCGTTCGGCCACACCGGGTTCACGGGCACCTCGATCTGGATCGATCCGGCGCAGGACCTGTTCATTGTGCTCCTCACCAACCGTGTGGACCCCACGCGGGCGAACAGCAAGATCGGGCCGGTGCGCATCGAGGTGGCCGATGCCGTGGAGACGGTGCTCGACCGGGTGGAGCGAGCGGCGGCGGTGCAAAGCACGGGCGGCTCGCACTGAGCGGCGGTGGGGAGCCGCGGCGCTTGAAGCGCCGACGGGCCCCGCTATATTTCGCCGTTGGAGAGGGTGGGAGTTCATGCCACCCAACGACTTGGAGGATTCGATGAGCACGGCACAGCAACCCGACGTGATGGTGGTCGTCACCGACGTCGCCAGCACCGAGGTCAAGAAGTTCATGGATCAGGAAGGCGTCGATCCCACGGTGGGCGGCCTTCGCGTGAGCGTACAGCCGGGCGGGTGCAGCGGGTTCAAGTACGGCCTGCTCATCGAGGACGCGGCGGCGGACGACGATTTCGTGGTGGACCAGGGCGGCTGGCGCGTGCTGGTCGATCCATTCTCGGCGCAGTACCTCAACGGGGTGACCATCGACTACGTGTCGTCGATGCAGGGCTCCGGTTTCACATTCAAGAATCCGAACGCGACTGGCGGGTGCGGATGCGGTAGCTCGTTCACCGCTTGAGTCGCGGTTTTACCCTTCTCGACGCCGTCGTCCTCGTCGCATATCTCGCGGGGACGACGGCGTTCGGCATCTGGCTCGGACGCCGCCAGAAGAGCGCCAAGGACTATTTCGTGGCCGGCCGCGACATCCCGTGGCCGGCCGTCATGTTCTCGGTGGTCGCCACCGAGACCAGCGCCCTCACGTTCATCAGCGTTCCCGGATTGGCGTACATCGGCAATCTGGGGTTCCTGCAAGTGGTGGCCGGCTACCTGCTGGGGCGCATCGCGCTGGCCTTCACCCTGCTGCCCCGCTACTACCAGGGCGAGATCGTCACCGCCTATGCGATGCTCGAACAGCGCTTCGGCCTGGCCACCCGGCGCTTCACGTCGGTGGTGTTCATGGGCACGCGCGCCATGGCCGACTCGGTGCGCGTATTCGCGACGGCGATTCCCGTGGCGATGATCCTCAGCGGCACGGGCGCGGTGCCACCGCGGTACATGATGCCGGCAGCGATCCTCGTCCTCGGCGCGCTCACCGTGCTGTACACGTACAAGGGCGGCATGCGCGCCGTGGTGTGGACGGAGCTGATCCAGGCGGGCATCTACGTGTTCGGCGGGCTGGTGGCGCTCGTGCTGCTCGGGCGCGCCGCGCCGGGGGGATGGCCGGCCATCTGGCACTCGGCGGGCGCGGCAGGCAAGCTGCACATGATCGACTGGTATACGGGATTCGACCGGCCGTACACCATGCTGGCCGGATTGCTCGGCGGCGGATTCCTGTCCATGGCGTCGCACGGCGCCGACCAGTTGATCGTGCAGCGGTTGCTCTCGGCCCGTTCGCTGCGCGACGCGCAGAAGGCGGTGATCGGCAGTGGAGTGGTGGTGATCGCGCAGATGGCTCTCTTCCTCATCATCGGCGTGGGTCTCTGGGCCCACTTCGCCGGCCGCCCCTTCTCCACCCCCGACGACGTGTTCCCGACGTTCATCATCCAGGCCATGCCGCCGGGGCTATTAGGACTGGTGGTGGCGGCGATCGTCGCGGCCACGATGAGCACGCACTCGGCCGCGATCAATGCGCTGGCCGCCTCGGCCACGCACGACATCTACCTGCCGCTCACCGGCCACTCGGCATCCGACCCCGGCACGTTGCGCGTGGGCAAGCTGTTCGCGCTGTTCTGGGGCGTAGTGCTGACGGCGGGCGCGTTGGCTTTTCGCCAGCAGGGAACGCCGGTGGTCGTGATCGCCCTTTCGATCGCATCGTTCACATACGGCGGCCTGCTGGGAGGTTTCTTCCTGGCGCTGTTCGTTCCCCGGGCCGCCCAGCGCGACGCGATCCTCGGCATGTCGGTGGGGATCACGGCGATGGCGGTGGTGGTGTTCGCGAAACCACTGGCCAGTGCGTATCCTTCCCTCGCTGCGATGCTCGGCCCGCTGGGGGCGATCGCGTGGCCGTGGTACGTGCTGATCGGCACGACCATCACCCTGCTCACCGGAACTCTTTCGTCGCTCACGCGCCCCGGCCCGCGAGCGGCGCGGGTATGACATGACGGCATACGTAATCGGCATCGACGGCGGGGGCAGCAAGACGACCGCGCTGCTGGCGGACGAGCAGGGCCACGCCATCGTGGAAGTGACGGGCGTCGCGAGCGCCGTACGCTCGGGGGGCGTGGACGCGAGCGCTGATGCCATTGCGGCCGTGGTGCGCAGTGCGCTGGCCCAGGCCGGCATTGACGAAACGCCGCGCGTCGTGTGCGCGGGGGTTGCCGGCACGGGGCGCGAGGCGCTGCGGCTCGAACTCTGGGAGGCGCTCACGGCGCGCCAGATCGCCGACGAGGTCGTGATCCATACCGATGTCGCGGTGGCGTTCGACGACGCGTTCCCGCACGGCCCGGGCATTCTCCTGCTCGCCGGCACAGGCTCGGTGGCTCTCGGGCGCGGCCCTACGGGAGCCACGGCGCGGTGCGGCGGCTGGGGCCCCGACTTCGGCGACGAAGGCGGTGGCGCCTGGATCGGGCGGCGCGCGCTCTCCATCGTGGCTGCGGCGAGCGACGGCCGCGAGCCGGAGACGGCGCTCACCGGCGCCATTCTCACGGCCACCGAGTCGCCCGACGTCACCGACCTGATCAGCTGGGGCGCCGATGCGTCGCCGGCCAGGCTGGCCACCCTGGCGCCCGTGGTGTTCCAGGTGGCCGACACCGGCGACCTCCGGGCCAATGCGCTGCTCGACATCGCCACGGAAGAACTGGCGCTCCATGCGCGCGCCCTGGCCCGGCAACTGTTCACCGACGAGCGGGCCGCCGTGCCGATCGCTCTCACCGGCGGATTGCTCGGCGCGCGGATGCCGCTGCGCAAGCGACTGACCCACCGTCTGAAGCACGCGGTGCCCGGGGCGCAGGTGCGCCTGGACGAAGTGGTGGGAGCGCGGGGGGCGGTGCGGTCGGCGATGCACTTCCTGGGCAACGCGGTGTAGCTAGGCCGCGCGCCGCTCCGTTCCCGCGGCCGGCAGTTCCCCCTCGACGCGCGCCATCACCGCCGACGCCAGGCAATTGCCCAGCACGTTGATGGACGTGCGCGCCATGTCCATGAATGCGTCCACGCCGAGCAGGATGGCCACACCCTCGAGCGGCAGGTTGAACTGGGTCAGTGCCCCGGAGAGGATCACGAGCGCGGCGCGCGGCACACCGGCCACGCCTTTGCTGGTGAGCATCAGCGTGAGCATCATGACGATCTGCGTGCCCACCGTCATGTGCACCCCGGCGGCCTGGGCCACGAACACCGAGGCGAGCGCCAGATACAGCGTGGTGCCGTCGAGATTGAACGAGTAGCCGGTGGGGATCACGAACGCCACGATGCGGCGCGGCACCCCCATCTCCTCCATGCGCTCCATGGCCAGCGGCAGCGCGGCCTCGGACGAGGCGGTGGTGAACGCGATGAGCCACGGTTCCTTGACCGCGGCGACGAACCGCCTGATCGGCACCTTGAACACCAGGGCCACGGGCAGGAGCACGGCAACGGCGAAGATGATCAGCGCCGCGTACAGCGAGAGCACGAGCACGGCCAGTTGGCGCAGCACGTCCATGCCGCTCGTCCCCACGGTCACCGCGATCGCCGCGCCGATACCGATGGGCGCGAATTTCATCACGATGCCCGTGAATTTGAACATCACCTGGGAGAGCCCGTCGCAGAACGCGAGCATGGCGCTCTTGGCGCCGCCCGACGGCACCTGGGAGAGGGCCACGGCGAAGATGATCGCGAAGAAGACGATCTGCAGTACTTCGTTGTTGGCGGCGGCCTCGAAGAAACTCTGCGGCACGGTGTGCACGAGGACGTTGCTGAACGTGGCGTGCGTGCCCGTCAGCGCGCTCTCGGCCGCAGCGTCGGGAGCGCCCAACCGCACGCCGGATCCCGGCTTCACGATGTTGACCACGGCGAGCCCCACCACGAGCGCCAGCGTGGTCACGACCTCGAAGTAGATGATCGACCGGAGGGCGAGCTTGCCCACGCGTTTCATATCGTCGCCATGGCCGGCAATGCCGACCACCAGCGTGCCGAAGATGAGGGGCACGATGAGCGACTTGATCATGCGAAGAAAGAGCGTCGCCCAGATCTTGAGATCGGGGGCCGCCCACCCGTGCTGCGCCCTGGCGCTCTCGGGATACGCCCATCCGATGAAAATGCCGACGACCATCGAGATGAGGATCCACTGCGAAAGGCTGATGCGGCGGAGGAAGCTGCGGCGCGCGGGCGGCGCCGTCGGAACACCGCCGGGGCGATGCCCGCCCAGCGGCGTCGGCCCCTGCCCCGCGCCATCCGTCACGCCCGGTCGCCCCGCGCCGCTTCGCGGAGGCGCAGCGTGGAGTGGGTGTAGCCGTAGGTGAAGTAGAGGACGAGTCCGATCACCAACCAGACCCCGAACCTGATCCAGGTGATCGTCGGCAGCTGCCACATCAGGTAGAAGCAGGCGACGATCGAAATGAGCGGAGTGAGGGGCACCCAAGGCACGCGGAACGGCCGGTAGCGGTCTGGCTCGAGGCGGCGCAGGAAGATCACGCCGGCCGACACGAGCACGAACGCGAAGAGCGTCCCGATGTTGGTGAGGTCCACCACTTCCGCGATATTGGCGAAGGCGGCGAAGGCGGCCACGAAGATGCCGGTGAGGATCGTGCCCACGTACGGCGTCTTGTACTTCGGGTGAACCTTGGCCAGCACTGGCGGCAGCAATCCGTCGCGCGACATCGAAAAGAAGATGCGCGGCTGGCCGAGTTGGAAGACGAGCAGCACGCTCCCCATGGCGATGACGGCGCCGAGTGACACGATGAACCGCGACGCGTTGATGAGGGCCGCCGGGCCCTGGGCGAACTGGAGCGCCGTGATCATCGGCTCCGCCGTCCCGAGCGTCTTCCACGGCGCCATGCCCGTCATGACGATCGAGATGGCGATGTAGAGCACCGTGCAGATGACGAGGCTCATGATGATGCCGAACGGCATGTCCTTGGGCGGATCCCTGGTCTCTTCAGCGGCCGTGGACACGGCGTCGAAGCCGATATAGCTGAAGAAGATGATCGCCGCCGCGGCGCTGATACCCTTGACGCCGTTGGGATTGAATCCGCCGGTGGCCGGGTTGGTCCAATTGTGCGGGTGGATGAGGAAGATGCCGACGCCGATGAAGAACAGGATGATCGCCACCTTGAGCAGCACCATCGCGTTGTTGGCGTCGGCCGATTCCTTGATGCCGATCACGAGAATCACCGTGATCAGGGCCACCACGAGCACGGCCGGGAGGTTGACGATCACCGGAATGCCGAACGGGTGCGGCGCCGCCGTCCATGCAGAGGCGAGGTATTTCGTGGTGGCGTCCACGCCGGACGCGCCTGCCGAGGTCAGTTGATTGAACGCGTCGTGCGCCGACCGGTAGTCGGTGGCCGTCCAGGCCGGGAGGTTGATCCCGAAATGGCCCACCAGTTCGCGGAAGTACCCGGACCAGCCGATGGCCACGCCGATGTTGCCCACCGCGTACTCGATGATCAGGTCCCAGCCGATGATCCAGGCCACGAACTCGCCGATCGACGCGTACGCGTACGTGTACGCCGAGCCGGATACCGGCACCATGGCCGCGAACTCGGCGTAGCACAGCGCCGCGAAGCCGCAGGCCACGGCGGTGAGGATGAATGAGAAGATGATGGCCGGGCCGGCGCCGGGACGGAGGGAGTCGCCGACGATCGCCGTGCCCGTGGTCGCGAAGATGCCGGCGCCGATCGTGGCGCCGACGCCGAGCGCCGTCAGATGCCATTTGCCGAGCGAGCGCTTGAGCCCGCCGTGCTCGGCGACGTCGGCCTCGAAATCGGCGACCGACTTCCTCGCGAACAGCGAATTCATACCGAGGGTCGCCTCCGGCGCCGCGGCGAACCGGCGTACATCACGCCGGCTCCACCTCGATGCGCATGCGGTAGAAGGAGCGCCAGATGAAGACGAGGGCGACCAGGAAGAAGGCCGCGGCGAATCCACGGGTGAACATCGCGCCGCGCTGGGCCGTCATCGACACCGCGAGCTCCACGGCCAGGAGGCCGAAGAGCGTCGTGAACTTGATGATCGGATTGAGCGCCACCGACGAGGTGTCCTTGAACGGATCGCCCACCGTGTCGCCGACCACCGTCGCCGCGTGCAGCTCCGTGCCTTTCTGCTTGAGGGTCACCTCGACGATCTTCTTTGCGTTGTCCCAGGCGCCGCCGGCGTTGGCCATGAAGATGGCCTGATACAGCCCGAACACCGCGATCGAGATCAGATAGCCGATGAAGTAGTACGGCTCCACGAATGCGAAGGCGAGCGTGGCGAAGAACACGGCGAGGAAGATGTTCCACATGCCCTTCTGGGCGTACTTCGTGCAGATCTCCACCACGGCCTTGCTGTCCTTGACCGACGCCTTCTCGGTGCTCTCGAGATTGATGTTGGCCTTGATGTATTCCACCGCGCGGTAGGCGCCGGTGGTCACGGCCTGGATCGACGCGCCCGTGAACCAGTAGATGATGGCCCCGCCCGTGATCAGACCGAGCAGGAACGGGGGATGCAGCATCGACAGCTTGTCGAGGTTCTGCGTGAGGCCGGCCGTGAGCGCCACGATGATCGAGAAGATCATCGTCGTGGCGCCGACCACCGCGGTGCCGATGAGCACCGGCTTTGCCGTGGCCTTGAAGGTGTTACCCGCGCCGTCGTTCTCCTCGAGCAGGTGCTTGGCACGCTCGAAGTTCACGTCGAACCCGTACTGGCTCTTGAGATCGGCGGCGATGTTGGGGATCTGCTCGATGGTCGAGAGTTCGAACACCGACTGCGCGTTGTCGGTGACCGGACCGTAGGAGTCGACGGCGATGGTCACCGGCCCCATGCCTAGGAAGCCGAACGCGACGAGGCCGAAGGCGAACACCGCCGGCGCCAGCATCAGCATGTCGAAGCCGTGGAGGCTGACCATGTAGCCCGCGCCCATGAGGGCGACCATGGTGATGCCCATCCAGAACGCGCTGAAGTTGCCGGCCACGAGGCCGGACAGGATGTTGAGCGACGCCCCACCCTGTTTGGACGATTCCACCACTTCGGCCACGTGCTTGGAACTGACCGACGTGAACACCTTCACGAACTCGGGGATGATCGCGCCCGCGAGCGTGCCGCAGGTGATGACCGCCGACAGTTTCCACCAGAAAGTGGGGTTGCCGCTCAGGTCGGGAATCACGAGGTACGACACGAGGAACGTGAGGGCCACCGAGATGATCGACGTGAGCCACACCAGCGACGTGAGTGGCGCCTCGTAGTTCATGTCGTCGGCATGCTGGTACTTGGCCCTGGCGAACGATTCGTTGACGAGATACGAGATGCCGCTGGCGATGATCATGACGATGCGCATCACGAAGATCCACACGAGGAGCTGGATCTTGACGGTCGGATCCTTGACCGCGAGCAGGATGAACGTGATGAGCGCGACGCCGGTCACGCCGTACGTCTCGAAGCCGTCGGCGCTCGGGCCCACCGAGTCGCCGGCGTTGTCGCCCGTGCAGTCGGCGATCACGCCGGGATTGCGCGCGTCGTCTTCCTTGATGTTGAAGACGATCTTCATGAGGTCGGAGCCGATATCCGCGATCTTCGTGAAGATGCCGCCGGCGATGCGGAGCGCCGAGGCGCCCAGCGACTCACCGATCGCGAAGCCGATGAAACACGGCCCCGCGTAGTCGCCGGGCACGAACAGCAGGATGAATAGCATCATCGTCAGTTCGACGCTGATGAGCAGCATGCCGATGCTCATGCCCGCGCGGAGCGGAATGGAATAGCACGGGTACGGCTTGCCCTTGAGCGAGGCGAACGCCGTGCGCGAGTTGGCGAACGTGTTCACCCGGATACCGAACCACGCCACGCCATAGCTGCCGGCAATGCCGAGCACGCTGAAGGCGAGAATGATCGCCACGCGCAGCGGCTCCATATGCTGCAGCACGCCGAAGTACAGGATCATGACGAGCCCGATGAAGACTTCCAGAATCATCAGGAACTTGCCCTGCGTGATCAGGTAGGTCTTGCACGTCTCGTAGATCAGCTCCGACACCTCGCGCATCGACTCGTGCACGGGAAGCCGCTTGAGCTGGTTGAAGATCGTGATGCCGAACACGAAGCCAAAGGCGCAGACGATCAGCCCGTACATCAGCAGCTTGTGGCCGGGCGTGCCCAGGAAATTCACGGTCGACAGGTCGGGAACCTTGAGGTTGGCCTCGCCACCGGCCTCCTGAGGAGCCGGCGTCGCGACGGCCGCCGCCGGCGCGGCAACGACGGCGGTGGGGGGCGCCGCCACAGCGGCGCCCGGCGTCTGGGCGTGCGCGGCCGGCGCGGCGAGACTTCCCGCGACCACGGCCAGCAGCAGCGCCATCAGCAGGGGTAGGGCACGGCGAAATACGGTGTCCATCCGATGCATCGTTGTCGTTCTCCAAGTTGACGGGCAGAGGCCGGCCGCGGCGAAACGCTGCGGCCGGACATAGGGCACGGCAGTCATGCGGCAGGCTTCTCCACCGCGCGCCAGAGGAAATACACAGGGACGCCGACGGCGACGATCACCAGGCCGGAAACCGCCTCGGTCCGGGATTGCGGCGACATCAGAATTAGAATCATAACCCCCGCCGCCATGGCGAGGTACAGTCCCGGGACGAACGGATATCCCAGTACCCGGTACGGACGCTCGGCGTCGGGCCGCTTGGCCCGGAGGATGAACAGACCCGCCGTGGTCAGCACGTAGAACACGAGGTTCGCAAAGATCACGTAGTTGAGCAGCTGCCCGTACGTACCACTCAGGCAGAGGGCGGCCGTCCAGACGCTCTGCAGCACCAGGCCCACCGCCGGCACACCGCGGCCGCTCAGCGTGCCCGCCGCTCTGAAGAACAGCCCATCGCGCGACATCGCGTAGTACACGCGGGCCCCGGCCAGGATGAGCCCGTTCATGCAGCCGAACGTCGAGATCAGAATGCCGATGGCCATCATCGTGCCGCCCGCCGACCCGAACATCTGCTCCATGGCCGCCGTGCCGACCCGATCCTGCGTCGCGGCGGTGATCCCGCGGGCAAGCGAGGTGGCGCCTGCGGGATCGCCGTGGAAGGGCAGCACACTCAGATACGACACGTTGGTCAGGAAGTACAGCAGCGTCACCAGCCCCGTCCCCATGATCAGCGCGCGCGGCAGATTGCGCTGGGGATTCTTCACCTCGGCGGCGGCGAAGGTGACGTTGTTCCAGGCGTCGCTGGAAAAGAGCGACCCCACGAACGCGGCGCCGAACGCCACAACCCAGGCGCCGGTGAGGTCCACGTGGCCCCAGAAATTCCCGTGGCCGAAGTTGGCGGCCAGCGCCGTGGCATTGCGCCCGATCGTGAGGCCGAGGCCCATGAGCAGGATCAGCACCCCGGTCTTCACGATGGTGAGCGAGGTCTGGACGAACTTCCCCTCGCGCACGCCGCGCAGATTTACCCAGGTGAGGACGGCGATCGCCACGAGCGCGACGAGCCGCTGGGCAGAGAGTCCGAATTGGATGGCCGTGGACGGATCCGAGCATCCCAGCCAGGCCGCGCACACGTCCAACTGCGGAAACCAGCCAAACCGGTCGGGCGAGATGCTGGGGGCGAGCACGCCGAGGAACTTGCCGAACGCCACGCCCACGGCGGCGATCGTCCCCGTCTGAATCACGGCAAACAGGGTCCATCCGTACAAAAAGCCCACCAGGGGGCTCATGGATTCGCGCAGAAAGATGTACTGTCCGCCCGCTCGGGGGAACATCGCGGCGAGTTCCCCGTAAGTCAGCGCGCCGAAGCAGGTCATGACCCCCGTGAGCAGCCAGGCCATGAGCAGCCAGCCGGGCGACCCCACCGAGCGGCCCATGTCGGCCGAGACGATGAAGAT
>Ga0307374_10012541_pt1 | contig 11864 bp, 6 predicted proteins | sample OX3MG_FD_202532 | JGI IMG/M metagenome (GOLD analysis project Ga0307374, IMG submission 202532) | Soil microbial communities from Risofladan, Vaasa, Finland - OX-3 | ecosystem: Environmental > Terrestrial > Soil > Coastal area > Acid sulfate soil | place: Finland: Risofladan, Vaasa | collected...
TCTCGAACGCCAGGGTTTCATTAGCCGAACGCCCGGCACCGCTCGAAGCATCCGACTCCGCATCGCCCCGGAAACTTTGCCAAAACTGCAACCTGTCATATCCTCTGTGCAGAGATACTAGTGGAGCGGATTTAACATTCGCTACCCACCTAGCGGCAGCCTCGTGAAGCGAATGTCAAATCCAAAGCTCCACTATGCGTGGGCGCGGCTGCCCAAAACGCATCGCCGCAGTGTCGCCCGAAAAACACACGCGCGCGCCAAACCTCGGTGGCGATTTCGTGTCGCCGTCGCAGTGTTGATATTCGCCAGACCGTGGGGCATGGTCATGGTTAACGCGATCGCTGGGGGCAGAGGTCGCAGCTAAAAATGCCCGGATAATTGCGGTTTCGCCGGGCTGGCGCCGCCGCGGGATTGGCGCGACATCGCCCCGTTCCACCGGGCACAGCGACGGGTTTGCGGCGGTGGTTGCGTTGGCCCATGCTGGTTGTGCACAAGTCTTTCGGGTGGGATGCGGCGCGCGTTTGCGCTCCCGGGCCTTGTTCCCCGCATTGGCGATTGTCGGCGCACTTTGCGGCTGTTCGGTCGGCCCCGACTACGTCCCTGCGGCGGCCCCCGCTGCGACCGACTTCAAAGAGCTGAAAGGCTGGAAGGTTGCAACGCCGAGCGATCACCTTCCTCGCGGCGACTGGTGGGCGCTTTATCGCGACCCGAAACTCAGTGTTCTGATCAAACAGGTCGAAATCTCCAATCAGACGGTCGCGGCCCAGGCCGCGGCTTACGAGCAAGCGCGCGCACTCATCCGCGAGGCGCAAGCCTCGCTGTTCCCGACTTTGAATGCCAACTACAACGCCACGCGCGGCTATAGCGGGCCGGGATCAGGCGCGGCCGGCGCGGTGGCCAACGCCACACGGTTGGGTACCTATAGTTCAACCTTCGTACCGGGAGTTTCCGCCACCTGGGATCTCGACATCTGGGGCCAGGTCCGCCGCCAAATCGAAAGCAATGCGTCCGCGGCGCAGTCGAGTTTCGCGACACTCGACAACGTCAAGCTCTCGGAACAGGCGCTGCTGGCTACCGCCTACTTCAATTTGCGCGCAGCCGATTCGCTGCTGGATCTCCTGCAACGCACGGCGGTGCAATACCGAAAAACGCTGAACATCGTGCAGAACCAGTTCAACGCCGGATTCTCGGTCACGCGTGGCGACGTCGCCACTGCCCGCGCTCAACTGGAAATCACCGAAGCGCAGGCAAAGAGCGTGGCCGGCACGCGCTCGCAATATGAACACGCCATCGCCATGCTGATCGGCCGGCCGCCGGCGGAACTCGCCATCGGACGTCACCTGCTCGCGGGCAGGAGCCCGAGAATTCCGGTGACTGTGCCTTCCGAATTGCTCGAGCGGCGCCCGGACATTGCCGCCGCCGAACGGACGATGCAGCAGGAAAACGCGCTGATCGGCGTCGCGGTGGCGGCGTACTTCCCGCAAATCAGTTTGTCCGGCGTGCTGTCGTGGGCCGGAACTCACCCGCTGCCGTTCAATATCGCCAACGAGGTCTGGTCGCTCGGCGCGGCCGGCACGCAAGTCCTTTTCAATGGCGGGCTTACCTCCGCGCAAGTCGATGCCGCGCGCGCGGCCTATTGGCAGAGCGTCGCCAATTATAAGCAGACCGTGCTCACTGCTTTTCAGGGGGTCGAGGATCAACTTGCCGCCGTACGCCAGTTAACGCAGGCGCTCGCCAAGCAGCAGAACGCGGTCAAGGACGCCCAGCAAGCCGTCGACGTTTATCTCAATCAGTTCCAGGCCGGAACGATCGCTTTCACCACCGTAGTCACTGCGGAGATCACGCTGTTAGCCGACCAGGAAACCGAGCTGACCTACCGGCAGAGCCTCTTCCTCGCCAGCGTTCTGCTGATCGAGAATCTTGGCGGCGGCTGGGACAACACCCTGCTGCCGACGAAGAAGGAATTGGAGAACGACATTTCATTGCTGCCGCAGCTGCCGCCGAATGGCTCAGGCTTGCGGCTGGAACCGCCGGATACGGCAAGCCATTGATAAATTGTGCTATTATTCTCCGGTCTGGACCGAGACCGACGTGCCGATACGGCCAAATAAGCGAATTTTCATTAGGCGAGCCGTGCTGGCTACCGCTATATATTGACGCCTTGCGGATCAATGATCGAGCAGATGGACGAGCGAACGCGCAGACCCGGCGACGAGATAGCTCCGGAAGTTCATCCGACCGCACCCGCACCCGTTGATGAGCCACGGCCGCTCAGCCGACGAAGCTGGGTCATCGGCGTTATCGTTCTGATCGGTATTTTGCTCGTCGGTTACCTGATTTATCGATCAACCGGCACGGCCCCGACGGCCGGCCGCCGCGTTCAACAGGCGGCCGCGGGCGTGCAACCGGTCGGCGCCGCTACCGTCGGCACCGGCGACATCCGCGTCGTCGTCAATGCCCTCGGCACCGTTACGCCGGTCGCAACGGTGACCGTGCAAACGCAGATCAACGGCCAGCTTCAGCAAGTTGCCTTTAGCGAGGGACAACTGGTCAAGCAGGGCGATTTTCTGGCGCAGGTCGATCCGCGGCCGTATCAGTTGCTGCAAGCGCAATACGAAGGCCAGTTGGCGCACGATCAAGGCCTACTTGCGCAGGCGCGGGTCGATTTGGAGCGCTACCAAAAACTCGCCGAACAGAATTCGATCGCTCGCCAGCAATATGAGGATCAAGTTTATATCGTGCAGCAGTATCAAGGCACAGTGAAACTCGATCAGGCACAGGTCGATCAGCAAAAGCTCAATGTCATCTATTGCCGCATCGTTTCGCCGGTCGCCGGCCGGGTCGGGCTGCGCCTGGTCGATCCGGGCAATTACGTGCAGACCACCACTAGCACCGGTCTCGCTGTCATCACCCAGATGCAGCCGATCACCGTGATCTTTCCGATTCCGGAAGACGACTTGCCGGATATCCTGCCGACGCTCAACTCCGGCGGTACTTTCCAGGTTACGGTTTACGATCGCGCCAACATCAAGCTGTTGGCCATCGGCCGGGTCATTGCACTCGACAGTCAGATCGACACCACCACGGGAACCGTGAAGGTGCGCTCGCAGTTCGAGAATTCCGACAACGCGCTATTTCCGAACCAGTTCGTCAACGCACAACTGCTGGTGAAAACGCTGAGCAACGTGGTCACCGTGCCGACGGCGGCGATCCAGCGTGGCGCGCCCGGCACCTACCTCTACGTCATCAACGACGGTAAAGTCACCGTGCGGACGATCAAGACCGGCCCGAACGACGGGCCGATGACCGCGGTCACCTCGGGCCTTGCCGCCGGCGAGCAGGTGGTGGTGGACGGCACCGATCGTCTGCGCGACGGCGCGCGCGTGTCGGTTCCCGGCGCGGCGCCGGTTGCCGATACTGCGCCGAAGAATTCAAGCGGTACGCAAAATCGGCGCAATAGCGGCAGTCAGTAGGACGGGATCCGGGAAGGCGGAGACTGTTTTCTTCGAAGCGGTCCGGTTCCACTAAAATATCGCGCATTGCATGGGGCCGCGAGCGCGAACTCGGACGCGACATGCGCGACAATGAAACGGTGCGATGAACGTCTCCGAACCATTCATTCTGCGGCCGGTCGGGACAACGCTGCTGATGGCGGCGATCATGCTGTCCGGCCTGGTCGCTTATACGTTCTTGCCGCTTTCCACGCTGCCTGAGGTCGATTATCCGACAATTCAGGTTTCGACCTTCTATCCCGGCGCCAGCCCGGAGGTGATGACGTCGTCGATCACCGCTCCGCTGGAGCGGCAGCTCGGACAAATGCCGGGCTTAAATCAGATGACGTCGGCAAGCTCCGCCGGCGCTTCGATCATTACGCTTCAGTTCAGCCTCGATCTCAGCCTCGACGTAGCCGAACAGGAAGTTCAGGCCGCGATCAACGCGGCCAACAATTTGCTGCCGAGCGATCTGCCGATTCCGCCGGTTTACGCCAAGATCAATCCCGCCGATGCGCCGATCCTGACGCTGGCGGTCACCTCGAAAACGATATCGCTGACCGACCTTGAGGACATGAGCGAAACCCGGCTGGCGCAAAAGATTTCGCAGCTCAACGGCGTCGGACTGGTCAGCATCAGCGGCGGACACCGGCCGGCCGTGCGTGTCCAGTTCAAACCGCAAGCGCTGGCGGCCTACGGGATCAACATCGACGACGTTCGCACCACCATCAGCAATTTCAACGTCAACACGCCGAAGGGAAATTTCGACGGTCCGACCCAGGCCACGACCATCAACGCCAACGACCAGATTGCCGACGCGTCGCAATACGCCAAAACCATCATCGCCTACCGCAATGGCGATCCGGTGCGCCTTTCCGACGTGGCCGACGTCATCGGCGGAACCGAAAACACCAAACTCGGCGCCTGGGCCAACACGACGCCGGCGATCATTCTCAACGTCCAGCGGCAGCCGGGCGCCAACATCATCGAAGTGGTGAATCGGATCACGGCGTTGTTGCCGCAGATCACCTCAACGCTGCCATCGGCCGTCGACGTCGGCGTATTAGCCGATCGGACCGTCACAATTCGCGCATCGGTGGCCGACGTCGAATTCGAACTCGGTCTCGCCGTCGTCCTGGTCGTCATCGTGATCTTTTTCTTCCTTCGCACGATCCCGGGAACCGTCATTCCCAGCCTGTCGGTGCCGGTGTCGTTGGTCGGCACGCTTGGCGCAATGTATCTGCTCGGGTTCAGCCTCGATAACCTGTCGCTGATGGCGCTGACCATCGCCACCGGCTTCGTGGTCGACGACGCCATCGTCATGATCGAGAATATCGCCCGTTACGTCGAAAGCGGTATGGACCCGCTGGCGGCGGCGCTGCGCGGCTCGCAGCAAATCGGCTTCACCATCATATCACTGACGATCTCGCTGCTGGCCGTGCTGATTCCCCTGTTGTTCATGGGCGCAGTCGTCGGCCGACTGTTCCACGAATTCGCCATCACGCTTGCCGTCACCATCGTCATCTCGGCGGTGGTGTCGTTGACGCTGGTGCCGATGATGTGCGCCAAGCTGATCCGCCATCAGCCGGACGCCGAGCGCTCACGCTTCGATTTGCAAGCCGAGCGCGTTTTCAACGCGACCATTGCACTTTATGGCCGCGCGCTGAATTGGGTGCTCGACCGCCAGCCGGTGACCCTGTTGGTCGCTATTCTCACGCTCGCACTGACGCTCATTCTCTACATCCTGATCCCAAAGGGCTTCTTCCCGGTGCAGGACACCGGGATGATCCAGGGCATCTCCGAGGCGTCGCAAAGCATCTCCTACGAGGCTATGGCGAAGCTGCAAAGTCAGCTCGGCGAAGCGATCTTGGGCGATGCCGACGTGGCGAGCCTGAGTTCGTTCGTCGGCGTCGACGGCACCAACAAGACGCAAAACACCGGGCGATTCCTGATCAACCTGAAGCCGCATAATGAGCGCAGTCTTAACGCGACCGAGATCATCCGCCGGATCCAGAAAGAGGTGTCGGATGTCGTCGGTATCGCGCTTTACATGCAGCCGGTCCAGGATTTGACCATCGATTCAACGATCAATCGCGCGCCGTATCATTTCGTACTCGAAGACGCCAATCCGACCGAGTTCAACGAGTGGGTGCCGCGGCTGGTGCAACAACTCGCGCAGTTACCGCAAATCACCGATGTCGGCAGCGATCTGCAACAACAAGGCCTCACGCTGAACATCGTCATCGACCGTGCCACGGCGGCGCGTTTCGGCATCACGCCGGCAACGGTCGACAACGCCCTCTATGACGCATTTGGGCAGCGGATCATTTCCACCATCTACACCCAGTCGAATCAGTATCGCGTCATTCTTGAAGTCGATCCGTCGTTGCAGCGTTCGCTGGACGGCCTGTCGATGATCTACCTGCCTTCCTCGTCGTCATCGACCAACGGGCAAGTGCCGCTGTCGGCGATCGTGCATCTGGAGCAGCACACCGGACCGCTCCTGGTCACACATTATGGCCAGTTGCCGGCCACCACCATTTCCTTCAACACCGCACCGGGCGTTTCGCTTGGCGCCGCGGTCGACGCCATCGACCAGACCGAGAAAAATCTCGGTCTGCCGATCAGTTTCACGACTGCGTTCCAGGGCACCGCCGCAGCGTTTCAATCGTCGCTGGCGAACGAAGTCTTCCTCCTGCTCGCCGCCGTTATCGCGATGTACATCGTGCTCGGCGTTCTCTACGAGAGCTTCATCCATCCGATCACCATTCTGTCGACCCTGCCATCGGCCGGCGTTGGCGCGCTGTTGTCGCTCATGCTGCTGCACTATGACCTCGACGTGATCGCCATCATCGGCATTGTGCTGTTGATCGGCATCGTCAAGAAAAATGCGATCATGATGATCGACTTCGCGCTCGAAGCCGAGCGTGCCGAGGGACTGCCGCCACGTGAGGCGATTTATCAAGCCTGTCTGCTTCGTTTCCGGCCGATCATGATGACGACCATGGCCGCGATTCTCGGGGCGCTGCCGCTGATGCTGGGGACCGGGACCGGTTCCGAGCTGCGCCAACCGCTTGGTATCGCCATCGTCGGTGGTCTGATCGTCAGCCAGATGCTGACGCTGTTCACCACGCCGGTCATTTATCTCTACTTCGATCGGCTGGCGATTCGCCTGACCGGGCGGCGCCCCGCCAATCCATTGGCGCCGCGCGAGCCGGCCGAATGAATATCTCGGCGCCATTTATCTCGCGGCCGGTGGCGACCACGCTCCTGACGCTGGCGATTGCGCTCGGCGGCCTGCTCGGTTTTTCCAGATTGCCGGTGTCACCGCTGCCGCAAGTTGATTTTCCGACTATCTCGGTCAGCGCGACGCTGCCCGGCGCCAGCCCCAACACGGTTTCCACGAGCGTCGCCGAGCCACTGGAACGCCATCTCGGTCAAATCGCCGACGTGACCGAAATGACTTCGCAAAGCGGCATCGGCCAGGCGCGCATCACGCTCCAGTTCGACGTCAGCCGCGACATCGACGGCGCCGCGCGCGATGTGCAAGCCGCGATCAATGCTTCCGCCGCCGATCTTCCGGCCAATCTTCCGAGCAATCCGACCTACCGAAAGGTCAATCCCGCCGACGCGCCCATACTCATTCTCGCGCTGACGTCGAAGACGATGACGCGAGGTCAAATGTACGACGCCGCGAGCAACATCCTGGCGCAGCGGCTCGCGCAGCTCGGCGGCATCGGCAACGTCGTCATCGGCGGCTCGACCCTGCCGGCGGTGCGCGTCGAGCTCAACCCGCAGGCGCTATACAAATACGGCATCGGGCTGGAAGACGTGCGCGCTTCGCTGGCTTCGGCCAACGCCAACAGCCCGAAAGGGACCATCGACGACGGCGACCGCCGCTATCAGATTTACACCAACGACCAGGCCTCGGTGGCGGCCGACTACGTTCCGCTGGTGGTCGCTTACCGCAACGGCGCGGCCGTACGTCTCGCCGACGTCGCGTCGGTGGAAAATTCGGTCCAGGACCTTCGGAATCTCGGCATGTCGAACGGCCAGCCTTCGGTGCTGGTCATCCTGTACCGGCAGCCAAACGCCAACATCATCGAGACCATCGATAACGTCAAAGAAGAATTGCCGCGCCTGGAAGCGGCCATGCCGGCGGACATGAACGTCACGCTCGCGATCGACCGCAGCACCACCATCCGCGCCTCGCTGCACGATACCGAGCTGACGCTGGTGATGGCGGTCATATTGGTGACGATCGTTGTCTTTCTTTTCCTCCGCAATTTCCGGGCAACGCTGATTCCCAGCGTGGCGGTGCCGATCTCGATCTTCGGCACGTTCGGCGCCATGTATCTTATCGGCTACAGCCTCGATCTGCTGTCGCTGATGGCGCTGACCATCAGCACCGGCTTCGTCGTCGACGACGCAATCGTGGTTCTCGAAAATATTTCCCGGCATTTGGAAGAAGGAATGCCGCGCCTCGAAGCCGCGGTGCGCGGGGCGCGCGAAGTCGGATTCACCGTGCTCTCGATGAGTTTGTCCCTGATCGCGGTATTCATTCCGATTTTGTTGATGGGCGGCATTCTCGGCAGGTTGTTCCGCGAATTCACCGTGACGTTGTCGATTGCGATCCTGGTTTCGCTGGCGATCTCGCTTACCACCACGCCGATGATGTGCGCGCTGGTTCTGAAACGACATTCGGCGGATCAGTTAGAGCGGGACCCGAATCTATTCGAGAAGGTCCGCGCCGGTTACGGACGCACGCTTACCGTGGCGCTGCGGCACAGCCGTATCGTGCTGTTTATCTTTTTCGCGATGATCGCGCTGAACGTGGCCCTGTTCGTTATCGTGCCGAAGGGATTTTTCCCGCAGCAGGACACCGGACGGCTGGTCGGTTCGCTGCAAGCGGACCAAAGCATCTCGTTTCAAGCGATGAGCCAGAAGCTGCGGCAAATGATGGAGATCGTGCGACGCGATCCAGCGGTAGAGAACGTCGTCGGTTACACCGGCGTCGGCAGCGGCGGCGGCTATGCGCAGATCAACACCGGCAACGTTTTCGTGTCGTTAAAGCCGCTGTCACAGCGCGTCGGCGTCGACAAGGTCATCGCGCGGTTGCGACCGCAGCTCAATCAAGTTCCCGGCGGGCGCCTTTATCTGGCCGCGGTCCAGGATTTGCGCGCCGGCGGCCGGCAAAGCAATGCCCAATATCAGTTCACGCTACAGTCCGAGAAAGTCGAAGATCTTTATGAGTGGACGCCGAAGCTCGTCGACGCGCTCGAGCACAACAATCCGATCGTGACGGATGTCAGCTCCGACCAGCAGCAACGCGGGCTGGAAACCTATCTCGACATCGACCGCGATACCACGTCGCGGCTGGGCATCAGTCCGCTCCAGATCGACAACACGTTGTACGACGCCTTTGGCCAGCGCCAAGTGTCGGTGATCTACAGCTCGATCAATCAATACCACGTTGTGATGGAAATCGATCCCCGCTACACGCAGTATCCCAATTCGCTGCGCGATGTTTACGTGGCTACCGCCGGCGCCACGGCGCCTGGAACGGCGCTGTCGAATTTGCAACAGAGTCTAATCGCCAAGGCGGCCGGAACCGGCATTGCCCCGGCCCTTCCGCTGCCGTCGGGACGGACGTCGGCGGCGACAGCGAGCGCCAACGCCGCAGCCAACTCCAACAATAATTCGGCGCGCAACGCGAGCACCAATGCATTGGCCAACACCGGCCACGGCTCGACGTCGGCCGGCGCCGCCGTCAGCACGACGCAGGAAACCATGATCCCGCTGGCGGCCGTCAGCCATTATCACCCCGGACACACGCCGTTGTCGGTCAATCACCAGGGATTGTTCGTCGCCGCGACCATGTCGTTCAACTTGCGCGCCGGAAAATCATTGGGTGAAGCCTCGGACGAGATCAACGCGGCAATCACCCGCATCCACATGCCCTCCTCGATCCGCGGCACACTCGCCGGCACGGCGCAATTGTTTCAGCGATCGCTCAGCCAGGAGCCGATCCTGATTCTGACCGCCATCGCCGCCGTCTACATTCTGCTTGGCGTGCTCTACGAGAGCTACATCCACCCGATCACGATTCTATCGACGCTGCCGTCGGCCGGCGTGGGCGCCTTGCTGGCGCTCATGCTGTTCCACGTCGAGTTCGACATTATCGGACTGATCGGCGTGATTTTGCTGATCGGCATCGTCAAGAAGAATGCGATCATGATGATCGACTTCGCTATCGATGCGAGACGATCGCGCCAATTGAACTCCTACGACGCTATTTACGAGGCATGCCTGTTGCGGTTTCGTCCGATCATGATGACGACGTCGGCGGCGATTTTGGGCGCGGTGCCGCTGGCGCTGAGCTTCGGCAACGGCGGCGAGATCAGACGGCCGCTCGGTATCTCGATCGTCGGCGGCCTTATGATCAGCCAATTGCTGACGCTGTACACGACGCCGGTGCTTTATCTTTATCTCGACCGGGCGAGCGGCTGGTGGGAACGCACGCGGCGGCGGATGATGGGCCGGCTGCCCGGACCGTCCGGCGCGCCAGCCGAATAAACCTGAAAGGCGGCGAGGCTTGCTGGGTGAACTGCTCTTGAAAGCACCTTACGGGCCTCAAGATGCTTCAAGAGCATATCGGTGGACGGGAGATCACATTCGTAGTATGCTTTTGAAAGCATCTTAACCACCTTAAGAAGCTCTTGAAAGCAGATGGCGGCCACCAACAGGCTCTTTATTGCCCCGCCCCATCCCGTCGAAAAGGCCCTCAAGGACCTCGGGACGAACCTGCGGACGGCGCGCCTACGCCGCAAAATGACCATCGAGGACGTGGCCACGAGGATCGGCACGGGGCCGCGCGCTGTCATGGAGGCCGAAAAGGGCAAGCCCTCCACCGGCGCTGCCGTCTACTTGGCTTTGCTATGGGCCTACGGCCTGCTCGCGCCCGTCGAAGAATTGGCGGATCCCACGACAGACACGGAGGGGCTCGCGCGCGACTCCGCAAGCGGGCGCGTGCGCGCGCGCAAGAGCGCAGCACTCGACAATGACTTCTAAAAGCCAGGCCACGGAATGCTTCGTTTACATCACCCCGCCGGGGCAGACCGAGGCAGTCACGGCGGCGCGTTTCGTGCTGAGCAAAAGCCGGGACGGGACGCCGCTCGGCAAGTTCGTCTATGGCAAAAGCTACCTTGGCCGGAATGACGCGGTCGAGGTCGACCCAGTCGAACTGAAACTCTCGGCCGAAACATACGAGACAACGCGCCTCCGCGGCTTGTTCGGCGCTTTGCGCGATGCGGCGCCCGACGCCTGGGGGCGGCGGGTTATTGAAAAGCACTCCGGCAAAACGATGCTCGGTGAACTCGACTATCTCCTTGAGTCGCCGGACGACCGCGCCGGCGCACTCAACTTCGGGCTGGGCCAAGAGCCCCCTCCGCCCCGCCGCAAATTCAATAAGACGCTGGAACTGGCGAAGCTGCAAGAAATTGCCGACGCGATCGTGCGCGACGAGATCGGGGTTAAAGGCGAAGACGCTGTTCAGATAGAAGAACTCATGCTGATCGGCACGTCGATGGGCGGCGCGCGGCCCAAGACGGTCGTTGAGGATGACCAAGGGCTTTGGATCGCCAAATTCAACCGCGCGGACGATCGCTGGAATTACGCGAGCGTCGAGCACGCGATGCTCGGACTCGCCAAAAAGTGCGGAATTAGCGCTGCCGAGAGCCGCGTCGTTCGAGTCGGCGGCAAGGATGTGCTGCTTGTGCGCAGATTCGACCGCTTCAAAATCGACAGGGGATACGCGCGCGCGCGCATGATCAGCGGCTTGACGCTTTTGCAGGCCGACGAAAACGAGCGCGACCGCTGGTCGTATATCTCATTGGTGGAAGAAATCCGGCGCCTCGTCGCGAACCCTTCAAGGGATGCGCCGCAGTTGTTCCGGCGCATGTGCTTTAACGCGCTCATCTCGAACATCGACGACCACCCCCGCAACCACGCTTTGATCGCCAAGGATCGCGAGTGGAATTTGTCGCCCGCTTATGACCTCATGCCCTCGCCTGTCATCGCCCAGGAACGCAGGGACCTGGCGATGACCTGCGGCGACAAGGGCCGCTTCGCTTGCGTAAGCAATATCCTGTCGCAACATACGCGCTTCTTGCTCGCCCCGGTCGATGCAAAGACGATCGTCGAGAATATGAGAGGGCAAGTGTTTGCCACCTGGTACGACGTGGTCCGCGCGGAAGGCGGCAGCGAAAAGGACGCGGAAGCGATTAGGGGCGCGTTCGTCTACGAGGGATTCGACGGATAGCTAAACCTGATCCGATTAGATTGAATCGGATCAGGGTCTAGATTCTTCGACGG
>Ga0307374_10012545_pt1 | contig 11864 bp, 9 predicted proteins | sample OX3MG_FD_202532 | JGI IMG/M metagenome (GOLD analysis project Ga0307374, IMG submission 202532) | Soil microbial communities from Risofladan, Vaasa, Finland - OX-3 | ecosystem: Environmental > Terrestrial > Soil > Coastal area > Acid sulfate soil | place: Finland: Risofladan, Vaasa | collected...
GATGATCTCGGGGTTGACGATGGTCCGGGGCCCCTCGCCCACGTCGTAGACGAAGACCCGCTTGCGCACCCCCACCTGGTTGGCGGCCAATCCGGTACCCGGGGCGTCGTACATGGTGGTGATCATGTCCTCCGCCAGCCGGGCGAGGGAGCCGTCAAAGGTCGTGACGTCCGCCGTCCGCTGGCGCAGTCCGGGGTCCCCGAAGATGCGGATCTCGAAGCTGGCCACGCCGCAATGGTACCGGGGGCGCCCACCGGCTCTCACACCCGGCTGGGGTCGACCTCGACCCGCAGCGTGGCCCGCACGGCCGGATCCAGGTTGGCGGTCGCCGCACCCAGAGCATCGGCCAGGGTGGCGGAGTCGCGGGCCCGGACCAGAAAGGACCCGGAGCCGAAATCGGCCACGGCCAGGCCGGCGGACACCAACACGGGACGCACCTCCTCGACCGCGGAGGTCGAAACCAGGGCGAGAGCGGAGTGCGGCGGCAGCTGGAGCTGCCGGCGGCGTTCGGCCTCGGCGGCGGCCAGGAGACCGGGGTCGGCTCCGGCCGCAGCCCGGAGGACGTCATGTTCTGGCAACCGGGTCTGGATTACGACCCGGCCCCGGGCGCCGACCAGCCGGCCGGCCCGGGCGACGAGGGCCAGGGCCTGTTCGGCCGCCCGGTACCGAGGGGCGGTGAGCTCCTGGTCGATCTCGAGGAAGGCCACCGCCCCGGCCCGGCGGACCCGGTGCAGGACAGCCTCGGTGCCGACCACTATCGAGGCGGCCGCCCACTCCGCCTCGGCGGTCACGTCCGAGCTGACCTCGGCCACCTCCACGCCGGCCAGCGCACCCAGCTCCTCCACCAGGCGGGTGACACCTGGGCGCAACACGGACAGACGGGTGGCGCCGCAGTCGGCGCACAGCAGGGGCCGCTCCGCGTCGCAGTGGGAGCAGGAGAGCTGGTCCGAGCCGCGACGCTGGACCATCGCCGAAGCGCAGACGTGGCAGCGCACCACCGCCCCGCAGGCCCGGCAGGCCAGGAGCCGGGCCCGGCCTCGACGGTTGAGCACGCAGACCAACGGACGGCCCGACTCGCCCGCACCGGCCCGGAGCAGGCCGACCAGGCGCTCGGAGACCAGCCCCGAGCGCGGGTCATCACCTCGGCGATCGACCACCTCCACCACCGGCCACTGCGACCGCTCGATGGGGCGGGGTGGGTGGAGGAGCCGGCCCCATGCCAGCAGCTCCACGGTGGGACAGGGTGAGGCGACAACGCACGGGGCGCCGGCCCGCTCGGCCCGCCGGGCGGCCACCTCCCAGGCCGACCAGCATGGGTTCCTCTCCTCCTTATAGGCGTCATCGTGGCCGTCGAGGACCAAGACGGCGGCCAGCTCCGGGAGCGGGGCCCAGGCCGCCCCCCGGGCCCCGACCACCACCCGGCCGCCGGCGGCGGCCTCCGGCCACTGCTCGGGCATCAACGCCACCGGCACCCGCCGCCGCCGCAGGCGCTCGCCCACCACCCCGGCGTCGGTGACATTCGGGCAGAGCACCAGGACGCTCCCGCCCCCGAAGGCCAGGCTGGCCGCCTCCTCCACCAGGGGCCAGCGGTCGGCGGCCGGACCCAGCCGGACGACAGTGGGCGGCCCGTTGAATGCCTCCGCCCAGGCCGGCGGCTCCGCCCCCCCTGCCGCCCCACCAGCCGCAAAACTGGCCCCGCCTATCGCCCCGGCCGGGCCCAGCCGTCCGACCGGCGTCGTCGGAGCGTTCGCCACCGCCGTCCGGGGCAGGGAGCCGACCAGGCGGGGCGGGGACGAGGCCCGGAGCACGGTGGCCAAACGACCGGCCCACCGCCAGGCCGCCCAACGGGCCAGCTCCACCACCTCGGGAGCCGGGCCCAGGCCCCTCACGGCCCGGACCGCCAGCAGGCGGACTCCTGGCGGGGGCACCACCCGGTCGGCCACCACCCAAGCGGCCACGCGGCGGCCGTGCAGGGGAACCCGCACCGAGGTGCCGATGGCTATGAGGTTGTCCAGATCGGCCGGCACCGAATAGTCGAACTCCTTATCGATGCCCGCCACCTCGGGCACGACCCGGACGACCCGCGGCGCGACAGCCGGGGCCGCGCCCCCTAGGCCGATGCCGGTGCCCGCGCCCGCGCCCGCGCCCGACAGGCGATCCAGGGCCTGAGGCCCTAGAGGTTGAGCGCCGACTTGAGATCGTCCAGGCGGGAGGTCTTCTCCCAACTCATCCCGGGCTCCGCCCGGCCGAAGTGGCCATAGGCGGCGGTGCGCCGGTAGATCGGCCGGCGCAGCTCCAGGTCCCGGATGATGGCCGCCGGGCGCAGATCGAACACGGCGTCCAGGGCCGCGCTGATCTTGGCCGGATCCACCGTCTCGGTGCCGAAGGTCTCCACCATGATCGACACGGGCCGGGCCACGCCGATGGCGTAGGCGACCTGCACCTCGCAGCGCCGGGCGGCCCCGGCGGCCACCACGTGCTTGGCCACCCAACGCGCCGCGTAAGCGGCCGAGCGGTCCACCTTGCTCGGGTCCTTGCCCGAAAAGGCGCCGCCACCATGACGAGCCGCTCCTCCGTAGGTGTCGACGATGATCTTGCGCCCGGTCAGGCCAGTGTCGGCCCGGGGGCCGCCCAACTCGAAGCGGCCGGTCGGGTTGGTGAGGACGTCGAAGCCGTCAGTGGCAAGCTCGACCGGGACGACCGGGTCGATGACGTGATGGCGCAGGTCATCGGGCAGCTGGTGGTCCAGGTCCACCTTCGGACCGTGCTGGGTGGAGATGAGCACGGTGCGCAGGGCGACGGGCCGGTCGCCTTCGTATTCGATGGTGACCTGGGTCTTCCCGTCCGGGCGCAGGTAGTCCACAGTGGCGTCCTTGCGCACCGCCGCCAGACGCTCGGCCAGGCGGTGGGCCAGCCAGATGGGCAGCGGCATGAGATCGGGAGTCTCGTCACAGGCGTAGCCGAACATCATTCCCTGGTCCCCGGCGCCCTGGGACGAGAGCTTGTCCTCCCCGTCCGAGCCGGTGCGCAGCTCCATGGCGGTGGTAACGCCCTGGGAGATGTCGGGCGACTGCTCATCGATGGAAACCAGCACCCCGCAGGTGTTTCCGTCGAAGCCGTACTCCTCCCGGTCGTAGCCGATCTCACAGACCGTCTGGCGGGCCAGCCGGGCGATGTCGATATAGGCCTCGGTGGTGATCTCCCCGGCGACCATGATGAGGCCGGTCGTGAGGAGGGTCTCGCACGCCACCCGGCTGTCGGGATCGGCGGCCAGGGCGGCGTCGAGGACAGCGTCGGAGATCTGGTCGGCCATCTTGTCAGGATGGCCCTCGGTCACCGACTCGGACGTGAAACGGAAGCGGGCGGGCATCTAGCTACTCCTCGAGCCGGTCGGCTCATCGGGGGACCGGGAGGAACGCTGTCCTGCCCGGAGGCGGTCGGAAACTGCGTCGAGCACGGCGTCGGCGGCTGCCTCTTTGGTGGTGAGGGGCACTTCGATACGGGACCCGTCGGCGCCCAGGATGACGACGCGGTTGGTGTCGTGCTCAAAGCCGACACCCTCGGCGCTCACGTCGTTGGCCACTATCAGATCCAGGCGCTTGCGGGCGAGCTTCCGGTGGGCATTGTCCTCCACCGCTTCGGTCTCGGCGGCAAAGCCCACCAGGACCTGCCCCGACGGCTTGAGCCGGCCCAGGTCCTCGAGGAAGTCATGGGTCGGCTCCAGGATGATCTCAGGCAGGCCGTCGCCCTTTTTGATCTTTCGGTCGGCCACCGCCTTGGGCCGGAAGTCGGCCACGGCCGCGGCCATGATGACCACATCCATCCCGGCCGCCCGGGGCACCACCGCTTCCTCCATGTCCGCAGCGCTGACCACCCGGACCACCTCGACGCCGGCGGTGATCGGCCTCTCCACCGTGGTCACCAGCACCACCTCGGCGCCCCGGCGGTGGGCCCGCTCGGCCAGGGCGTAGCCCTGCTTTCCGGAGGAGCGGTTGGTGATGACCCGGACGGGGTCGATGGCCTCCCGGGTGCCCCCGGCCGTGACCAGGATCCGCCGGCCGGACAGATCGCGGCCCGGCCCCGGCCGGCCCAACACACCGGCGGCGGCCGAGAGGATGTCGGCCGGCTCGGCCAGCCGGCCCGCTCCCATGTCCCCGCCGGCGAGCCGGCCCGAGGCCGGCTCCAGGACGTGGACGCCCCGACGCCGCAGGGTGGCCAGGTTCTCCTGCACCGAGGGGTGCTCCCACATCTCGGTGTGCATGGCCGGACAGACCAGCACCGGGGCCCGGGTGGCCAGCAGGGTGGCCGTCAGGAGATCATCGGCCATGCCGGCGGCGTAACGGGCCAGGAGGTCGGCCGTGGCCGGGGCCACCACCACCAGGTCGGCGCTCTGGCCCAGGCGGGTATGCGGGATCGGATCCGGGTCGTCCCAGATCCCGGTGCGCGCCAGCTCGGAGGCCACCGCCGAAAAGGTGACGGCGCCCACGAAGCGCAGGGCGGCCGGCGTGAGCACGGGGCTGACGTGGGCGCCGGCATCGAAGAGCCGCCGACAAACCTCCACTGCCTTGTAGGCGGCGATCCCGCCGCTCACCCCCAGGACTACACGCGCCCCCGCAAGGGATGACGGGCCCGCCGGGGCGGCCCGACCCGCTTCGGTTACTTGACCGACTCCTCTACCTCGCCCGGACGCAGCCAGGTGATCTTGGCCGCCGCCACCTCCTCCATGGCGATGGACAGGGGCTTGAGCGACACCGAACTGACCTGCGGGGGGACCAGGGCGCCCAGGCCCTCTCCCAGCTGGTTGAAATAGGAGTTGATCTGCCTAGCCCGCTTGGCCGAGACGGTCACGAGAGTGAACTTCGAGTCAACCTTATCGAGGAGATCCTCGATGGAAGGGTCCATCATCGTGGGTCGGTCAGCCATCAGGCTCCTTCAGGGGCGTTGCGGTGGGCTGCGATTATACAGGCCACCTCCTCCAGGGCCCTATCCAGGCTGTCATTGATTACCACATGGTCGGCCAGCCGGCGGCCCCGCTCCACCTCCTGGCGTCCGGCCTCGACCCGGAGGGAAACCTTGTCCTCATGATCGCCGCGGCCCCGCATCCGGGCGGCCTGCTCGTCCTCCGAGGGTGGGATTAGCAGCACCACGACGGCCTCCGGGGCCCTGGCTCTGACCTGCTCGGCGCCCTGGACCTCTATCTCCAGGACCAGATCCCGTCCGGCGGGCGGGTGGTCATCGGGGGTGCCGTAGAGGTGGTCGAGGAAGCGGGCCCACTCGAAGAAGCCGCCGGCCCGGACCCGGGCCTCGAACTCCTCCGGGGTGACCCACACATAGGCGTCCTCGGGTTCCCCCGGGCGCCGGGCGCGGGTGGTCCATGAGCGGCTCAGCCACAGATTCGGATCTGATTCCACCAGGTGGCGGACGAGGGTCCCCTTGCCCACACCACCCGGCCCGATGACGACCAGGATCAGGAGCGGCGCGTCTCCTGCAACAGGGCTTCGCGCTGGTGGGTGCCCAGGCCCTGCACCCGGCGGGTGTCAGGTATGCCGTGTTCGTCCATTAGCCGGCGGGCTTTGACCTTGCCGAGACCGGGGAGCGATTCCAGTACGGCCAGAACCTTCATCTTGCCGATGATCTCGTCACCGCCGGCCTGGGAGAAGAGCTCTTCGAGGGTGGTCGAGCCCATCTTGAGCTTCTCTTTGAGCTCGGCGCGGGCCCGCCGGGCGATACCGGCCTTCTCGAGAGCGGCCTGACGCTGCTCGGGTGAAAGGATGGGGGGCTGAGGCATGGGCGGCCACCCTACTGGCTCAGGGAGGCGGAACGACCCGCTCGTCCCACCAGATCGCTGGAGCGCCGCAGGCCGTTGTCCCGACACCACCGGTCGAACTCGGCCAATACCCGCGCCGGGGCGCGGGGTTCGGCAAAGGTGGCCGTCCCCACCTGGACCGCATCCGCCCCCGCCGCCATCAGCTCGGCCACGTCGGCACCTCTGGCCACACCGCCGACTCCGACGATGCCGGCGGCAGGAAAGGCCGAGCGGCACTCGTAGACCGCCCGCACCGCCACCGCATGCACGGCCGGCCCGGACAGCCCGCCCCCGCCGGCGCCGAGGGCGAAGGAACCGTCCACCGGGTCGATGACCATCCCCATCACCGTATTGATGAGAGTCAGGGCTTCGGCCCCGGCCCCGAGAGCGGCGCCGGCCACCTCGGTGATGTCGGTCACGTTGGGACTGAGCTTGGCCCACCGCGGCCGGCCGCAGGCGGCGCTGGCCCCGATCACCTCGGCGGTGGCCGAGGCCGAGTGGGCGAACATCCGCCGGCGGTCCTCCACGTTGGGACAGCTGACGTTGACCTCCACGGCCACCACGCAGGCCGGCGCCTCCCTCAACATGGCCGCCGCCTTGGCGTAGGCGTCCACACTCGTGCCCCAGATGCTGGCCACCACCGTGGCCCCGGAGGCCTCCAGGGCGGGCAGGTCGTCGCGCAGCCAGGCCTCCATCCCGGGACCCTGCAGGCCGACGCTGTTGATCATCCCGATCCCACCCGGCAAGGGGTGCACCCGAGGGGAGGGATTGCCCGGCCAGGCCTCAGCGGAGACGGACTTGACCACCACTGCCCCCAACCCGGCCAGATCGATATAGGCCCCCAGCTCGGCACCGTGGCCGGAAGTCCCCGACGCGGTCATGACCGGGTTGCGGAGGCGGACCGATCCGACCCGGGCCGAGAGGTCGACGCCGGCGTCCCCCGGACTCAGACCGGCAGGCGTAGCTGGCCCTCCTGGTGGAACTCCTGCAGGCTGCGTACCGACAGGGGGTGGCGACCCCAGTCGGCTATCCCGCCCGCCGCCGCCCGGGCGGCGGCCACGGTGGTCAGGCAGGGCACCTGGTGGACACTGGCGGTGGTGCGGATGTAGGCCCCGTCCGCCCGGGGACCCCGGCCCTGAGGAGTGTTGATCACCAGTTGGATCTTGCCGCCGGCGATGAGCTCGATGGCATCGGTCCGCCCGGCGCTGGGATCGGGGTCGCCCACCTTGTCCACCACCGCCTCGACCCGCACGCCGTGTTCCTCCAGGAAGGCGGCGGTCCCGGATGTGGCCACGATGCTGAAGCCCAGCTCGGAAAATCGAATGGCCACCGCCGCTCCACCCGCTTTGTCCCGATCGGCCAGCGAGAAGAACACACAACCCGACGCCGGCAGGCGGCTGCCCGCCGCGATCTGGCTCTTGGCGAAGGCCAGGCCGAAAGTGGAGTCGATGCCCATGACCTCGCCCGTCGAGCGCATCTCCGGACCGAGCACGGTGTCGACGTCGGGGAAGCGGTTGAAGGGCAGCACCGCTTCTTTGACGCTGACATGGTCACCGACGGCTGGAGGCGACAACAGGCCTTCCGTGCGCAACTGGTCCAGGGTGGCTCCCACCATCACCCGGGCCGCCACCTTGGCCAGGGGCACCCCGGTGGCCTTGGCCACGAAGGGCACCGTGCGGCTGGCCCGGGGATTGGCCTCGATGACGTAGACCTCGTCGTCTTTGACGGCGTACTGCACGTTGACCAGGCCCTTGACCTGTAAAGCCTCGGCTATGGCCCGGGTGTGATCAGACAGCTGCTCGATGACGGCGTGGGACAGGGTCGGAGGCGGGATCACGCAGGCCGAGTCGCCCGAGTGCACACCGGCCTCCTCCACATGTTCCATCACCCCGCCGATCAGTACCTCACCACTGGCGTCGCGGATGGCATCGACGTCGACCTCGATGGCGTCTTCGAGGAAACGGTCCACCAGCACCGGCCGCTCAGCCGACAGGCCACCTTCGCGTCCGAGGGAACCGGCCGACGCCATCTCGGACATGGCCCGGGTCAAGCTCTTGGCGTCGTAGACGATCTCCATGGCCCGCCCACCGAGTACGTAGCTGGGCCGCACCAACACCGGGTAGCCGACCCGATCGGCCACTGCCCTCGCCTCGTCCAGGGTGACGGCCGTGCCTCCCGGGGGCTGGGGAATGCCCAGGCGGGCACAGAGGGCCGACCAGCGCTCGCGGTCTTCAGCCAGGTCGATCGACTCGGGGCTGGTGCCGAGAACCAGTCCGGCGGGAAGGCCGGCGGCCAGCTTGAGCGGGGTCTGGCCGCCGAGGCTGACAATGACGCCCTCCAGCTTTCCACCCGGGGCGGTGCGGGCCTCGGCCTCCAGGACGTTGAGCACGTCCTCGTGGGTCAAGGGCTCGAAATAGAGCCGGTCACTGGTGTCGTAGTCGGTGGAGACGGTCTCGGGATTGCAGTTGATCATGACCGTCTCGAAGCCGGCGTCGCGCAGGGCGAAGCTGGCGTGCACGCAGCAGTAGTCGAACTCGATGCCCTGGCCGATCCGGTTGGGCCCCGAGCCCAGGATGACCACCTTGGGCCGGTCCCCGGTGCGCACCTCGTCCTCATCCTCGTAGGTCGAGTAGTGATACGGCGTCGAAGCGGCAAATTCCGCCCCGCACGTATCCACCGTCTTGAAGGTGACCGCCACCCCGGCGTCCAGGCGGGCCTGGCGGACCTCGGACTCGCCCATTCCGAACAGGTGGGCCAGCTGGGCGTCGGAGAAGCCCAGGCGCTTGGCCCGGCGCCAGTCAGCCTTGCGCATCCCGGCCGCGCCCATCTGCTCGAGTCGCTCCCGCTCGGCGGTGATCAACGCCAGCTGGTCCAGGAACCACGGATCGACGCCGGTGGCCTCGTTGAGGCGCTCCACACTGATGCCCCGGCGCAGGGCCGCCTCCAGCTGAAAGGGGCGCTCCGGAGTGGCCACGGCCGAGCGCCGCACCAGTTCATCATCGTCCACCTGGTCGAGGAGAGCCTCGGCCGGATCACAGTTGAGCCCCTGCCGACCCTGCTCCAGGGACCGCAGGCCCTTCTGGAGTGACTCGGGGAAGGTCCGCCCGATGGCCATCACCTCCCCCACCGACTGCATGCGGGTACCGAGCACCGCCGGAGCTCCCGGCAGCTTTTCGAAGGCCCACCTTGGGATCTTGGTGACCACGTAGTCGATGGTCGGCTCGAAGCTGGCCGGAGTCTTGCGGGTGATGTCGTTGGCGATCTCGTCCAAGGAGTAACCAACCGCCAGCCGGGCGGCGATCTTGGCGATGGGAAAGCCGGTGGCCTTGGACGCCAGGGCACTGGAGCGCGACACCCGGGGGTTCATCTCGATGACCACCCGGCGCCCGTCGATCGGATCCACCGCGAACTGGATGTTCGATCCGCCCGTCTCCACCCCGATGCGGCGGATGCACTTGAAGGCGTCGTCGCGCATCTCCTGGTACTCGACATCCGAGAGGGTCTGGGCCGGCGCCACGGTGATCGAGTCACCGGTGTGAACACCCATAGGGTCGAAGTTCTCGATGGAGCACACCACCACGCAGTTGTCGATGTGGTCCCGCATCACCTCCAGCTCGAACTCCTTCCAACCGGCTATGGAGGACTCGATCAGGATCTCGGTGATGGGACTGGCCGACAGTCCGGTCTCGGCCAGGTGGATGAGGGCCTCCCGGTCGTGGGCGATGCCCGTTCCCTGCCCGCCGAGGATGAACGAGGGCCGCACGATGACGGGATAACCGACGCCGTCCCCGACCGACAGGGCTTCCTCCAGCGAGTAGGCGAAGCCCGAGGTGGGCACTTCCAGGCCTATCTCGGTCATGGCCCCTTTGAACAGCTCGCGGTTCTCGGCGGTGCGGATGGCCTCCACCGATGCGCCGATGAGGGGGACGGCCCCGTCACCGACCACTCCCCGGTCGGACAGGCTCATGGCCAGGTTGAGGGCGGTCTGGCCCCCGAGGGTGGGCAGCACCGCATCGGGGCGTTCGCGCTCGATGATGGCGGCCAGGACGTCCGGGTCCAGCGGCTCGATGTAGGTGCGATGAGCCACTTCCGGGTCGGTCATGATGGTGGCCGGGTTGGAGTTGGCCAGGATGACCCGGTAGCCCTCCTGGCGCAGGACCCTGCAGGCCTGGGTGCCGGAGTAGTCGAACTCGCAGGCCTGGCCGATGACGATCGGGCCGGAGCCGATGACCAGGATGGACTCGAGGTCGTCCCGTCTCGGCATCAGCGGTGGGCTTCCATGAGCAGGCGGAAATCCTCGAACAGGTAGCGGGCGTCGTGGGGCCCGGGCCCGGCCTCGGGGTGGTACTGGACCGAGAAGGCGGGAATGCCCTTGGCCCGGATGCCCTCGATGACCCCGTCGTTCAGGTTGACGTGGGTGATGTCCGCCCCGGACAGGCTGTCCTCGGTCACCGCGTAGCTGTGGTTCTGGGAGGTGATCTCCACAGCCCCGCCCGAGCTGCGCCGCACCGGGTGGTTGCCGCCGTGGTGGCCAAAGGGGAGCTTGAAGGTGCGAGCGCCCAGAGCACCGGCCAGCAGCTGGTGGCCCAGGCATATTCCGAACACCGGGACCTCGTCCAGCAATCCCCGGATGGCGGCCGTGGCGTATCCGACGGCGGAGGGATCGCCTGGCCCGTTGGAGAGGAAGACGCCGTCCGGGCTCCGCTCGAGCACCTCACCGGCCGGCGTCGAGGCGGGCACGACCTCGACGGTGGCGATCTGGCCCAGCTGATCCAGGATGGTGCGCTTGATCCCGAAGTCGTAGGCCACGACCCGCAGCGGACCGGAGCCGGCCCGGTAGGGCTGATCGGTGGTGACGGTGGCCACCATATCGACGCCGTCCGTGCCCGGCTCGGCCGCGGCGGCTTGGGCCAGTTCGGACTCGGAGGCGGTCCCGAAGGCACAGGGCATGGCCCCCGCCTCCCGGATGTGCCGGGTCAGCCGGCGGGTGTCCACCCCGGTCATGGCCGGCACTCCGTGGCGGGTGAGGAAGTCCCCCACCGACTCGGATGAGCGCCAGCTACTGGGGCGGATGGCCAGGTCGCGCACGATGACCCCGCGGCAGAAGGGGCGCGGGCTCTCCTGGTCAGCCGGGGTCATGCCGTAGTTGCCGATGTGGGGATAGGTGAAGGCGATGACCTGCCCGGCGTAGGAGGGGTCGGTGATGACCTCCTGATATCCGCTCATGACGGTGTTGAAGACCAGCTCCCCGGTGGCCACTCCACCCGGGGGCCGGGCCCCGGCCGCCTCACCTTCGAACACCGCTCCGTCGGCCAGCACCAGCAGGGCCGGCTCCGGGCCCGGGGCCGGCGCCGGGCGCGGCGGGCCGACCAGAGCCACGGCCGGTTGAGCCATGCCGCTCATCTCTGCGCCTGACCGTCGATGACCACGGCCCCGCCGGCCCGGATGGTGTGGCGAACTCGCCCGGTCAGCTCCCGCCCGCCGAAAGGCGTGTTGCGGCTCCGGGTGGCCATGGCCTCGGGGTCCACCCGCCAGCGGGCGGTTGGATCGAACACGCAGAGGTTGGCGATCCGGCCGGCTTCAACCGGGCCTCCGTGGCGGGGGTGCAGGCCGGCTATAGCCGCCGGGCGCCAGGTCAGTACGGCCATGAGATCGGCCAGGGTCATGACCGGGCCTTCCCCGGAGCACAACTCGGTATGCGCGACAGCAAGGGCCGTCTCCAGGCCGACCATGCCGGGAGGGGCCTGGTCGAGGGGCATCTCCTTGGCTTCCTGGGTGTGGGGGGCGTGGTCGGTGGCAATGGCGTCGATGACCCCATCAGCGAGCCCCCGGCGCACGGCAGCCCGGTCGCGCTCGGTGCGCAGAGGAGGGTGGACCTTGAAGTTCGGGTCGTAGCCCGACAGCCAGGCCTCGGTCAGGGCCAGGTGGTGAGGAGTGGCCTCGGCGGTGACGGCCAGCCCCTGGGCTTTGGCCGCCCCCACCATGGCCACCGAGCCGGCGGTGGAGAGATGGAGGAAGTGCAGGCGTCCGCCGGTCATCCGGGCCAGGGCGATGTCCC
>Ga0307374_10012547_pt1 | contig 11863 bp, 11 predicted proteins | sample OX3MG_FD_202532 | JGI IMG/M metagenome (GOLD analysis project Ga0307374, IMG submission 202532) | Soil microbial communities from Risofladan, Vaasa, Finland - OX-3 | ecosystem: Environmental > Terrestrial > Soil > Coastal area > Acid sulfate soil | place: Finland: Risofladan, Vaasa | collected...
GGCGACACGATCTTGAGTCCTGGCACGCACATGGCCCAGTTCTCCGCCGACTGGCCGTGCTGGCTGCCGAACCCGAGACCGCCCGAGCCGTTCGCGCCCCTCAGCACGAGCGGCATGCTGACCTGCCCGCCGGTCATGTAGCGGATCTTCGCGATCTCGTTCGCCACCTGGTCCCAGCAGGTCGCGTAGAAGTCGGCGAACATGATCTCGGCAACCGGCCGCAGGCCGGCCATCGCGGCGCCCATCGCCGCGCCCGCGATGGCCTGCTCCGAAATCGGCGTGTCCCATACCCGGTCCGGCCCGAACCGCTCGCGCAGCCCGCCGGTCGTCTTGAACACCCCCCCGCTCGCCACGTCCTCGCCGAGCAGCACGACGCGCTCGTCGCGCGCCATCTCCTGGGCGAGCGCGGCGGCGACAGCCTGCCGGTAGGTCAGTTCCGCCATTGCCAGCCCCCGTCGCTCCACACGTCTGTCCAGGCGGTCGCCGGATCTGGGACCGGCCGCGCGAGCACGTCCCGCGCCAGGGCGGCGAGGCCGGCCCGCGCGCGGCTATCGATCTCGTCCAGCGCGGCTTCGGCGGTGCCTGCCCGCAGCAGCGCCGCCCGCGACAGCAGCAGCGGCTCGCGCAGCGCCCACCGCGCCACCTCGTCGGCCGGCCGGTAGCTGCCGCCGTCGGCGCCCGAATGGCCCTTCAGCCGGTAGGTCTGCGCTTCGATCAGGCTCGGTCCCTGCTGGTTCCTGGCGGCGGCGACCGCGTCGCCGATCACCTGCCGCACGGCCAGCACGTCATTGCCATCGACCACGACCGGCGCCAGCCCGTAGGCTGCCGCGCGGTCTGCGGCAGGCCGGGCGACGGGGATGACGTCGGCGATCGGCGTGTACTCCATGTACCAGTTGTTCTCGCAGACGAACACGACAGGCAGCCGCCAGACCGCGGCCAGGTTCACCGCTTCGTGGAACGCCCCGATGTTCACCGCACCGTCGCCGAAGAAGCACACCGTGACCTGGTCGGTGTGCCGGATCTTCGCGGCCCAGGCAAGCCCGCAGGCGACCGGGAGGTGGGCGCCGACGATGGCGTATGACCCGTAGTACCCGTGCTCGACGCTGGTGATGTGCATCGACCCGCCCTTGCCCGCGCAGATCCCGCCCGTGCGGCCGAGCAGTTCGGCGAGTACCGCGTCGGGCGGGGCGCCGCGGGCGAGCGCATGCGCGTGGCCGCGGTAGGTGCCGATCGAGTAGTCACCGGGCCGGAGTACCGACGCGGCACCGATCGCGATGGCCTCCTGGCCGAGCCCCAGGTGGACGGGCCCGTGGATCTGCCCCTGCCGGTACAGCGAGTCGACCTTCTCCAGGAACCTGCGCAGGAAGCTCATCCGCGTGTAGAGCTCAAGGCCATCGGGGGACTCCATGACGGGGACGCTACGGCTGGCCGCCGCACGGCTACCTCGTCCTGGCAGGCTCAACTGGGGGTCCTGGCTCCGCACGATCGGCCCCTGCGACGGCAGGTGCCCTCAGCCGGCGGCACGAGGCGCTCAGCCGCGCAGTGCCTGGAGGGTCACCCAGGCCCTGGTCGCGAGCTGCAGGTTGAAGTGGATCTCCGGATCGCCCAGATCAAATCCGGTCAGGTCACGGATCCGCTGGAGCCGGTACTTCAGCGTGCTGCGGTGTACCGACAGTGCGCTGGAGGTGGCTTCGTAGCCACCGCCGTGCTGGAGATACTGAGTGAGCGTCTTCAGCAGCTCGGTGTGCTTGTGCTCGTCGTAGTCGGCCAGGGCGCCGAGCCATTTACGGACGAAGCCCTCCACGTCGGCGAGATCGTCGACGGATGCCAGCATCCGCAGGACGTCGAGGTCGGCGAAGACCGAGGTCTGCTCGCCCGCCGACGAAGCCTTCTGCAGCCGGAGCGCGAGCCGGGCCTCACGCAGTGAGCGCGACAGCTGGGACGGCCGCGGATACGCCTCACCGACTCCCATCCGGCAACGGCTGCCACCCAGCTGAGCCATGGTGGCCTGGCGCAGCGCCTCCCAGTCGATGCCGCCGCCGGGAGCGACGATCACCACGGTGCCGGCCATCGTGCCCAGCAGCCCCGGCAGCTGTTGCTGGCGCAGCGCGCGCCGGGCGGCGTGCAGGACTTCCTCGTGGGCACGTGATCGTTCCGCGGCTTCCACGACCGCCACCTGGTGTGGCAGCCCCAGGTCGTAACCCAGCGCTTCGGCACGCAGGTAGGCACTCTCATCGTCGGTGCCGGTGAGCAGGTCGTGCACAAGCTCGCGGCGTACCCGGAGCTCGGTGTCGGCCAGCCCGCGCAGCCGGGCCAGCTCGACGGCCAGGACGGTAGCTCCGTGCTCGAGAGCCATCACGTCCGTGGTGGCAGCGCCGCGGCCCGGGTCCATGAGAGCGAGCAGGCCTAGCACGCCAGGGCGCGGGGACGCCAGCGCGACCACCCGGTCGCCGTCGCGTACCGACCGGCCCTCGATCGTCAGCCGGCGGACGAGCTGCTCCCGGTCGTACGCCGGCGCCTTCGGGTAGGCGGCGGGCTTGCCCGGACCCGCCCATGCGGACAGGTTGCCGTACCGGTCCTCGACCGCCACCGGCAGTCCGGTCAGGTCATGCAGCGCCTCGGCGATGCCGGCCGCCCCTTCGCCAGCCGCCGCGACCCGGGTGAGGCGCTCGTGGATCTGCATCCCGCGACGCAAGGTGGTCACCGTATCCTCAAGCGCCGCGTTCGTCCTGGCCAGTTCGAGCGCCGTGTCACGCTCCCGGCCGTGCAGCCGCGCATTGGACACCGCGACCCCGGTCTGCTGCGCCACCACCTGCGCGAGGAACTGCTCGTCGACGCCCGGCTCACGCTCGGCGCACACGACCATGTAGCCGAGCTGCCCCGCGATGCTGCGCATCGGGTACGCCCATGCCCACGCGGTACCGAGCACGGTCACCGGGCCGCCAGCCTCGGGCAGCGCGCGAAGCTGGCCGGTCAGTTCCGCGGACATCGCGCCGGTGGCCCGGGTGCCGGCCAGCCAGCTGTCGCCCACCAGGAAGCCCGCGATCCGCCATGATCCGAGCGACGAGGCAGACGACGCGGCCAGCCGGAGTATCTGCCCGTCGTCGGCGCTCTCGGTCATCAGGATGGACAGGACCAGCAGCGCCCGCAGGTTGGTCAGCTGGCTGCGCAGCGAGGCGAGCGTGTCGCCGCGGGCATCTGGCGATGACGCGCTACGCACCTCTGGTGCTGACGATATTGTGCCCACTCTTCCACCGCCCCGTGGATCAGGTGGTGGCAGCGTAGGCAGTCGGCCGCACGGCTCGCTAACTGTCTGCAGGACAAAAGAATCCGCGGCGCCTGTCCTGCCAGGACAGATCTGTCCCGGCAGGACAGGCGGCCATGACGGTCCGCACCGTCACTGTGACGTCATGCCACCGTCCGCGGTGAGGACGGAGCCGGTGAGGAAGGAAGAGTCGTCGGAGGCCAGGAAGAGGGCCACCGCCGCGATCTCCTCCGGCGTCCCGAGCCGGCCGATGGGGTACTTCGCCACGGTCAGCGCCAGCCCGGCCGCCATGTCACCGCCGCCGCGCGCCCGGAGCATCGGCTCCATCAGCGGCGTGTACACCGTACCCGGGCAGATGACGTTGACGCGGACACCGCGTGGCGCGAGGTCGACGGACATGGACCGGGTGAGTGCCACGACCGCTCCCTTGGACGCGCAGTACGAGGCGAAGTTCGCGACGCCGACGACCGCCGCGACCGAGCCCTGGTTGACGATGGAGCCCCCTCCGGTCTGCACCATCAGCCGCGCGGCCGCCCGTGAGCACAGGAACGTCCCCTTGGCGTTGACCGCGAAACTCCGGTCCCAGTCCTCGTCGGTCGCGTCGATCACTGAGCCGCTGCTGTTCACGCCCGCGTTGTTGTAGAGGACATCCACCCGGCCGTACTCGTTGTGGATCTGGGTGAAGGCATTTTCCACCTGGTCCGCTGCCGAGATGTCGGCACTGACCGAGATCGCCTGGCCGCCAGCCTCGGTGATCTCCGCCGCGGTCTCCTTGGCCGCCCGGGCGACGAGGTCCACGATCGCGACCACGGCCCCCTCACGGGCAAAGAGCGCCGCCGCCGCCCGGCCGATGCCAGAGCCTGCCCCGGTCACGACCGCTACCCTGCCGGCCAGCTTGCCTGTCATCAGGTTTCCTCTCGGTTGTCACAGCACGAGTCAGAGGGCGGACATGCCACCATCGAGCACCAGCGGGTGGCCCGTCAGGTAGGCCAGCCGGCCTGAGGCCAGCACGGAGACCGCGTCCGCGATCTCCTCGGGCGACGCGACCCGGCCCAGCGGGATGGTCCGCTCCACCTGGGCACGCAGGTCCGGCTGGTCGAGCCGCCAGCTCGTCATCGGCGTGTAGACCATCCCCGGGCACACCGCGTTGGCGCGGATGCCAGCGGCCGCGTAGTCGACGGCGATCGACCTGGTGAGCATCAGGGCCGCGCCCTTGGACGCGGTGTAGGCGCACCGCCCGGGAAAGGCGACCAGCCCGGCGACCGAGGCGATCGTGATGATGTGGCCTGATCCGCTGGCGACCATGGACGGCAGCACGGCGCGGCTGCACAGGAACGGGCCGCGGACGTTCACCGCCTGCACCCGGTCCCACTCGGCGACCGGGGTCTCGTGACACCGGGCTGCCTGCCGGGACCCGGTGATGCCGGCGTTGTTGACCAGCACATCGATCCGGCCGAAGCACTCGGCGACGGCGGCCATCGCGTCCTCGACGTTCGCCTCGTCGGTGACATCGCAGCGCAGTGTCAGCGCGGCGACCTCGACTGCGCCCTTCGGCTCCAGGTCGAGAGCGGCGACGATGAACCCGTCGGCGCTCAGCCGCTCGCAGGTCGCGAGCCCGATGCCGGACGCGCCGCCGGTGACCACCGCCACCCGGTCTGCGCTCACAGATTCACCAGGTTGACCTGGCCCGCGCGCAGCCGCGAGAGCTGGATGAAGTGCTCGGGATTGAGAAAGAGCTCATTCAGCTCGGCCATGTCGTCGATCGTCCAGCCCTCAGGCCGGCGGATCAGGTAGTCGATGTACTGGAAGGCGTCCTTGGCGCCGAACCCGACGTGGTGGGCGCCCAGGATCTTGCGCGAGTCAGCGTCGATGACCAGCTTCAGCCAGCCGGACAGGATCGGCCGGGTGAAGGCGTACAGCATCGAGCCCTCCGCGGCCGGCAGCGCGAACGTCTCCGGGTCGGCGTCGTCCGGCGGCATCTGGATCTTGATGACGTTGCGGTACCTGTCCCTGGCCTCCGCCTCGGACAGGCCGCACCAGGTCACCTCGTAGGTCGTGTGCAGGAAGTCGGGGTACTCGGTGAAGTCGAACTCGTAGTCCTCGCCCATGATGTTGCGGGCGGCGCCGACTCCGCACTTGCGCGCCTTGAACATCTCCATCGGCGGCCCGACCAGATCGCCCGACGCGTAGACGGAAGGCACGGAGGTCCGCATGTGCGTATCGGCGACCACGAAGCCGCGATCGTCAGTCTTCAGCCCCAGCGGCTCGTACATGTCGAGATTGGGACGCTCCCCCGTGCCGATGAACACGAAGTCGGTGTCGATCTCCACGACCCCGCCCTCAGCCGTCCGGTAGCGGACACCGGTGACATGGCCATCACCGAGCACCTCGAGTACCTGCGCGCCGTTCACGATCTCGATGCCCCGGTCGACCATCATCGAGATGACGTACGCGCGCAGCCCGTCGTCGACGTGGTGCAGGCTGGCGGTCTCCATGAGCGGGCTGCGGGTCAGGATCGTGGTCTTGCACCCGGTCGCGTGGAAGAACGACCCGTACTCCAGGGCGACCTTGGAGCCGCCGATGATGACGCAGCGGTTCGGCTCGTAGTCGAGGTCCTCGATCAGGGTGGCGAAGTCGTAGACGCCCTTGGTGCGGATGCCGGGGACATCCGGGTAAATCGTCCGGGCCCCGGTGGACAGGACCAGGTTCTTGGCCCGGAACCGCCGGCCCTCTACCTCGACAGTGTGCTCATCGATGATCGTCGCGGGGGCGTTCAGGATGTACTCCATGTCGAGCTGTTCCTTGGACTGCCAGTTCATGATCGCGTGCGGCAGCCCTCGCCCGGCCTTGAACAAGTCGACGATCTCCCTGATGCTCGCCTGCTTGTCATCGAACGCCGGGTACCACAGCCGTCCCTGCATGTGCCGTGCCAGGTCGAGCTCGCGGGCACACTCGGAGAACAGGTGATGCGGCACGCAGGCCTGGTGCGGGCACGATCCGCCGAGGAACGGCCACGCGTCGATGGTCAGCTGGCGGCCGCCCCTGGCACGCAGGTAAGCCGAGCCGAACCGGCCGCTGGCGCCACCGCCGACGAAAATCGCGTCGTACTCCCGGTCGTCCTCCTCGGGCGCCGCGACGTTCCACAGCCCCTCGGTGTTGTCCTCGGGGTGCGCGACGATGTCGTCGATCAGCAACGCCCACTCGCCCACAGTCAGCGGGGCGCCGTCCTGGCCTCGGTCGCTATGGGCTGGCGGCCCGAGCGCGTTAATGCGCGCACGCAGTGACCTGAAACCATCGCTCGGGTTCCGTACATCGATCATCGCTGACCCCTTGTCGCCGGGTGTTGCTAGCGTGTTCAGCATCACCAGCGACGCCCTGCCCAGGGCAGGTCATCAGGGGACGAAGTACCGCCCGTTCATCGTCCTGCGGAATTAGTGGGCGCGGACGCAGACTCTGGGCGTGGCGTCAGCGCTCGCCCCGCAGAGCCTGCAGCGTGCCCCAGGCCCGGGTAGCTAGCTGCAGGTTGAAATGGACGTCGGGATCGTTCAGTTCCAGGCCGGTCAGCTCGCGGATCCGCTGCAGCCGGTACTTGAGCGTGCTCTTGTGCACCGACAGCTCAGCGGCCGTGGCGTCGTAGTTGCCGCCATGTTCGAGGTACTGGGTGAGCGTGTGCACGAGCTCGGCGCCCTTGCGGGCGTCGTAGTCGATCAGGCTGCCCAGCCACTCCCGCACGAACTTGTCAACATCAGCGAGGTCCGGGATCGCCGCGAGCATGCGGAAGATACCAAGCTTGGGATACTCGCACGCGGTACTCCCGGGCAGCAGGGTTTTCTGCAGCCGCAGCGCGAGACCCGCCTCGCGTAGCGAGCGCGGAAGCTCGGAGGGGCGGGCACAGGGACCGCCCACACCGATATGGCACTGGCCGCCGAGGTCGGACATGATGGCGCGGCGCAGCTTCTCCCAGTCCGCCTGGCCGGCCGTGACGATAGCGACGTTGCCGGACCACGTCTCGAACAGCCCGGTCTGCCGGGCCTGGCGCAGCGCCCGCCGGACCGCGCTCAGCAGCGCGTCGTGCGCGCGGGATCGCCCTTTGCCCTCGACCACCACCACCCGGTGCGGGCGCCGCAGGTCGTAGTCAAGTGCCTCCGCCCGGGCCTGCGCGCTCTCGTCGTTCGTCCCGGCCAGCAGGTCATGGACGAGATCGCGGCGCAGCCGCAGTTCCGTGTCGGCGATGCTGCGCAGCCTGGCCAGCTCCATCGAGAGCACCGTCGCGCCATGCTCAAGGGCAACCAGGTCGGCGTTGTCCGCACTCCGGTCGGGGTCTATCAGGGAGACGACCCCGATCAGGTCCGGCCGCGGCGACACCAGCAGGACGAGCCGTTCGCCGTCCCGCACGGGTTTACTGTCCCGCATCAGCCGGCGGAGCAGGTGCTCACGCTTGGCGAAAGACTCCTTCGGGTAGGGCTCGGGCCTGCCCGGGCCGGCCCAGGCGGACAGGTTGCCGTACCGGTCCTCGATCGCGACCGGCATGCCGGTGAGCTCGTGCAGGGCTTTCGCTATGCCTGGCTGGCCCTCACCAGAGACCGCCACCTGGGTGAGCCGGTCGTGGATGTCCATGCTGCGCTGCAGGCTGGTCACCGTCTCGGCGAGCGCGGTATTGGTGACGGCGAGCTCGGCCGCGGTGGCGCGTTCCCTGGCGTGCAGCCGGGCGTTCGACACGGCGACACCGGTCTGCTGCGCGATCACCTGGATCAGGAATCGCTCCTCGGCGGACGGCTCCCGCTCGCAGGACGCGACCAGGTGGCCCAGCGGTCCGCTGACGCTGCGCAGCGGGTACGCCCAGGCCCAGGCGTGGCCGGGCAGCTCTATCCGGCCCGCGCCACTGCCCAGCGCGGCAAGCCGCTCAGCCAGGTCAGCGGGTACGGGGGCGCCGTGCTCATTGGCAGGATGCCACCTGCCGTCAGTGAATCCGTAGCCCACGATCCGCCAGGGGCCGAGCCCCGGTGCCGACGAGGCGGCGAGTTCCAGGATCTGGTCCTCGCCGACCGACTCGGTCATCAGCAGCGAGATCACCAGCAGTGCGCGGAACTCACCCAGCCGCTCACGCAGATTCGCGTCGGGCGCCTCCTGGAGCGGCCCGGGCAGCGTGACAACGGCTGCCAGGCCACTCGGCGCTGGGTGTTCGGCGGTCATCGCGACGGCCGATCAGATCTGTGCTGACCTGAGGAACTCGTCCGGCCCCACGTAATACGGGTTCTCGACGAGGATGCCCTGGATCAGCACCTGAGGGTGCGTTCTGACGATGTTGACGACGACTTCTCCGCTGAACAGGTCCAGATCGTACAGGCACAGCACAATGGCGGGATAGCACGAGGTGACCCGGTTCAGCTCGGACTCGTAGCCGACGAGATGCTCCACCCCCGGCGCGTCACGCAGCGCCCAGGTCATCTCGCCGACCAGGCGGCAGAAGGAGTACCCCTCGACCTCCGCCTTAGTCATGCTCTCTGCCCAGAACGTGAGCATGTCACTGGTGGTGAACTCCCCGCCGGCCAGGTACGTCGACTCCGGCAGGTGGATATCCAGCTGGCCGCCCGCCGGAGCACGTCCGGCACGGGCCACCGGGGCGCCGTCGCAAGCGCGCGGTAGCGACTCGAGCCGCTGCGCCGTGTACGGGGAGTCAACGACGCAGATGCATTTGTCCCCGGCAGTCAGGCCCGCGCCCAGGTAGGCGGCCAGCAGCCGGTCGCGGTCGCTGTCGCCCCGATAGAACGCACACACGTGACTGCCTGGTAGCAGATCGATCTCGTCGATACCGCTCGGCACAGCTCCGGTCACCCGCATCACCCCCTTGTGAACGCTAAGTGAATGATACGTGGTAGGCAGAACGTCTGGTTCGCCCCCGCGGGACAAATATTCCGCTCTTTATCCCTCCGCCAGGATCACGATTTCCGTCCCCGGGGCTGCGCTGCGCGGTCGGCCTGGCCTGCTGGGGCGAGTCGTGGCCGACTTCGGCCAGTTGATGGCGCCGCAGTTAGTGGACTAATGTGTTAGCTAAGGAGGTCTCATGTCGGGCGACGCGGCCGCGCAGTTCAATATTCACGACGCGAAGACGAACCTGTCCAAGATCATCGAGCGGGTCGAGCATGGTGAGGAGATCACCATCAGCCGCGCCGGGAAGCCGGTCGCGAAAGTCATCCCGCTGACCCGCACGGTCAGCCGGCGCGGGCGCGGGTCGCTGCGCGGCACGCTCGTGATGGCGGAGGACTGGGATTCCGATGAGGTCAACGAAGCCATCGCCGGTGACTTCGGCATGACGCCGTGAGTCTGCTGCTGGACACTCACGTGGTGCTGTGGTGGCTGGCCGACGATCCGTCGCTGTCGGAGGAGATCAAGGCCAGGCTCGACCACGAGCCGGATGTGTACGTCAGCGCCGCCACCGTATGGGAGGTCGCGATCAAGCAGGCCATCGGCAAGCTCAGGGAACCCGCTGACCTTCCCGAGCGGATCCGCGGCAGCGGTTTCGCGGAGCTGCCCGTCGGCTCCGGGCACGCCATTGCCGCCGGGCGCCTTCCGCTGCTCCACCGGGACCCGTTCGACCGGATGCTCGTCGCGCAGGCACAGTGCGAGGATCTCACGCTGGTCACCAGGGATACCCGCTGCCAGCAGTATGACGTGGCCGTTCTCCCCGCCTGACGGACTCCCAGCGGCCCGGGCACGCCTTCGTTATCAGGGCGCTACTGGACGCGGACTGTGCCTGGGCGCGAGGAGGAGCGATGGCCGATATGACGATCCCGGGACCACGCGGGCTCATACCCGCCTACCTGGCGACGCCACCGGGTTCAGGGCCCTGGCCGGGGGTGGTGGTCATTCACGACGCCCTGGGCATGAGCCAGGACCTGCGCCGCCAGGCCGACTGGCTGGCGGGCGAGGGGTTCCTCGCCGTAGCGCCCGACCTGTTCTACTGGGGCGGAACGTTCCGGTGCCTGCGCGGCCTCGGAAAAGACCTGCGCGCCAGGAAGGGCCGGGCGTTCGATGACGTGGACGCGGTGCGCAACTGGCTGGCCGGCCAGGCCGGCTGCACGGGCAAGGTCGGCGTGATCGGCTTCTGCATCGGCGGTGGGTTCGCCCTGCTACTCGCCCCTGGTCATGGATTCTCCGCGTCCAGCGTGAACTACGGCGTGGGCGTCGCCAAGGATGCCTACACCGAGGCCTTCCTGGCGGGCGCCTGCCCGATCGTCGGCAGCTACGGCGCCAGGGACCGGGCCAACCGAGGGACCGCCGGCAGGCTCGGACAGGCGCTGGAAGCGCTCGGCGCGGAGCACGACGTCAAGGAGTACCCGGAGGCCGGGCACGCATTCCTCAACGACCACGATGGCGCCGGCGACCCCAGTCCGGTCGTGTTCATCGTCATGGGCAGGTTCACCGGACCCGCTGGCTATCACGACCCCTCAGCCCGGGATGCGCGCCGCCGCATCGCGACCTTCCTCAGGACGCACCTGGCGTGAGATCGATGCCCGCCTGCCGGGTGAGAGCGCTTCCCCACTCCCGGGCCCGGTCCAGCTCGCCCTCGCGCAGCGGGCCCTCTGAGTCCGCCACGATGAAGCCTTCTGCCTTGGCGGCGAGCCGGTAGCCGTGCCGCCGCAGCTGGCGCGCGGCCGTCCGGGCGGCGCCGCCAGCCAGCCGGTACCCCAGTCGCGTGTCGAAGGCCGCGGCCCGGCTGCCTGGCCGGGCAGCGGGAAGAGCGGCCAGGAATTCCCGCACGCCTGGACCGCCGGCGCCCGGCTCCGGCTCCGGCTCCGGCTCCGGCTCCGGCTCGCCGTGCGGCTGATCCTTGGCCGTCCGCGTGGCCTGCAGGCCCTGCCGGCGGCTGCGGGGCGAACTCATCCGCAGCATGTGCGTCGGTCCCCCGACCACCAGCAGGCCGGCCGCGCCAGCCTCGCCGGGATCGGCGGCGTCCGCCCGCGTCACCGTGACCCGGGCGGACGGATCGGCCTCCGCGATACCGGCCGCGATCGCCTCCGCCACCGAGCGGGTGTTCCCGAACAGGCTCTCGTACACTACCGTGGCATCCATCACTCCTCCTTGATCTCCGCTGTCGGCTTCGCTCACGGGCCGCACCCGGCTGGGCCGTCGGTCCTCGCCATGAGCTCCCTCCCCCGGGCTGTCAGCCCAGATCGCGCCGGGCGAACAGGATTGCGCCGCAGCCGACCAGCGCGGCCGCCGCGGCCAGCACCGACACCGCGCCGAGCAGGCGCAGCCCGTGGGCCAGCGGCTCGTTGCCGAGCAGCAGGTAGTACGGCGAGACGGGCCGGGCGGACCGCAGCGCGCTCGTGACCTGGGCGAGGGCGTTGATCAGATAGCTGGCGACGGCGGCCAGCGCAGCCACGCCGCGGGCCGCGGCCGGGCTGCCGGTGGCCGCGCCGACGGCAAAGGCCACGGCACCGACGAACACGCCGAAGATCGCGAGCGCCGCCGTGGCGGAGGCGATCGCGGACACGCGCAACCCCATGTCCAGCAGCGCGGAGAAGATCCACAGCGCGGCGGCTGTCGCGGCCATCACGGCGACGATGCCGATCACGACGGCGGCGAAGCGCTGGG
>Ga0307374_10012551_pt1 | contig 11862 bp, 8 predicted proteins | sample OX3MG_FD_202532 | JGI IMG/M metagenome (GOLD analysis project Ga0307374, IMG submission 202532) | Soil microbial communities from Risofladan, Vaasa, Finland - OX-3 | ecosystem: Environmental > Terrestrial > Soil > Coastal area > Acid sulfate soil | place: Finland: Risofladan, Vaasa | collected...
CTCCGCCCGGCGCAACCTCGATTCCCAACGTCACGATGACTGAGCTGTCGCTGCCGCCCGCACTCGAAAAGGCCGAGCCCTTCGCACTCGGCGTCACGATGGAAAATCTGAACGACCAGCAGGTCGCGGGAACGATCTCGGTCTATCGCGACACGACGCTCCTCGACACGCGCCGCGTCATGCTTGCGCACGGTTCCGAGCGCTTCGATTTTCCGGTCCGCAACGATACGGCGGGACTGGCTTCGTACTCGGCGTCGTTCAAGGCTGACAACCCCAAGACCGATCAATATCTCGAGGACGATTCGCTCAAGGGCTGGGTCGGCGTGGGCGCGCGGCGCAAGGTCTTGATCCTTACCGATCGCGCGCAGGACGCGAACTATCTTCAGACCGTAGCCCAGCGCCGCGGCTTCGAACCAACGGTGGTGCCAGTGAGCGCGGGCCAATGGAACGGCAAGCTGTCCGGCTTCGACGCGGTGTTTCTGAACAATCTGCCTGCCGGCAGAATCGCGCCCGCCGATCAGGACGCGCTCGTCAACTACGTTGAGAAGGGCGGCTCGGTTGCGATGGTCGGCGGCGATTCGAGTTTCGGGCTGGGCGGATGGCAATCGAGTCCGCTTGCCAAAGCGATGCCGGTGATCATGAAGCCGCCGGAGCATAAGGAGCGCACCCGCGCGCTGATTTTGATCATCGACAAGTCCGGCTCGATGGGGCGCAACGACAAACTCAAATACGCGAAGGCCGCCGCCGAGACCGTCACCAGGACGCTCAAGGACTCCGACCTGGTGAGCGTGATTGGCTTCGACTCGCAGCCGTTCGTGGTCATACCCCTCGAGCCGCTATCGAAGAGCCGGCCCTATTTGAACCAAATGATCGATCGGCTGGTCGCGCACGGCACCACTTATCTGTTGCCCGCGCTGCAGGAAGCCGAACGCACCCTGGCGCAAAGCGGCGCGCAGATTCAGCACGTGGTGATCCTGACCGACGGCGAAACCGGCGGCACACCCTCGATGTACTACGACCTCGTCTCACGGATGCATCGCGAAGGCGGCGCGACGATCTCGACGATCGCGATCGGCAGCGAAGCCAACCTCACTCTGCTCAATTCGATCAGCAAATTCGGCGGCGGCGCATCGTACCAGACCGACAGCCCCAAGAATCTACCCGAGCTGTTCGTCCAGGATTTCCGCACCCACGGCGGCGAAACCACGATGCAGGAGGCGAGCTTCAAACCCCATACCGTGAACCCCGACCCCGTCCTCAAAGAACTTGCCGGACGCCAACTGCCGGCGATCAAGGGTTACGTCTCGACCGAAATCAAACCCAAGGCCGACTTGAGCGCATACATAGATCGCAACGGAAATCGCGAACCCCTTATCGCGAGCTGGAAATATGGCGATGGCAAGACTCTGGCCGTCACCACCGACGCGAGCGGACGATGGTCCGGGCCGTGGATCACCGCCAACGTCTTCTCCCCCGTGTGGGACCGGCTGCTCGGCTGGATGACGCCCGAGCGCACGGCCGGCGAGCAGAAATTCGACGTCGAGCTTGGCTACCTGGGCGGCAGGATCAATATCCGGCTCAATGATTATTCCGACGTGACCGGCAAGGGTCCGAGCCTGCTGACGACTATCGTCACGCGGCCCGATGGAACCCGCATCGAGACCGCACTCTCAGAGCAGGTGCCCGGAGAATTCTCGGGCTCGATCGATGCGCCCGCGCCCGGCACGTACAACATCAGCGTGCGCGCTCCCGGCGACAAAACTCAGACCTTTCCGCCACTGGCGTACACGGTGAGTCCAGCGGTGCTCGCCGAGGTTCCGCGCCCCGCGCCGAACTACGGACTCCTGGAGCGGCTTGCCTCGGCGACCGGCGGCCGATTGAATCCTGAGGTTTCCGAAGTGGGACTGGGGCGGCCAAATCTCGAGCGGCGCAGGTCGCTCAATCCATTTATAATCATCGCGGCGATGTTCCTCCTGATCGGCGAGGCTCTGGTCCGCCGGCTCACCGCGCAGTAATCGCCTCGCGCTATGAAACCCGACGACGACGCGATCCACGCGAACCATCACGTTCAGCATCGGTTCCCCGCCGGGGTGAAATTCTGCCCGCTATGCGGCGCGGAGATGGAACTGCGCACCGTCCTGCCAGATCGCAAACGGATGCGCGCGTGCCCGCGCTGCGGTTTCATCTTTTTTCCGTCGCCGAAACTGGTCGCCGGATGCATAGTCGTCGATAACGGCCGCGTCCTGCTGCTGAAACGCGGCCTCGAGCCCGCGCTCGGGATGTGGACCTTTCCGGGCGGCTTCGTCGATTTCGCCGAGCCCGCCGCCGACGCCGCCGCGCGCGAGACGCTCGAAGAGGTTGGTATCCGCGTCCACCTCGGCCCGCTCGTTGGCGTGTACACCGATCCAGCCAACGCGAAGGCGCAAGTGATCGTCTATCTGGCGTCGCCCGCCGGCGGCGAGCCGACGCTATCGGAAGAGGCGACCGAGATTCGCTATTTTGCGCCTGACGCGATTGTCTGGGACTCTCTGGCGTTTCAGAGCACACATGACGCCCTGACCGATTGGGTCCGATCGGTCAAATCATCCTGAGATATACATTCGGCCAGTTATTTCACTGTTTTCGCGATTTTCTCCATTAGCAATTCTGCGCGTATCGTGCTAAAAGATTCATGTCACGGCCGCCGATGACCATGGCAACTCTGCTCAGGAGGTTGGCGCTATGGAACGGGTGGAAGTGGTTGGGGTCAATACCTTCGTGCTGCTCACCAAGCAGCTAGGTCCGAATTGCTGGTGCTGCGACATGTACGAGCGCCACGACGACGCCGATTCCTTCGTCCTCGAAGATTTCGGCGAGAGCGAAATCGAAGCCATCGCGATGGCGATGACCGACGCTCACGAGCCCAAGCATCTGCGCGGTCACTAGCCGGGGATATCCGCGCGCATTCTTACGCGCCTTGCGTGCGCGGCGAGATTAGATCTTCGCGCCGGGCGGTGTGAGGGCCTGCCGCTCGAAATCGCGGGCAATCGTTTCGATCGTGTCGGCCTGAGCGGCGGGCTTGTCGTTGCGGATTCTCACGATCCGCGCAAAGCGCAGCGTCATGCCGGCTTCGTACCGCGGACTGCGCTGGATATCGTTATACGCGACCTCGACGACGACCTCGGGCCGCACGGTCACGACGCCGTGAGCTTCTTCGATCTTGAGCGCGAGCAAGCGCTCGGTCATCGCTTCGAACTCCGCGTCGGTTAATCCCTTGAAGGTCTTCCCGACCTCGGCCATGCGGCCGGTGCGTTCGTCACGGGCGGCAAGATGATAGTTCGACAGCCATCCGTGGCGCCGCCCGTAACCCCACTCGGCGGCGACGATCACCAGATCGAGCGTGCGCGCGTGTTTGACCTTCACCCATCCGCGCCCGCGTGCGCCGGGCGTGTAGGCGCTTGCGAGCGACTTCGCGACAACGCCTTCGAACCCGCCGGCGATTGCGGCGGAGAAAAACTTCTCCGCGTCTGGAAGATTCGGGCGCTCGATTCGCGCGACTAGCTCCAGGCTCGCGCCCGCCGCGACTTCACTCAGAATCGCGATCCGCTCAGCGTACGGGCGGTCGATAATCAACGCGCCGTCAAGACCGAGAATATCGAACAGGTAGAGCCGCACCGGCTGCTCGGCGCGCAGCTTTTCGATTTCGCGCACGCGGCCGAACCGGCGCATCAGCTCCTGGAAGGCGCGCGGGCGCGCATCGCTATCGACCGCAATAACCTCGCCGTCGAGGATCGCGTCGCGAGCGCCGAGCCGCGCCGCAAGTTCGGCAATCTCGGGCAGGCTCGGCGTGATCTCGTTCATGCGCCGCGAGAAGATTCGCGTCTGTCCGCCCGCGTGATGAATCTGCACGCGCGCGCCGTCGAGCTTGTGCTCGAAAGCGATCTCGCGGCCGATCATCGCGAATGCCTCGGCCACGTCGGCCGCCGGCTGCGCGAGCATCGGGCGCAGCGGCTTTATCGCGCGCGCCGCGCGCGCGGGAGCCGCGCCGGAAGCGGGCTCCGCGCCGCCCTCACGCAGGATTCGCACCACGCGGCCGAGATCGCCCTCGATCATATTGATGCGCCGGATTTCGGCGACCGGCCGGCTCGCCATCCGCGCAATCGCCTCGAGCATAATTCCTTCGCTGACGCCGTGGCGCATCTCGCGAACGAGAATCTTGGCGATGAACTTCGCTTCCAGGTTCGAGGCGCGGGCGAACAGCGCCGTAAGCGTCTCGAGCTTGCGCGCCCGCGCGTGGCGTCCTTCGATTTCCGCAATTTCGCGAAACGCGCGATCGACTTCCGTAATCGTGAGCACCGCGTCGGGCTCGGCGGGCCGCAGCCGCAGGATCATTTCGATCGCGTCGCCGAAATCCTCGGCGGCGGTGAAAATATCTTCGCTCTGGTCCTCGGCGCCGGTCATCGCGGCGGCGATTTTCCAGATCGCGCGGCCGCTAATCTGAAGACGTTTTTCATCGCCCTCGGCAACCGCGCGTCCGACCATGAAGCGCGCCGCAATTTCGGCCTCGCCGACTTCGAGCGCGCCCAGAAAACTTCCGACCGCTTGCGCCATCTGGAGGCGGCTCTGGGTCTGGCCGAGATCCTGGCAGACGATTGCAAAATCAAGAAAGGACGCCACTTCGCGAATTAACTCCGCGCCGCCCGGGCGGCGCAATGGCGGCGCGCGGCGATCATCATGATTCCATCGGCAGACCGACGTAGTTCTCGGCCAGGCTCTGCGCTGCCGCGCGCGAGCCGGTCACGTAGTCGAGCTCCGCCATCTGGCGCCGCGCGTCGAACGCATTTTCGCCGTCGAGGCGATGCAGGATCGAGGTCATCCACCACGAAAAGCGCTGCACCTTCCACACGCGCCGCAAACAGGTTTGCGAGTAGCCGTCGAGCATCACGCGATCGCCCGAGGAAAAGAATTCCGCCAGCGCGCGCGCCAGCACGCGGACGTCGGCGATCGCAAGGTTAAGTCCCTTGGCTCCCGTCGGCGGCACGATATGCGCCGCGTCGCCGGCCAGGAACATCCGCCCGCACTGCATCGGCTCCGCAACGAAACTGCGCATCTCGGTGATGCCCTTCTGCGTGATCGGTCCGCGCCGCAGCGTCCATCCACCGTCAATCTCGAAGCGCCGGTCGAGCTCGCCCCAAATTCGTTCGTCGGGCCAATCGTCAAGTTTCCCGTCCGGCGCGCATTGCAGATAGAGCCGGGTGAGTTCCGGCGAGCGCATGCTATGCAGTGCGAAGCCGCGCTCGTGGCGCGAATAGATCAACTCGTCCGACGACGGAGCGACCGCCGCGAGAATTCCGAGCCAGGCGAACGGATAGACGCGTTCGTAGATCGTCAGCGCGCCGGCCGGGATGCTCGGGCGGCATACGCCGTGGAACCCGTCGCATCCGGCGATAAAATCGCATCTCACCTCATGCTTCGCGCCGCCGCTCGTGAACCGGATCGCGGGCTCGGCGCCGTCGAAGCCATGTACGGTGACGCCTTCGGACTCGAAGTAAATCGGCGCACCCGCCGCGATACGCGCGTCGGTCAAATCCTTGATGACCTCGTTCTGCCCGTAAATCGTAATCGCCGCGCCGCCGGTCAGTTCGCTCAGATCGATCCGATGCGAGCGGCGCGCGAAGCGCAGCTCGATTCCGCGATGAACGAGACCCTCGCGCTTGAGCCGCTCGCCGACTCCGGTGGCGGTCATCAGATCGACGGTGCCCTGTTCGAGCACGCCGGCGCGGACCCGCTCTTGCACGTACCTGCGGCTGCGCGCTTCGATCACGACCGACTCGATCCCGCTGCGATGCAGCAGATGCGCGAGCATCAGGCCCGCGGGTCCCGCGCCGACGATTCCAACCTGGGTGCGCATCGGTTGCAGCTCCCGCGCGCGCGCCGCGCGCGCCCGTCACGCGATCGGATGCGCCTTCAGAAACGCAACAAAGATCTTCATGAACTCCGGGCGCGCCTCGGTCTGGAAGCCGTGGCCCGCCTTCGGGATGATGTGCAGCTTCGCGCCGGGAATCCTTTCGGCCAGCAGCTCCGAGTTGCGCGCCGGGATCAGCACGTCATCGCTGCCCGTGACCACCAGCGTCGCGGCCTTTATCTGTCCAAGCCGATCCCAGGTGTTGAGCGTGTAAGTGCCCTCCATCTGGCGCTGGAACGCGAACGGCGGAGTCGGATGCTCGAGTATGCGCGGGATGCGCGCCTCGAGTTCCGCGCGATGCTCCTTGATGTAACCCGGGGTGAAACTGAGCGGCCATCCGCGGCGGATGACCTCTTCCGGCGCGACGCCGACGCGCGGCGCGGTCAGCACCTTGAGCGATTCGGGCGGAGGCGGGACTGCGTGCTTGCCGCCCGGCGTGGTGCATCCAAGAGTCAGCGTCGCGGTGCGCGGCGCGTGGCGCAGTGCGAATTCCTGCGCGATCATCCCGCCCATCGAGACGCCAAAAATATGCGCGCGTGCGATTTTCAGCCCGTCGAGCACACCCGCCGCGTCGTCGGCAAACATCTCGATCGAATACGGCTTATCGGGCTTGTCGCTCTGGCCCGTGCCGCGATTGTCGAAAGTGATCACGCGGAAGGCGCGCGCCAGATCCTGCACCAGCTCCGGATCCCACACCGCCGAGCTTGCGCCCAGTCCCATTATCATCAGCAGCGGCTCGCCCGCGCCATACACGTCGTAGTGCAGATTAACCTCGCCGACCTTTAGCTGCGCCATCGCCGTTCCTCCGTATTGGATGACCGAGACTAGCGCGGGCAAGGCTCGCGCGTGAAGTGCCGCGCCAAAGGTCAGGCCGCGGTGGATGCCGGCGCCGCGGCGGGCTCGTGCGCCGCTGCCGGAAACTCCCCGCGGCGGCATCGCATGATCATCTCGCCGCCGCCGATATAAGCGACTTCATCGACGCTGAAACCGTGACGGATGAGCAGATCGCTCAGTTTCGCGCGGGTATAGCGCGTGATGTGCTCGGCCTTGTAGCCGCTTGGCCTCAGGAACCCGTAGATCGGTTCGATGGCGCGCCACGCGCGGGTCGCGTAATCGGGAGTGCCCAAAATCAGTTTACCCCCGGGCATCAGCACGCGGCGCATCTCGGAGAACAGCACTTCGTCGAAGGGGATATGTTCAATCACCTGCGAGCTGATCACGCAATCAAAGCTCTGATCGCGAAACGGCAGCGCGAAGGCCGAGCCGCGCACCAGCGGCATCCGGTAGCGCGAGAGAAAGCGCAACTTCGCGAAATTGAAATCCATCCCGACCACGTTGTTGAGGCTCTGCACGATCAAGCTCGAACCGCATCCGGCGTCGAGCACCCGATCCGCGCCGCGCGCCCACGAGACCGCGATCCGATGACGCCGGCGATGCCACCATCGCTGGAGCGGAATCACGCTGTAGAAGCCCCGCTCGTCGTAGTCCGCGGAATCCAGCGAGTTGCGCAGCTTCCACAATTTGGCGCAGCGCTTGGCGATGCTCCAGCCGAATTTCAGGAGTTTGGCGTGCGAAGCGCCCGCGCCGCGCGGAAAGTAGGTGAAAGGCACCTCGGCCAGATTGAAACCCTGCGCATACGCGCGCACCAGGATCTCCTCTTCGGCTTCGAAGTTGGTCGAATCGAACTTGAAGCCTTCGGTCACGCGCCGGCTATAAAGCCGGTATCCGCTCGAAACGTCGCGCACCGGAAGCGAGAGCACGCGGCGCAAGACCGCGCTCATCAGCGCACTGGAAAGCTTGCGGGTGAAATCCGTGTAGGTGACCCCGCCGCGGACATAGCGCGAGGCGATCACGATGTCGCCGCGGTCGCGCGCGCGCCAGATGCGCGGAATAAAATCGGGATCGTGCGACTGATCCGCGTCGAGCTTCAGAATCCACTGGCCATTCGCCTCGGCAAATCCGGTCTCGAGCGCGCCCGCGTATCCCCGGCGCCGCTCCTGGACCATCCGCGCGCCGAGGGTCCTGCAAACCTCGGCCGTGTCGTCGGTGGAACGCCCATCGACGATGAGCACCTCATAGGAAATGCCCTCGCGGGCCAGAATCGATTTGATCCGCGGCACCAGCACGCGGAGGTTTTCGGCCTCGTTGACGGTGGGAATTAAGACGGTGAGATCCATGGGCGCGGGCGATGCCGCTGGAAAAGATTTATTCGGATTCGGCGGCGAAGGGAATATCACCGGCCGGACGCGGCGGCGCCCAACGCGCCCGCGCCGCTTGCGGGCGCGGCCCACCCGCCGTAGCCTCAGTATAGCGGCGGAGGTTGAAGGGCACTTGATGCGCGCGCGAATCAATTTTGTGAATCGTTTCGAATTTCGCACGACTGCGGCACTGGCGACGATGGCGCTGGCGGTCTTCGCGCTCGCGAGTCTTTCGCTGCCCGCACAGGCGGCGCGCCGGCGCGCGCACTCGAGCGCGGCGCATGCGCGTGAATCCGCGGCAAAAGAGGCGGCGGCCGCGATCCCGCTGGCCGATATTCACGTGCTCGGCGACCGGCCCGCGCCCTTTGCGCTCGATGCCAAGGCCGCGATGCTCATCGACGCTTCCACCGGCACCGAACTCTACGCCTACAACCAACATCTTAAGATGCAGCCCGCCAGCCTGGCCAAGCTGATGACCTTCTACCTGGTCCTCGACGCGCTCTCGGCAAAGCGCGTCACGCTGGACACGCCGATCACGATCAGCGAGCAGGCGTGGCGGCTTTCGATGGATCAATCCGTCTCGCGGATGTTCCTTGGCGTCGGCCAGCAAGTCCCGGTGCATGATCTTCTGTTCGGCCTGATGGTGTCGTCGGGAAACGACGCCGCCGTGGCGCTGGCCGAATACCTTGCGGGCAGCACCGACGCGTTCACCGAGCAGATGAACACCAAGGCGAAGCAAATCGGCCTGGTCGAGACCCACTTCATGAATCCCGACGGTCTTCCGGTGGACGGCGAATACACCACCGCCGCCGACATGGTGAAGCTCGCGCAGTCGCTGCTCGAGCATCATCCGGAGGCGCTGACCTATACGTCAGCCAAGGAATTTACCTTCGACAAAATTCGTCAGCGCAACTTCAACTCGCTGCTGTTCTATGACGCGCGGGTTGAAGGGCTCAAAACCGGCCACGTCCAGGCCGCGGGATTTCACCTGGTCGCATCGGCGGACTCGCAGGGGATGCGTCTGATCTCGGCCGTGCTCGGCACGCCGAGCTCGGAGAAGCGGCGCACCGAAACCGAAAAGCTGATCGACTGGGCATTTCGTAGCTACGTGACCGCCAAGCCCGATTGGCACGGCGTGGTGCCCGCCACGATAACGGTTTTCTATGGAGCGGCCGACACCGTCCCGATCGCGCCGGTCAAGCAATCGGCGGTGACCGTCGAACGCGGCCAGGAAAGCAAGGTCACACTACAATGGACGCCGGCGGCGAAATACCTCGACGCGCCCTTCCCCAAAGGCGCGCCGGTCGGAGCGGTCGCCCTGATGGTGGACGGCAAGCCGCAGGACACGATTGCGGTCGTGACGCAGGCGGCGGTCCCTTCAGGCGGATTCTTCAAGCGGCTGCGCGACCACTTTCGCCGCAAGTAGCCGCGTCACGTCCGTTGATTGACCGGCTTCCCGGTCCATTTTACTTACTTTAGAAGCGCAGCGAATTCGTCTGGAGAGGAGACCGTCCGTGCGAATTAGTCAGAGCGGCCCGCGACATAAATCCACGCCTTTATCGAAGCTTTCGCCCTGCCCGCGGCTGTGCCGCTTGCTGCTGCTCGGTTTCGCGATCGCAGCTTGCGCGGGAGGTTCAGCGGCGTCGGCGGCGCCCTCTGCTTCAACCGCGGCGGCGATCAAAAAGGTTGCTAAATTTTACGCGGTGGATTCGATAAACTCCGGCGGTTCAATCGGAATCCAGGTCGGCGTGGTTTATGGCAGCGCGGCGCCGCAGTTCATATCAGCCGGCGATGCAATCACCAATGGCAAGGGCGGCCGGCGATTCACGGCCGATGCGATCTTCCAAATCGGCTCGGTCACCAAGGTCTTTACGACCAATCTGCTGGGTCAGAGCGTCGCCAGCGGCAGCCTTCATCTCAGCGACCCGCTCTCATCGTTCGCGAGCGAAACCGGATCGCTCGAACCGTTGACCGGCGAAGTGACGCTCGAGCAGTTGGGCGATTTCACCGGCGGCTTTCCGAGCTACGCCGAGACTTGCCCAACCCCGCCGGTGCCCGGATGCCTGCCCTCATCGCGGCCGACCATCACCGAATACACCGCGCAGGACTTTGCCGCGTACTTCCAAACTGCCCTGCCGATGAACTTCTTCAACAATCCTCCGACGCTGGTGGACACGCTGCCCGCGCCCTACAACTACTCGGACTACGGCCTCGGCCTGCTTGGCCTGCTGCTCGGCGCGCAGGCGAATGTTCCGCTGTCCAACGACGCGCTCACCGGATGGTTCGACGCGGTGCAGAGCGAGATTGCACAACCGCTCGGAATGAAGAGCACTTTTCTGTTTGGCGCAAAGGGCGCGCTGATTGCCAACGGCTACGTGCCGGCGGTCGCGAGCGCGACGGTTTCCAACGGAGAAATCGGCGCGATTTCGGTGATCAGCCCGGGCGCACTATACAGCGTCGCGCCGCGGGTCAGGATCAGCGGCGGCGGAGGCCACGGTGCAAAGGCGGTGGCAACGATCAACAATAATGGCGCCGTGACCTCGATTTCCGTGGTGAAACCCGGAGCCGCATACATCGCTCCGGCCAGCGTGACATTCAACGGCGGCGGTTCGTCCACAATCGCAAATGCCGCGGCGGTCGTGCAGGGCGGCAGGGTCGTCGCGATCAAGATAATCAGCGCCGGAGCCGGCTACGGAAATGTTCCGACCGTGACTATCACCGGCGGCCGCAATTCCAAGGGAACCGACGCTACCGCGGTTGCGCATCTGGACAATGGCCAATTGTCATACGTGAGCGTGACTGATGGCGGTTCCAAATACGTGCCGCCGCTGGCGGTGGTCGTCGCGCCGGGCGCCGCGGTCGTCAACAACATCCCGATCTGGGCGCCCGCGGGCGCGCTGAGTGCGTCGATGCGCGACATGGTAACGTTCGCGGCGGCGGCATTGGGTCACTCCAAAATCGGAAAGATCGCGGTGCCCGCCGCGCTTACCCAGGGTTTCACGATTGCGGAAACCGCCTATGCCTGCGCGGCGGAAGATCCATTGCTGGCCGATTGCCCGGCGACCAACCCGCAATCCGCGCTCGCCTGGGATATCACTCCTGCCGATAGCGCCGACGGGGTCGGAGAGATAATCGCCAAGAATGGCGGTATCGCGGGTTTCTCGACGCAGGTGATGCTGATGCCGTCGCGCGATCTCGCGGTCGTGGTGTTCGCGAACTCGCGGCAATTCGTGCCGGACTCCGGCAACCCGACGGCCGAAGCCGCGCGCGTCGCCCGCGACATATTGTTCGCACTAAACTACAATCTGCCGTAGCGCGCGACGGCTACGCGCCCAGCGTCGCGAGCAACGACGTCGCCGTGGTTAGATCGCGCGTGCCAAATCCCTCGGTGAACCATCCATAGACGGGGGCAAGAACCGCGCGCGCCTCGGCGCGCCGCGCGCGAGCCTCCGGCTACACGCCGAACCGCGCGGGCGAGAGTATCGCGGCGTCGAACATTCGCGTCGCGCCATGCGCGATCAGATCGGCCGCGATCTGGCCGATTGCGCCGCTGCTCTCGATTCCGAATCCTGCCTGCCCGGCCAGCCAGAAGAAGCCCGGCACGCGCGGGTCTTCGCCGACCACGGGAACCGCGTCGGGCGAGAATGTGCGCAGCCCCGCCCAGCTTCGCTTGAGCGCGCGCGGCACGATCCGCGGCGCGAGCGCGCGCAGCCGCTCGAG
>Ga0307374_10012554_pt1 | contig 11859 bp, 12 predicted proteins | sample OX3MG_FD_202532 | JGI IMG/M metagenome (GOLD analysis project Ga0307374, IMG submission 202532) | Soil microbial communities from Risofladan, Vaasa, Finland - OX-3 | ecosystem: Environmental > Terrestrial > Soil > Coastal area > Acid sulfate soil | place: Finland: Risofladan, Vaasa | collected...
CAGAACGGCCAGTGGATGTAGACCGCGAGGGGCGGCGCGCTCATGCGCCTGCAAAGACGGCGGCGACCAGCTTTTCGAAGGCGCGGGCGCGGTGGCTGATCGCGAGTTTCCGATCGGGGTTCATCTCGCCGAACGTGGTGTCGTGGCCGTCGGGAATGAAGATCGGGTCGTAGCCGAACCCCTTGTCGCCGCGTGGCGGAAAGGTCAGCCGGCCATAGACCTCGCCGCGGAACGTCAGCACCTTGCCATGCGGCCAGGCCAGCGCCAGTACTGCGACGAAATGGGCGGTGTGATCCCCAGACTCCTTGGTTGCGCCAAGCTCGCGCCGCACCCGCTCCATTGCCATCGCGAAGTTGCGCTCCGGTCCGGCCCAGCGCGCCGAGTAGATGCCGGGTGCGCCGCCGATCGCCGGGACGACGAGGCCGGAATCGTCGGCGAGCGCCGGCAGCAAGCTGGCGTCGGCCCCGGCCCGCGCCTTCAATTCGGCGTTGGCCTCGAACGTGTCGCCGGTTTCCTCGGGTTCGGGCAGGCCGAGCGCCGCGGCGCCGACCACCGCGACCCGCCGCGGCGCGAGCAGCGCGGCGATCTCGGCGACCTTGCCGGGGTTGTGGCTGGCGATCAGCAGCCGCTCGCCGTCGAGGCGGGGGATCATCGCCTCAGCCGAGGCCGAGCGCGGCGCGCTGGTGCCGGGTTAATTCGGCGGTTGCGGCGCGGGCGAGCGCAAGCATGCGGGTAAAGCCGGCCTCGTCAAACGGCGCGGCCTCGGCGGTGGCCTGGATCTCGACGATGCCGCCGCCGCCGGTCAGCACGAAATTGGCGTCGGTCTCGGCGCCCGAATCCTCGGCGTAGTCGAGATCGAGCACGACCTCGCCGTCGACGATGCCGCACGAGATCGCGGCCACCGAATCGGTGAGCGGCAGCGCCGGCAGGAGGCCCGCCGTCACCAGCCGCGACAGCGCCTGGTGCAGCGCGACATAGCTGCCGGTGATCGCCGCGGTGCGGGTGCCGCCATCGGCCTCGATCACGTCGCAATCGAGCCGGATCTGGCGCTCGCCGAGGGCCGGCAGATCGATCACCGCGCGCAGGCTGCGCCCGATCAGGCGCTGGATTTCCTGGGTGCGGCCGCTCTGCCGCCCGCGCGCCGCCTCGCGGTCGGTGCGGGTGTTGGTCGAGCGCGGCAGCATGCCGTACTCGGCGGTGATCCAGCCGCGCCCGCTGTTGCGCATCCACGGCGGCACCCGCTCTTCGATCGTTGCGGCGCACAGCACGTGGGTGTTGCCGAATTTGACCAGGCACGACCCCTCGGCATGGCGAGAGAAGCCAGATTCAAGAGAGATCGGGCGCAGCGCTTCGGGGGCGCGTCCGGAAGGTCGCATGTAAGGCTCCAATTAAAAGAGATCGCCTTGTCCGCCCGGCGATGCCGGGCGGCGGCGTGGGCGCGGCGAGCCGCCGGCGATGACGCCGACCCTGCCATCGTGGAATTCGAGTTCGAGCGCGGCGCCGGGTTTGAGGCCGACCGAAGCCATCAGCACCCGCTCGCCGCTGCCGCGGACCACGACATAGCCGCGCGACAGCAAGCTCTCGTGGCGCTCGGAATGGGTGGCGAGGCGGCCGGCGAAATTGTCGAGCGCGTCGCGCCGGGCGGCGACCGCGCGCGCCGCGGCGCCGGAAAGCCGCGTGCCGATCTCGGCGAGCCGGTCGCGGGACCGGGCGAGATCGGCGCTGATCGCCGCGGGACGCAGCCGTGCGGCGGCAAGGTCGAGGCGCTGGCGCGAGGCGGCGACCACTCCGCCGATCGCCAGGGCGAGCCGCTCGGCGCGGTCGTCGAGGCGCTGCGCCGCGGCGCCGAGCAGGTCGCGCGGATCGGGCAGGCCGCGGGCGAGGCCGGCGAGGTGGGTACGGCGCTCGCCGAACAGCCGCGCCATGCACCCGGCAATGCGCTGGGTCTTGCCGGCAAGCTCGGCGACGAGGTCGAGCCGCACCGGCACCGCAATCTCCGCCGCTGCGGTCGGGGTCGGGGCGCGGCGGTCGGCAGCATGGTCGATCAGCGTCGTGTCGGTCTCGTGCCCGACCGCCGAGATCAGCGGGATCGCCGAGGCAGCGGCGGCGCGCACCACAATCTCTTCGTTGAACGGCATCAGATCTTCGAGGCTGCCGCCGCCGCGCGCGACGATCAGCAGGTCGGGCCGCGGCACGGCACCGCCCGGGGGGAGCCGGTTGAACCCCTCGATCGCCGCCGCGACCTGCGCCGCCGCCGTCTCGCCCTGCACCGCGACCGGCCACAGCAGCACGCGGCGCGGAAAGCGGTCGGCGAGCCGGTGCAAAATGTCGCGGATCACCGCGCCGGTCGGCGAGGTGACGACACCGATCACTTCGGGCAAGTAGGGCAGCTTCTGCTTCCGCTCGGCAGCAAAGAGGCCCTCGGCGGCGAGGCGCTTGCGCCGGTCCTCAAGCATCTTGAGCAGCGCGCCGATCCCGGCGAGTTCGATCGAATCGATAATCAGCTGATATTTCGACCGGCCGGGATAGGTGGTCAGGCGCCCGGTGCACACCACCTCCATCCCGTCCTCGGGCGCGAACGGCAGGCGAATCGCCGTGGTCCGCCAGCACACCGCGTCGAGCACCGCGTCCTGGTCCTTGAGCGCGAGGTAGCAGTGGCCCGAGGCAACGCGCTTGAACCCCGACACCTCGCCGCGCACCCGGACGATCGCGAAATTGTCTTCGATCGCGCGCTTGAGCGCCGCCGAGAGTTCGGAGACGGTATACTCCGGCAGGTTCGCCCCCGGTCGGGTCGCGGCGGGCGTCGGGGCAAGCGGCAGATCGTTCATCGCCCCATCTTACCGGAGCGGAGGAGCAAGCGCGATGCGGGTCCTCGTCGTCGGGTCGGGCGGGCGCGAGCATGCGCTGGTCTGGGCTATCGCCGCCTCGCCGATCGTTGACACGGTGTATTGCGCGCCGGGCAACGCCGGCATCGCCGACGACGCGCAATGCGTGCCGATCCGCGCCGACGATAGCGCCGGGCTGATCGGGTTTTGCAAAGGCGAGGCGATCGATTTCGTCGTCGTCGGGCCGGAGGCGCCGCTGGTCGCGGGGCTGGTCGATGCGCTCGAAGCCGCCGGCATCGCCGCGTTCGGGCCGAGTGCCGCCGCGTCGGTGCTCGAAGCCTCGAAAGGCTTTACCAAGGATTTGTGCGCCCGTGAAGGCATCCCGACCGCCGCCTACGCGCGGTTTCGCGACGCTGCAGCGGCCAAGGCCTACATCGCCGCGCACGGGGCGCCGATCGTGGTCAAGGCCGATGGACTGGCCGCCGGCAAGGGGGTGGTCGTCGCCGCGACGATCGTCGAGGCCGAGGCGGCGGTCGATGCTGCGCTTGGCGCCGGGCGGTTCGGCACGGCGGGCGCCGAGATCGTCGTCGAGGAATTTCTCGCCGGCGAGGAGGCGAGCTTTTTCGCGCTTTGCGACGGCACGCACGCGCTGCCGCTGGCGACGGCGCAGGACCACAAGCGCGTCGGCGACGGCGATACCGGGCCCAATACCGGCGGCATGGGCGCCTATTCCCCGGCGCCGACCGTTACCCCGGAGATCGAGGCTCAGGTCATGGAGCGCATCATCCTGCCGACGGTGCAGGCGATGGCGCGCGACGGGCGGCCGTTCAAGGGTGTGCTCTATGCCGGGCTGATGCTGACCGAAGCCGGACCCGAGCTGATCGAATACAATGTCCGCTTTGGCGACCCCGAGTGCCAGGCGCTGATGATGCGCCTGAAAAGCGACCTGGTGCCGGCCTTGCTCGCGTCGCGCGACGGGATGCTCGATCGGGTCGATCTGCGCTGGTACGACGAGACCGCGGTGTGCGTCGTGATGGCGGCGCGGGGCTATCCCGACGATCCCAAGCGCGGCGGCGAGATCAAGGGGCTCGACGCGGCGGCGCAAGACCCTGACGTAAAGGTGTTCCACGCCGGCACAAGGCGGGAGGACGGGTGGGTGATCGCCGATGGCGGACGCGTGCTCGGTGTGACGGCGCTCGGCGCGGACCGCGCCGCGGCGCGGGCGCGCGCCTATGCCGCGGTTGACCGGATCGACTGGCCCGACGGGTTCTGCCGGCGCGACATCGGTGCGCGAGGGCTTGGTACGTCGCCGTCACACTCGGGTTAGAAGCAGCATCCGGGCAAACAGAGCCGTCATTCCCCGCGATAGGAGGAATGCCGGACAGTGAATTAAAAATACTACGTAATTTAACGCCATAATCTCCTGTGTAGGAACTGTGCAGAATCGGTAACGTCCTATTAGCGGATTTCGTGGTTAGCTGACGCTCATAGGGCGAATTCTTACCCAGCTTTACCCGATTCGGTCATCGGTGCCAGTGGTTTCGGTCGGGGGCGCTTGCCAACGAAGTGTAAATGAGGTGGGGGCTCTCCATCACTGCCCCAGGACCAGATCGGATGTCAGAGTCGGATCGTCGTCGAAGCCTTCGAAGGCATCGCGCACGATCTTCTCCAGCATTTCGACCTCGTTGTCGCGAAGCTCCTCGTACTCGTCGCGGCGGCGCCGCTTTGACAGGGTCCCCTTGTTCTGGCGGATGAACATGAGCAGGTTCTCGGCCACGCGATCGGGCATCTCGACGGTATCCATGATCCGGCGGAGCGCTGCGTCATGCCTGCGGAGATAGTCGATCTCTCGGGGCAGGTCATGTTCGACCGTGCGTGCCACGCAGGCATAGAGGAACTCTGCCGCCTCCGTGCAATCGAAATAACGATAGAGATCGGCGGTGTCGTTCAGGACCTGGACGTTGTGGGTCGGCGTCGGCCGCCACTCGATGAAGTTCATGAGCGGCCCAGAGTGGGCTTGCAGTGTCTCCCGATACTCGTCGATACGATCGAGCATGACGGAAGAGACCGGGAACACCATTCCGGGCGGAGTGAATTTCCGCTCGGCTAGAACACCGTGGATAAGGCAGCGATGGAGACGACCGTTGCCGTCCTCGAGCGGGTGGACGTAGACAAAGCCGAAGGCGGTGGCTGCCGCTTGCAGCACGGGGTCGAGCCCGCCATCGCGCATGCGGTCGTTCGCGTCGATCAGGCCGCTCATAAGATCTGGGAGGTCGTCGGCGCGCGCGCCGATAAATTCCGGCAAGGGATCGCCGTTATGATCGCACTCACCCAGAAAGACGCCCTCCGGCCGCAAGCCGAGATGCACGAAGCGTGCGTCTTCGATCAATACGCCATGAAGCCGGATGATTTCATCGAGCGTGAGCCGGTTGCGGCCGGCCTGCATGACCGCGCGGCCCCACCGCTCCAGACGGTTCCGCGGTGGGCGCTCACCTTCGATCTCGAAGCTGGCCCGGCTATCCGCGAGTAGCATGAAGCTCGCCGCACGCGCGACCAGATGGGCGCCGGTCCGGCCGACAGTTTCGCGAGCCTTGGCGGCCAGATCGCGTTCCAGGAAATCGGTCAGAGCTTTTGTGCGGCGAACGACCGGACAAAACCTGTTGTTGCCAAGCAGATTGTCGCGAACGCGATGGCGGGGAGAGAGCTTCGGCTTTCCCGTGAAATATGCTTTCGGGTCGAGCAGATCGATTGCCTGAGCCCTGGGGGCGTCGGTGACGTCGAGGGTGCGGCCAGTCAGGATTTCATACAAATACCAGGATCGACGCGCCGGAACACCGGTCGGTGCGGCGCGGACCAGAGCCTCGATCTCGGACGGTGGCGCGGCATCGAAGACCTTCTTCAAGATCAGAAGGTCGATGGGCTCATGGCGGAGGGCAAAGGTCAGGTGATCGGCAAGGGTATCGCCATGCCAATATCTTCTGTCGAAGATGGTCCAAGGTTCTTGCCGGCGGTGGCTACCGCGCACATGTCTTTCGGCGACGCAACTCGGCCGCCGAACCGGGGCCTGGATGCCAAGCCCGTGCGCCAGGGCTGACCAACCCGCCAGGATGGCGCCCTCGGGGACGGTCTTTTCCTGAAAGACGGCGATGGAGGTTGATGTCAGGCGCATGTCGAAAAACCTTCGCGTGGGACGAAAATCACCCTCTTCAGGAGGATGATATCGAAATCCACTCTACGGCATTCGAGCGTCGAAATCCATTGATGCTGGTCGAAAATCGGCAGAAATTTCGTTTTTATGTCGAAATATACGAACAAGCTGGAGCGCTGCAGCTTATCGGTTTCAAGGGGAAGCCCACGTTCGAGCGGATCAGTCCGCATGAAATCGAGCGCATCGCGGGCTATGTGGATGTCAGCCCGCGGGCAGTTCTCCGAGAAATCGGGCAGTTCTCCGAGAAATAACGACGGCCTGCTGGAACACCTCGCCTAGCATGGCATTTCGGCCAAGCGGCGGGATGTCCCGGCTGCTCCCGGCCGGGGAGCACCGCCGCGTTACTGCTTGAGGCTGCGGGCGAAGCCCACGCCGATATCCTGATTATGGGCGGCTACGGCCATCGGCCTTGGCGCGAGGCCCTTTTTGGCGGCGTTACCCGCGAGATCCTCGGCACCAGCACGATACCCTTGTTGCTGGCGCATTGAAGTCGCACCGCAACTCTGTGACTCAATTCTCGGCCCGTTACCTCTTCGGCTTTAGGACGCGCTCTCCATCGACGGCACGCTGGCCTCTCTGTGTCCTTGGTGCAAAAGATGTTTGAGATGTTGCTGCGGCGCGATGAGGTCCGCCAGCGTGTGACGTTCGAGGACGGAGACAAACGCCGTGCGTGCTTCGCCAAGGATCGGTTTCAACATGCAAGCAGGTTCTATTCGGCATCGCGGCGCGGCGGAATTGAAGCATTGTACCAACGCCAGATCGTTCTCGACCTGGCAAATCACCTCACCAATGTTGATACCGCTCGGTGGTCTCGCGAGACGAACGCCTCCTCCTTTCCCCCGCACGTTCTCTAGATAGCCCAGAAGCCCCAGCTGATGGACCACCTTCATCAGATGATTGCGCGAGATGTCGTAGCTCTCGGAAATCTCCCGGATGGTCGCAAGGCTAGGCTCCTTGAGCCCGACATACATCAAAACGCGGAGCGCATAGTCGGCGTACGCAGTGAGCCGCATCGTTGTGACACCTCGTCGTCGGGCCGCCCTCCGGCGGTCGCGAGGATAATATGTATGTAATCTATTAGTTATGACAAGCAGGTCTGGCCAACCAGATCTGGCCAACCAGATCTCAGGGCTTCTGGGCACATGCCTTTCGCAATGCAGGCGGACCACCGCTCACCTAATGAGGTCGATCACCTTGCGGAGCCTCGGGTCTTCCGCAGTTTCGAGCCACTCGAAGAGGACCATCTCCACGGTCACGATTTCGGCGCCATTGCGTTCCATGCGCCGGAGCGCGGTCTCCTTGCTCTCGGCGCGGCGCGAGCCCATGGCGTCGCGCACAGCGAAAACATTGCGGCCCGCCGCCAGTAAGCCCATCACCGTTTGCAGCACGCAAACATGGGTTTCACACCCCGACACGATGAGGTCATGCCGATCCGGAAGCGCCTCCAGAAAGCCCGGCATGCGGCAGGCGTCGAACGTCATCTTGTGCGCGAGCCCGGCGGTCTCGGACCGCAGCGCCGGCACCGTGCCGCCAAGGCCGCCGGCATTCTGCTCGGTGAACAGGATCGGCACTTGCAGCAGTTCGGCCGCGTCGATCAGGCGCCGCGCGCAGGCGGTCACCGCGGCGCCATTATCGATTGCCGGCATCAGCCGCGATTGAAAGTCCACGACCAACAGTGCCGATGACTCGCGATTGATTGCCGGCATGACTTAGAGACCTTCTCCAGCGATCTCGTTCCGTATCTAGGCGGCGAGCCTCTCGCCGACGAAGCGGCGGTGCGCGGACTGGCGGATCACGAGAAAGGCTACCAGTACCAAATTGAGCAGGTTGAACAATACGCCCGACCCGAAGGCCGGTGCATAAAAGCCGAAATGGTCGTAGATGCGCCCGGCAAACCAGCTTCCGAACGCCATCCCGCTCATCGCGGTGAACAGCACCAGCGGAACCCGCCACGACGCCTCGGCCGACGGGAACAGGTCGCGGATCGCCACCACATAGGCGGGGATAATTCCGGAGAAGCCGAAGCCGTAGGCGGCCGCGACAACGAACAGCCCTCCCTCGTTCTGGGTCAGCAGAAAAGCGCCGATCGACACGGCCTGACAGGCCGAGCCCGCTAGTACTGTCTTCAACCCGCCATAACGGTCGGCGAAGGCGCCCCAGAACTGCCGCGAAAAGAACGCGCAACCGAGCAGCACGGACAGCATCAGCGCCCCGGTCGACGCACCGATGCCGATGTCACCGCAAAACGCCACCAGATGCGCTTGAGGTATCGCCATCGGGACGCAACAGCAGACGCTGGCCGCGCAGAGGATCCCCTGCACGGTATTGGGCCGCAGTCCGAGAACGCGAGCCCGGGACCTTCCAGCCGCTCGATTGGCGCCGACGCCAATTCCGGCCGGCGAGTTGCGCAGGAACAGGGCGGCGAGGGGCAGGGTGCCCAGCAGGATAATTCCGGCATAAGCGAGATAGGTCAGCCGCCATCCGGGTCCGGCTATCAACCGCTCGAACACGGTGGGCCAGATCACGCCGGCGACATATTGGCCGGACGAGATCAGCGCAATGGCGGTGCCCCGCCGGCGATCGAACCGGCGGCTGACATAGATCACCAGCGGCGGATAGATCGCCCCCATACCAAAGAACCCGATCAACGCACCCTGCCCGACATAGAGCGCCCAAATCTGCCCGGTCGATGACAGCGCCAGCCCCAGGGCGACCATGACGCAGCCGATCAGCACACTGTTCCGCACGCCGATCCGGTCGGCGACCCAGCCCATGACGATCCCGCCCAGCCCCGTCCCGACCCAGGTCAGGGCGCCGGCAAGCGCCAGGACCGAGCGCGAGGCGCCGAGATCCAGCTCCATCGGCCGCAATCCGACCACGATCAGCAAGGTCGAGCCGTAGGCTACCGATAGGATAGCAAGCGTAACCCCAGCGGCGATCCACGATTCACGGCTTTCGATCGAGGCTGGCCGAAGGCCCGCCAGGGATTGGCCGGTATCATCAGGCATCTGGAAAGAACTCTCCTTCGATATAGCGATCGATGGTGGGCCGGTGGCAGGGGCAGCGCCATTGCCGGCTGGTGATGCCAGTTATGTTGGCCGGTTATCGGGCCGTTGGATGGGCTTCGCTCTCCGTCAACCGGGCGGAGGGTTAGAGACAGCCGAGAGGCCTGAAATTCGGCTTACCCGGCTTCACAGGCCTTGGGTATTCAGGGATTTGCTCAATCGATCGCCGCGTTCACACCGGGATGAGCGGCAGGTGGGGCAGCGGCGGGAGCTCGACCTCGATCGGGTCGCCGGGGCGAACTTCTCCGTTGGCGAGAACGATGCCCATAATGCCGGCCTTGCGGATGAGCTGCCCGTCCGTATCGCGGTCCAAGGTCGCCTTCATCAAGCCCGGTTGAATGTGATCGAGTTGGGCGCACGGATTGCGCAGTCCGGTCACCTCGACGACGGCCATATCGCCCAGGTGCAAGCGCGTCCCGACCGGTAGCGCCAGCAGATCGATCCCCGATGTCGTGACATTCTCCCCCATCTGTCCTGCGGCTATTTCGAAGCCGGCGGCGAGCAGTTCCTCGAACAGCTCGGAATGGATCAGGTGAACCTGTCGCAAATTGGGCTGGCTCGGGTCGCGTGCCACCCGTGAGCGATGTTTGACCGTTACGCCCAGATGCGCGTCACTTTCGACGCCGAGTCCGGCAAGCAGCCGGATGCCGGCTGCATTGGGCTTGCTGAGCGTGTGCGTCGCGCTGCGCGCGACCGCCGTTACCATTCCCGACATCGGTTCCGCACCTTTCAGTTCCCATTCCTCGCTGTCTTCATCGGCCGAGACGCCGTTCTTGCCGAATAAGGATGCGCGCGGTGGCCTCGATCGCGGCATCGCGCAGGGTATTCGCGTCCATGCCTCCTTTGCGGGCGCCCCAAGTAAAGCACTGCCGCCGGCCGCGGCGCGCAGGGACCGCCGGCCCGTTCCGTCAATCGGCGCGGATATAGTCGTATTTGCCGAGCACCTGGACGAGGAGGTAGCGCCCGGTGCTGTCTCCCGGATTGCTGACGTGGTGAACCGTTTCGACCGGAACCTCACAGTTCTCGCCCGGCCGCAGTAGAAACCGCTGCGACGGCTGCCGGATATCCACACCGATCAGCCCTTCCAGGCAATAGATCCTGTCCGTCACCTCGGAATGGTGATGCCACGGATGGTTGTCGCCGGGGTTCATCGTGTATTCGACGATGCGCACGTCCGATGTTTGGGCGATCACCTTCGGGGTGCTTCTTTTGCCCGAGGCCGCCGGCACCGCCGATTGTTGTTCCTGCATCGCTCTTCCTCTCTTCGTTCGCTCGCCTTCCCAGCCGAGCCTACCGTACCGGCCCGCATGATAGCCGCGGAACAAGCCAGACAATTTGCGCTGGCGCAAATTCCCGCCCCGGCCAGGTGGCGGGGGCCGGTTCTCGTTTTCCTGACCGTCTATCATCGCGTTGATACATTCGAGGCAGCGAACATTTCCACAAGACTCCAGCCGGATCGGCGAGATGTCACGGGCAATCATCGCATCGGCTACGTTCATTGCCATTCTCCCAAAGGCCGCCCCGCACTGATGATCGGATGTGCCAAGGCTCCAGCGGGGTGATAGTTGTCTGTTCTGTTGATTGGTACTGCCACGTGGCTCATTGATCCCGATCAATAATTCCGGTCAACGGCCCAACCGTGGAGCCGCGCCGCTCCGCCTCGGCAGTCTGGGAAAGCGGCTAGAGCTCCAGGTACCCCGGGCCGGACCACCCGGTTTCTTCGCCCGGATAACCGGGCTGCGCCGACCGCAGAGGCACTCCGCTCACCTCAACGATATGGCTCCAGTGGTGGTGGCCGAAAATCCACGCCGCAACACCGGCGGAGGAGGCCGCCGCGATCAGATCGCCGCAATCCGAGCAGAAGGCAGGTGCCAGCTTGTTCAGGCCGTGTCCTGGGTGACAAGCGGCCGGGTGTGGGACGTGGTGCGTGACGACGATGGTCGGCCCGTTGTGGGGCTCCGCCAGCTTGCGGGCCAGCCACGCGCGCGACAGCCGGTGCTCCGCCAGCGCGTCCGCCGGAAGAAACGGCAGCGACCCGGCGCTGCGACGGATCAGGGAGTGGTCGCGGATCTCCCGGGCCGCCACCTCCATCGCGCCTTCGCAATCTCCGGCAAGGGCGTAATCGGTCCATAGCGTTGCTCCGAGCACGCGAAGCGGAGCCGGCGCTGCGGGAAAGAGAGCCTCGCTCCTGTCGAGCACGGTGACGACACAGCTCCTCGCTGCCAGAAGCGCCGCGCGATCCTCGTCAAAGCTCCCGCGGTAATATTCGTGGTTTCCCGGGATCAAGACGACGCGGCAACCAATAAAAGCCGCCGCTTGCTCAGCGTAAGCGAGCGGGGACACATTCCGCGAGGAATGCACCCTGCCAATGTCGCCCGCGAGTACGAGCAGGTCCACCGCCCCGACATGCGGCGACAGGTCAGGGCCGAAACCGAGCGGCAACGTACTGCTCCACGGAGGCGATGCGTCGCGTTCCCGGATCTCGATGTGCACGTCGCTGAAATACAGGATACGCATCATTCTGGTTCGGAGCCGTGAGGTGCTGACGGGGGAGTTGAGAGGCGAGGAGGTGCGTCGGCTCGGCGCCCGCTGTTGGCTCTACCAGTTCAGCGATGATTTGTGCGTGAGCGCGCCGCGTCGCCTCGATTGCGGCTGAGAGTTCGGTTTCGAGCCTATTTTATCGGGTATCCCTCAATTTCTGCCAAGAACCTGCCAGGGCATTCTATTCCGCCGGGGCGGCAACCGCGGCCGTGTCGCGCAC
>Ga0307374_10012556_pt1 | contig 11858 bp, 11 predicted proteins | sample OX3MG_FD_202532 | JGI IMG/M metagenome (GOLD analysis project Ga0307374, IMG submission 202532) | Soil microbial communities from Risofladan, Vaasa, Finland - OX-3 | ecosystem: Environmental > Terrestrial > Soil > Coastal area > Acid sulfate soil | place: Finland: Risofladan, Vaasa | collected...
GATCTCGACCAGCGCGGCGACGGCGCCTTTGTACTCCTTGTGCAGTCCCAGGCCCTGAGCGGTGAGGCTCGGCATCGACCGCCCCCAGCTGCCGGCCTGAGCGACCTTGTCCAGAACAGCGAGTAGGTGCGAGTCCTTCAGGAACGCCCGCCTGAACTGGTAGGGATCCTGCCCCATTCTCGCTGCCAGACGGTCTACGACGAGCTCGGTGGCCGTCGCGACGTCCGGGCTGTAGATGTTGCGCCAGCTGCCGGTGTTGAAGGCCATGTCGACCTCGTTGAGCAACTGGTTGGTCACACCGAAGTTGTACGGGACGTCCTGGGTGAGCTCGAAGACGCCCTGCGAGTACGCAAGGGTATTCCCCTCGGGGATCTTGGTGACCTCGGCGGAGAGGATCTCGCCAAGCCCGTGCGAGAAGTCGGTCGAGACGCTGGTGTGCCGCTGCTCGAATGCGAGGACGTCGCCTCCGAGGTACGACGCGCGTACGTGGGAGGTGGCCATCGGGTGCATCCGCCCTTGGCGGAAGTCGTCAGCGCGGTGCCACATCAGTTTCACCGGCTTGCCCATGGCCTTGGAGATCAGCGCTGCCTCGAGCCCGGCGTCCCAGAACAGGTGCCGGCCGAATGAACCACCGCCCTGAACCACGTGGCACGTGACGGCTTCCTGGGACAGGCCTAGCTCTTGGGCGATGATCTGCTGGGCGACGATCGGGGATTTGAAGCTTGACCAGATCTCGGCCTTGCTCGACGTCACATCCGCGACGGCACAGTTCGTTTCCAGCGGACTGTTGCTCACGAAGTAGAAGGTGAACGTCTCGTCGATGGTCTTCGTCAGAAGCGGAAGGCTGGTAACGCTGAAGGGAAGTTCGGCGGCGCGCAGTTCGGCGAGCACCGAATCGTCCGACTTGCCGGCCGCGGCGGCCGGTACCCAGGTGACGTTCAGGGCGTCGACCGCATCGATGCATTCGCCGAATGTCTGTGCCCGCACCGCGACGCCGGTCGGGACGACGACGATGTCCGTCACCCCGGGGTAGGTGGCCTTGACCTCCTCGACGTTCGTGACTGATCCGACCGTGCCGTTGATGGTCGGGGGCCGGCGGACCATCGTAGGCAACGCACCCGGGATCTCGAGGTCCATGGCGAACTGCTTGCGGCCGGTGACGATGTCGAGCGCGTCGATGCGACCTTGCGGGGTGCCGACGACCGTGAAATCGGAGGCCGGCTTCAGCTGCACCGGGATGGCCGTCGTCTGCTCGACGGCAGCGCTCTGCGCCAGCGAGCCGTAGGTGAGGGTCCGGCCGTCCGGAGCGGTGATGACGCCGTCATTCGCGGTCAGAGCATCGACGACCTCACCGAGCTGCAACGCCGCGGCTTCCAGGAGTGCTCCCTTCGCGGTCGCGGCTGCTATGCGCACGGGGGTGAACAGCGAGTGCATGCTGTTCGACCCGCCGGTCAGCTGGTTCCACACCAGCTCCGGTCGCGCATCGGCGAGCGAGATCGAGACCTTGTGCAGGGCGAGGTCCATCTCGTCTGCGATTGTCATCGCCACCGCGGTCGTGATGCCCTGTCCCACCTCCGCACGCGGAAGCGCAAACGACACGGTCCCGTCGGTGTTGACCACCACGGCGATGAGATTCGACGTTGGCATGGCGGCGTCGTTCAGCAGGTCGCTGAGGTCGTACTCTTCCGACGGTTCGGGTGCCGAGGGGATCACCGCCCCGGCCGGATCGGACAGGAACTCGAGGCCGAGGGGAGCGACGGCCGCCAGGGTCGGCGCTGCTATGAGGTAGCCCAGGAAACGACGCCTCGGGATCGGTCGTGAATCAAGCCGCATACTGCCTCCCCCAACTCCGTGCTGCTCAGGCCCTTTTGCGAGGTTGGAGGCGACTCTAGCGCTGCGCGGCTTTCAAGGGTCTACAGCCTAGTTAGGCAAATTAGGCCTACGACTTGCCGTAGGTTCGGCCGTTCTCGCACGTTTGTACTCTTTAGGAACTATTGTCCACGGGCCCTCACCGGCGGCCCGCGGGAAAGGAGACACGATGACTCCCAAGCACCTGTCCAGATGGCGGCTCTCGGCGGTGGTCGCCGGCGGGTGCCTAGCTACCCTCGGCCTGGTCGGCGTGCAGACCGCCTCTGCCGGGGCGGCTTCGACTGCATTCAACCCTTACTCTCCGGCCGTAGCCCATCCCTACCGGCACGGTGTGGTCCCGACGATCCCACAGCTGGCCAAGATGAAGGGGTGGGCGGCGGAGCACCTCGGCATCGGTGGGCTGCCCGTGAACTTCGGCTCGGAGACCCTCTCCTACGGGGGCGGTATCGACGGCATCGGGGTCACAAGCGGTACCCCCAAGGTCTACCTCGTCTTTTGGGGCAGCCAGTGGGGGACCCAGGGGTCCGACGCCAGCGGCAACCTGACCTTCAGCAACGACCCGGACTCCGGTGCCCCGTACATCCAGAACCTCTTCAAGGGACTCGGCACCGGGGGAGAGCTCTGGTCAGGAACGATGACCCAGTACTGCGACGGCTCCAACGTCGGTAGCGGCGCCACGTCCTGCCCCTCAGGTGCAGCCCACGTTGGTTACCCGACCGGCGGAGCGCTGGCGGGCGTGTGGTACGACAACTCAGCCGCCACGCCCAGCGCGGCGACCGGCAACCAGATCGGGTCGGAGGCGGTGAAGGCCGCAGCTCATTTCGGTAACCAGACGCAGGCCGCCAACAGGTACGTCCAGTACGACATCCTCTCCCCTCACGGTGCGGATCCGGACAACTATCAGACCAACGGCTTCTGCGCGTGGCACGACTACACGGGCGACTCGTCGCTGACCGGCGGTGCGGTGAACTCGCCCTACGGCGACATAGCGTTCACCAACATGCCGTACGTCATGGACGTCGGTTCAAGCTGCGGGCAGGGCTTCGTCAACTCACCAGGAACACTGGACGGCTACAGCATCGTCAACGGGCACGAGTTCGCCGAGACAGTGACCGATCAGAACCCAGCCGGCGGGTGGACCAACCAGCAGACGCTAAGCACCTACTCGGGCCAGGAGAACGGGGACGAGTGCGCGTGGATCAGCTCCGGCCAGGGCCAAGCCGCCGACGTGTCGACCTCGGCCGGATCGTTCGCCATGCAGTCGACGTGGAGCAACGACACGAACCGCTGCGATATCTCACACCCGATCGTCACCGGCTGATCGGCGACAGCTCAACAAGGTTGGAGCCAGAAGGACCGCCCTTCATGGGTGGTCCTTCTGGCTGACCGGAACCGTTGAACCGGGACAGTGAATGCGTTGACTGATGGCCAGCAGTGTCGGGGCAGGGGCCCCTGTCGCTGGTTCCGGTCTATAGCCACTCGGGTGTGCGCACTCGTTCCTTGTCGAGAGCAATCCCTGGGTTCGTGGGTTGTTTTTACGAGTCCCTGAGTGAGTGAGTGAGTGGAGGTGGCGGGAATCGAACCCGCGTCCTTCGATGCCTCAACGGGCCTTCTCCGAGCGCAGCCAGTGAAGAGATCTCGGGTTCCCCGACGCCACTGGCACCGGTGGGGAACCCCAGTCAGCTGAGATGTCCCCGGCGGTCCGCTGACGCAACCACCGGGTGAGCCCTACTGGATGACGCCCGTACCCGACCCGCAGGGCTGGGGCCGGACGGACGGGCTACTTATTAGGCAGCCAGTGCGAGCTGAGGCTCGGCGTTTGTTTATAGGTTCCGGCTCTTTAACGTGGTTCCGGAGACCACGGCTCGCTTCTCCCGAATCGACTACCGAAGTCGAAGCCAATCACCCCCGTGTCAAGTTCCAACCCTTTGATGCTACCGGACGTTTGCCCCCCATCTTCACGAGAGCCTCGATGTCGGACGGCAACACGGCCCCCACGGTCCGACCCCCATCAACGACCAGGATCACCTGCTTCCCCGCCATCCTCCCCAGCACGTCCAGCGCGGCCTCGCCCGGGCCGGCGCCCGCCGACGCCGACACAGGGATCGCTATATCGCTCGGGCGAACCAGGTCCCACTGTGGAAGGGGGACCGACCCGACCGCGTCGCCGAGGACCAGGCCGCCGTAGCCGTCGCCGCCCCAGTTCTCGAGCATCCACACCCAACCCGGCTTGCCGCCGGCGTAGGTGTCGACGAAGTTGCGAACGGTGATCCAGCCCGGCGCCGCGCCCACCGGGCGCATCAGGTCGGCCATGTGCACACCGTCGAGGGCGTGGTGAACGGCACCGACAGAACGCTCCGCGCGGGCGGAGGCGAGTAGCCACCAACCGATGAACGAGATGAACAAGCCGTTCATCTGGTACGACGCCGATCGGGTCGTCATCGCGAAGCCCGCGACGATCATCGCCGCGCCGAGCACGGTGCCGGCGCCGCCCGCAGCCCGGGTCGCCTTCCACCGGTCACCCGTTGCGGCCCACACCCCCGAATGCAGCACGCGACCCCCGTCGAGGGGCGCCGCTGGCAGCAGGTTGAACACGGCCAGGATCACGTTGATGCCCGCGAGCCACGCCAGCGCCGACAGGACCAGGGCGCTGCTCCCAGCCGAGTCGACCATGGCCCGCACCGCCCACAGCGCCCCTCCGAAGAGGAGCGAGATCAGCGGTCCGACGACGGCGACGGCGAACTCGGTCCGTGGCCGCGGCGCGTCGCCCTCGATCCGGGTGACCCCGCCCATCCAGTTGAGCGTGATGCCGTCGACGGCGAGCCCGAGCCGCCGGGCGACCATCGCGTGGCCCAGCTCGTGGAGCAGGACGCCGATGAAGAGGCCCATTGCGGTCAACACACCGGCGACCACGTAAGCGCTCGTCGGGCGTCCCGGAGCGTCGAAGGGGAAGCGGTTGTCTGCGAGCCCACCTGCCACCAGGGCGACCATCACCAGCAGGCTCCAGTTGAGCCCGACTGTCACGCCGGCGATGCGCCCCAGGCGGACGGAGTCTTTCATGTGTCCAGGCTACGGCGGCGGGCTGCACTAGCGCGCTGCGCCTCGCGGGTGGCGTCGCGCTCGGCGATCGCGTGCCGCTTGTCGTAGCGCTTGCGGCCCCGGGCGAGGGCGAGGTCGACCTTGGCGCGGCCCCCCTCGAAGTAGACCGAAAGCGGCACCAGCGTGAGCGATTCCTGCGACGTGCGCTTCGCGAGCTCGTCGATCTGGCGCCGGTGCAGGAGGAGCTTGCGCCGGCGGTCAGGGTCGACGGCTCCGAAACCCGAGGCGAAGAGGTAAGGCGGCACGTGGACCCCGTACATCCACACCTCGCCGTCCTGCACCCTGGCGTAGCTGTCCCGCAGCTGGGCCTTGCCGTCCCGTAGCGACTTCACCTCGCTGCCGACGAGGACGATCCCCGCCTCGTAGGTTTCCAGGATGTCGTAGTCGTGACGGGCCCGCCGGTTCTGGGCGACCGGGCGCGATCCGTCCTTGGCGGGCTTACTGGCGGCCGGTGGCATGGTTCTGCACGGTACCGTCGTGCCTCGTGCTCCTGCTCGGGAAAAAGACGCTCGAAGAGGTGGTCTGCCACTGTCTCGACGGTTACCCCCTCGAGGCTTGCGGCCTTCTGGCCGGAGTGGCCACGGAGGACGGCAACGCCGAGGTGCGTGTCTTTTTCCCCACGGACAACCTGGCGGCCAGCGCGCGTGTGTACGAGGTGGAGCCCAGGGCGCTGCTGAGGGCGGACCGGGAGGCGGAGGCGGCCGGACTCCAGTTGATCGGTGTCTACCACTCGCACACCCATACAGACGCAAAGCCGTCGCCGACCGACATCTCCCAGGCGCCCGACCCGGACTGGCACTACGTGCTGGTGTCGCTTCGGGACTCGGCTCCGAGCGTCAGGAGCTGGCGGATAGGGGACGGGAAGATTACGGAGGAGCCGGTCGTTCTACAATGGTGACAGAAGTGGTCGGCATTTCAGCCGGCCCGTGATCACCGTTTGGAGTTGCTCTCGTGCCCGTCGACGTCCGCCTTCCAACAGTCCTACGCCCCGCCGCCGGCGGGCAGGCCACGCTCAAGGCCGAGGGCGCCACGGTGGGTGAGATTTTCGATGATCTGATCCGCCAGCACCCCGGGCTTCGAGACCAGCTGCTCACGGAGAGCGGCGAGATCCACCGCCACCTCAACGTGTTCCTCAACGACGACGACATCCGCTACCTCGGCAAGCTCGACGCGAAGGTCGGCGAATCCGACACGCTGACACTGATGCCGGCCGTGGCCGGAGGCTGACATGGCCCGTTACGAGAGTGTGCTCGACCTGATCGGCGACACGCCGATGGTCGACGTGAGCCAGCTGAGCCCCAACCCGAGGGTCGCGATCGTCGCCAAGCTCGAAGGCCAGAACCCCGGCGGTTCGGTCAAGGACCGGGCCGCGAAGGCCATGGTCGAGGAGGCGGAGAAGGACGGGAGCCTGAGACCCGGACAGCAGATCATCGAATCCTCGTCGGGCAACACCGGGATCGCCCTGGCGATGATCGCCAAGGTCAAGGGCTACCCGATCAAGATCGTCCTGCCCGAGAACGTGTCTGTCGAGCGCCGGCAGCTTCTCGAGGCGTGGGGCGCCGAGATCATCGACTCACCGGGATCCGAGGGTTCCAACGGCGCGATGCGCCGGGCCCAGAAGCTCGCCGAGGAGCACCCCGACTGGTGGTTCCCCTACCAGTACGCCAACCCTTCCAACCCCAAGACCCACTACGAGAGCACCGGGCCGGAGATCTGGAGGGACTGCCCCGAGGTCACCCACTTCATCGCCGGCCTGGGGACGGCGGGCACGCTCATGGGCGTCGGCCGCTTCCTCAAGGAGCGCAACCCGGACATCCAGGTCTGGGCTGTCCAGCCCCCGGCAGGGGAGCTGGTCGACGGGCTCAAGAACCTCGACGAGGGCTTCATCCCGCCCGTGTTCATGGACAACGACGGGTTCGAACTGCTCGACCGCTCCAAGGTCGTCGGCCCCCGCGAGAGCATCGAGTGGACCCGCCGCCTCCGCGACGTCGGCATCTTCGCCGGCATTTCTTCGGGGGCGATCATGGCTGCAGCCGTCAAGTGCGCTCAGGAGATCGACGAGGGAGTAATTGTCACAATCGTCTGCGACGGCGGGTGGAAGTACCTGTCGACCGGCGCTTGGACCGATGACATCGACGAGGTCACCGAGCGGGCGAAGCGAGTCATCTACTTCTGACGGGGCTGCCCTCATCGGTCACGCCCTGAGCGATCCGCTCCCACGGTCGACTGATGCCAGTCGTTTCAACTCAAGGGCCGTCACCGCCCGCGATGCCGCTTCGCGCCTGCGCTGTTCACGTCAGAGGCTGTGTGCCGGCGCCTCTGGAGCAGTCGCGCGGGCCAAGAGCTGCCACCCAAAAGGCGAGTCATCGAGGTTGAACTGGAATGCTTTGGCGAAGAACCTTGAAGCGGTGCGGATTGCAGCTTGGCGTTGGCGGGCGGACCGACCCTCCAGGCTGCTATCGATATCGGCGATCAGAGCCCGGCCTCGGGCGACGACTGTCAGACGGTACAGGTCGAAGAAGGGAAAGCCTGCACGCGCGATCGAAATCTGCTTGAGTCCAGCGCGGCCCAACAGCTCTCGAAGACTTCGTAAGTCATAGTGACGCCGGTGGCCGATGTGCCGGTCGAGTGCGGAGCGTGGACCGCCCGGTACCGTCACGATCAGCGTGCCTCCTGGCCGTACGTAGGTCACAAGGTTCTTCAAGAACGTGAACGGATCGTCGAGGTGCTCCAGAACCTCGGAGCAGATGGCTATGTCAGCCCAGCCGCTCTCGGCGTCGGGAGCTCCGTCAAGCATTAGATCCCGTTGGTCGAACTGGGCGTTGATGCCCCGCTTGGCCGCCGTCGCCAAAGCACGTTCGACCCCCGAATGGCTGTACTCGAGACCTTTCACTTCAAGTTCGGGATAACGCGCGGCAATAGCAAGGGTCAGTTCTCCTTGCCCAGAACCGACGTCCAGTATCCGGCAAGGACCGGGCTTGTATCCCAGTTCCTTCAAGACGAGTTTGAGCCGGTAGAGATTCGCCGGGTTCTCCGCTGCAGCATCGCCGAACGAGCCCCAGTGGGCGTCCCAGTCGTCCTCAACCTGGCGCGAATCGCTCCTTGGTCGCGCGGCGCTCCGGTCGGCTGTCACGGTCGGGCTTTCAGGTCTCGATCGAGCACACGAAGCCCGCCAGCGAGTCGAAGGAAGTCTTCGAGGCAGCTGATTCCTTGTGGACTCCCAATCTCGTAGAAGCGGGTGTTGATTTCGTAGCCGGCAAGCTGGCCGCTGATGCTCAGTTGCTTCAGCACGTCCGCCAAGTCACATGCCTTTCCTTGTTCGATGTGATCGGTCACGACTCTCCTCGTGAGAGCTGACAGGCCGTAGTCGATGAATTTCATGTTCGAGGGTTGCGAACCTCTGTTCTTGTCGTAAAGAGTCACCCTGCCGTTCTCGAAGACTGCATTATTCGGCCCCCATCGACCGTCGTTGTTGAATACGGTCATCAGTGCGGGCTCATCGGCGGCGCGGAACGCGCGTTCAACAGGCGCAAGGCTGATCGGAAGATACGAATCCCCGTACAGGATGAAGAAGGACCCGTCAAGAAGTTCCCGGTCGGAGGCGAGGCGAATCGCGCCCCCGGTTCCTAGGAGACCAGCATCCTCGTAGCTGTACCGTACTGAGAGTCCCCAGCGACCGCCATTTCCTACATGAGCTTCGATCTGCTCGCCAAGATGCCCGACCGTGTAAAGAACGTCTCGAATCCCGTTTTGCGCTAGCAAGTCGAGTTGCCACTCGGCGAACGGTTTACCCGCAACCGGTAGAAGTGCCTTCGGGATGGTTTCGGTTCGGGGACGCATCCGCGTTCCGAGGCCGCCAGCCAGAATGACCGTCTGAAGGGTCATCCCCTCGTGATCACCGTGGAACCGTCGTGGTCAAAGTGGAATCGGACCTCAGCGAGACCCTCTTCGGACATGGCCTGACGAAGTAGGGCCGTGTCCTTCGCGTAGAAGAGGAGGAAGCCGCCTGCGCCCGCCCCCACGAGTTTGCCCCCGAGCGCCCCGCTGTCCATGGCGACCTTGTGGCAATGGTCGATATGCGAGTTCGACATCGAGCTTGAGCGTTGCTTCTTGTGTTCCCAGTGCTCATTCATCAGATCTGCGAATAGACGGAGATCGCCCGCCTCCAAGGCGTCCTTACTACGAAGACCGAGGTCCTTGATGATGTCGAGATTAGCGAGCATCTCTTTGTCGTCCTTCTCCGATTTGTTCCGTTGCTCGTGGAGGACCATATCTGCCTCTCTTGAGTAGCCGGTGAAGAACATGACCAGATGTTCCTCGAGATCATGCAGCGTCTCGTTTGATATTGAGAGCGGGATCACTTGGACCTTGCCGTCCGGTTGGAATTCGAAGCAGGTAATGCCGCCGAAGGCAGCGATGTACTGGTCCTGTTTTCCCACAGGGCGGCCCAGACGATCGATTTCGATGTGGCAAGCCTCTTCCGCGATGGCACCAGGGGTCACGGCTTCGCGCTTGTACGCGTAGATGGCTCTCAGCAGGCCGACGGTGAACGCGCCTGAGGATCCGAGTCCGGTTCCCGCGGGAATGTCAGCGAGGCTGACTAGCTCGAGTGCCGGACCGATGCGGTGCAGGCGGAATGCCTCCCTAACGATGGGGTGGGCGATGGCTTCGACGTCGGCGACACGTTCCAGGGCGGAGTACTTCAGGAAGTAGTCGTCGGTGAATGTCTTGTTGATGCCGACGAAGATGTACTTGTTCACGGCTGCGGAGACGACCATTCCAGGGGATCGGCTGTAGTACGACGGTAGGTCGGTGCCCCCACCGCCAAGCGAAATCCGTAATGGTGTTCTGGTGATGATCACGTTGATGTCCTAGAGCGAGAAGCCCGCCTGTCGGGCATCGTCGTAGAACATTTTGACGGTGTCGAGCGAGACCTTATCGAGGCCTCGGCCCAGGCCCGGGAGCTTCTTCAACAGGTCATGAGTGACCGTGATGATATGGCATCCGATGCCGTCTGCCTGGACGATGTTCAGGACCTCCCGCGGGCTGGCCCACAGGAGCTCCAGGTTGGGTTGAAGTTTCACCAGCTCGAGGGCAGCCGCCATAAGTGGAACCGGGTCCCTTCCGGTGTCGGCGATGCGTCCAGCGAATACCGACACGATCCCACCCTCAGAGCTGGCAAGGGCTTCGACGACGGACTCGACCTGCTGTAAGGACAGGATGGCAGTGACGTTGAGCTTCACTCCCGATTCGGAAAGTCGCCGGATCAACTTCGAAGTGCTCTCACCAGAGGTGTCAGTCACGGGGATCTTCACGTAGACGTTGTCACCCCAGGACGCGATCAGCCGAGCCTGTCTCTCCATTTCAAACTCGTCGTCGGAGAACACCTCGAAGGAAATCGGTTTGCCCGAGATCACCTCGAGAACCTGGGATGCGAAAGACACATAGTCGCTGACGCCCGATTGCCGCATCAGGGTGGGGTTGGTTGTGAACCCCGCGATCATCGGATCGAGAGCCAGGCGCTCGATCCCAGCGAGGTCGGCACCGTCGGCGAAAATCTTGATTCGAATAGGCGATGGTCGAGTCACTTTCCGCTTCCTCCTACGCTTGAGAATCGGCTTTCGATCCAATGGGTCGCGTCGCGCAGATCCCGTACCCGTACGTCCGCCCCGACGGCAGGGGGATCCTTGTAGGTCGGATCGACCACCCACAAAGTTTTGCAGCCCGCGCCACGTCCGGCTTCTACGTCTCGCCAGCGATCACCCACCATGAAGCTGCGTTCCAAGTCGATCCCGTGGTGCTGCGCTGCCTCCAGAAGCAGACCGGGACGGGGCTTGCGACACGCACAGCCGTCACTGTCGTCGTGGGGACAAGTCCATACCGAGTCGAGTGTCAATTCCGCCTGCAGACGAAGATTGATCTCGTCAACGACCGACGCATCGAGTGTTCCCCGGGCGATGTCAGGCTGGTTCGTGACGACAACAAGAAGATAACCCAGCTCCCGCAGCCGATCGCAGCTTTCGATCACGCCAGGTAGGATCTCCAGTTCGTCGATCGAGCGAGGAGGGCTCGGTGTTCCGGCCTCCGTGACGAAGGCCTTGTTCAGGACCCCGTCCCGGTCCAGGAAAACGGCAGCCCGTGTTCCGCCGCCCATGTCTCAGCTGAGGCGCCCGGTTCGCGCGTCGCCCAGCATCGACTCCAGGGATGCTCTCAGTGCCTCCGTCGACGACAGCTGGTTCGACCACCCGAGCTCGCGAATGCGGGTCGTGTCAAGCCGGACCACCGGAACGTCCCCCTTCCAGCCGCGGTCCCCTCCGGTGTACGTGAATCGAGTCTTGCCCTTGGTTCCGGCGACATCCACCGCTAGCTCGGCTATCTCCTCCACGGTCACATAGTCCCCAGTGGCAACGTTGTAGGCCGTGAATGGATCGGCTCCGTGCCGCGCGGCCGTGAGCACCGCCTCTACTACATCCGACACGTGGATGTAAGACTTGCTCTGGCTCCCGTCCCCCAGAATCCGGAGCTCGGATCCATCCGCTATCAACCTGCGGAGGAAGTCGAACCCGACTCCGTGAGTCTGGCGCGGCCCGACCACGTTGCCGAATCTGAATGCCACGCCCCGAAGGTCGAACATGTAACTGTAGGACGCGATGAGTGCTTCGCCAGCGAGCTTGCTCGCCCCGTAGGTGGAGATCGGCAGGAGCGGTCCAAAGTCCTCGTTGACCTCGAAATTGCCCAGGTCTCCGTATACACCGCTGCCCGACGCGTAGAGGATGCTCTGCGCGCCGACGACTCGCATTGCCTCGACCACGTTGTGCGTGAGAGCGGTGCCCTGGTTGAAGTCGATCGAGGGCTCTGTCATCGCCCTGGCTATATCCGGGTTGGACGCA
>Ga0307374_10012557_pt1 | contig 11857 bp, 9 predicted proteins | sample OX3MG_FD_202532 | JGI IMG/M metagenome (GOLD analysis project Ga0307374, IMG submission 202532) | Soil microbial communities from Risofladan, Vaasa, Finland - OX-3 | ecosystem: Environmental > Terrestrial > Soil > Coastal area > Acid sulfate soil | place: Finland: Risofladan, Vaasa | collected...
AATACCGTCGTCATCCCCTGGGTGCACCGAGTCCACACGCAGGTATCCTGGCTGGCCGTCGGGCTGCGGGCGCCGACGCTCGCCGATGGCCACACTGCGCGGGCGGGTCGGCTCATGGTGCCCGCGCCGATCGACGATACGCTGCCCATGCTGCCACTGCCCGATCAACCGTGTCAGCTAAGACCGCGAGTAGCCGGTGACCTTCCGCATGAACACCTGCAACAGCCCCTTGTCGGCCCGCTTGAGGACGGTGTAGTGGAACTGGCGTAACGTCTTCTCCAGCCAGTCGTAGCGGTCGGTATCGGCCGGCGGCGAGAAACTCACCTCGGTGCTGCCATCCAGAAAAGCACGTACCTCGGCCAGCGAAGACAACGATTGGGTATTGAGGGTCACGATCATGCTCCAAGAATGACCGCTCAGGCTCATCTGTCGTTGGAATCACGCTGCCCCTCCAGGCTCAGGTGTCATTGGAAGAGGCTTCGGATTGACTCCCATTACAGGAGGGCCCAGAATCGCGAGCCGTAGCGGTTGCTCGTGCGTGCGGGGTATGTCTACTGCGGGATGAGGCCAAGGGCGGTGGTTGACGGAATGGTCAATGCGGAGACAGCGCTTGCTGTGTAGCTATCGACCGATCCTCCCCAGCTGATCGCGCGTCGCCGTGATGTCCCGTGCCTCCAGCTTGAATCTGGAAGCCACACCAACCTGCATGTCCTGGAGATGAACATGAACCGTACTCGCAACAAGATTGTGCGGATGGTCAGTTCTTCCGCGCTCTTAGGCCTTCCTCTCGCCGCCGCCCTCTGCAGTGGCCCGGTATTCGCGCAGATGGGTGGCGTGGGCCAGTCGGGGATGCTGCAGCAGAAGCTTGCTGCAATCAAGACATCCACAAGTGAAAATCAGCAGAAACTGCACCAGTACACTTGGACCGAAACATCGCAGATCACGGTCAATGGCAGTACCAAGCCGTCGAAGATATCTACCTGTTCCTACGGACTCGACGGCAAAGTCAACAAAGTCCCTGTCGGCGGGGTGGCGGACACTGCTGCCAGCGAAGGAAGCCGTCGCGGTCGTTTCATGCGGCGAATCATCGTGGTGAAGACCGGTGAGATGAGAAACTATATGCAGCAGATGGGTCATGTCGTCCAGTTCTATGTGCCGCCCAATCCGCAAAAGATGGAGCAGGCTTTCAAGCAAAAGAAGGTCTCCTTCGGCCGCGGACTTGTGGACCTCGTATTCAAGGACTACGCGTTGCGGGGAGATTCGATGACGACCAGCTTTGATACCGCTACGAAGAAAATCCGGACCCTCAGCGTGCACACGTATCTCAACACACCGCAGGACCCAGTCACCTTGGTTGTGGATTTCTCAAGCCTCCCCGACGGAACCAATCATCCGTCGCAGACGACACTGGACGCGCAGGCCAAAGGGATCCGGGTCGTGAGCACCAATTCAAACTACAGGAAGACTTCATATTAGGGGGTCGCGAACAGCTGCCCGCTGGTTTTCTTCGGATAGCTAGTCCGGCGACCGGTGTCCGGAAGCGTCTCCGCAATTGAGCAGGAGCGCGCTGTCGACAGTGTGCCGTTTACGACCCACAGGGTGCCTCGAAGAACTCTTTTAGGTGCCCTGTGGCGACCCAGCGAAAGGAACGAAAATGAAGCCGCAGCGAGTAATCAGGGGTTATTGGAATCTGAGTTACACATCTGTATTGGCCGGGCTACTGGCCATCTTCTGCATCGTGCCCTCAACTGCAGCGTCGCCTTTGCAGAAAGGTTCCGTCGTGGCGCAGCAGATGAGCAAGTATTTCGAGTCACTTACCAGCCGAATTTCCCCAGCCGTGGTGGAAGTTCTTGTAAGCGGATATGGCACGGAAGACGAGGAGAACACGCGTCCGGATGCCCCGATCAGTCGCCAGAGCAGCCTCGGTTCTGGTGTCATCGTCGACCCGAATGGCTACATTGTCACCAATTACCATGTAATCAAAGGTGCGCAACGAGTTAATGTCGTCATCACTCCCGCAGTAGGAAGCCAGTCGCAGGCGCCCGCGGCGCTCCACGTGCGTGCGCGCACACTCCCGGCGAAAATTGTCGGCTTCAACAAGACAGCAGATCTTGCCGTGCTCAAGGTGGACGCGACAGGTTTGCCCACTATTCCCTTCGCCAAATACGCCCAGCTTCAACAGGGCCAACTCGTGCTAGCCGTCGGCAGCCCCGAAGGGATGCAGAACAGCGTCACCCTGGGTCTCGTCAGTTCCGTGCTCCGCCAAGTCGATCCAGAAAGCCCCATGGTTTACATCCAGACCGACGCCGCTATCAATCCTGGCAACAGCGGTGGGGCGCTGGTCGACGTCGACGGCAATCTGGTCGGCCTCAACGTGTCCATTCTCACCAAATCCGGCGGAAGTGAAGGTATCGGCTTCGCCATCCCAAGTGCCATTGTCCGCTTCGTCTACCAGCAAATTCGCCAATACGGCTACGTCCGCAGCGGCGACATCGGCGCCGACGTGCAGACCATCACGCCGGCACTGGCATCGGCCCTCGCCTTGCCATCGGACAACGGCGTGATCGTGTCGGACGTCGCCCCCGATGGGCCCGCTGCACATGCAGGCTTGCGGCCCTATGATCGTATCCAGACTCTTGATGGCACTCCCATCGACAGCGTTCCTACTTTCGTCATGGGTGTTTACCTTCGCAAGAGCGGCGACCGCGTGCGCCTCGGGGTACTCAGAGGCAACAAAAAGTTATCCTTAGTCGTGCCTGTCGTCGAAAGAAAGTGGAATCCGGCCAGCCTTCTCGATCTTGCCGATCCGGGCAAAGATTTTGTCCCTCAGCTGGGAATCATCGGCGTCGATCTTACCCCGAAGGTCGCTGACCTTCTGTCTGAGCAACGCAAGGTCTCCGGAGTGATAATAGCCGCGACCACCACCAATCATCGTGCCGACGATATCGGGCTCCAGTACGGGGACATTATTCACGCGTTGAACACCGGCCCCGTGGTGAATATCCAAGATCTGAGGGCTGCGTTGAAACGCCTCAAGCCTGGCGATCCTGCCGCACTGCAAATCGAGCGGGACGGGCGAATGGCTTTCTTGACCTTCGAAATCGAATAGGGTTACCCCGACCCTTCTGATGCTTGGGGCTGAGTGAGCTGGCCTGCTGGGCGCACCTCGCGTATTCTGCGAGGCTCCTGCGCGAAGCCGGTGCGGGTTGTCAAAGGGGTGTCCGATGAGCGTTCGTCACTGGATTGCGCTGCTGGCCAGCCTCCTGACAGCAGTGGTTTGTCTTTAAATCTTCCGTTTGTCCCGCAGACCATCCTGCCGATCAGGATCAAGCCGCTGGGCCGCCAGCATTACGTCGTCTCGACAAGTTCCTACGCAGCCCCGCTGCCTGCAGGGTTGCAAATAGGCGGCGTAGTGGATGCCACGCACATGGATGTTTCATCGCGGCTCGGCCTGACGATCTATGCCTTGGTGCCAGCCGGGTCGCGTGTCATGTTGGCGGTAACCAGACAAGGACGCAAGCGGCAAGTGCCGGTGACGTTTGTGCCGATGCCGGCCACGCCGATGAATATGCTTGAGGTGGTGTTCGGCATCGCGCTCATCTGGCTGGTGGCTGCCTTGGGCCTCTTGATCCTGTGGCGAGGTAACCGGCATGGCGCTGTTCTACTCCGGCGCCTTGATGGGTTTGTATCTGCTGGCGGAGGACTTGGCGTGGGAGCACACCTATAACAAGATTCGCTGCTGGAGCCGCGTCGGATTTTTGCTGCTGGTGATCCTTTACCTGTTTGGTTTCACTTGGAATGACTTGTCTTTTCATCTAGTCGGACACTGGTTGTTCAATCCCACACGAATAAACGTCAGGGTGGTTGCGCATTTACTGGCATTCGCCATTCCCATCGGCATGTTGGTGACACGTTACCGTCGTGTGCGCGCGTCGGATCGCGCCCGTATCTGCTGGGTGCTGGTGAGTGTGACCGGGATCGTAGCGGCCTATCTTGTCTACAGCGACTTTGGCATTACCCGGTTCAGCGGCATCGAGAGCGACATTCTGTTCGATGTATTTGCCGCGGCTTCGATTATCGGCTTTGTCTATGCGGTATTGCACTATCGTCTGGTGGCGTTGCATGTGGTACTGAATCGCGCTCTGGTGTTCGCCATCGCGATAACCATTCTGGTCGCGGCATTCGGTTTACTCGAGAGCCTGATCGAACACGAGGCTTTGGGAGACAAGGCAAGCGCACTGGTCGCACTCGCCGTACCGCTCGTGCTCGGCATTTTTTTCGACCAGATGCACCAGCTTGCCATTGACGATCCGGCCTGCGTCAGATTGCGCGCCAATTTGACTGAAACCAAGCTGGACGATCTTGGCAGTGCGCTAGGCACGGACGGCCTGGTATCCCCGGTGGCGCTGCGGGGCGTGTTGATCGGCGTACTGGTTTTGGTATCGCAGCCGGGGAACTGTACGCACCTAGGGAGCGGGAGTTACTACTGCACCTGAAGCACGAGGTCGGTGCGTCCTTGTATGTGCCATGTATGTAAATGAAACCCAGTCCTTCTTGGTGCAGGTGGCAACGGCACCTTGCCGTCGGAGAAAACCCGGGCCACGGCGCAACGATTCATGCGGGAGCATCTGGCCGTGTGAGTTGACCCGCAAGCGCACCCTTCCGGGGATGCGCATAGCAGAAACTGCTGGTTGACATGCCTCCCAAGTTGAGAGTAGCGTCTTCGAGTCTGAGGATTAGGGGGCATTGTCACTCATACTTATTTGAGTGCATCCGTGGGGGGTGGTCATGCGGCGATTGTTGACCGATCTCACCGTTGGACTGCTTGCGCTGTCGACAACCGCGTTCGCGGGCAGCGGTGCGAACGCTATTTTCGGTACCTGGCTCACGAACGACGGTACCGCGAAAGTGGAAATCGTGGATGCGCATGGTGTCTATAACGGCCATATCGCGTGGCTGAAAGCGCCGCTGTTTCCCGCGGGCGATCCTAATGGCATGGCCGGTAAACCAAAAGTGGACCGATTCAACCCCGACCCGTCCTTGCGTACCCGGCCCATCATGGGACTGACAATCCTCATGGGGCTCCGCTACGCCGGCGGTACCGTCTGGGACGGTGGCACGCTCTACGCTCCGTCGAGCGGCAAATCATACACATGCAAACTCTCGCTCGCATCGGGTGGCAATTTGACGGTCTCGGTCGGCGGGGCGATTTTAGGCAAAACCGTCACCTGGACCCGTACTTCACGCTAACCATCGCAACCGCACCAGCGTGCCGTCTGAAGCAATAGGAGGCAACTCATGAAACCAGCCGTACGGTGTTTTTTCTTGATCACTCTCGTCGTGACGCTTGCTGCGTGCTCGATGTCCCAGACCAAACCTTCGCGAGCCGCACCTTCGTCGTTCAACTCTGGATTCCTGCAGAACTACGCCTTGCTGCAGGCGGATTCCGCTGATCCCGGCTACCTGCATTACGTCGCCCCAGGCGTGCAGCCCTCGCACTACCGGAAATTCATCATCGACGATCTGGCGTTCGCCCTGTATACCGGGGGCCAGTACGTTTTGTTCGATCCTGCGCAGGCCGTATCCATCGGCGATTATTATAAATCGCGGATGGCCGCTGCGCTTGCACAGCACTATCAGGTCGTAACAGCGCCGGGCCCGGGCGTGACGCGACTGCGGGTGGCACTGGTTGGCATAGTCGAGGTCCAGCAGCAGCTCAAGCCGCGCGATCTCCTTCCGTACAAGGCGGCATTCGACGTCCTCCGCAGGGTAGTTGACAAGAACCCCTATGTATTGCGCATGTCCTTCGAGGCCGAGGCGCTGGACAGTGAATCCGGGCAGCTCATTGGCGAGACGATTGACAGCCGTGAAAGCAAGAGCACCGTGGCGGGACAATCCGCGCGGCCGTCTGACAAGCAGGTGCACGCTTTGATAGATTATTGGGTGGCGCGTTTTGTCGCCAAGCTCGACAAGGCGAACGGATTCACTCCGTAAAAAGGGTTTGAGTGCCGGAGATCCCACTAGTGCGGTAGGGTGTCGCGCGGCCATTTTGGTTTAGTCAATCTCGCAGTGGTTTCGTGCCGGGGTTCATCCATGCAGCGCGTGGCAATTGCGGTAATTGCGGTGGCCTTCGTCCTCGCGGCCTGCGGCCACAAACAACAGACCTCCGAGGACATCCGCCCGGTCCAGACCTCGGTCGTCGGACGATCTGCGGAGTCGGTGGGAGCCACGTACTCGGGCGCAGTCACCGCACGCTTTCAAAGCAATCAGGGATTCCGCGTCGCCGGCACGGTATCGAAGCGCCTAGTCGAGGTCGGCCAGCACGTGGTCGTCGGCCAGCCCTTGCTGCAACTCGATCCCGCGCAGCTCGATCTGAGCCGGCAGGCGGCCAAGGCGCAACTTGACGCCGCGCACAGCAACGCTGCACAGGCGAAGGTGAGCCTGGGCCGGGACGCGCAACTGGTGAAGCAGAACTTCATCAGCCAGGCCGAGTATGACCACGACAAGGTCAACTACGACACCGCGACGTCGCAGCTTCAAATGGCGCAGGCCCAATACGATCAGGCCACCAATCAGGCCGACTATGCCACCTTGCGCGCGGCGGTCACCGGCGTCGTGACGGCCATCAATGCGAATGTCGGACAGGTCGTACAGAGCGGCAAGGCGGTCATCACCATTGCCAAGGATGGAGACCGGGAAGTGGTGATCAACGTCGCGGAATCGCGCGTTGGTCAGTTACGGGACGCCAAGGGACTGTATGTGGCCTTGTGGGCCGACCCCGGCAAGAAATATGCGGCGCGTTTGCGGGAGATCGACCCGGATAGCGATCCTACGACGCGCACCTATGACGCGCATGTCACGGTGCTCAAACCCGATGCCGCGATGCTGCTCGGCATGACCGCGTATGTGCACCAGTCGAGTGTTGGCCAGTATTCCGCATTCACCCTGCCATTAACCGCGATTGTCGAAGAGACGAACGGCCCGGCGGTATGGTTGGTGGACCCGCAGACTTCGACCGTATCCCTGCATCCGGTCAAGCGGCTCACTGCGCAAGGGAATGATGCGCTGGTCAACGAGGGACTCAAGAACGGTGATGTGGTGGTAACGGCCGGCGCGAACCTGCTGCACGCGGGACAGAAAGTGCGGCCGGTCGGCACCTACAGCCAACGGGATCAATGATCCATGAGCGGCATGAACCTGTCGGCATGGGCGCTGAAGCACCAGCAGTTCATTCTGTTTGCGATCATCGTGTTGTTCATCGGCGGCGCGTATTCCTACCTGCACCTCGGCCAGGAAGAGGACCCCGGGTTCACTGTGCGCAGCATGGTGGTACAAGCCTACTGGCCGGGCGCCACTATCGATCAGATGCAAGATCAGGTCACCGATAAGCTCGAAAAGAAATTGCAGAGCGTCGCTGAGATCGATTTCATAAAGAGCTATGTCGAAGCCGATCAGACGCAGTTGACCATTACCTTGCGTGACGACGTGCCGCCGTCTGACATCTCCCAAGCCTGGTATCAGGTACGTAAAAAAATCGGCGACATCAAATACACCCTGCCGCAAGGTGTACAAGGGCCGTTTTTCAATGACGAGTTCGGTACTACCTTCGGCAATATCTATGCGATCACCGCCGACGGGTTCAGTTACGCGCAGATGAAGGATTTCGCCGATACCGCTCGCAACGCTTTTCTGCACGTCTCGGACGTGGATCAGGTGAACATCCTCGGCTCGCAGGACCAACGCATCTACATCGAGTACTCGAACGCCAAGCTCGCCACGCTCGGGATCAATCCCGACCAGATCGTGGCTACCCTCAAGCTGGTCAACGGTGTGGGCCCGGCCGGCATCATCCAGACCCGTGCCGAGCAGATCCAGTTGCGCGTCAGCGGCGATTTCCAGTCGGTGCAGAGCATCCGCAACATCGGCATTTACGTCAACAATCACATGTTCCGGCTGGGCGACGTTGCCGACGTGAAGCGTGGCTATGTGGATCCACCCACCCTCAAAATGTTCTTCAACGGCAAGCCGGTCGTCGGCCTCGCAATCAGCATGCGCAGCGGCGGCGATGTGCTGAAACTCGGCAAGCAATTAGCGGCAACGGCCGCGCAACTGCAAAGCCAGTTTCCGGTTGGGGTACAGATCAACACCGTGTCCGACCAGCCACGAGTGGTGAAGGCCGCTGTGGGCGAATTCACCGACAGCTTGTACGAAGCGGTGGGGATCGTGTTGCTGGTGTGCTTCCTGTCGCTGGGCCTGCGCACTGGTTTCGTGGTTGCCTTGTGCATCCCGTTCGTGCTGGCGGTCACCTTTCTGGTGATGTATCTGCTCGGCATCGATTTGCAGCGAATTTCCTTAGGAGCTCTCATCATCGCGCTGGGCCTGCTGGTGGACGACGCGATTATTGCGGTCGAGATGATGGTGCTGAAGCTGGAGGAGGGCTGGAGCCATGTCCGCGCGGCCACCTTCGCCTACACCGCCACCGCTTTTCCGATGCTGACCGGGACCTTGATCACGGTCGTGGGATTCCTGCCTGTCGCCATCGCGAAATCCGGTTCCGCGGAATACACCCGCTCGTTGTTCGAGGTGGTGGGCATCTCGCTGATCGTTTCCTGGTTCGTGGCGGTCCTCGTCACGCCGTATTTGGGATACAAACTGTTGCCGGATTTCAAACCCAAGGCCGGCGAGGAAACCGAGGTGTACCAGCGGCCGTTCTATCGCTGGTTTCGCAAACGCGTTACCTGGTGCCTGGACCATCGCATGGCGGTTATCGTCTTCACCGTCGTCTTGTTCGTGCTTTCGATCGGCTTGTTCCGATTCATACCAGAACAGTTTTTCCCCTCTTCCGATCGACCCGAGTTGATGGTGGACCTGTGGATGCCGCAAGCGGCCACGTTCGATGAGATCGCACAGCAGGCGGCCACCATGCAAAAGGATCTCCAAGGTAATCCCGACATCGTTTCGGTCACGAGCTATGTGGGTGGCGGCAGCCCGCGCTTTTATCTACCGCTCAACGTGCAGACCTTGAACAACCTGGCAGAACTCGTCGTCATGACCACAGGGCACGAACAACGCGAAGTTGTGTTGAAGAAGATTCAGCGCCTACTGGATACTGGATTTCCTGCCGTGCGCGGCCGCGTGACACGTCTCGAAAACGGGCCGCCGGTCGGCTACCCGGTGCAGTTCCGCATCAGCGGCAATGATGAAGTGAAATTGCGAAGCGTTGCCGACAAGGTGATGAGCGTCGTGCGCGCCGCCCCGGATACCCGTGGCGTGAACATGGATTGGGGCGAGCGGATCAAGGTACTGAAGGTCGACATCGACCAGGACAAGGCACGCGTACTGGGCGTCAGTTCAAAGAGTGTGTCGCAGGCCCTGCAAGCCGCTTTGAGCGGTTATGACATCACCCAGTATCTCGAAGGCACCAATAGCATCGGCGTGTATGCCCGGCTCACGGCGCCGGAGCGTACCGATCTGAACAATCTCAAGGACCTCAGGATCGATACCCAAAGCGGGCAATTCATACCGTTGTCACAGATTGCCACCCTGCAACTCGCAAGCGAAGACAGCATCCGCTGGCGCCGCAACCGCATACCGACGATCACGGTGCAGGCCGATATCACGAATGGCGCGCAGGGCAATGATGTGGAAGCCGCGCTGTGGCCGAAAATTGAAGCGCTTGCATCCGCACTGCCTGCGGGTTACCACGTCAAGATCGGCGGTTCGCTGGAATCGAGCCAGAAGTCGCAGAAAACCATCTCGGCGGTGATGCCGCTGGTAATCGTGATCGTGCTGTTCCTGCTGATGATCCAGTTGCACGACATGCGCCGGATGGTACTCGTACTCCTGACCGCACCGCTTGGCCTGATCGGCGTGACCGCTATCCTGCTGATCTTCCGGATACCGTTCGGTTTTGTGGCCCTGCTCGGTACCATCGCGCTGTTTGGCATGATCATCCGCAATTCCGTGATCCTGATCGTGCAGATCGATCACGCACTGGCCGAGGGCGCTAGCGTACGCGAGGCCGTCATCGAATCCACCGTGCACCGCTTCCGTCCGATTCTCCTGACGGCGGCCGCCGCAGTGCTGGCCATGATTCCGCTGGCGCGCTCAGTGTTCTGGGGTCCGCTGGCCTGGGCCATCATGGGCGGCTTGAGCGTCGCCACGCTGCTTACACTCCTGTTCCTGCCGACCATCTGTGCGGTATGGGCCGGTGCCTGGAAGCCGAAAGACCTGGCGGCCTTCGCCGACGCGCCGCCGGCGGAAAATTCCGGGGACAACCGTGCGCGTTGACTCGGGCATCGGCTGGCTCGTATGCGTGACGATGCTGTCCGTCAGTACGGCGCACGCAATGGATTTCAGCGACGCCGTGCGCAAGGCGCAAACATACGATCCCGTTACCCAGGCCGCGCAATATGCGTATCAGGCGGGTGTGGAAAAGGGCAAACAGGGGACGGCGTTGTACCTGCCGCAAATCAATGCCACAGGTAATTACAACTACCTGCACATCAACTCGCTGGCGAACCTGCCGCCCGGATTCCCGAATTCGGTGCTGGTGGGAGACAGCAGCGGCTATCTGCAAGGGTTTGGTGTCACCCTGACCCAACCGATCTACAACGCGAGTGCGTGGGCCGGCAAGGCCGAACTCCACGATCAGGCTCAGCTTGCCGCCATCCAGTACCAGAGCGCCCGGCAAAATCTGATCCTTCGCGTCGCGCAGGCGTATTTCGGTGTCTTGATGGCTAAGGACAGCCTCGAACTCGCGCATGAACAAAAGGCAGCGACCTCGCAGCAACTGGCGAGCGCACAAGCGCGCTTCAAGGCCGGCAAGATAAACATTACCGAAGTGGACGACGCTGAAGCAAGCTACGACGGGATCGTGGCACAGGAGTTTGCCGCCTCCACCAACCTTACGATTCAGCAGGAACTGTTCAAAAGCATTGTGGGCGAACCACCTCTAACGCTGGCCAAGGTACCAGACAGCTTCAAGCCCCGCCCACCGGCTCCGGACAACCTCCAGGATTGGATAACGAGCGGGCAGAAAGACAACCCGACTATCGCGAGCGCAAGGATTCAGATCAATATCAATAATGAGGAAATCAGCAAATACAGCCTGCGCGGTCGTCCGCAACTCAATCTGTTAGCGAGCTACCAAGACATGCGCCAGAGCGGCACGCTGCCCATTCTGGTGGCTCCGGATCACAGCACGCAGTTCGTTGTCGGCGTACAGCTGTCGATCCCGTTGTTCGCAGGCGGCGCCTACCAGTCCAAGCTTCGCGAAGCGCTGGACGACAGCCATCAGGCGCAGTCCCAGTTGCAGTCGGCCGTCTTGAACGCGAATGTTCAGATTAAGCAACAATTCCTGAATGTGGAAGTCGGTGTGCCACAAATTGTAGCGCTGCAGCAAGCTGTGGTCTCCGCCAAGAGCTCTCTCGATGCCACTACCCTCGGACAAAAAATTGGCGTACGCACCACGCTCGACGTGCTCAACGCCCAGCAGAAGTATTTCTCGGCCTCGCAGAATCTGGACGCTGCACGCTATCAGTATCTGTTGTCCAGGCTCAACCTAGCGTCGCTTGCCGGCACGCTGGATTTCGAGGATGTGCAAGCCGTCGATCATTACCTGACTGAGGATGCTCATTGACGCGTTCACGCGACTTCCCGAAAACGCATATTACGAAGGCAGTCAACTCCGTTGGCAATCTGTTCATGGCCAAACCACAGAGCTGGCCGCGGATAATCGGACAGTGTCGTAAGTGGGAACTCTGCTTTAATCATGGGCGCCGCAAGGCGCTCCTAGGAGCAGAAGACGATGAGACGACCCCGCAGGAATCACACCGCGGCATTCAAGGCCAAGGTG
>Ga0307374_10012558_pt1 | contig 11854 bp, 14 predicted proteins | sample OX3MG_FD_202532 | JGI IMG/M metagenome (GOLD analysis project Ga0307374, IMG submission 202532) | Soil microbial communities from Risofladan, Vaasa, Finland - OX-3 | ecosystem: Environmental > Terrestrial > Soil > Coastal area > Acid sulfate soil | place: Finland: Risofladan, Vaasa | collected...
ATCCTCGAGACGTCCCACCACATGCAGAAGAAGCAGATCACATCGAGGCAGGAGGACCTCGTGAGAATAGCGTTCGACCTCGGCTATTTCGAGTTTCCGAAACTGATAAACCTCGAGGAACTCTCCGGAAAGCTTGGAATCAGCATCGGGACGCTTTCAGAGATACTCAGAAGAGGCGAGAAGCACATCCTCTCAAAGTATTTTGATTCCTCGGCCACGTAATGGAGCACGCCCCTAAATTCTTAGGGGACCGGGCCGCCCTTCGTGTGCATACGGGAGCACCATGTACACCTGCCTGTCTGAGAGGTCCTGATATCTCATGAGGTTCATGAGGACTGGTTGAAGACCACTGGACAGGACATACTTCCCACACCGAGCACGGCCGCCCTGACATCCAGAGAAACCTTCTGGAATTCCAATGGTGTTCCATCGCTCTTTTCTGCGGGGGGTCATTTACCATGTGGCGATATTAGGAGGCATCCCGAAAATCTTCGGGTCAATCTATATATCAACAATCAAAGATTTGAGAAGACGGTTCTGCATGACAACAACCGAAACGACCTTTGAGAGAAGATGGAGCGCCCCCAGCGTCGAGCACGACAGAGCGGACATATTCTCTACCACTCCGGACAAAGTGGATGTTGACAAGAATATCCTCGCGACCTTCTTCATCACCTGTGATCCGCGAGTCACAATCGACCAGGCAGGAGTCATCATAGCCGCAGAGCAGTCCGTCGGAACCTTCACGGACGTCTCGACCGCGACCGAGCTTTCGGCGAAGACTGCCGCGAAGCTGTACTCTTGGAAGTATGAGGACCCGTCCGGAGCGATGAAGCACTCCGGCTGGGTGAAGGTCGCCTTCCCAACCTACCTGCTGGACATGGACAACAGAGGAATCCCAGACCTTTTCACATTCGTGACCGGAAACTGGATGGGCTTTACGCCAATCCCGAACTGCAAGTGGGTAGACTTCACGCTTCCGAAGGACGTCTTAAAGCTGTTCAAGGGCCCAAAGTTTGGAGTCGAAGGGCTCAGAGAAATAGTGGGGACGAAGAAGAGCAGGCGGCCCCATGTGGGCATCACGATAAAGCCGAAGATGGGTGTGACGGACATCGGAGCCGCCCAGCAGTTCTATGACGCGGCTCTCGGAGGAGTCGACACCTTCAAGGACGACGAGACGTACTTCAACCAGTGGTGCTCTCCCCTCCTCGACCGCGTCGCGAAGGTCTACGAGGCGCTCGACAAGGCCAAGTCCGAGGGCGCCCATCCAGAGGGCGACTGCATGTACGCGCCCCAAGTAACCGTCGACTCCGAGAGGTCACTGGAGGTCGCGGACAAGATGATCGCGCACGGCGCGAGGGGCCTCATGCTAAACATAATGGCCACGTGGTACCCGGCGCTCAGGGCGCTGGCCGAGGACCCCAGCATCAACGTCCCTATCCACCTGCACAGGGCATCGCACGCGGCGCTCACCCGCCACCCGAGGCACGGAATCAGCTTCAAGGTGATTGCGGCGCTCGGGAGGGTCGCCGGAGGAGACATGATTCACGTCGGCACCGCGAGAGGAAAGCTCGGAGACGCGATAAAGTTCGTCGAGATCCCCGAGACCATGGACGCGATCCAGAACCCATTGGACCACATCAAGCCAATGATGGGCGTCTCTTCGGGAGGGCTCACCCCGCAGAACTACCACTACTCGCTCGACCTCATGGGCTTGGACATCCAGCTCCAGAACGGAGGGAGCGTCCATGGTCACCCATGGGGGACGAAGGCGGGCGCGACCGCTGCCAGGCAGGCGGTGGACGCGTACATGAAGAAAATCCCCATCGAGGAATACGCCAAAGACCACCCGGAGCTGAACGCGTCCATCCAGTTCTTCGGGCAAAAGTATGCGGTCGCCTCCGCCATGGCCGCGGTGCCAGAGCTGGGCAAGAAAGAAAGCGACTACCGTAAGATGTTCCGCTCAGAGTAGCCAGCGGACGTTGCGCGGCGGCACGCTCAGACGGAGGATTGCTGCGGTCTTCTAAACCACGGTGAACCTCTAGGCGTCGTCGAGGCACGCGAGGGAGTCACCCGCTCCCATCGGTGCGCGTTTGATTCCTCGGCGACTTGAAGCACCACACCCCTAAAGTCTTAGGGGACAGAGATAACCCTGCCCGCCTCCTACGCAGTGGGATATGGAGATGGATGAGACGAAAGTCCCAGAATCACTGAAGGAGGAACACGAAGCGTTCATAGACAGCCTGAAGAGCCATTCTAGAAGGAAGGACAAGACAGGCGCCGCCCTCAGGCAGCTCCTGAAGCTCCTCGAGCCGCACGTCGAGAAGGAGGACGAGTTCGTCCTGCCGCTCCTGGGCGTGTTGGGCGGCTTGGCTGCGGGGGAGCCTTTGGAAGACACGACCGGAGTCATGCGGTCGTACGAGAAATATGCCGCGCAATACCCCGACATGTTCGCCGAGCACTTGCCCATCAGGCAAGCCATCAAGAGAGCTAGAGGACTGGCGAAGGAGGAGGGGCACGGCGATGTCGTCGAGGTTCTCGATGCGCTGGCGCACCACTCGAGGGTTGAAGAGGAGGTTCTGTATCCTGCGGCGCTGCTGGCGGGGAAGGCTGCGCTGAGACGACGCTCGGCAGCCGACGAGAAGACGGTTGGTGTCGGACCCGCGGGCGGGGGTCCTTACTTCACACTGGACTACGACGAGGCTATTTCTTCTGTGACTAAGAGGCTGAAAATCAAACACGAGGAGATTGACGCGATACTCTCAGAGGTCGAGGAGCTGGCCAACAAGGGCAAGGTGGGGGTCGCCGTAAGCCTGCTTAGCGCCATAAGTCCGCTGATTCTCCGATCCGCGGTTGAGGAGGAGGCAAGGATAATGCGAGCGGTCATGCAGAGGCATAAGGGCACTGCGCAGGATTCAATCGCAGTCACTCGAGAGCACAGGGCCATCGCAGGCTTTCTGGAACAACAACTCCCAGAGTTGGGCGACAAGTCCCCTGAAGAAGCTCGGCTTAGTATCGTCGGATTCGTTGAGCTTCTGCACCGCCACCTCAGAAGGGAAGAGAAAACTTCCTTCTCCCTCGCTGCCTCAGAGTAACATGTGATTAGCGCTGCCACCCAAGGAATGTGAGCCGCTAGCGAGAGGCAAAGATTGCTGCGCGTCCATAGAAGACGGGCTCATGACAACCACAGAGGATATCAGGGGAAGGAGTGCAGCTGCCGAGCGGAAGCGGATGGGCAGAGAAAATCAGAACTCGGCCTCTTGGATTCCCGGATTGACGTCTGCTAACGACGAGTGCTATCTACGTCGACTTGGATAGGGGAGTGATGCAAGATGTTACCGCCTCTTTTCAATGCTGCGATACTGTGGATTCACCTTTTCAGTGCCGTCCTGTTCGTCGGCGGCTCTTTCTTCATCTGGCTCGTCGTGTTGCCAGCCTCCCGTCTGATCGCCAAAGATGAGTCAGAGAGAATGCAGATCGTCGAGAAGATAGCGAGGCAGTTCGGAAGGATCACGACCCCCACCCTGGTCGTGCTGGTGTTGAGCGGCGTCTACAACGCCTCGTGGTATCTTCCCTCGACGAGCGCACTCTTCGATACTTATCTCGGAAACCTGCTGCTGGTCAAGACTGTGCTCGTGATCTTGCTGGTGGTCTTGATCTACGTGCACGGCCTCTACTTCGGGAAGAAGATCGTGCGACTCGCCAGAGAAAGGAAGCTCGAGGAGCTGAACGCGGTCAGGAAGCAGAGCAGGATCGTCTCGGCTGCCAACTTGGTCCTGATGGTGGCGATTCTTGTGCTCGCCGTCTTCCTGCAGACTCCACCTTGAAGTCGGAGTCGTGAGTCGATGCGTAAAGGGTCACTCAGGGTGCGCGTGCCTTTGCGACGTGCTGCCCGGGCTGGTAGTCGCCTGGCACCGTCTTGAAGGCCACGTTCAGCCTGTTCCAGCCGTTGATGGCGATGACCGCGAGAGTCAGGTCGACAAGCTCCTTCTTTGTGAAGTTCTTGAGAGCCTCCTCATACACATCATCGGGAACGTGGCTCTCTGAAACGAGCGTCACGGCCTCTGTCCAAGCGAGGGCCGCGCGCTCCCTGGCGGTGTAGAATGGCGTCTCGCGCCACGCTGGGACGGCGTAGAGGCGCTGCTCACTCTCGCCCGCTGCGCGTGCGTCCTTCGTGTGCATGTCGAGGCACCATGCACATCCGTTTATCTGAGAAGCCCTGACGTCTATGAGGTTGATGAGGGACTGCTCAAGACCACTCGATCGAACGTATTTCCCGACGCCGAGCATGGCCTCAGCGGCGCCCGGCGCGACCTTCCGGTAGTCCAACCGTGGTTTCAATTGCTCCAGTCCTCGAGTTTCGCATGTCAGACTGAATGGTATAAGGCGCATCCCGAAAACCTTCGGGTCAATCTATATCATCAGACTAACAGCAAGTGCGACACATGTCAAAGGACGACCAGAAAGTCAGAACTATCGACGTCAGGCCTTTGCCTCCTTCCGGGAGGCACAGTCTCATTTTCAAGGCATTCGATGAGATGGAACCCGGCGAGACGCTGCTGGTGGTGAACGACCACGAGCCGCTCCACCTGCTCCAGTTCATGAAGCATGAAAGGAGAGACTTCGACCCTGCCTCTTACAGCGCGTTTGAAAGGAAGCCAGGAGAGTGGGTCGGATCCTTCAAGAAGACCGAAGTTGACTCCTCTCATCGCTCTGGGATTGTCTTCACGAGCTTTGACAAGGAAAGAGTCCAGGACGAAAAGTCATTCTCACCCGTCCCGATCTACTCGAGCGAGAGGTACAGGGTGATCCTGACCTACTTCAGGGCAGGGCAGTTTATTCCTGTGCACAGCCCGACGACCGACCTTGTCCTGCTGGTACACGCCGGGAAGGGTGAGATGGTGGCGGGTTCCCAAAGGTTCGATCTCAAGGTCGGCGACATAGCGGTCATACCCGGCGGAGAAAAGCGCGGGATAAGGGCCACCACGGACATGGAGATCCTTCACCTTGCCTCTCCACCGCCGACCGACGCAGACCACGAAGAAGTCGTGAAGAAGCTGTCGGAGGGGAGGTTCGAATAGGAAAGGAAGCTTCGAGGAGAGGGGGACGCAGACCCTCTCAAGGCCAGTACGCCGAGGGGTGAGTTCGCTGGCATGATCAGAGGCAAGACCATCCCGTTCATGGCAATTTCGATCCTCTTCATGATGCTCGCGCTCTTCTCAGGCATCTTCCGCCTCATGGGCGAGAACGGCATAGGTCCGATGCTCCTGGTCCCCCTCTACGGGCTCCATCCTCTTCTGATGGTCTTCGGCTTCATCGCGGGGATCATAATGACAGAGAGGATTGCGGGCGTAGAGCTCCTTCCGGCCTCCAGGGATTCGAGGCTTTCCGTTTCGATGATCCCTTTCGTATTCGCCGGTGTGACGATCGAGGCGCTGGGCTATGGGATTGATTCGGCGTCGCTCAGATATGCGGGTGCGCTTTTGCTCGTCATCGGGAGCGCGCTATTCCTCGTTCTTATCCGTTCGTTCTACCGAAAAGGCAGGGAGAACCTATCTGTCGCTTTCATGATGGTATCCGGAGCATCCCTCCTAATCTCCTCGGTCCTATCGGCTCTGGAACTCCCCGCGGGGAACACTGGGTTCATAATGCTCCTCCTCCTCTTCCCGATCACCTTCATACTCGGCGAGCGCGTGGAGCTGACGAGTCTCGCGTCCGGGCGAAGGCCAGAGCGTCTGCGGCCCGCTCTCGTGGTCTCGTCAGTCTGCGTACTTCTCTTCGGCCTTGGTTCGACTACTTATTTCCTCTCAGGCGTTCAGCTCGCCGATCTCACTGCTTTCGTGTTGCTCGCGGCGACCTTCGGCGTCTTCCTCAGAGAAGAGTTGGCATCGTCACGTCGAACACCGCAAAATGTCATGCGCCTGCATCGATACGTGAGACTTCACGTGGGCGCGGCCTATTTCTGGGGACTGGCCGGGTCGGTCTTCGGCGCAGTGTATGTCATCAGCCCGACGTTCCAGTCCTACGACGCGTTCATACACTCGCTTGCCATTGGCTTCATAGGGCTCATGCTCCTGGCCCATGGCCCGATTATCCTGCCTGTGGTGATTGGGCGTAGCTTCGAGCAGAAGAGGCTCTCGAATGTCCCCCTGGTTCTTCTCACGCTGGGGCTCCTGCTCCGCATTGTGGGCAACACATCATTGCTCGTCTTTCAATCAGAGCTCCTTAGGCTTGCAGTCGCGCTTTCAGGCTGGATCATACTTGCCGCCGTGACGGCATTTTTTGCTGAGATAGTGCGCGGTATCAGAGGAGGAGAGGCAGCCAGGTCGTTCGGTGATGGATCTGGAACGAAAGTCTCTTCTATGCCGCCCATCTCGGTGGGTCCACCTTTCCAAGCAGCGACGTGCGCTTCGCAGTGCGAATCGCCTCCATACTCGCCCAGGCATCGGTTGTCTCTTTCAGGAGCGAGTCGGCGCTTGGTGAATGAAAGCGTGAAATCCAATCGGATCGCGCCGCTTTCAAAGGGCTGCGAGGGTGGCGCGCGCCTAGGCCGTTTCTACACTGGTTGCTCTTCGATGGCAGTCTTCAACAGCGACCTGTGACGGCGGTTCGGATCCTTGTCTGTGCAGAGAAGGGTGATGGTTTCCGCTTGCGATTCCTTCGCCAAGTCCCGGAGCAAGTCTTCCTTTCCTTTGAGGCTCTTCCTGTATTCAGCGACGAACTTGTCCCAGGAGACTTTCCCCGCCTTCCATTTCCTTATCAGTCCTCTATCGGTGCCGAGCTCCCTCATCCAAATGTCCACCTTGTCCTTCGATATTCCTCTCGGCCAGGTCCTCATGACGAGAATCCTCTTCCCATCAAGCGCCTCGGGCTCGTCATAGACCGTCTTCTCGATCTTGATCAACTGGATTCTCTGGAGTCAAGAGGGCAGCGATGCTCCTCTCCTGTGGGAGCGGTGACCGGCATGTCAACTGCCACTTCTTTGCGAAGCTCAGTTGCCGAGGCGAGGTCCCTTTCGAGCTTGTCCACAAGGCGCTCGTACTTCTCGTGGAAGCTCGAACCAAACCTCGTCTCTACCTCATCGAAGTCCTTCCCGAGGCTTTTTCGGTCTTGGTCCAGGAGGACCTTTTCGCTCATCGGGAAGAGGAGATAGTCCTCTCTCCAGATGTGGTCCGTGTAGAGGTCCGTCGCATCCTTGAGAACGGAGGATATCGTGCCTCTCGCCTTCGGGTCCCCGGCCTTGTACTTCTCGACAGCCGACCTCAAGGCCCTCACGGTGTTCCGACCCTGTTGATGCTCTAGTCTGAGGCCGCCTACAGGGCATCCCTTCGACGAGACTCCCCTCAGTTGTAGCATAGGAAAGAGGAGGTCTTCTTCCTTGGCGTGATGGCATCCGTCGGTGAACGTGGAAAAGAAATCCGCGACATCCGAGAGGACCTCTTCATCGACCACTCCGGCGTCGATATTCCGTCGCACTGCCGGGAGCAGCTTCACCATTCGCGAGATTAGCCTGTGTTCTTGGACGAGGGCTTCAACGGCCGACAACCTCTGTCACGCCTGGACAAGCCCTGGGAAGCTTGCGAGCTTCTCACGCAGTGCTGTGAGTCTCTCTCGTGAGACCAGCACCCCGTCGTCGAGCATCAATCCGCCTTCAATCGGGCAATAGTCCAGGGCGAACCCGACTACCGCACTGAGCAGTTTCACTTCTTCCCCACCTAGATCCGGTCCGGTCGTCGGCTGCGTCTCGACCAGCTCTAGTTTCTTGAGCAACACCTCGAGGGATTCGCGCGAGAAGGCGCACCCGTCCTCAGTCAGGATTCCTCCGTCGACCGGACAGTTCTTGAGGGCGAACACTACATTCGCCTTGGCGACCTGCACCTCCTCTCCTGACAGCGCTCCCACCTCAGTTCCAGTAGTCATGATCAATTCTACCAATCATCTCACCTGGTAGATAATCGGATGGTCGAGGGAAGAGCCTTGTCCCGAAGATATTCGGGGTTAGGAAACTTCACCTGTGATCGAGCGGGAACGCGATTGCCATTGCGTGGCAGTCGTCAGCCGTGGACAGCTTGAACAAACCGTGAGAACTAGGAGGGCGATTGCACGAGGCTTGGCTTCATCAATTTCCATGACCACCTCATATTTCGGGTAAACGGGACTCATTCTCTAGATGTCGCATGAGGGCTTGATTCTCTAGATCCTTAAACTCACTTTGACCTTATCATAGTGAGCAGAATCTTGCACTTCCTCAACGCCTGCACGGCATGGGGTTTCCCCGCGGGAAGTATGATTGCCTCCCCTTGTTCCATGAGGTTCCGATTTCCAACAATTGTCACTTCGGCTTCACCCTCAAGAAGATGCAGCAAAGCGTCGTAAGGTGCTGTGTGCTCACTGAGGCCCTCCCCCTCGTCGAATGCGAAAAGCGTCACAGTGCCGGCCTTGTCATGTATGATGGTGCGGCTTACAACTGAACCTGACTGGTAGGAGACCAGCGAAGCGATAATCGCCTTCTGACCCGGAGCCAGCTCCCCCGCCTCGCCTGTTGTCTTCTTGACCATGTCTGTCGCACCGCGCTGGGACAGGTCATGTTGCTAGAAGTCTTTTGCTGTTCTGCCAACCACGCAAACGCAGCCGTTCAGCTGAGATACCCTCGTCTTTACGAGGTTCAGAAGCGATGGCTCGAGACCGCCGGATTCGACACAATTCTTGAGCTCCCGGCGGGGAACGTCGGGTTCGTAATGCTCCTTCTCCCGTTCCCGATCACTTTCATACTCGGGGAACGTGTGGAACTGACGAGTCTTGCTTCCTGGCGACGGCGTTGGGCGAAAGCTCGGAGAACGGGAGCGAATCGACTTCCTGGATTGAAATCATGCTTGAAGAATCACCTTCGGCGCGCGTGGATGTATGATCTCCGCGTAAGAGCCATTACAGGATTCGAGTACCGATGCCCGTCATGGATGATCGTGACCTTTCGAGCGGCGCAAATTGTAAATGAAGGCAAAGAGCGTCTTGCGTCGATGAGTGAGACGATATGCGTGATCGGGCATTCGACCATGCCAATCGAGAAATTCCTGAAGATACTCGAGGCGCACTCCATTAAGATGCTGGTCGACATCCGCACAATACCGAAATCCAGGCACAATCCGCAGTTCAACTCAGACACCCTGAGGGGCTCGCTCGCGGGAGCGGGAATAGAATACGTCCATGTGAAGGAGCTTGGCGGCCTCAGGCACTCGTCCAAGAACTCAGTGAACACGGGCTGGAGGAATCTCAGCTTCCGTGGTTATGCCGATTACATGCAGACCGACGAGTTCGAGGCAGGGCTGCACAAACTCATCAGGCTGGGGAAGAGTAGAAAGGTCGCGATAATGTGCGCAGAAGGAAACCCGTTCAGATGCCACCGCTCACTTGTCGCGGATGCGCTCACGGTGAGAGGTATACACGCAGTCAACATCGCGAGCCAGAAAAGCGGCAGGCTGCATGTACTCACATCATTTGCGGAGGTCCATGGTCACAGGATCAAGTACATTGAAGTGCAAGCTCCGATGAAACAAAACGTGGATTCAATTCTTGGGAATGCTCGAAGTGACGAGGGTTGAAGAATTCGTTCGATACCCTGCACTACGGACGAATGTAACCAGATTTTTCGAGTTGGTTGAGACGTAGGTGGAAGTATATCATACCCCCGTAGTCCTTCCATCCAGCAAGAGCTTGTTTCACTCCATCGTAGTCGAGATCATCGCCTAGGTTCAACAGGCGCTTTAGGCCGTTTCTCGCGCCGACGTCGTCGCCGGGGAATATGTGGACTCGACCGAGACCACGAAGTAGGATGTACTCGGAGGACCATCTCCCTATGCCCGGAATCTTATCCAGGTACTCTAGCGCCTTGACATCCGTCATGTCCTCTGTCGCTTCCAGATCTATCCTGCGCATGGCAACATCGCTCGCGATTCTTATCAAGTTTCGAGACTTTTGAACGCTGAATCCAAGCTTGCGCAAGCTTCTCGCCTGCAGATGCGCTAGGTCGGTCGGTGTGGGAAACGCGAAAAAAGTCGCGTCTTGGGAGTCAATCTCCGCTCCGTAGTTCTCGGATAACCTGTTCAGGAGTGCAATCCCTGCGCTTAGCGAAAGTTGCTGACATGCAATCGCGTTGGCAATCGCCTCGAATTCTGTTGGGAAGCGAGGTGGCTTGACTCCTCGAAATCGTGCAATCAACTCACCGAACGCTGAATCATTCTTGCCCTTCTCGTAGAACTCGCTCAAATCTACACGAAGTCCAAGCATTTTGTGGAGAGTCAGCCTGATCAGGGAAGCGTCGGTGCCCGTGAGTTGTGACCCTTCTGCTTCAACCCTTATGCGAGGTTCATCAATCGGACCTGCCTGAACCACGTAGAGCTTTACAGGTCTCCGCCTAACCATCAATATTCGCTGATAGACTCCGCCGTCGAAACGATCCATCATGTTGGTGGGTGTGCGCCGTAGAACCCAAGCGGTCAGGTCAAGGCGAAAGGGCGGAATGGGTTCGATTTGAAAGGTAATTCTGTTTGGCATTTGAGATTCTAACGAACAAGCGAAGCCCCTCTTACGTTTTTATCGGACTCTGACAAAGGTCGATTCGTTCCAGCATCCTAAAATACGAATCGCTGAATGAAAAACGTCAGATGCCCAAGATGTTCAAGCGCGGCGATCACGTTGAATGGAACTCAGAAGCTGGGAGAGTTCGCGGCGTCTAACGGTGGACCATGACAAGAAGCGTAGAGCCTTCTATTGCCGCCTCGATGGTGTTGCCAATGTGAAGCCCGAGGTAGTTTGCACGGCGAGTATGGGCGGTTCTGGTTGAGGATACTCTGCCTCATCTAGGCTTACCTTCCAACCCCTGCGTTTTCGCCCTATCAGCGCGCAGCCAGCAGGAGGTAGCGGCGTCTAGTCCTGCAAGAGCAACGAGTATGGCAAGGATGATGAATAAGGCTACGTACCTGAGATACGTCATCAGCCAAGCTTCAGGCGATATTCCGATAGCAAGACCAAGCACGAATGAGGCTGGCGAGAGGAGCATCACGAAGACAGCCGTTGCGATTTCCCACAAATGACACTTCTTCATCAGGAAGTCGAAAGTCTCGCCGGTAGCACGGCCGCGCTCCGTCTCGCTACCGTGCCCTGTCATTCGACCTTCTAACGTCTCCTTCTACCTGGAGTGTCTTGAAGGTTTGTACTTGCCCACCACCCTCTTCTTTTTTCCTACCGCCTTCAAGAGGGGTTCCTGCTCGTCATAATCCTCAGAGGGCGGCTTAGGCTCATCGGTAACTTTTTGTGCCGGTTTCCGTTTCATATATCATGTCCACCCTTCGATGCGATAGACTCTTTTTCTTATACTTCTGGCCGTAACACCATAAGACGATGCGCCACGGCGACAAAGCTCGCGGCGAAGCGAGAGACGCGCCGTCAAAGTGATCGACTTCCCATTTTGGCTCTGCATCTCCCATTTGATCAATGCCATCTTCATCATCCTGCTGGTAAGGAGCGGATTGGAGATTCTCTCAGCGCATCCCAAGCTATGCAACCACTGAAGAAGAGTCGTGCTCTCAGATAAAAGACGCCTGCTGAAAATCTACAACGACAAGAGATACTTCAACTAGCCAAAATGAGCGTCATCATCCGTGTCAACAAAGCGTCTATAATTACGGCGCCCTAAATATATGGGCACGTTCTGCATCACCAATGATGTTGGAACGCCTTCGTTGGAGGGAAGCGCGTCTCTTTGCGCTAGTGGTCGCAACCTTACTTCCACTGTTCTTTCTTGCGCCGACGGCCAGTGCGCAATCTGTGGTGGCCACAGTCGGTGTCGGCTCCGTTC
>Ga0307374_10012563_pt1 | contig 11851 bp, 18 predicted proteins | sample OX3MG_FD_202532 | JGI IMG/M metagenome (GOLD analysis project Ga0307374, IMG submission 202532) | Soil microbial communities from Risofladan, Vaasa, Finland - OX-3 | ecosystem: Environmental > Terrestrial > Soil > Coastal area > Acid sulfate soil | place: Finland: Risofladan, Vaasa | collected...
GCGAGCTCGTTCAAGACCTGGACGCTGATCGCGCCGCCCGCGGCGACGACCTTCTCGGCCAAGTTCGCCTTCGCCGAATCCTCCGACGCCAGATAGATCAGGACGTTGGTGTCGATGAAGCTACCGGGCATTCGCCGCGTCCCGGTCGAACGTGAAATCGGCCGGGAGACGTCCGCGGAACGCGCGCAGGCGCTTCAGCAGCTCCTTGCGGCCGGGTTTGCGCGCAACGGTCATTTCCCGCGCGCCGGCCACGTGGATTTCGATCTCGTCGCCGACCTTCAGCCTCAGCGCCTTGGCGACCGAAGCGGGCAACCGAACGGCGAGACTGTTGCCCCATTTCGCGACCCGCATCGTACGCTCCGTGGATATACTAATTTTCTAATGTATATCCATAGGCCCTGACGGTCAAGACACGGTGTCCGACCAGGTTGGCGCATGCGCACGCCGCCGTGCGCTCGAATGCGTGAGGCTGCGCGTGAGGGCATACCGAACACGCGTCGGCCGCAATTCCGCCGGCGGTAGCCGGCCTCATCACCGACACGGAAATCGGACTGCGGCGCGACTCGGCCGGTCAATCCGGCTTAAAGATCCCGGTCTCCAGAGCGTCCAACGTCATGCCCGCCTCTCCCGACACCGGCATGAGATGGCGGTTCGCGATTGCCTGAACGGTTGTGAGAGCTCGCTCCGGAACGACGGCGAGCAATCTTCTCGCCGCTTCATAACGCACGCGCATGTCCTCATCATCGAGCAACGCCGCCAGCGCTCTGCGAGCTTCGGGGCCACGGCGGCGAAGCTGCTGATCGATGGCTTCCATGTCGTCGTAGTTTCGCCTCAGCGGCCGCGTGTTGCTGTCAAGAAGGAACTTTGACTTCTGGAGCGCGAGCGCACGAAAGCGCTCGATGAGATCGGCTTCGCTGAGCTGCCGGAGATCAGCCTTCATTTGAGGACGCCCAACTTTCGCATGACCATTAGGCCGAATTGATATTGCTCTTCGAAGCTCTTGCCGCGCAAATAATCTCGCGGGGTCATGCCGCCGTATTCACGATTCGGTGTCGAATAAAAATCCGAAACGTCCCGGTGTATGTAGTACGGAATGATCACCTGGTTCTGGCGGCTCTGTAAAAGACTGTCAGGTATCTTGCCCGTGTTCGGCGTCACTTCAACGATGTGGTGATTCTCGTACGCCGGCCATGAAGGTGGATCATCGGAATTCGTCCTCGCAATGAGTTCGTCCAGCGACATTGATTGATCGAAACGCGAGATAACCCTCGAATACACCGTCCGCGCTTCGTCGGTCACAATCGGACCGAATTCCGCCGCGAACCTCGCGATAGCAACGGCCGCAGCGAGTCCTCCGCTCAGTACTTTGCCCTTGAGATCCGCGGACCTTTGGCGGCCGAAGAGATTGAGCTCCCGGAACGTCGGCGGCCGATTACTCTGCGGATCGTCGGGATCAGAGACGGGCGCGACCGGGCCGTCATCCGCTGGCCGAAACTGGCCGCCATCGCTCTGGCCTGCAGGCCAGCGCGGATGCAGGTCCGGATTGAAAACCTTCGCGAATGGCGGCGCGCGGTCGAGGGCGCCGCTTAAATAGAAATTCTCGATCTCCGATGAACGCGGCGGCAGCCGAAGCCGCGCTATGCATGTTTTCGCCTTCTCGACCTGGCCGCGCTCTAGCAGGCGCGCGGCGTGATCGAGGGTGGGAATGAGCGGACCATAGATGGCCGACGCACCGCAGAGCGAGCCGACGAGATGGCCGATGGCGCGGTCGGACGCGCGAACGAACGAGGCGCCGCGGCGCTCGACGAGCGAATAGCCGGGCCAAACGAAAACACCGGCCTCGGTGCACACCAAGGTCGGCGATGGACTTGCTTCCATGTTGCTTCACACCGCCGTTTCTGGCGTCGGCACGTAGGGGAAGCCGCGGAAGCGCGCCGTGTTGGCGAACTTGGCGCAGCCGTTGGCGTCGAGCGTCTTGTCGCAGCCCGGATAGATCTGAAACGCATCGCCCGCAGCGGGCGCCACCGGAAACGGCGCGATGAGGCTGACCGTGCCGGGCGCGCCGCCGCTGCCCGCGATCCAGGTCTTGATGCCGCGCGACAGGCCGGCGTTCGATCCGCCGGCGAACGAAATCTTGCCCTGATCGAAATATCCCGAAGCCTGCGTCAGCGACGCCAGCACGGCGCTTGGCATGGAGCCCGATGCCGCCGCGCCGGCGACCGCGTAGCTCGCCAGGTTCACGCCGCAGGCCGCGTCGCCCAGCATGTTGACGCAGCCCGCCTGCCACAGATTGCGCGGCAGGTTGAGGTTCAGCAGCTCGAGATGCGAATTCACCGTGAAGGTGGCGAGCGAGCGGCCGCAATCGATCTCGGCGACGCGGCCGGCGAACAGGATCACCGTGCCCGCCGAGGTGTCGCCGTATTGCGGCATGAAGGCGCGCTCGAGCGTGAGCTCGGCGCCGTCGAAGACGCCGGCGAGCACCGCCGACAGGAACGGCGATCCCAGCACGGTCGCACTGCCGGGCAGCACGTCGAAGACGAGCTGATCGACCTCGACGCCGATCTTCCAGTGGCACTTGGCCTTGTTGTCCTTACGGTCGAAGTACGGACCCGTCGATCCGCCTGCGGGGTAAAGGAATCCATTCGCTGTTATGTCGCGATCGCCGGCGCAGGTGCGCAGATTGCCGCCGCCGACCAGCGCGAAGGTGTAGAGATCGGCGGCGTAGAACTGGCGCGTCGCGAGCAGGGATTTAAGCGCGGCGGATGCGGGTTTCATCTTTTATCCTCGCGCGGCCGCCGCCTGCCCAACCCCGGCCGCGCGAGTAAGGGAATGGGACCGAGCGCCGAGAAGTTCCCCCTCACCCTTCCCTCTCCCCCAAGGTGGGGGCGAGGGTAAGGAAGACGGCGTCACTTGAGCGAGACGAAGGCGAGTTTCTGCGCGCGGTAGAGCGTCGCCATGAACTTCTCGAAGTCGAGCGTGTCTTCGGCGAAGCGGCAGCGGAAGTAATAGGAGAAATCCGCCGCGACCGCGGCGCCGGAGGCCGGCGCGGCCGTGAACGTCAGCAGGCCCATCGCCGCATCGACGCTGTAGGCTGACGGCGCCTGGGCGACGCCGGCGAGGGTGACCGCACTAACGACATTGGGCGCGAGCACCGGCTCGATGAAGCCGCCGAAGGCGCGGACGAGCTGGAACGCCGTCGTCGCGCCGTCGCCGGTGGCGATCGTCTGGCCGGTCACCGCGTTGTCGTCGGCATCGGCATAGAGAAAGGTGCCGAAGGCGCCCTGGCGCGCGTTGAAGAACCCGGCGAGCGCCTGGAACTCCGCCGCGACCGGATCGGCGCGCAGGAAATCGAAGGTCAGCTCCCAGCGCCAGGCGGGATAGGACCAGTCGGCGAGGCGCGTCTCCTTGCCGGAGATCGCCTGCTGCGTGCGCGTCTTCCAGACGGGCGTGCGCTTCACCGACCAGCCGAGGCCGGCGAGTGTCGGAAAAACCGGTTCGGTCATCTGAGGCTTCCATATTTTCGCGACGTGGGTGCGCGCTCGGCATCGACCCCCTCACCCTGCCCTCTCCCCCTTTCAGGGGGCGAGGGAGAGAAAAAGGAAAGTGCACCGGTGCGCTCCCCCGCCTGGTGCTGGCGCGGAGTGGCAGAGAAAAAGGAAAGCGCGCCGGTGCGCTCCCTCGCCCCGCGTCGGCGGGGAGAGGGTTGGGGTGAGGGGCGCTTGCGCGGGAATGACGGCAATGATTTGGCGCCTCGCCCGCTAGCCGTTGAGCGCCGGGGTCAGGCTGGAATTGAAATTGCGCAGCTCGGCGGCGAGGCCCTTGGCGATGGCGCGCATGTTGCTCTTGAGGAACTGCGCGCCGGTTTGGGTGTCGATCGCGCTGACCAGCGGACCGTGGATATGGATGTCACCGCCCGCGTCGCCCGCCGCCGCACCGCCGGAGAAAAAATCGCGCATCGGATTGGCGACTGACGCCGGAATGACGCTCTCTTCGGGGTGAAGCACAGATAAAATCGTGCCCGGCACCTGCCACATGCCGCCGGCGGCCGAGGCGATGCCGCCGCCCATGCCGGCCGCCCAGCCCAGGGTTTCGGCATAGGTCGCGGCGGCGACTTCGGGCGCGAGCGCGGGACCGACGACCGGAATCGCAGCGGTCGCCGCCATCGCGCCGGCAGCGGCGACCGCGGCGTCGATCTCGATCTGCGCGAAGCCGCGCGCGACCATCGCCGCGAGGCCGGCGGCAGCGGTCGCCGTCTGGGTCGCGGCGCGCGTCGCCTCGCCCGCGCCGGTCGCGGCCGTCTTGCCGGTCTCGAGGCCGAGCCAGCGCGCGAGCTGCTCCGCGATCATGCCGAGAAAGCCGCCTTGCGACGCGGTCTCTGCGGCGCCGCGCGCGGCGGCACCGTGTTGCGTCGCCGTGGTCTTGACCAACTCGGTCACGGCCCAGTTCTCGGCGATCTTGAGCGCGTTGCCGACCTCCTCGGCGAGGATGCTCTGGCCGATGCGCGCGACCGCCTTTTGCCAGGTGGTGGTGCCGAGGATCATGCCGGTGATCGAGCGATCGAAGGCGGCGTTGATCGGCCGAAACATCGCGATCCACGATGCGGCGAGCTTCTGCTGCTGCTTCGTCAGCTGGTCGGCGCCGCTGCCGAAGCTGCTGCTCATGCCGCTTGCGGCGCGGGCGCTGCTGTCGCGGATCGCCGCGAAGGTCGCGTCCGCCGCCTCACCGGCCTGCGCCATGCCGGCGGTGAAATCCGCAACGTCGGCGGCGACGCCGACCGTGATTTGATCGTCGGCCATGGGTTTTTTCCTGAGGCAATCGGCAGATGGCTGGTGTTAGGCTGTCGGCAACCGGATTGTTGACCGGCCGATCGGGGAAACGATTCAAACCATTGCGAAATTTCGCGCGGCACCGCACCAGGCGCAATACCTAGCCGAAGCCGCCGGACTGTTCGCGATCATGACGGCCTTCGGCCTGCTGCCGGTCGACACGGCATCGGCGATCGGCGGCTGGCTCGGCCGGACGATCGGTCCGCGGCTCGGCGCGTCGCGGCGCGCGCTCAGGAATCTTCGCCATGCCCTGCCCGCCAACAGCGACGCCGACAACCAGCGCATCATTCGCGGCATGTGGGACAATCTCGGCCGCTCGGTCGCGGAGTTTCCGCACCTCGAGACGATCTGCGCCGCCGGATCGCAACGCGTCGAGATCGTCAACGGCGAGGACGTGGCGGCGCTGCGCGAACAGCACCGGCCGGCCATCCTGTTCGGCGGCCATTTCGCCAACTGGGAAGTCGGACCGGCGACCATCCATCGCCTGCTCGGTCCGTCGCTGCTGTCGGTGTTTCGCGCGTCGAACAATCCGTGGGCCGACCGGGTGCTGCGCCGCCGGATGCCGGCACGGCGCGCCGTCGCCAAGGGCGCCGACGGCGGCCGCAACCTGATCCGCCATCTGCGTCAGGGCGGCCACGTCGCCATGCTGGTCGACCAAAAAATGAACGACGGCATCGCGGTGCCGTTCTTCGGCCGCGACGCCATGACGGCGCCGGCGATCGCGCGGCTCGCCTTGCGCTTCGACTGTCCGATCGTGCCGGTGCGAGTCGAGCGCCTGAACGGACCGCGGTTCCGCTTCACCGTCATGCCGCGGCTCGAATTGCCCGCCGGGAACGACACCGCCGAAGCCGTGCTCGAGACGATGAAGCGCGTCACCGCGACGATCGAGCAATGGATCGTGGCGCGGCCCGAGCAGTGGCTGTGGATCCACCAGCGCTGGCCGCGCGACGCGTGAGCGTTCATTCCTTGCGCGCGGCGAGCGCGCCGCCCGGCGCCATGCCGTCGGTAAAGTTCGAGATGTCGGCAGCGACGCCCACGATAATTTGATCGTCAGCCATCTAATTCTCTGCGGGCCGGGGGTATAAAGTGGAAACGCGTCGACGACGCGGTCGGGTCGCCGTGCGTTGATGACGCTGGACGAATTTGTGCGGCTCATTGCCGGGTTAAAGGTCCGCGAGCAAGCCGCCTGAAACGGAGCGCGCCAATGGACATTCGGTGGTTCGCGCTGGGCTGCGGCCTCGTTTTCCTAGCCGGATGCAGCAGCGGGTGGGTGAAGCCAGGAGCGAGCCAACAGGACTTTGGCGCAGATCGATCGACGTGCCTTAAGGAAGCAGAGCGGCCGAGCGGACCGGTGTACATCAATCCGTTCACTGGATTTTTTGAGCACGGGTCATATACCAACAGCCGCCTCTATAACGCTTGCATGGTTGAACATGGCTGGTCCAAGAGTGGCGGCTGAATTTAAACCGGGCATTCACTCCGCGACCACAACGTAAGCTCCAGTCTCTATTCCGGTTTGAGCGACAGCACGCCGCCGGGCGCGAGGACCGCAAGATCGGCGAAGCTGGCGCGCGCGGGCTTCGGCTTCGGCGTGAAGCGCAGCGCCGCCGCCAGCAACAGATGCGCCGGCGGATGACGCGACCAGTAATCGAGCAATTCGCGCAATGCGGACAGGCTCATCGCGTCGATCTCGGCCCAGGTGTAGCCGCAACCGGTGGCGACGAGGGCGTAGAGATCGGCCCAGTTCACCTGTCCACTTGAATTTCCCCCGGCGCACCGTCCTTCGGCACCAGGCCGGAGAGCTCGGCGATGCGGGCGACGGCGGCGGCCAGCTCGGCCGGCAGCATCTCCAATTCGAGCAGCGCGTCGCGGTTGAGCGCCGCGTGGTCGCGTGCCAGAGCCGCGGCCAGGATGTCGATCGCGGCGTCGATGCCCTCGGCGGCGTTGAGCCGCGCGGCGCGGGCGAAGGCCGGCAGGACGACGCGGAGCTGGCCGAGCGTGAGCGGCCGGATCGCGTAGTCGCGGCCGGCGAGGGTGATGGTGGTTGCGGACATTCACACTCCTTACCGCCTGTTGGTTTCGGTTGATGCACGAAGCCCCTCGCCCACGAAGTGGGAGAGGGAGGGACCCAATCCGTCAGGATTGGGAGGGTGAGGGTAACAGCCGCATGCTGAAGACCCTCACCCTCCCGTCGCTTCGCGCCGGGCCCCTCCCTCTCCCGCTTTGCGGTAGAGGGGCAATCCAAGATCACGACACTTCCGCGAAGCGCGGCGTCCGGAATTCGGCTGTCTTCGCTCAAGTAACGGTGGCGCCGAACGGGTTGTCGGACGTGATCGTCACGCCCAATAACGCGGCCAGAAGATCCTGGTAGGCGGTTCGCTTGCCCGTCAGCGTCTGGTAGTTCGCCGATAGCGTCGCGCCGCCGGCTTGGACAAGCTGCGGAACCGGAAAACCAAGCGAGCGCATCCAGTAGAAGAAAACCACGCCACAGCCCGTGCTGACCGCGTCCTGGTCGGTCGGTTCGGTTTTGTCGATCCAATCCGGACGACCCGCTCGATCCCATGCCGGACCCGTGGCGAATGCGTCCATCGTGCCAGCCGAGGTTTCGTGCTCAGCCAAGAAGCGGGAGAGCGCTTCGCCGTTGGAGTACGCGCAATTCCATCCGCGGTCTTGCGGTCCCATGAACGCCTCGGAGAGTTCGGCGACGTACAGGCCGGTCTCGAGATCAAGCGGGTTGACGGTGGCGTTCGAGAAGGTGGCGTCGAGGTACAAGACGCCGCCCGCCGTGAAATCGCAGCCATAGTGATACGCGCCGGCGGAGCCATCCGTTTTTCCATCCAAGGGCGCGATAACGACGCCGACCGCAGCACCGGCCGTGCCGAAAAAGCTCTGCATGTCGTCATATGGACCGCTGACGTCGGTCAGCATCTGGCGCGCGAGATCCAGTCCCGGCGCGCCGAGGATCGGGTCATAATAAATCGTGACGTTGCCGGTCGCGCCGACCTGGGTTACCGGATAATCGAAGCCGGCGCGCGCGGCGGCGAGACGCTGTTCCGCGGTTTTCGGCTTGCGCCTTCTACCGGTTGGAAGCAGCTCTCGGGTCTCGGTGCGGTCGGTCATGGTCTTGGCCTGTCAGCAGGCCGTTGCGCACGACGTAACGGCGCATCAAAGCTTCAGTTCCCGAGCGCGAGCGCGCCCCGGCTTAGCCGAACTTCGGCAGCGATTGCGGATGCCGATGAACGAGCCGGGCGCGATCCCATATTTCGAAGCCCACGAATCCCTCTTTGCCTCGCGTCTCGAACAGTCCTAAGGCTTGTTTGATCGCGGCCTCGTCGGATGCGTCGGTCACCAGCTCGACGGCGCCAATGTGTCCATGGCGCATAAGATAGCAGCGCACGACAGTCTCCCCTCGGAATTCAGGCGGGAGTGCGCGCGGCCCGTTATCTGTCGGCTTTTAGCGTGTCTCTCGGCCGTCAGCGCCCAAACATCGCGAGCTGACGATCCCTGAGCCTAACAGGAAAGTTATGTAAGGAACATTACAAAGCGACCTACGTGGTGTCTCAGTTTGGCTCTCCTTCGAGACGCCCCGCGCCCTCATGCTGAGGAGCGTCCTTCGTCGGCGAACCTCGTCCTGAGGAGCGTCCTTCGTCCGGCCGACCTCATCCTGAGGAGCGAAGCGTCTCGAAGGAGAGGTCGGCCGGCTCAGGATGAGGGCGTCGGTCGAAGGAGAGGTTCGCCGCTCAGGATGAGGGCGTCTCGAAGCATCGAGGGCGCGGCGCTCCTCAGGATGAGGCCAAACTGAGACATTACCGGGAATTGGTTATCATTCGCCAACGAACGAGCCGATAGGGCCGACGGCTCAAGCCTTTAGCCCATGAAGCCAGCCGAAGAATTTTCCTGTCGGATCAGCAGGATCAGGACACCTCCGCGAACGACCAGGCCAGCACGTTGCCGGCGGGATTGGCGAAGACGTCGAAATCGAGCTCCGGAATGGCAAAGTCCTCGAGCTTGGTGGCGAAGCCGAGCTTCGACGAGACGCAGTTGAAGAGCTTCACGTTGACCGGCTTGCCCTGGAAGCTGGTGTAGAGCTGCGCCTGGAAGGTGGGCGTGGTGCCGAGCAGCGGATTGGCGAGCGTGAATTGCTGGCCCGATCCGGCAACAGAATAGGTATAGGACAGCAGCACCGCCTTACCGGCATCGGCCGACGCGAAGGTGTAGACGCCGGCGGACTCGCTGTATTGGCCGGCGTTCGGACCGCTTGCGACCTTGGCGAGCGGCAGGCCGGTCGCGGCATAGACGACGCCGTAGTCGTCGGCGAAGGTCGCGGAATTGGCGGCGCTCACGGTGTAGGGCGACGACGCCGGCACGGTGCCGGCTTCGCCGTAGCTGGTCGCGAGCTGGCCCGACGCCAGCGACTGGCCGAAGAACAGCGTGTTGAAGGCGAGGCCCGAGACCTGCGCCAGCTTGGCCTTGGCCTGCGCCTTGGCCTGGCCGCGCGCGATGGCGAGCGGAAATTGATACTGGCCGTAGAGCTCCTTGGTGGTGAACTGGAGATCGAGCTCGACCTCCTGCACCAGGCCGAAATTGACCGGCGTCGATCCGGCGACGTCGGTGCGCTGGCCCAGCAAGACGCCGGAGCCGAAGGAATAGATCGCCATGAAATTCTCCTTGGGTTAGTCCGCAACCAAAACCTCGACCGGCACGATCGCAACCGCCTGGCCGCCGAGGACGCCTTCGTCGGTTTCGATTTTGCCGGCGATCCAGGCGTGCGACGCGAGACCGCCGAGCGTCTGGACCGCGCCGCTGGCCGGCGCGAGCCAGGCTTCGATCGCGTCCAGCAGCGGATTGAGCACCGTCGCCGGCCCGGACGCGTCGTCAGGCGCGTGGGCGTAGACGTAGACGTCCACCAGCGCGCGCCATTTCGCCGGCAGGCCGGCGCGGCGTTCGGCAGTCTCGCTCTTCTGGACGACGAAGAGCGCCGGCTGCTCGGCCGGACCGACGTCGCTCCAATGCCTGAGGCGGCGCGACGCCGTGACGAAGGGCGCGGCGCCGGACAGCAGCGCGAAGAGCGCGGCGTAGATCGGCTCGCGAGTCATGGGGTGTCCATCGCGCTGTTACTCGATCCGACTGTTGGATGACGACCGTGCGGCCTTCGAGACGCGCCCTCCGTGCGCTCCTCAGGCTGAGGCGATTTTCTTAATGCCATAAAGAAATGTCCTCATGCTGAGGAGCGACGCGAAGCGTCGTGTCTCGAAGCACGCAGGATGGCGATGCAACCGCCAATGCAGATCATTCGACGGTCTCGGCGACGGTTGCGGCGATCTTGGCGCCGATTTCGGGCGCGAGATCGGCCAGCGCCGAGCGCAGGAACGAGCGCTCCGGCAGATGCGCGCCGGGAAACATCACGCGCTTGGCGAAGACGCGCCGGCCGGCGACGACGAACGACAGCGCGCGGGCGTTCTTCGCCGCGATCAGGTGGGCGCGGATGTCGGCGCCGAATTCCTGCGCCGCGCCATAGGGCACGGCGGCCGGATCGAAGCCGACCGATGCCGATAGGCCGTCGACCGCTTGCACGATGCTGGCCGCGAGGCGACTGGAGCGGCGCTGGAGGACGACGCCCGACAGATTTTCCTCGACGCGGTCGTAGAGCGCTTGCGCCAGGCGCGCGACGGTATCGGCAAGGCGTGCGGCGACGGCCGACGGCAGAGCGCGCAGGCGGCCGAGCGCATCGGCCGAGATGGTGACGGCGATCATGCCGGCACGACCGAGCGATATTGATCCAACAGCGTTTGAACATCGGCCGGCATGTCCTTCTGCGCGAAGGACACGACTTCGCCGGCGAGGTTCTTCGACACCTGGCCGATGCGGTCGCGCTCCTTGTAGCGCAGCGCGACGAGCGCGATGCAGGCCTGCTCGAGCTCGGGCGGCGTCGCGGCGTAGCCGGCGGAGTAGGCGACGGTGACGTTCTGCTGGCCGCGGCTGAAGGCGTGGCCCGCCAGGTAGACCGAGCTGTCGTCGAAGAGATAGCCCGCCTGGCCGGGACCGGACGCGGGCGCGATGGCGACGCCGTCGACCGTCAGCGACGCGACCGACAGCACCGGCCGGTTGCGCAGGAAGAGCCGCGTGCCGCCCAAGCCGTTGCGGGTTTCGGCGTAGGCGGTTGCCGCGATGGTGCGGCCGAGCCAGATTTGGATGAATTGGCTCGCCGCGGTGACAAGGCGCGCGAGCAGCGCGTCGTCGGCAGTCGCCGTCAAGGGCGGCGCGAACCACGCCTTGACGTTCGCAAGCGTCGTCAAATCGCCGGTGGCCATCCGCTATGCCTCGTAGACGAAGCCGTGCGCATGCACGAGGATCGCCGCGAGCTCGGCCGGCACGGCGACGATGCCGTTCACGACGGCGAACTCGCGGCCGGCGAGCGACACCGACGTGCAGCCGTCCGGCGCGCGCAGGCGCAGCGTGCGCGGCGACGGTTTCGATTTGGGTTTGGATTTCAATTTCTGATTCTTCATGGTGTTTGTTGCCCGGATTCACCCCCTCCCTTCCCTCCCCCCTCGAGGGGGAGGGTTAGGGTGGGGGGCGTTGGCGCGCGGAGGTGGAGCGTGCGGGGCAACGGTTTCGGTTTGGGTGAAGATTTTTTCATTGTGATTCCTCCGAGCGCCTACGCCCCTCACCCAGCTTTGCGTAAGGCTCGCTTGCACTCGCCAACGCAAAGCAACCCTCTCCCCCTCAAAGGGGGAGAGGGTTGGGAAGAGTTGGCGAGCGCTGAGTCCTCGTCCTGAGGAGCCACGCGCCCTCTCCTTCGAGACGCCCTCATCCTGAGCGGCGAACCTCTCCTTCGAGACGCTTCGCTCCTCCGGATGAGGTTCGCCGACGAAGGACGCTCCTCAGTGCTTCGACGGGGCTCAGCAGAGGGCGCGTGGCGTCTCGAAGGACGAATGCGGGGCCTTACTCTGAGCTGGGTGAGGGGAATGCGGCTTGGCTTTACGGCCTAGCGTCAGCCGTTGCCGATGTTGGTGACGGCGCCG
>Ga0307374_10012564_pt1 | contig 11851 bp, 6 predicted proteins | sample OX3MG_FD_202532 | JGI IMG/M metagenome (GOLD analysis project Ga0307374, IMG submission 202532) | Soil microbial communities from Risofladan, Vaasa, Finland - OX-3 | ecosystem: Environmental > Terrestrial > Soil > Coastal area > Acid sulfate soil | place: Finland: Risofladan, Vaasa | collected...
AATAAATTCGTTTACCGGTTATAGCATAGACGGACCATGACTCATATTGATTACTTACGCTCGGCTGCCAGGTGCGGCCAGCATCCATCGTTACCCAAAAGTTCGCGCCGTCCAATTCAGAATTCATTTCGCTTACCACCCCATTCAGGCTATCGGAAAAAGCAATTCCATTTCCGCGGCGGAAATTTTCCGTCCATGTTGCACCTCCATCGTAGGAATAAGCGCCTCCAAACGTATCGAGCGGGGGAGCCGGAAAAACATCGGACAGCTGATAATAGTAATCCCATTTGGTAAACAGGAGTAACCCTTTTTGGGCATAAACCGAAGTCGCGATGTGATCGAGATGTAAACTATCGAACCACGTCGAGCCGCCATCAGTCGTCTTCCAGAGGCACGACGCGCCGAAGGTACCTGTGAAATCGAATTCGATGTCGCTGAAGACCGAGGCGTAGCCGACGAGCGAGTCAATCATGCAGATTTGCGTTACTGCTCCTGGGAAGTGGGCGGGCACGGCACTCTCGATCCAGCTAACGCCACCATCCGTCGTTTTATAGATAGCAACGCTCGCTCCCTGAGTTTCATGGATTCTGTAGGTAGATCCGTCGAGATAGATTCCGGGTCGAATACCAGAGCCTATCAGCCCATGATCCGCATCGAAAAAAAACGCGCAGCCGATGGGCCGGTCGAACTGCTTCATACGCTTCCAGGTGTTCTGGGCGGTGGCGGAAGGAACAATTCCAGCGAAAATAATAGCGGAGAGCACGCACGCTTCGGCAAGCTTCACAGCACGCCGTCCGTTCATAAAGAGGGAGACGACTTCGCGCATATCCGCGTTTATGGAATCTGAAATCGTAGCGTTCTCGCGCAGGATTGTTCACGCTTGGGCATGAGCGATCATGCGACTGCCTTGAATCAACTCCGGACCTTGTCAAAAATCACACTTGCGGGCCTTCTTATCCTGGCTGCCGTGCTTCCAGCCCAGGGGCGGAAGCGCCATCCCGGTAAATCGCTGCATTCCTCCCTGCACACGGAGCGTGTGCTCCATGCGGAACGCAGCGCGAATGAAAAGGCCCTCACCGAATTGCAACAGGAGATTGCCAAATATGAGTCCGAGTTACGCGACCATGAAAAACGGGAGAAACGCTCGATAAAAAATATCCGGGTTTTCGATCAGCGCACGGCCAGCCTGAAAGCAACGATCGCCCGTCTGGAATCGCAAGCCCAGGAACTGCAATCATCGAAAACCGAAGTCGATCGCTCGCTCCACGTAACGAGCAATACGCTCGACGCACTGAAAGATGCGTATGCGCGGAGCAGCCGGCAGCTTTATATGGAAAGCGCGCTTGCTCCGCTGAACGCAAACGATCTCTTGATCTCGCCTTCGGAATCCGATCCGGTCCGAATTTCCTATTACGCTCAGGTCATCGCCCGCGCTCACGCGCTGAACCGTACGCGGCTCGATTCGATGAAACAATCGCTGGCGGAGTCGAGCACGGCGCTTGCGAGCACGATCGAAGCCGAGCACGAGCAGATCGGCGCGCACCAAAACGAAGCGAGCACCCTCGAAGAAAAAAAGGCGGAAGAGGCGAAACAACTCGGGCAAATCCAGGCTCGAAAAGCCTATCTCCTGAAATTTCTCGCGGAACGCAAGGCGAGTGAAAAGCGGCTCGAAGGAATCATCGCAAATCTCGTGGTTCGCGAAAATTCTGCGCGCCGGACGGCACGGCGGCGTGGCGTGGCCGGTCACCGGCAATCCGCTACCAACGAATTCGAGCCGGAAGAATCGCTTGGCCCGGCACGAGGGCCTCATTCGCTCGATTGGCCCAGCGCCGGACATCACATTCTGGAAGGTTTCGGCGAGCACCGCAACGCCGAACTAAACACGATTACGATGAACCTGGGTATCGATATTGCGGCCTCGCAAGGCTCGGCGGTACGTGCCGCCGCCGAAGGCGAAGTCGCGCTCGTTTCCTCGCTGCCAAGCTACGGAACGATTGTCGTGCTGCGCCACGCGGGCGGATTGCATACGGTCTATGCGAACCTATCGAGCGCAAGCGTGCAGTTTGGCGATCGCATTCATGCGGGCCAGACGATCGGCAGGAGCGGCATGAATGATGAGAGCATCCCGCTCCTTCATTTCGAAGTATGGCGTGGAAAGTCGAAAGAAAATCCGATTGGATGGCTGAAATAAAATCTGGATGACGCTGATTTTGATTGATTACATTGATTGATTCGGTTCGAATTTGCGAAACATCCTCGCAACCGGCCTCGTAACCCGAAACGCTGTTCTACAGCTAATTCATCATTTCCCCGCGTGAAATTTTCGAGCGCGGGATTACCTTTGTGAAAACGTAGCGGAAGACCCCTGTGATGCCGGATGTTCAAGAGCCAGATACGAACGGCTCCTCCAAGCGCCAACGCATGGTATTTGATGCGCCCGGCGGCCGGTTTTCGGTCATTCGGCGCCATCCATTGCGTGTAGTGGCCTGTTCCGTTTTCGCGCTCGCGGTGCTTGGCGGCCTGGCTGCCGCGGTGGAACGATATTTCACCACGCATATTGACCGGAAGGGGCCGGAGCAAAGTTTGGTCTTTCAATTGGATGCCCCCTATGGATCCGTAAATCTCCGTCCCGGTAGCGAACTGACGGATGTTGCCACGATCGAGACCTTGGTCGAAGATGCCGATGCCCGCAATTGCTCCTGGAGTTACGGGTTGCGCGATGGAACCGTCGGGATGCTGCGAATTGGCATTGGGACCGATGAAGGGATGATGGCCATGCCGCCGATCGCAATGTGGCATGCCAATTCCGGTTTTTCCCTTGCGGCGGATGCCGCCGCTCCCCAGTCCGATAGGGGTATTTCGATGCGCCCCTCTCCGTTCTTTTTCTTTTCAATGCCACCAGTTTACGACATGCCGCTTCATGGCACGCAGCGCTCCGGCGGCTTCGCATGCGCGCGGCGTCCGGCGTTCCGCACGATTTCGACCGACGCCGGAACGAAAATCGTTGCCGATCCTCCGTCGGGAACCCAGATTTATCTCACGAAAGACTTTCCCCTCGTTTTTATCGCCAACTTCGGGTTTGGCCAATCCAAACTCGATTTGAGCGGGCTTCCTCTCACCAATGCTACGATCGAGACCGGCGCCTCCCAGGCGTTCATTTATTCCAATGCCCCTAATCCCGAACCGCTTCAGTATTGCACGGTCCACGCCGGCATCGGGTCGTGTACCTTCCTCGGAATTTCTAATTTGAATGCCGATCATTTCACGTTTCACGGCGCGGTCGGAAGTTACCATCTCGGCTTCGAAGGCCGCCTGACCCATAATCTCGATGCCTACGTCGAAATTGGGCTGGGAATGTGCAGCCTTTCGATTCCTCCCACCGCCGGACGAGTACAGGTGTTCTATGACGATGGCTTGCTCAGTTCCTTTTCCTTTTCCGGCCTTGCTATCCAGCGCGATGGATACGCCCGAAGCCCCGGTTTCGACCATTCCAACAGTCCCATCCTAACGCTCCACCTTTCCAGCGGAGCCGGGAAGATGTCGGTGAGCTATCATTGAGTAGGCTCGGTCTCTATAGCCTTCTTTTTGAAGCGTCATTAGTCATGCAGCTTGCATATTTCGGCGAACGCGCGTTTGTGCTTCATTAACTATGGCGAATTTGAGCCAATTTCGCATTTTTCAAAGTTTCAACAATATCTGCAACAACAGACATAATCCAAGTTCCTGAAAATCCCGAAAATCTCAGATTTAATGCTCGATAGCAATCTGCCGGGTTTGCACATACCCATTTTCCGAAAGACGTAGGAAATAGATGCCCGATGGAAGACCATCCGTAGGGACCTGCTGCGCACGTCCCGCTCCCGTCGCCGTAAAAACTTCATTTCCCAACGCATCGAAGAGAGTATAAGCAATCGGCACGGAAGAGGGATTGTTCACATTAATTTCAAAGCTCTCCCCCGCCGGATTGGGAATAATACGCTCGATGCTAAACGGCGGCGTGTGCTCCATCGCGGCGAGGAGGAGAGAATCCCCGCAGCCGGTGAAGTCGATTTCGACGGAATCGGGGCCGATGATGGAAAGCGCCTGGCAATCGCAGTTCAGGCGATGGCCGGAAAGATCGGCGGAATCGAGATAAATTTTTGCTGTAGGCGAGGTAAGATAGGTATTGAATGTCAGTTGCACCGCCGGCGTGGGAAGCTGGCTGCCGGTTGTATCGATAATCCGAAGATCGAGGACGCCCCCCGACGTGCTCGAATCGAGGATGATCCACGATGGCGGAAGCTTCAAAGATTTTAGCGAAAGCGAATTCGAATCATAGTGAAAAACGAGATGCCCCGTATCGATGCCTATAGGGTCGCTCGTTTGCGGCGAGTAGTTTATGGTTACCGGCGTGCCCGGCTGAACGGTGGTGCGCTTGGAACTATCTGGAAACATAAGACCTCCGGTCGGCGTGAAGTATTGCATCGAATCGAGGTTCAGTTCCCATAGGGTTGCGTTACGGTCCGGACCAACATGTGTTATAATATAGACATACGGGTAATGAACAAAAAACCGGTGGTCATACATGTAGTCCACGAGGTATGAGGTATCTGGGACAAGATCGTAAGGTTGACCGCAGAGATATTTCCATGAGTTGCCCTGGTCGGTGGACATATAGACACCATCATTCAATTGAACAAAGAGGTGGGCCGAATCACCTCGAATGGTGCCGTTTGTGAAGCCCCTGGCGCCAGGTTGAAACGGAAAGGAATAAATAACAAGCCAGTTATCCCACATATCATTTGTGCGCAGAATATTACCCCATACGTCCGTGATGGCAAATTGCGTTTTTGTTCCAGGAATTGCCACCGGCTGCCAGCATTCGGAATCGATTTGTAATTGTTCCCATGTTTTGCCGGCGTCCGATGTGCGAAGCCAGGGAGTTCCAAACTCGTAACCCATGGAAAGAATACCGTCCCTGTCATTATTGAAAGCAAACCCATTATAAACAAAGTTGGAGTTTGTAACCGGAAGCCATGTCAGCCCCTCGTCCCAAGATACCAGTAGGCATTTTGGAGTATAGTAACTGCCCCACGTCGATACGAAAAGTCCATCGGTTTGCTTGTCATAATAAATTCCCACTGCGCTACTGAGACTTCCGGGCAAAAAAAACCACGAATCACCTCCATCAGTCGTTTTATAAACGCCTTCACCCGCGTCCCCGCCGGCAAACCATCCAGTCATACTATCCTTGAATACAAAATCGCTCGCAGGTTCAACCGATGCTAAAGGAATTTTTCTCCATGTATAACCGCCATTAGTGGTCTTGAAGATCACTCCACGCCCTCCAGAAATTCTCAGATTTGTAGTATCCCCCCCTGAAGCGAATCCGATTCGCGGTGGACCGGGCAAATCCAGAAAATAAACCGAATTCGAATAAATCCATGCTGCGCTATCGTTTGGCTGAAGAAGCACTTTCCACTGCCCATACGAGCGCGCAGGAAGGAAGGCATAGATTATCAGGCCCAGCCAAAGGCTGGACCTGACAATTTTTGCGAATGATTTTCTGCTTCTCATCTTCCGACCAACGTAAAAAAGAAGTCGCGATCCTTATTCGCGCATTGCGTTCCACTCGGAACTCCGTCGTATGTATGGACCGTGAAGATATTTCCTGCAATCCGTGAGCAGGTTGCATACCCGCACCCTTCGCTGTCATTTTCCTCGACTGTTACCTGAATAGCCGCGGTAGTCAGAAATCGTTCATTGCCGTCAGGATTAAAGGGTTTGATTTTTATTTGGTAGACACCACTTCCCGGAACATGTGTTGCCACGGTAACATTTCCAAAACTACTTGCAATGGGAATCGGGCTGGGTGCGGAAGTACCTGGCACATCCGCCCATGCATTGATGACGTTATCCTTGTACGTTCCGCCCTGAATGGGATCAAGTCGAAGACCGCCAGAATTATTCCCCAGCGAATCATGCACGGTCAAATGCCCAGCGTAGGAAATTTCCGCGGCATCGGACGGAACGATTTTGCCGCCAACATTCCCGCCATTACCCACGATGACGAGCGGATCGTCGGGGCGCAGCTTCGCATTGGAGGTATCCGAAACGCGACCTCCAGCGATATTATAAAACCCAAGAACCGTTTGCGCATAGCTGGCGGCGCGCAGATGGTCGCCACCGGGTATGGTTGCCATGACTCCATTGGAAAAAATAGTATCGAACTGCCCGCCGCCGATAGCTCCATTGAATCCTTCGTTCACATTGTGGAACCCGCCGGCAACAACCGCCGAAGTGGCATTGCATTCGTTCTTGACTCCTGCTCCAATAAAACCGCTGTAGCCTTGCACACTATTGCCACACCCTCCAACAATGGCACCATTCGAATCCGCAACGATGCGATGGTTACAGCCGCCACCGATAAAGGAAAACGGCGCGGATGTATCTATGAGATTAAATGAGCCTCCAACAATCGACGATACTTCCGAGCGCGAATTAATTTTGTTGTTTTCTCCACCGGTGATGGAAGCGATTGTGTCAAGAAGTGTATCATCCACACCGCCGGCAATAACGCTTCCGTACCCATTGACAATATAATTTTGCCCGCCACTGGCTATGCCAGCATAGTTCGAGTTGGAGTCGATCTTATTCTGTAGCCCGCCACCGAGGAAGGCGAATGGAGAACCAATCGTATCGCTCAAACCGCCGCCGAGGAAGGAATAGTGACCCGTCAGATAATTATTCGCGCCGCCGACAAGCACGGAGGTGTCCGCGCCATTATCGATCTCGTTCCCAATGCCCCCACCCATGAATGCATAAGGAGAAGTGACGTAGTTATTCAGCCCGCCGCCGAGCGTGGAGTAATTGGAATAGATGGAGTTTTGGGCGCCTCCGAGTATGGCGCTTGCAGTGTCGGTTATCGTGTTCGAGTATCCGCCAGCAAGCGTGGAAGCCGGACCCGACAAATAGTTACTTTCACCGCCTCCAATGATTGAATTTTCGGAACTCGCATCCAGGTAGTTCGAATAGCCGCCACTGATGGTTGCAAAATTACTCAAGTTGATATTAGAGGTGCCACCTAAAATCGACCCAGCGGTGTCGGCAACATAATTCTGGTATCCCCCGCCAATCGTGGCCCACGGCGCAGAGGCTACATTGGAAAAATAACGGAAAACTTCGTAGTCCGGTGACATCGAGTGTCTCGGGCTGGCTCTCCGAACCATCATCGATGGCAAGCTCATTGCGGTTTCACCGGGCCCCCCACCCAGCGTCCCGCCACCGCCGCCGACAAAGCAATAGGGCGCCAAAATTTCATTGCTCTCGCCGCCGCCGATCATTGAATAACTCGCGCTCGTGTCTATGACATTTCCATATCCTCCGGCGATTACGCCATGGTCAGAGCCCAGGGAAATAGTATTGCTTTCGCCACCAGCAATGACGGATAAACTCGAATACTCTCCATTATATCCGACTTTCGTGCCTCCGGAAAGAATCGATGCGCCGTTGAGGCCACTTCCCAGTATATTCGCGCTCGATCCCCCGAGGATATTCGGCGAAGTGGGGCCAAACTCATAGCGCATGACGCGCTTATTGCCGCCCGAAGCTGCCGCTGTATCGAGCACATGGATTTCGAACGCCTGGCTATCTTTCGTACCGATGTAGTTCGGTCCAGCGACCGTGTTCGCATTTCCGGTCAGGCTCCAGAACAGTCCGCCGCCTCTGCCGCTGTCACTTCCCGTGGAAAGCCACGTAAGGCTTATATCGGAACCGGTAATCCCGCTAACGCCAAGAACCTCACCAAGGGTATCGGGTCGCGCAACGGGCAAAGTGTATATAATGTTTCCGCCCGGCTGTATGCCGGCCTGGAAAGAACTATAATGTGCGCTGGACAGGGTATGGTCGTGCGTGGGACTGTAAAACCGCAGCGCCCGTGCCGTGCTATCGACATTGCCAAGCCAGAGGTTTACGTTCCCAAGATAGGCAGTATTGGTCTGCCCTGAAATATCTGTCGAGGAGCCAGCATTGAATCCAAGGCTATAGCCACCCAATTTGAGATTGCGTCCGCCAGGAATAGCGGAATAGTTTCCAGCAATCAAGTTTTGCGCGCCACCCCCAATCGCACTCAACTCGTACGTTATTGCGTTGGTATCGCCGCCGGCAATTACGTTACCATCGCCATACGTCTTATTTCCAGTTCCTCCGCCGATAAAGCTTCCACCGATATAGGAAGAACCGCTATCGCTGTTTCCATGCCCGCCGACAATCGTTTGGTATTGCCCGAGTGCATAATTGGAATCCCCACCGCCAATGAAGGAGTTGCCCGTTACGATGTCTATTTTATTATTTTCACCGCCAACGATCGCGTTAAGCTGGGAATAGATGGTGTTCTGCATTCCTCCCGTGATGGAAGAATATTCGGCATTCTCGATTAACTTATTTTTAACACCACTGGTAATAGAGGAGTAGTAGGACGTACCTTCTATGGAATCCCGGTGACCACCACCAATAAATCCCCAGCCTTCCTCGATGTCATTGGTATCGCCGGTGACGATAGCACTGTTGAAATCATCGACATCGGAACCTCCGGGTTCCGTTCTGCCGATATTGTTACCCATGCCGGAGCCAATGAAGGATGTGCTATTATGAATAGTGCCATTCGTTCCTGCTGTGATAGACGAATTGAATGCAAACGAATCGATAACGTTTGTGCATCCACCGGTGACGCTATTATTATTCGCATTAGGTCCTGCACTATTCGAGGGACACACCAGTAAGGGTGCAACCCATTGCGGCGTCGCGCCGTGACCCGTAATGGTATTTGAAGCGGTATCCGTGTGAATAATCACGCTCATCGAATTTGAATCATAATCGACCCGCAACCCATCGCCGCCAGTGAAGTTGATCGAGTTTTGGCCGGTATTGACTTTCGCGCCATTCACGCGAATGTAGGGAATGTAATCCGTACCCATCTTATTCCAGGTTACGGAGCGGTCGGCTAGCTTCGCCGTCGTTACGGAACTATCCGCCAACTTCGCCGTCGTAATCGCGTTATCGACCACATTCAGCGCATAGGCCGAAGCGGTGACTTGCGAAAGCGGCCGCAATTCGGGGCCGTTATCGACGGCAACACCCAGCCAGATTGGCCGGTCCATCGCCGGAGCGTTCGGCAAAGGATTATCCGCCGAACCTAAAAGGCAATTGAATACTCCGCTCGAATCGACCGTGGTATTCATAGTGCCCTGCCAGAGTTTGATTGTGCCATTGGCGTCGCCGTAAAGGGTCACGGTTAGTAACCGGCTTCCGGCGGCTTTTATTCCTGCCCCGGATGCCGTGAGAACGCCTTGATAGGAGAGCGTCCGTGGTAATGGAGCATGAGATGTTTGGGCCGCGCTCATCCTCGCGGAGAGCAGCAGGGCGCACAGAACCAAGGAACGGAACTGATATTTATGGGAAAACATAGAACAATGTGTTAAAATATGACAAAACATCCGGAAGATATCTCTTCCGGCCTCGCGAAGATTCTCACCCGCGCTTGCCGCCTCGCTATCGGCGAACGTTTGGAACTCCCTCTCGACTGAGGAATTTGAAGCGATGAGACTGTCCATTAAATTAAACGATAGCCTCACTTTCGTATTCATCGTAATCAGAATTATTTTTTGAACCATGTCCGTTGACACGATATTTGTCCGATTGCAACTTGATTAATAGGTTATTAACTATTGGTAAGAATATATGGGTAAGTAGATAGTCGGGGTTAAATTATCGGCGTGAGTCTTGACGATGTATTAGCTGATAATATCAGGGGCTTTCGAAAAAGGCGAAATCTCACTCAAGAAGCTCTTGCGGGACTTTCACACCTAAGTTCGAATTATGTGGCATGTCTCGAAAGAGCCGAAGATACCATTAGTGTTCGAAGACTTGAAAAAGTCGCCAAAGCCCTGAAGATCGCGCCGCACCTGCTGCTGATTCCGGAGAGCTATAAGAGCGAGTGAAGCGCTTTCCAAGAAAACGGTTTTCTTATGAGCAATCTCTCACGAAACTGTCGAGTGGTTTTCCAGCGTAATAGAGGCATGACTAATACACTAATCTACGAACAACCGAATGGTTTATCCTCGATTGCTTCCGAATTGGGCGAGCGCACTATAAAAGGCGCGGTTGCCATGAAGAAGCGTGCGGGCATGAGCCTGAGGAAAATAATCGCAATTGCCTTATTCGCGGTGGGCGCGTTTTTGTCGCTCGGCTCGACGGTTAACCTTGCGCTCGCAAAGGCGCGCAAAGTTAAGAGTGGGCAATTTCGATTACTCAATATCTATAACTCGCTGAAAACCGCGCATCCCGGTTTCATCCACGCCATGAATATGGCAACGACGGGGCTGGCTTCGTGGTATGGCGGAATATTCCATGGCCGAAAAACGGCGATGGGAACTACGTACAACATGTATGCGATGACGGCGGCGCACCGCTCGCTTCCGCTGGGAACGTGGGTTCAGGTTACGAACCAGCAGAACGGCAAGTCCGTCGTGGTGCAGGTTACGGATCGCGGGCCTTACGTTGCGAACCGTATCATGGACCTTTCCTACGGCGCGGCCCAGCTACTTGGCTATGCCAATGCCGGGACGACTCATATCTCGATGAAGGTCCTCGGCACTAACCCGGACGCGACGGAAGTTGCCGATGCTGCACCAGCGGCTTCGAGCAACATAACGCAGACGGCTTCGATCATTCCGGCAGGACTTTTTCGGAGTGTATCGGCTCAGTCGTCGAACGTGAGCCTATCCGTTTCGGATGATTCGGCCGGCTCCAGCCTGCTTTCCGTTGTGACCGATCTGGTCAGCGGTTCGCCAGGCCAGGCGGCTGCAGAGATGTTCGCGTAAGAGCGGGCATCCCATTGCGGAAGCAATGGACTGAGTGGACGAGTAACGAGTGATGGGAAAGACCAATACTCGTTACTCGTTACTCGTTACTCGTTACTCGTTACTCGTTACTCGTTACTCGTTACTCGGTACTCGTTACTCGGTACTCGTTACTCTTTCAGTTGCTGGTTGAGGAAATACGGGCCATTCCAGCCGAAATTCATGCGGACAAAATAACCGATTTCCGGGGCATACCAATAAAGGGTTCCCTGGTCCCAGTCCGAACCCTGATATTGCCGGATATCGACGATTTGAAGCTTGATGCAACGATAGATTTTTCCACCCACGGAGGCCGTATCGCTGCCGAGGACTTCCCAGGTTCGGGTGTGCGGCATATCGTATTCATGCAGCAGAAGGTTTCCAGTATCGTTATCGAGTTTCATGCGAATTACTTTGGCGGGAGGCAATCCGAACGGAAGGAGATTCCAGGAGGTATCTTTTCCGAGCGTCCTCAGATAAAGGTCGCCGTTCTTTGCATAGGAAATCAGGGTGGTGTCGCCGCCCCCGAGGTCCGCAAACTCCGCGCAGTTCTCGCGGCCGAGGATCGAAGCGCCCGAGCGAATGACGCGGAGCGTATCGTCTGCCAGTTTCGGATTGGCTTTGGATTTGGGGACGAGCGTGCCGGAGGAATCGGTGACGTAATAAGTATTGACGATCATCGTTCCCACTTTGGGCAAATTCGTTTTTGGAGGAATCGCCGAGTGATGCGAAATCGCCGAGTGATGAGCATTCGGCGAATGATGCGTATGCCCGGCGGTGAACAGTGTGGAAGCTGGAAAAAGAAGGAACGCGAGTAGAACGTATGAAATCATGAGGATGTGGAGAATCTATGAGCGATGAAATGGGGACGATAGTTCCGTCCGAAAGTTTCGTTTAGGTTGGATTGTATCTACTGAAAAAGCCCCATCCTCAAGAAGGAGAGGGTGTTGGGGTGGTTAATTCCCTGCAATAAA
>Ga0307374_10012565_pt1 | contig 11850 bp, 8 predicted proteins | sample OX3MG_FD_202532 | JGI IMG/M metagenome (GOLD analysis project Ga0307374, IMG submission 202532) | Soil microbial communities from Risofladan, Vaasa, Finland - OX-3 | ecosystem: Environmental > Terrestrial > Soil > Coastal area > Acid sulfate soil | place: Finland: Risofladan, Vaasa | collected...
CCGATAACTGGAACCGAGTACCATCCCCAGTCTGCACCCTGAGAGAGTCCAAGTACGATTAGCGCCAGAGCGAGTCCTAAGAGTCCTGCGCCAACATAATCCATCTTTGCTTTCGGATTTCTATAGACCGACTCTTTGACCGTGTAGACTATGATAATCGTTAAGACGATAACGAAAGGAGTAGCGATGTGGTAGTTCGCCTGCCAGCCGAAGGCGTTTGCAACAAAAGCACCCACTGGCAAACCCAGCGCTATTCCCGCACCAAACATCGCGCTCACCATTCCCTGAGCTCTGGGAATCAAATCTCTCGGAAACTCTTCTCTCACGAGGCTGAAAGCGAGCGGGAAAATCCCTAGGCCGATCCCTTGGAATGTTCTAGTGATCAGAAGGGTTGTGTAATTCGGTGCAAACGATGTAGCTGTTACTGTTACGCAGTAAGCAACCAGAACATACGTCAGAATCCTCTTCTTGCCGTACATATCTCCCATTTTACCGACAATTGGGTTTATCGCAGTTCCAAACACAGTGTAAAGAGACAATATCAAACTTGCTTGGGCGCTATTGATGTGGTAATCAGACGAGATTTTTGGAAGGGATGGAGTGAGCATTATCTCGATGTACATCACTGACGCAGCGAGGACTGCGAAGAGCACCAACGTCCTGTTTGCGTACTTTCGATCAAAGACAGGAGTTGTTGGGGGCTGATTTGGTTTCGGCCCTTGTTGCGCTTCGTCTACTGCAACCATCTGGAAATACCTACTTGGACAACAATCGCCAAGACAGTATTATGCTTACCGAAGCAAACACGACTGCGAAAACGATCAGTACGCCAAAGTCTATCAGTAGCGAGTTTGCACCCGTGGCACCGATCAACAATTGCCTTGCTGCATCGTTCGCGTAGCTGACAGGGTTGAACTTTACGACTGTCTGAAGCCAAGAAGGCATTATCTTGACAGGAAAGAGCGCGTTGCTCGCAAACAGTAAGGGCAAGTTAAGCAGATTTATTACAGCCATCTGAGTCTGCCAATCGCTTGACCTCAAAGCGAGCATCACAAAAAGTGAGGAGAGTCCGAAAGCCATCAGGAACATTGCACCGAAAGCTCCAAGAAGGCCAAGCACGGTCATTTGGGAAGTTTCCATTCCGAGAGCTGCTCCGACTACAAGTATTATTGCCGCAAGAATCAGCGACCTGACGACCACCTGCAACACCTTCGCTATAACTATCGCGCCCCTGCTTATCGGAGTGGTCAGAGCCTTGTCCATGAAGCCGAAACGCTTGTCAAACACGACCGACATCCCTCCGAATGCAGAGTTGAACAGAATGACGAATGCGAGCATTCCACAGACAAGGAATGAAAAGTAGCTAGTTGTGCCGAATGTGCTCAGCATAATCTGATTAGTTTGGGCTTGGGTTGCACCAGGTGCGGCAGAAATGAACGACGTGAAGTTTAACGCCTTGCCGAAAAGTCCGAGCCAAATTATAGGTTGAATAAGCGACATCATTAGCAGTATAGGATTCTTGTACCACTTTCTGAGATCTCTCTGCGTCAAGGCCCACATCCCGTGCAGCGGACTTTTGTCCATTTTCGGAGCCGCCCTAAATGTCTGTTCCTTTCCAGCGCTTTGATCCAAACTCTCTTGAATTGAACCTTTCAAGACTGTCTCTTCGGTTGTAGCACTTCTTGTTGTTTTTTCCATAATCATTTCCGCCCCTACGATCTTGCCCGGCTCATATTGATGCGTTGGCTCATCATAGCCATTCTGTTAGTCTCTTCCTCTCTCAGGGTCCTACCCGTATACTCAAGATACACTTCGTCGAGGGTCGGCTTTGTCAGCGATATTTTGGTCACGTGCAGTCCTTTGGACCTGACCAAATCCATGATCTGCGGCGAGGCCTCTTCTCCCATTTCGGCCTTGATCCTATAATTATTGTCTGATTTCTTCACGTCTTTTACAAGTTTGATCTTGGCAATGTCTTGAGATATGTCGGGCGTGCTTTCCTGAACGCCGACTACTATCACGTCTCCGCCGAGTGAAGCTTTCAATTCTTCAGGAGAGCCGATCTTCACAATGCGTCCGTGGTCAATGATCGCAACCCTATCACACAATGAGTCGGCTTCTTCCAGATAGTGAGTTGTGAGGAACAGTGTCATGTGGTATTCAAACTTGAGCGTCCTGATGTATTTCCAGACAGCTGCCCTTGTCTGTACGTCCAGCCCCAGTGTTGGCTCGTCAAGGAATAATAGTTTCGGATAGTTAATCAAACCCGATGCAAGTTCGAGCCTCCGGCGCATTCCTCCGGAATAGGTGCTGACCTTTCTGTCAGCGGCATCTTGTAATTCCACGAGCTTCAATAGCTCTTCCACATGCGGTATTGAATTGCTCCTGGGAATCCCGTAAAGATCGGCGCAAAGAAGGATATTCTCCCGGCCCGTCATATCCTCATCGGCTGTGTATTCCTGGGGGACAACCCCTACGCTTCGTCGCACCTCGTTTGCGCTTTTGCTGACGTCGTACCCGCAAACCAGTGCGTTTCCGCCAGAAGGTTTTAGCAGAGTTGTCAACATCTTGATTGTTGTGCTTTTTCCCGCCCCGTTGGGTCCCAGAAAACCGAATATCTCGCCCACCTCAATTTCGAAAGTCACGGAATCCACAGCTTTTAGTTTCCCGAAAGACTTTGAAAGATTCTCGACTTTCACTATCGAGATCTCTGCCTTTTGCAATGACGGAACTTCCATCATTATTCACTTACTTCTAATCTTCGCCTCAGCGCGGACCGGATTCGTATTTTGGAATCCACCAAGAATCTTGTTGCTCCAATCGAGCTGTCTTTGTAGATTCAGAGAATATTCTTTCAACATGAACTCTGCGTCCACTAGAGGTATCAGGTTTAGTTTGGATTCTATACTCTCGCGCGCAATATCGAATTGATTTTTTGACGCATCGACAAAAAACTTTGCGAGGTCAGCCGGCTCAAGCATTTCAACAAAAATCCGAGCCAGTAAACCCCAACGTTGCCCTGCGTTTGTGAAAATTTTCTTTATTTTTTGAATATGGATCTTTCCCTTTGGAGTGATCTGATAAATTCTTTGCGAAGTTTTTACTCGTTTCGGGGATTCTGACTTTATGTAGCCTTTTGATACAAGCTTTTTCAACATCGGATATATCGAACCAGGACCAGGACGCCAGGCACCAGCGGTCTTTTCTTCAATATCCTGCAAGATCTCATATCCGTGTGACGGTTTCATAGAAATCTTGTACATGATGTAATGAAGGAGGAGCCCTCTGGGCGCACCTTGAGGTTTGGTAAATTTCTCCAAATCCGTATGCGCCACGCAGATATTCGACTCTCCCTTTTCCAATATTCAATTGAATCCATATAACTATATCTGATACGATATTTACATTCGTCTTCAGACTCGCAGATTGAATTAGAAAGATATTTGTGAATAGTCTTTTGCCTGAACGAATCCTTTGTCGGCTTCAACCCCGGAAGACCGAAGCTCCACGAGATCTTTGGCACCACTCGCAGATATTTTCCCTTCCCGAACTGGCCCTCATGATCCATAACTTCGCCTAATCCGTATACTTTTACACACCTCGGGTTCCAAGGATCTACCGACTCCAGATCATCTATGACTAAAGAAACAAGTTTGTTTCCGTTTTTCACATTCTTGTACTTTATGCGTCTGAAGAAAATATCCTGATCGTGGCTTCCAATCCAAAAGTTCTCTCCGTCGAATTCCAAGCCTACAGGAACGACATCAGGTTGCCCATCGCTGTTGACTGTTGCAATTCTTGCTAACAATTGATATTTCAGATAATCAATTTCAGGTTTTGAGAACATTGTGCTCGAAAATGGATTTCGGATGAAATATATTTATTGACTAGGTTGACTTTTTTTGCGAAATTTAGATCTTGCCATATGCTCTGGAGAGATCTATCACGTTAGAATGCGGAGTAATAGTCACCCATATTGCATTTTCGGGTCGTCAATACTTACAGTTCGCAAATATCTCATAATTAGTCGTCCAATAATGTCATTAGCTCACTTTGCAAGGACATTTTTGGCCCGCAACAAAAATGATATCCTGTTTGTGCATTTCCTCTTGACTTTTGTTGTTGGAATTCGTGCAAAGGACTACGCAGTCCCACATTCTAGCAACTCTTTTAAAGCGCCAGCATTGGGCATAACGCCATGTTATCTAGGCGGACTTCGAAATTAAAGCACGCTATCAGTCAAGTGGCTACTATCGGCATAGTGGTAGTGATAATCGTCATTATCGCAGCGGGTGGTTTGTACGTAGCTCTCTCTTCAAGTAAGACATCAACTGTAACCAGTGTAAGTACAAGCATTAGTACGAGTGTCAGTACCAGCATTAGTACAAGTGTTAGCACTGTTTCAAGCACGCATTCCACGACTCCTGCAATCAACCTCACGGCAGCTGCGCAAAAGGAAGGAGGCACCATCACAATATATGGAGATTTGGATGCAGCTACATGGGACTCCGCAATCCAACCCGCTCTACAGCAGGCATATCCTTTCCTGAAGATTTCTTACAATTCTCTTGGAACTGGTGCACTCGCGAGTAAAGCCATTTCGGAATACATCGCGGGAAAAGTCAGCTCAGACTTGCTTTTCAATTCACTCCCTCAACAAATATCAGCGGAGGAAATCGGTGCGCTGCAACAATGGAATAATACTGCTTTCGAATACGCCCAAGGTTTTAGTGCAAATAATACCGACCCTGCCGGATATTGGCATCCCGGCTTCGTGCTCCCGTCAATAATCATATACAATACAAACATGGTGACAGCTGCAAACGCTCCTAAAAGCTACTCAGACTTCACGAATTCTAAATGGAGCGGGCAATTCGTAATGCAAGATCCTTCTCTTCTGGGAGGGATGGGAACGTTATTTGGAACATTGTATCCGATAATGGGCAATGCCTCTTGGACATCACTAATGCAAGGAATTTCAGCGAACAAGCCTGTAATTCTGTCAAGCAATGGTGAGGCGTTCACGGACGTTCAATCCGGACAATATCCCGTCGGATTCGGTCAGCTCAACGATTTCATCACAGAGCAGACTAGCGGTGGTGGCCCCGTAGCGGCAGAGTTTCCAACTCCATTGGTTGGTGCTCCAGTTGTAACAACGATAACCAAAGGAGCAGCGCATCCTATGGCAGCTGAGCTTGTCGCAGAGTGGTTCACAACGGCTGCAGGCCAGAATGCATTGTATGCTTCCGGAAGGCCGCCGATGAATCCCACCATATTCGCTCAAGACATGGCCAAATATATTCCAGCGGGGACTCAATTGCTCCCTGGAGGGGTCAACAATCCAACCTTCAATACCGATCCATCTTACTGGTCTGCGGCCTTCGTGAAGATCTTTGGCCCTTAGCTTGACATAAGAGTCAATGCAACAATAAACGTCTACTTTACGCCGAGATAGGATGTTGAGCATAGCTGAGAACGTCACGAGTGCCAATAATAATCTCGTTGGCATTCTTCGTGATGTTTCTTGTACCTATTTTTTATCTATATTATGGAGCATATCTTTTTGGAAATGGCGGAATAGATTTCTCAGTTTTTTCAAAGGAAATTACCCCGCTTGTAAACACCATTGAAACTGGACTTGGCGCCGCAATAATTGCAACGAGTCTCGGCGCAACTTACGCGTGGATAGTCGCTAGGACTGATGTTCCCGGAAAGCGAGTTCTCAGCGCCATACCGCTCCTAGCTCTAACAATGCCTTTGCTCACCAAGGGGTTTGGGTGGATATTTCTCTTTGCACCCAGAAATGGACTGGTGAACGCTTGGATAATGCAGTTATTTCATCTGAGTAGTGCGCCTTTCGACATTTACGGCATGTGGGGAATCATCTTTGCGACAGGTTTGGGTGGAATGCCGCTGGCCTTTCTTATAATGAAACCTGCACTCGACTCATTCGATTCTAGTCTTGAAGAAACTTCAAGAGTCGTAGGGAACAGTCCGTTTAGGACATTCACGCGGGTTACGCTGCCTGGGATTCTTCCTGCTCTTGCGTCTGTTTTTGTCTTGCTCTTCATCGACGCCATGAGCCTTCTCGATTATGCGGTCCTCTTGGGAGAGCCGGTTCGCTACAGCACATTAGCAACCGAGGTAGATTATTGGGCACAGGAAGCGGTACCGCCCAATTATGGATTTGCTGGGACAATTGGCATCGAATATATCGTAATCACACTTGCACTGGTTACGTTTTATGTATGGCTGACTAGGAAATCATTCTCATATTCAGTCATCACAGGTAAGTCTTCGCGGGAAACTGTGAACAAGCTTAGAAAATGGAAAATACCAGCATTCTTAGTTTGCGTTTCAATTTTCACTTTTGTATTTATCCTTCCGTTGGCTACATTGGTCTTCATATCTTTCACAAAAACCTACACCTTCATAAACGGAGCAGTGATAGCAACTTACAGTCTAGTCAACTGGACTGAGGCTATTTCAATGAACTTGATCTGGCAGGCGCTCCTCAATAGCATCTTGTTTGCAGCTGCTGGTGGCATCCTCGCTACAGTCATAGGTCTGTTCCTCTCTCTTGGGTTTCTGAAAAGCAGAGTTCGCGGTGCCAGATATCTTGAATTCATCAGCTACTTGCCATTTGTCATTCCGGGAATTGTCTACGGGCTGGCGCTTTTTTGGACGTTTTTGTTTCTCCCGGGTATCTCAAATGTGTTGTATGGTACACTATGGCCTATGGTAATAGCTGTGACTTTCGTTTATCTTCCAAAATCAGTAAGATTGATTTCTTCAAATCTTGTTCAGGTTGCGCCTGAGCTCGACGAGAGTCCACGTGTGGTGGGCCTTGGATGGTGGAGGACTCTGTGGAAGGTTGTCATCCCTCTCGTTAAGGGAGGCTTGGTGAACTCGTTCCTGTACGTCTTTATTGATTCTATCAGGGAGCTCGGGGCTGTTATACTGTTGACCACTTCAGGTACAGTCGTTTTCGATGTGCTTTTACTTTCTTTGTGGCAGAATGACACTGGTACTTTGGGTTTGGTATCAGCAGCTTCGGTAATTGCTACAATTTTCATTGCAGGAGTATTAGTCGTGGCAGAGATCGTCAATCCTAGCAAGAAAAGATCTACGATAACACAGACACGGAAACAAGAGGTCGCCAATCCAGTACCGGATACGATGGACTAGCTTGGTTTTTCCTGTTCTTAGGCTTCTCTCACCTAGTTTATTTTAAGTCGAGTTTTAGAACTACGTCCAGCGGGACTTTCTAGGCGGATCAATCATTACGATCGTGCACCGATTTTAATCATGATGTTTCCGAATTTATCAACACGACCTTCAAAGTTCGGCGGAACGACAATCGTGGAGTCCGGTTGCTCGATAATGGCCGGTCCTTTGAGATTCACATCGCTTGGAAGCATCATGCGGTCAAAAAATGGGCAATCGATTTCGGCTTCCAAATTTCCAAAGCGAACCTTTCGGTATCCCTTCAATGCTGACTTCAAATCGCCCTTGCGAGTCCACATCTTTGGTTTTATTTCCGGAACTTTGGCGATTGCAACGAGCCTGAAATTGACAACATCTACAGGTTCTTTCTCCGCTTTCATGCCGAAGGCCTTCAAGTGGATCTGATCGAATTTCTTCCGTAAGCGTTCTGAATCCCACTCATTTCGTTTGTAATTATCCTCAATTGGGACTCTGAGCTCGTAACCTTGTCCGGCATAGCGCATGTCTAGAAACGCGTTGAAATTCACTTCCTCATCAGACAAACCTTCGGAGCGCATTTCAATCAGGGCATTCTCCTTCAGCTTGTCAAATATTGGCTGACATTCTCCGAAGCTAAGCTGGGATAGCTGGTATGATTTAGAAACCATGTATTCATGTTTGATATCCATTGAAGTTAAACCAAAAGCCGTTGTCACACCTGGATAAAGCGGCACTAAGATGTTTGGTATGCCTGCCTCTTCCGCAATGAAGCACGCGTGTATAGGCCCAGCTCCTCCAAATGCTACCAAGGTGAAATCTCTAGGATCGTGCCCCCTCTCTATTGAAGCCATCCTAAGAGTTTCTGACATTTGCACATTCACTATGGTGAATATTCCAAGTGCCGCATCGAACGTGCTTAGATTCAAGGGCTTGGCAATATTTTTCTCTACTGATTCCCGGGATAGCGAGGAATCAAGAATCATTTTTCCTCCAAGAAAGTAGTCCGGATTGATATAGCCTAGTAACAGATCAGCATCAGTAACTGTGGGAAGTTTGCCACCTCTTTTGTAGCATGAAGGTCCCGGTTCAGACCCCGCGCTCTCTGGTCCCACCCTTGGGATACCAGTTGGATCAATCCAGGCAATGCTCCCACCACCCGACCCTATTTCTATCATATCCAAGACTGGGATCCCTATCGGATAGCCCGCATGCCTGAAACTCGTGGTGATTAGTGGTTCATTCTTCACAACAATCCCAAATTTCGCTGTTGTCCCACCCATGTCAAACGCAAAAAGATTCTCCAATTCTGCGAATCGGCCTATTCTCGAAGCTGTGATAATGCCGGCAGCAGGTCCAGACTCTATGCACCACACTGCTTTTGTTTCCGCCGATTCCACTGTCATCATACCGCCGCCAGAATGAACAATGTACGGCCTTGTTTTAATGCCGACCCTATCCAGGTTTGATTTGAGACTATCCAAGTATTTTTTCAGTACAGGGCCAACGTACGCATCTACCGATACCGTCGAGAGCCGGATGTATTCTCGGATCTGGGGCAAAACGATGGAAGATCTGGAGATATATTGTACGCTGGGAACATTCTTTCGAATAAAATCTTCGATAATCTGTTCGTGTTCGGGATTAAGGAAAGAGAAAAGCAAACAAATTGCAATAGATTCTGCTCCTTTTGCTCTAAGTTCTTCACAATATTTGGAGAGCTCGTTGGTGTCGATATTCTCGACCACTTGCCCTTTGGAATTTATCCTCTCGCGCACTTCCAGTATTCGCCGTTGAGGGATTAGCATAGGCGGTCTCTTATAGTACAAATCATACAGGTTGCGCTGGTCCCTCGTCTGATCCCCCACCTCGGGAATAGCCCTGAAACCCTTGGTCAAGAAGAGGTATGAATTGGCGCCCTTAGATTCAAGTAGTGCATTTGTTGCAACGGTGGTCCCGTGAGCGATGAAGACTAGTTCCTCGGATTTGTAACCCATTTGCAAGACTTGATCTAGCGCGTCGCGAATGCACTGTCCTGGGTCTGTTCTTGTCGATGGCACTTTTATCACTCTCGTCTCAGCGGAGTCTTCGTCCGTTAAGACAAGATCAGTGAATGTACCACCAATGTCAAGACCAATACGTATTCTTCTCATATTGAACACCTAATTTGCTGGAGCAATTCGCATAGTACCAATGGAGTTTGATTTCTCGCCAACGCTAGACTCGATGGTACGACCATATTCTTTCAGCGATGCTTCTTCCGAGACATAGCCGTCCAAGATATCCCCAATAACATTTGTCTCATTCCGCAGAGTCGAATCACCGCATCCTCCTCCGCCGGGTCTTTCAACAACGACAGTATCGCCCTTGAGCATGGAATATTCCCCAGGTACATGATTGATTTTCTCAATAGACCCATTCGCCCTAATTACGCTAAACGTTGCTGTTCTGCCACTCTTGCCATGGTTCAATCCCCACGGTGCATGCAAGTAGAAGACACCAGTCCGATGAACATACGTACAATCCTGCAAAAAGTGATAACTACGTCTAAATCCTAAGCCTCCTCGAAATTTGCCCGCGCCGCCCGAATCTCGGATGAGCTCGAACGAGGAAATCATAATTGGAAACTCTGTTTCCACTATTTCAATTGGCGTTATTGCTACGTTGCTGATGAAGTGCGAGATTCCTGAGATGCCATCCGAATCTTGTTTTGCTCCCTGACCCGACCCCAAAATCTCGTAGAATATCCACCGCTTGCTAGAAGTCATATCCGTTCCACTTATGTTGAGGCCTCTGTTATCTCCGCCGCATGCTACAGCTTTCGATGGGAACAACTTGCCGACTGCGTCGATAACGATGTGATAGCTCAATCTCACGATATCCGCGTAGGAACTAACTGCCGCAGGGTAGCGTGGATCTACAATGGTGCCATTCTCAGTTACTATTTTGACAGTTTCAAAGAGCGCATGGTTTGAAGACAATGTTGGATCCAGGAAGGCGATAGTCGCAAAGTTACAAATTGCCCTAAGCAGAGTCGGTCTCATGTTTAGAGAGCCCTTAGTTTGCGAATCGGATTTTGAGAAATCAAATACAAAGCTGTCCGATTCGCGTCCTACTTTCACATGGATCCGCTTCGGCTTTGTTAGATCAACGCCGTCGTGATCCAGGTAGCCTTCGGATTCCTTCCACTCCTCCGGAATGTTCCTGATAAGCGCAATTAACCTTGTTTTGGTCCTTCTGATAGTTTCATCAGCGGCTGCTACTACTGAATCTGCCCCATATCTTTCTACAATTTGGCTCAATCGCTGCTTTCCAATTAGAGTGCATCCGACCTGTCCTCTCAAGTCTCCGATAATCTGATCAGGAATCCTGCTGTTCGATTTGATAATATTCTCTATATCGGTGCTCAATTTACCTCTCTGAAAATACTTCACAGGAGGTATCTGCAAACCTTCTTGAAAAATTTCAGTAGCTTTGGTTGTTAGCGACCCCGGCACCATACCGCCTATGTCTGCCTTGTGAGCGATGTTGCAACAATAAGCGAGGATACCTCCGTGATGGAAGAAGGGAGTGGCTACAATGAAATCTGACGCATGCGGACTGCCTCCGAGGTATGGGTGATTGACAATAAAGACGTCACCATTTTCGATTTGGCTTTCGTCATAGTAACTACTAATGCCATTAACAGCATGCGTGAAGACACCTATGTGAAGAGGCAGTTGAAATGCCTGCCCGATTAATCTACCCTTACTGTCAGTTATTCCTGCGCTAGCATCTTTAGACTCTCTAATTACCGTGGAGTACCCGGTTCTGTATATTATTCGTTGCATCTCTTCCACAACTCCGTTAAGTTTCGAATTTATGACCTGCAAAGTCACAGGGTTGAGCTGGGTGTCACGGATGGGCTCCATACCAAGCTAAAGCGCCGATCAGAAACGATTTAAGAGTTGGCGGAGCTTCAAAAGTTCTTGCCAAGATCGATTTCAATTTAACACAAAAAATGAACTTTTTTGGGATCCGAGAGATGCAACTTCGCAGAAAACATCGTTCGTAACTTGTTTTGCTCTAACTTATGTCCATTTCTTCAATAACTATTCACCGTCTTAGTGAACTTGGATGTTCAAATCCAAATGTATACTTGAGCTCACGCCAGAGTTGCAAACATACTGCAACTCTGTTAACCATAGTAACATTTTAGTACACCGTTGAAGAATCGGGCTCATTTGTCACATTTATTTCCTAGCATGAATCGCGAGGCAAGAATGTATTGAGTGGCCAACCAAAGTCCAACGACCGAGAAATAATGGTCGAAGTAAAATCGGCTGTCAAGAAATTTGGTAGCTACTCTGCTGTAAACAATGTTTCATTTGTGATATACAAGGGAGAGGTATTCTCAATGATCGGCCCGAGCGGTTGCGGCAAGACCACATTGCTGCGATCCATCGCCGGACTGGAGGACATTGATTCGGGGGAGATTTTCATTGCTGGAAAGCTCATCTCATCTGCAAGCAAGAAATTCTTCGTTCAACCAGAACATAGGCAGCTTGGTCTAGTGTTTCAGAGCTACGCTTTATGGCCTCATCTGTCCGTTCACGACAATATAGCCATGGGGCTAAAGGCAAGAAAGATTCGCGACGTCGAAAGGCG
>Ga0307374_10012567_pt1 | contig 11848 bp, 11 predicted proteins | sample OX3MG_FD_202532 | JGI IMG/M metagenome (GOLD analysis project Ga0307374, IMG submission 202532) | Soil microbial communities from Risofladan, Vaasa, Finland - OX-3 | ecosystem: Environmental > Terrestrial > Soil > Coastal area > Acid sulfate soil | place: Finland: Risofladan, Vaasa | collected...
CAAGTTCCAGCCCCGTTCGTCTTTGGGATAGTAAAGGTTCGAGAGCGCGCCCGTGGCCGCGGTGCCGAGCATGGCGCCGCTGGCGAAGGTCCAGCCGGTGCCGTCGTCCTTGCGCATGATGAAGACGTGGCTCAGGGCGTAAAAGACGCGCGCCGGTACGGAACCGGTGCCGAGGCGGAAGTAACGCGGGTCCTGGTGCAACAACGACGGCATCATGTAATCACCCACAAAGCCGGAGATGTTAGCGTCGAGCAGCGCCGCGCCATAACACTTGCCGTATCCGCCCCAGCCGTGCCCGTAGCCGCAGAAGCCGGTATTGTCGTGTTCCAGCCAAGCGGCCTCGATGGCGCTCGCAGCCAAGCCGGTGGGGTCGTAGGCGTCATCGAGGAACATGTCCAGCTTTTCTTTGGAGGTCAGCGGCGGGACGTTCTTAATGTAGGAGACGTTGAAGGCCGGAATGATAAGGAAGATGTGTCCCGGGGAAGCCGACTTGGCTGGCGCTGGCGGCACAGCTGGTGCGGGCGGCGTTTGCGCGCGGGCGGCAGGTGCAAGACAAAACAGGCCAATGAGGACAGCAAGAGCACATGCGCGCGTCATCATGGAAGTCCAGATTCTACACCCGTTCGCTAGGTTGACCGCCAGCTCTTCATGACGCGGGCCACGATGCGGGCCAGCAACGGTCGCGGCAGCAAGCGTTCGGCAGCCACCATGACCCGGTTGGCGCCGCCGCAGACGACCACCGCGCGCCGCCGGTGCAATCCCCGCAGCGCCGCTTGCACAACCACCTCGGGCGAGGCCATGGTGTTGCCGGGGCCGGTGGCGGGGCGGATGCCGGCGACCTCGAAAAAACCCGTTTCCGTCGTTCCTGGGCACAGCGCCATCACATGGATGCCCAACGGGCGCATCTCGGCGTACAGCGCCAGACTAAAATGCAGCACAAACGCCTTGGTGGCCGAATAGGTCGCCATAAATGGCAACGGTTGGAATCCGGCCACCGAGGCAACCTGAATGACCGCGCCGCTTCCACGCTCGCGCATACCGGCAAGGCAGCCGTGGGTGAGTTCGATCAGGGCCGCGATATTGACCCGGACCTCTTCCAATTCCCGGGCGAGCGGGAGCGTGTCGAAGCGTCCGCCGCTGCCCAGGCCAGCGTTGTTGATCAGCAGATCCACCGTCCAGCCACGGGCGGTGATGGCGGCCAGCAACCCGGCCGCACCATCGCTACGATCGAGGTCAGCAGTAAGGCACTGCACCTCAATGCCGGGGCGTACGATCCGCGCGCGGACGCGCTCCAGATCGGCGGCGTGGCGGGCGGTTAGGATCAGATTGTGACCATCGGCGGCCAGCGCTTGGGCAAAGGCGGCACCGATGCCGCGGCTGGCGCCGGTGACGAGCGCGTAGCCGGAAGCGGCGCTCATCGCGTGGGCAGGTGGCAGTTCACCATGCCGTGCTTTTCCAGATAGCGCTGGTGGTACTCCTCCGCCGGATAGAACGGCCCGGCGGCGGTCATCTCGGTGACGATGGGACGGGCCGAACGGGTCTGTTCCTCCTGCTTGGAAGCACGCGCGGCGGCTTCCTGCGCGGGCGTGAGATAAAAGATCGCCGAGCGGTACTGGGTGCCGACATCCGGGCCTTGGCGGTTCATGGTGGTGGGATCGTGGATCTCCCAGAATTTCCGCAGCAGATCCGCGTAGCTCACCCGCGCCGGATCGAACTCAACCTCAACCGATTCGGCGTGGCCGGTGCGTCCAGTGCAGACCTCGCGGTAGCCAGGGTGCGGCACGGCGCCGCCCGAGTACCCCGCGACGACCTCGGTGACACCGGGAACGGCGCGGAAGGCGGCTTCGACACCCCAAAAGCATCCGGCGGCAAAGATCGCTTGCTCCATCATCGTCTCCCTCCCCCGATTTTAGCGCGTCATTCCACCCGCAGCGCGATGTGGAAAATACCTCGCCGGCGCGGAAGCGCTACAAACCAGGACGCGGCGCGGCATCGGCCTCGGCATCGAAGGCGGCGATGGCCGCCACCTCGCTGTCGCGGACATCGAACACGGTATAGAGCTTCGTGATCTGCAAAAGGTCGCGGACCTTACGCGTCAGATTCAGCAGTTTCAGATCGCCACCCTGCCTGCGCACCTGGGTGAAGGCGCTGACCAACTCGCCCAACCCGGAGCTATCAATATAGTTGACCTCGCCCAGGTTGAGCAGGATGCGTTTCTCGCCCTTATCCAACAGCTTCCGAATCGTATCCCGCAGCAGCGTGCTGCCGTCGCCGAGCGTGATGCGCCCGGCCACGTCCACCACGGTGACGGAATCGATTTGACGGTAGTTGACTTGAATCATTCCGCGCCGGTTATGAACGAGTTGGAGCGTCCAAGGGACGGTGTGCCTGGCGGTGCTTGATCAGCAGCACCGAGGTACCGGAACTGCTGGGCCGGACCTCGACCTTGTCCATGAAAGCGCGTGCTAGAAAGATGCCGCGGCCGGATTGGCGCAGCAGATTCTCCGGCGCCAGCGGGTCGGCGAGGCTGGCGGCGTCAAAGCCGCTGCCCTGATCGCGGATGTTGACCACCAGGTCGGAGGGGGAGAGGCTGAACTCGATGGTGACCTTTTTGCCGGTGTCGTAGGCGTTGCCGTGCATGACGGCGTTGACGGTGATCTCGCGCACCGCCATGGCAATACGGTGCCGCTCGCCCTCGTCGAAGCCGGCGCGCGCCGCCACCCGGTCGGCGGTCGCCTCGGCCTGGTCGACGCTTTCGATACGGCTCTCGAGTACGATTGCGCGATGAATCGCCTGGTTCTGATCCATCCTCACCACGTCCCACACCCATCCGGCACAACCGTCTCACCATGGCATGACCGGCGTGGAGTGTCAACTGCTGTGCACGGCAGGCCTGCGCGGCAGGCGACGCGGGGCTTCGACTGGCGGCAGCGGGCGCCCGCGCAGCTCGTGGCGCTTCCAAGCTGCCTCGATTTGCGCTGGGTCGCTGCCACCCCCTGCGCTGGAGTCGCTGGTCGGTGGCTCGCCACTTTTCGCTGGGTCGCTCCGCTGGTCGCTTGAGGGCCGGCTTCGATTGGCGGCGCCGTTGGGGACGCGTGGGTCGGCGTGGCGCCTCGAAGCTGCCTCCACTAGACGGGCATGGGGGTGAACGGATCCGGATAGCGATGCTGGGTTAACCAGGCGGCGATCTCCGTCCAATCGCGTTGTGCGCGGGCGCGTTCGGCGGCATCCCGGGCTTGGAGGCCGAGTCCCAACTCCCAACCCATGCGGCGCAGCAGGAACAGATAGAAGGCCCAGCGCGCGAGGCTCTCGCCGTAGCCGCAGCCGGAACTCCAGTCGCGGAGGAAATCGCGGGCCGTGCCGGCAGAAAAAAACAGTACGCGCCAGCGATCCAAGCGTGACAGCACGCGGCCGCGGGCGCCCAAGTGCGCGGTCCAAGTGAGCAGATCCTCAAGCGCCGTGCCCGCGCCGAAGCCGCTCCAGTCGATCACGCCCGGCGCCTTGGAGGGGCCGCGCTTGGAGTCCCATAGAACGTTGCCGGACCAGAAGTCGCCATGGATGGCGGTGGCAGGCCGGCTCGGCTCGGCTAGGGGCGGGAGCGCGGTCAAGGCGGACCGTAGCAAAGCGGCGTAGTGGGGGTGGCTGAGGCAGGCGCGTTCCGCTTGGCGCCGCGCCTGCTGCTCCAAATCGGCGAGGGTGCTGGTGTGGGGCGGGGGAACCGTAACCTGAAACCGGCGCAGCCAAGCAGCGACACGGCGCGTTTCATCGGGCAGCGCCGCCCAGGGGCGGCGCAGATCGCAGACACCAGCGGCGGGCGCGCCGTTCACCCCCGATTGCACCAAGCAGGCCTCGCCGGCGGCCGCGGCGGCGCCATCATGCCAGCCCAGCCGCTGTGGAATGTTGAGAATATCCGCCCAGGGCTCGAGCTGGTTGAGAGCGGCGGCTTCAGCGCACAAGCGGCGGATCCCGGCCTCGCCGGCAGCGGTTTTGGCGATCCATCGCGGGCACGCGCCGCCTTGGAACAGACAGACCAGCGCTCCGTCATCCAGGGGAAAGCGGGCCAGCGCCGCGCCGGGGTGGTTCTGCAGAAGATCGCGGATCAACTCATGCATGGTAGGCAACGTCCTGGACCGCAGGAACGATGGCGCCCGGGGTGGGCGCGGTCTGCCCGGCCGGCGTGGTCACGGGCGTGAGCAGGAAGGCGAAGTCGGAACCAATCCAGCGCCAAATCCACTCCCGCGCCATCCACGCGTGCACTTGCTGGCGCATCTGCTGGCGTATCTGTTGGCAAATCGAGGCGGGGGCATCGGCGGACCGCGGCCGGGTGCGGCTAGCGAAACGGATGGCGGCGGGCTCCAGCGGGACCAGCTTGGACGGATGGTTGTAGCCGGCGGTAGCGATCCAGGTGTTCTCGATGCTCAGGCCAACCTGCTCGAACAAGCGGGCGTAACCGCGGTGGCTATAGGTATACGTGCGGTATCCGGTGTTGAAGTGGCTGCGGTAGCTGCCGCTGCGGGCGCAAATCCAGCGCGCCACAAAACGCGGCATCAGGCTGGTGTAGGGCAGGCCGCTGTGATCGAGCGCGCCACGCAGCTCCGCCAATCCATAGCGATTTTCGATAGCGAGATAAATGCAGCCGCCAGGAGCCAAAAGCTCGCGCAGCCGATGCATGAAGACGAGTTGCACCGCCGGGGGCGAGGCGGAGTGATCTTGCAGCGCCACCCACTCCAGTACGCCATTGACGACGATGAGGTCGAACTGGCGCAGGCCCAACGGCACCTTGTGCAGGTCGCCTTGGATGACGGTGAGGCGCGTCAGGTTCTCCTGCTGGCGGCGCAAATCGATGAAGCGGGCGCGTTCGGCCACGCCCTCAAGAGCAACCACCTCGTAGTGGCGGGCGAGGGTGGCGGCGATCCCGCCCCACCCGGCGCCCACATCGAGCACGCGCGCCGTGGCTGGCAGCGGCAGTACATCCTGAAAAGCGGCGCGCACGGGGTCAGCGATGTAGTCGCGCAACGTTTGCGGCAGCAGGGCGTCGGCGGCGCGGCGCCAACCGATGCGCGCGCTCTCCTCCAGCATCGCCTGCATCTGCGGTTGGGGCAACTCGCCCCAGTAGGGGGTACTCGCCCCAATGGCGGCAACACCGCTGCGGCGCACGCCGAGGCACCGGCCACAGGCGCAGACAAAGCGCTCGTCGTCGGCGCCCACGCGGGCGCCCACGCGCACGCCCCGGCCGCACTCGCACTGCAGCCGGAAGCCACCCGCCGCCGGCTCGGATTCCGGCGCGCCGGCGCCTTGCACCTCGCCCCCGGGCGCAGCCGTGCCCATGCCGGCGGTGAACAGGTGCAGCGGCACCAGCGCCTGGCGACCGTGCCGGCGCCAGCGCCGTTCCCAACTGGAGCGGGGGTGGCTCGCCACTTTCCCCTGGGTCGCTCCCTCCGGTTGCTTATGGGCGGGCCTCGACTGGCCAACGCCGCTGGAGACGCGCGGGTCGGCAGGGCGGCGGCGGGCGTCCGCTCTGGCGTCGGCTCTGGGCGTGGCGCTTCCAAGCTGCCTCGACAGATGCAGATGCCAGCCACCCAGCTTGACGCTCCACAGCGCCGCCCGCACCTCGTAGCCCAGACGCCGATGGGCGCGGCGCGAGGCCCAGTTGTCGTATTCAGTTTGGCCGACCAACAGCTCGCACTGTTCGCCGGGGGGATGCTGGCGGAGGTAAGCGTACAGATGCGGGATGGCGCCGAGGACGCCGGGGTCGGAGTACAGATCGTAGATCCAGGCCATGGGCGCGGTGAGCTGCCAGACACAGCCGAAGGAAGCTGGCAGCAGCGCCGGCCCCCGTCGAATCCAGACGAAGGCAACTAAGCGCTCGTCCAAAAACGCTCCCAGCGCGCGGTGTGCCGCCGCCAGCCGCTGGTCATAGCCGTAACCGTTCGCCGGGCGCAGCCGGGTGAGCGGCTCGAGGTCGCCGCTGGTCAACTCCCGGACTCGCAGTTCGTGGGGCAGGCGGGACGGCAGTTCCAGGCGCCAGGGTGGGACGGCAATCACCAGGCGCAGTTGCACGTCCAACCAGCGCACGGCGTGGCTACGCTCCAGCAGGCGGCGCAGCAGATGGTAGGCCACGGTGCCGGCGCCCTGGCGGCGGTGCTCGCGCCAGCGCGCCCAGCGGCCCGGGGTGACAACTGGCTCAGCGGGGTAGGTGTGGATCATGGTAGGAAGCTTCATGCTGCCGAAGCCCGCGGCGGGCCGCTGGGTACCAGCCGTTGCCGGTCGATCTTGCCGGTCGAGGTGGTGGGCAGCTCGGTGCAGATTTCAATCGCCTCCGGCACCATGTAGGCGGGCAGGCGCTCCTGCAGCCAGCGGCGCACGGCGGGGGCGGTGAGCGGGGGAGGTGATGCGAAACCAGGCCCAGAGGCATTACCGGCAGGACGGAGAAAGGCGCGCAATCCGGTGGCATGGGCGGCATCCGGCACCGGCAGCACGGCAGCTTGCGCGACCCCGGGACAGGTTTCAAGAGCCTGTTCCACCTCCAGCAGTGAGATGCGGTAGCCGCGGCACTTGATGAGCGCATCGCGCCGCCCCTCGAAGTACAGCTCGCCACCCGCGCCCTGCCGCGCCCGATCGCCGGTGTTGTACCAACGCGTCAGCGGACCGCCCGCGGCAGCGGCGGAGGTGCGGGTGACGGCGGCCGTGCGGGCGGCATCGCCCCAGTAGCCGGTGAGAATGCCCGGGCCGCGCGCCCACAGATAGCCCGCCTCGCCGCGCGCCACCGGCTGGAGGTCGTCGTCCAACAGCGCCAGCTCGAAGTTAGGGCAAGCATAGCCAATGGACAGCGGCTGCGGTGGCGGCCCGGCCGGGAGCTGGTAATGGGTGCAGACGTTGGTCTCGGTGGGTCCGTACCAGTTGTGGAAGCTGGCCTGGGGCAAGGCCGCGCGCCAAGCCGCGAGCGCGGGCGCGGGAAACACCTCGCCGGCGAAGATAACGGCGCGCAAGCCCGGCTCCACGCCGGCCAAGGCTTCGAGTTGCGGCACCATCGCCACCAGCGCTGAAGGGACCGAGTACCACACCGTAATCTGGCGCTCCGCAATCCAGGCCGCGACCGCCTGTGGGAACCGCGCCGTGACCGCGTCGAGCAGGCACACCTCGGCGCCCCGGCTGAGCGTGGCCCAGAGGTCGAAAATGGACAAGTCGAAATGCAACGGCGCATGGCTGGCGACGCGGTCACCGGGGCGCAGCCCCACGGCCGCGCCCGCCCAGTGGATGAAGTTGAGGGCATGGGCGTGGCTCAGCATCACCCCCTTGGGCACGCCGGTCGAGCCCGAGGTGTAGAGGATATAGGCCAGGTCATCGCTGGTGCGCGGATGGCTGGTGCGCGGATGCCCCAGCGCTGCCCCCGGCGCGGCGGTCCGGCGCGGTCGCGCGCCGACATCGCCGGGCGCACCGCTATCGCCGGCCGCGCCCATCCAGCGGGGCGGCTGGCGCCAGGCGCGCGCGCGCTCCGCCCGGGCCGGGTCGGCAAACAATCCCCACAGGGCGCAATCGGCGGCCAAGGCTTCGATCCGTGCCGTGGGCGCCAGCGGATCAAGCGGCACATAGACGCCGCCGGCGGCGAGCACCGCCCACAGCGCCGCGATCGCCTCCGCCGATTTTGGCATCCAGACGCCCACCCGCGCCCCCGCCGGCATGCCGGCGGCGAGCAAGGCCTGGGTCCGCTGCTGACTGGCGCACTGCAGCTGGCGGTAGGTCCATCGCTGGCCGCCGTCGGCAGAGATGGCGGGGCGCTGGGGATGACGCCGGGCGGCCTCCTCCATCGCCTGATGGAGCAACCACGGGGGCGGGGGCCTCATCGCCCCCCCTCGCTGGCTTGCGCCTCGATTCGCGCATCAAGCCGTGCATCGAGCCGTGCATCGAGCGCCGGCGGCGGGGTTTCCGGTTGCGGGGCGCGCAGCAGGCTCTCGGCGATCAGGTTGTGCTGCATCTCGGTGGTTCCGGAGTAGATGCTGCTGGCCATCGCGTCCCGCCAGTCGCGCTCATACTCGGCGTCGCGGGTGTAGCCGCTGGCGCCGTGCAGGTGCACGGCCAGCTCGCAGCCGCGGCGCAGACTCTCGCTCACGTAGAGTTTGGTCATGCTGGCCTCGACCGCCGCTGGGCGGTTCTCATCCTTGAGCCAGGCGAACTCATACATCAACAGGCGGGACAGCTCCAGCCGCAGCCGCATCTCGGCCAGCAGCGCCGCCACCGCCTCGAACTCGACGATGGGGCGGCCAAACTGTTTGCGCGCGCGGCAGTGGGCGGTGGTCTGCTCCAGCAGCCGCGCCATGGTTCCCAACGCCGGCGCCAGCAGGCAGCCGCGCTCCCACTCGAGCGTGTGCTGCAGCACGGCGCCGCCGCCACCCTCCGTCCCCAGCACCGCCTCCTGCGGCACCCAGGCGTCGTCCAGGTGCAACTCGGCCATGGGGCTGGACTCCAACCCCATTTTGGCCAGCGGCGGGCCCACGCTCACGCCCTCGATTTCGCGCCGCACCAGGAAAGCGCTCACGCCAAAGTAGCCCGCCGGCGGGTTGGTGGACGCGAACACCAAAAACAGATCGGCCAGAGGTGCATTGGTGACAAACGCCTTGGCGCCCTGCAGACGATAGCCGCCGCGATCGGCCTGGGCGCGGGTGCGCAAACGAAAGGCGTCGGAACCGCTCTCGGTCTCGCTCAGCGCAAACGCGCCCACCGCCTCGCCCGCCGCCAACCGGGGCAGCCAGAGCCGCTTTTGCGCCTCCGTGCCGAAGTGCACCAGCGGCGCCACCAGACTCCAGGCCTGCGCTCCCAGCCCCATCAATAGCCCGTTATCGCTCGTGCCCCGTCCCAGGCCTTCCAGCACATGCACGGCGGCGCGGGTGCTGAGCCCCAAACCGCCGTAGATGCTCGGAATATTGAGCCCTTGCACGCCAAACCCGGCACATTTCCGCCACCGCTCCCGCCCCCCCGCCACCGCCGTGGCCGGGCTGGGCTGCGGCGGCGCCCCCAAGTCCCGTTCGGCAAACTGCCGCGCCTGCGCATGGCTTTGGCGCTGCTCCTCACTCCAGGAGAATTCCATGGCGAGTTGGAGACTGGCTCTCCGCCGTTAGTTGGCACCAAAAGTCGTAACCAGAACTGGACGGCTCCGGAATGGCATCCAGAGTCAGCCCGCGCCGCTCTCATTACCCGAAGCCGGAGTTAATCACCATGTCCACTGACGCTGGGTCTGGTCCCCGCCCCATTCAACTCGCAGGCGTATTGATCGAAGATGCCTTGCGTCGTTACATCCTCACCGAACTCGCCGCCGTGCCGCTGCGGCGCCTGGATTTGGACACACCGCTGTTTGAGACGCTGCTGGATTCCACCAGCGTGCTGGCTCTGGTCAGCTATATCGAGAGCCGCTACGGCATCGAGGTCCGCGACAGCGAGGTGGTGCCCGACAACTTCAGCTCGCTGCGCCGGTTGGTGACCTATATCAAGCGCAAACGGGAGCCGACCTCCACCCCGTTAGCTGCCAGCGGCTAAGGCAGCGCTGGGGACGAGCGGTGCAAAGCGGGCGGCTTCAGCCGGGCGCCCGCGTTACCTTAATGCCTAAAGTGCCGCATGCCGGTGAAAACCATGGCTAGGCCCAACCGGTCACAGGCGGCGATGCAGGCACTATCCTGCACCGAACCGCCGGGCTGCACGATGGCGGTGGCGCCCTGGGCAGCGGCGGCCTCGATACCGTCGGGAAATGGAAAAAAAGCATCGCTGGCCAAGACCGAAGCCTGCAGCGGCAACTGCGCCTTCAGCACCGCCACCCGCACGGCATCGACACGGCTCATCTGGCCAGCGCCGACGGCCAGGATCTGGCCCGGACGGGCGAAAAGGACGGCGTTGCTCTTAACGTGCTTGACCACCGCCCAGCCGAAGCGCAGGCCGGCTTCCTCTTCAGCGGTGGGCCGGCGCAGGGTGACGATGCGCCAGCCGGCATCCCCGGCAGCGTAGAGCGAGCTGTCGGCATCCTGCATGAGCCAACCGCCGGAGATGGCCGTCAGCCGTGGCGCGGGCTGCGCCGCGTGGGCGACATCAGCGGCGTAGTTGACCAGACGGAGGTTCTTTTTCTTGCTGAGCCGTTCCAGCGCCGCCGGGCTAAAGCTGGGAGCGGCGATGCACTCCACAAACAGCCCGGCGACGGCTTCGGCCGCCTCGCCGTCCAACTCGCGGTTGATGCCGATGACGCTGCCAAAAGCCGAAACCGGATCGCAGGCCAGGGCCTTCTCGTAAGCTTCGCGCACGCTCCCACCCAAGCCACAGCCCGCCGGATTGGTGTGCTTGACGATCGCGACCGCAGCGGTGGCGGCGGGGTCGAACTCGCCAGCGAGCTGGGCGGCGGCTTCCAGATCGACCAGATTATTGAAGCTCAGCTCCTTACCCTGCAGCGGCTGCGCCCGCGCCAGGCCGCCCGCGGTGGACGATGCCGGATCGGTGTACACCGCCGCCTTTTGATGCGGGTTCTCGCCATAACGCAGGACGCGCTCGCGCACCGCCTCGAACTGCATCCGCGCCGGAAATGCCTCCGTCTCGACGCGGACATGCCCGGCGGGGACCTCGGCGCCCAACCCCGCTAGCGTCCTGGCGATGGCGGCGTCGTAGGCGGCGGTGCGGGCAAAGACCTTTTGCGCCAGCCGCCAGCGCGTGGCCGCGCTCACGCTGCCAGCGCGCTCCAGTTCCCCGGCCACGCTCGCATAGTCGGAGGGATCGGTGATGACGGCCACGGATTCGAAGTTTTTGGCGCCGGAACGCAGCATCGCCGGTCCGCCGATATCGATATTCTCGATCAACTCGCCCGCCTCGACCCCCGCCGCGGTGGCGGCGCGCGCGGCCACCGCTTCGAACGGGTAGAGGTTGACCACGAGAACCTCAATCGGGCTGATGCCGTGCTGTTCCATCAATTGCCGGTGGGAGGCTTCCCGCCAACGGCCCAGCAAGCCACCGTGAATTTTGGGGTGCAGGGTCTTGACCCGGCCTTCGAGCATTTCCGGAAATCCGGTCAACTCGGCCACATCGCGGACCTCAAGTCCAGCCTGGCGCAGGGCACGCGCCGTGCCTCCGGTTGAAACCAGCTCGAAACCCAGCGCCTGCAAACGCCGGGCGAACTCGTCAAGACCCGTCTTATCACTGACCGAAAACAACGCCCGGCGGGGCGCCCCAGCAACAGAAGGAGGAACAGAAGCAGGCAAAGGCATACTTTTAGATTAACGCGGGCACCCGGCTTCGCCGCCCGCTTCGCCGCTGGCGCGTCGCGGGGGGATCAGCCCCAGTCCGGTAGCGGAGGCTCGCTATCGTTATTACCAGGAACAGGGCGGGAGGCTTCGAGGAACGATTGCAGCAGGATGACCGCCGACAGCCGGTCAATGGCTCTTTTGCGTTGCCCCAAGCTGCTGCCGGCGGCGGTGAGCACGCGTCCGGCCTCGACAGTGGTGAGGCGCTCGTCCCAATAGGTGACCGGCAGCCGGGTGTGGGCCGCGAGCGCCTCGCCCCAAGCCCGCACCTTTACCGCCTGCCGGCCTTCGTCGCCACTCAGATGCCGGGGCAAGCCCAACAGCCAGCGGTCCACGCCGTGCTCGGCCGCCAGGGTGCGGAGTGTCTCCAAATCGGTGGGTCGGTTGCGGCGCTCGAGCGTGCGCAGACCTTGGGCGGTGATGCCCAAACCATCGCTGACGGCGATCCCAATTCGGCGCGCGCCCACATCGAGCGCCATAATGCAGTTGCGGGCATCCATCGCGGTCCTCACCCTCTGATTATAGAAACACCCTACCTTTGTACATCCAACACTTTCCGTCCGTTCTCCATCCAACGC
>Ga0307374_10012570_pt1 | contig 11847 bp, 10 predicted proteins | sample OX3MG_FD_202532 | JGI IMG/M metagenome (GOLD analysis project Ga0307374, IMG submission 202532) | Soil microbial communities from Risofladan, Vaasa, Finland - OX-3 | ecosystem: Environmental > Terrestrial > Soil > Coastal area > Acid sulfate soil | place: Finland: Risofladan, Vaasa | collected...
GGTGCTGGTTGCCCATGGAGCCGTCGAAGGGAGCGTCGAAACCGAAGACGCCCCCGTCTGCGGCGACCTCCCAGTAGCCGCCGGGCGCGGGGGCGGTGAACGCCCGGTGCGACGACCCCGCAGCTTGCGAGGAGGCGCTGGACCTGGCGGTCGGCGACGCGGCGGTCGGCGACGCGGCAGCTCCCGGTGGGAGCACTCCGACGAACCCGGCGATCGCCACCCCGGCGATCGCCACCCCGGCGACGAAGGCACCCGACCACCGGTCGCCGCGACGCGGGCGGTACGACAGGCCTGTGGCCCGACGAGTCGAATAATGCATCTTCCGGCTCCCCCCCAAGCCCCGGAGGTCGCGACGACCGACCCGGGGCCACGAGCGGCTGCCGGCCGGAACGTCCACGAACCCCGTCGAACACCTTGCACGTGCCCCGGGTGGCCGCTGCTGCCCGTGGCCGCCGATCCGGGCTCGCCGGACATTGTCGGCACGCAGCTCGTCCGACCGGGGACGCTCCGTGAAGCGTGTCCGGGCACGCGGAGCCAGTCAATGCAGTTGGGCGTCTGTTGGCTCAGTTGACCGGAAATAGAGCATCGGCTGCGCCGCCCGCCCGCGCCGCGTACCCCGCGACCTGGGGCGATCCGGAGCGAGGCCAGGGCCGGGAGGGAACGCCGTCAGCACGGCTCACGTGCCGGACCGCGCTCGGCCGTCGGCGCGGGTCGGGCGCCGGCCTTCCGATACGCACCACGGCCAGTGCGGTCTCACAAGCGAAGCGTGGGATCGGGGGCCCGCCGGCCTGGGCGACCGACGACCCCCGGCATGGGCAGCGATGAAGTTCTCGCCGGCACGTGCCGACAAGACGAGGGGGAATTGGCGTGAAGCGTCGCGCCCCTTGTCAACTGGTGCAACTTGTCAACTGGTGCAACACCCACAACGCGGGTGCGCCGCCCGGCCCCACGGGGCCGGCCCGGAGCCCGCACGATGCGCCCAGGCGTGAGATAGAGCTGATCGACACCTGATGACCGGACGAGGGCGGCCCCGCCACATGGTGACGCGCCGAGGAGCGCACGCCGCCCCCACGCGCCTGCGGTGGCCGACGCACCGGCTCAGCGCGGTCTTGCCCGTGTGGACGCGGCCGCGCCATGCCGCGCCGCGCCATGCAGCGCCGCGCCAGCTGCGGGTGGCGCCGGTGGTGGCATGCCTCGGGGCGCTCGCCCTGGTGACCGGCGGCGCGGCACTGGGATCGGTGGGCACGGGCGGCGCGCTGGCCGCCACGACGGTGTCACCCGGCACGGGCCACGGCCACGGCCAGGACGTGTCGATCATGGACAAACTGGCCAAGCGCTACGCGGCCTCGCGTCATGCCATCTCACTCCCGGCGGCCACCGCCCCGCCGGCGCCGGCCCCACCCTCGCTGGCGGGCTCGCCGGCGCTGCGCCCCCACGAGATCTTCGGGTTCGCCCCGTACTGGACGCTGCCGGACGCGTCGGCGTTCGACGTGGCCGGGATGACGACCCTCGCGTACTTCAGCGTCGATGTGAACGCCGATGGCAGCGTGGCCGAGAGCGGGGCCGGGTGGGTCGGCTACCAGAGCCAGGCTCTCGCCGACCTCGTCACGCGGGCCCACGGGGCCGGCGACCGGGTGGTGCTCACCGCCACATGCTTCGACCAGAAGGCGCTCGACGCGCTCGCCGCCGATCCCGTCGCCGACGGGCGGCTGGCGGCCATACTCGTCCAGCTCGTCCAGGCGAAGAACCTCGACGGCATCAACATCGACTTCGAGGGCAAGGGCCCCAAGGACCAGGCCGGCCTGGACCGGCTGCTGGCCACGGTGTCGGCCGCGATGCGCGGCGGCGACCCACACTGGCAGGTGACGATGGACACCTACGCGTCGTCTGCCGGCGACCCGGGGGGCTTCTACGACATCCCCGGCCTGGCGCCGAGTGTCGACGGGTTCTTCGTCATGGCCTACGACATGAACGACCCCGCCACCCCGTCGCCCACGGCCCCGCTCACCGGCCCGGGCTTCTCCGACCTCGACGCCGTGCAGCAGTACGCCGCGGTGGTGGCGCCGTCCAAGGTGATCCTGGGCGTCCCCTACTACGGCTACGACTGGCCGACGGCGGGACCCGGCCTCGGCGACCCCGCCACCGGCCCGGCCACACCGCTCAGCTACTCCCAGGTGGCCGCCTCCGGGAGCCACGTCTACTGGGACCCCACCACGCAGACGCCGTGGACCTCGTACCTGGTGGGGACGCAGTGGCACCAGACATGGTTCGACAACCCCACGTCGCTCGCCCTGAAGGCGCAGCTGGCCGACACGTACCACATCGCCGGCCTCGGCATCTGGGCGCTGGGCATGGACGGAGGCAACCCCGCCATGCTCGCCGCGCTGCGCGGCAACGCCGCGGTGGTCAAGAACCTCGGGCCGGGGCCGACGGGCGCCGTGGCCCATCCGGGGCCCACGACGACGCTGCCATCGGACTACTTCTTCGCCGGCACCTGGAACGGGATCCCGGTGACGCTGGCCGCGGTCGACCTGGCGTCGATCCCCGGCGCGTCGGCGGCTCTCCCGGCGGGCCGGCTCACCGGGTTCGCCACCAACGACCCCGCCCGTCTCTGCCTGGAGACCGGCCCGGGGCTGGCCGTGGCCGCGGTGCCCGGCACACCCGGCTCCTACCTCGTGACGGCGACCACCCCGGCCGACTGCGCGTCGGGATCGTGGGTGTTCACCACGGCGACATCCGCGCCGGCGACCACCACGCCCACGACCACCACGCCGACGACCACCACGACGGCACCCACCACCACGACCACAACCTCGACGACCACGACGACGACGCCCACCACCACGACCACCACCGCAGGCGGCTGACACGGGGCCCACCGCGCCGACGGCCCGCACCGACGTCACGGCGTCGACGGTCAGGCGTCGACGGTCCGGTGTCGAGGGTCACACCACGCGAGAGTCGTGCCCTTCCCAGTAGCGTTCCCGGAGAAGCCGCTTGTAGAGCTTGCCGTTGGGATCGCGCGGCAGCTCAGCCACGAAGTCCACGCTGCGGGGACACTTGTAGCCGGCGATCTGCCGCCGGCACTCGGAGATCAGGTCGGCCTCGAGCTCCGGCCCGCCCGAGATCGTGTCGACCAGTTGCACCACGGCCTTGACCGCCTCCCCCATCTCGGGATCGGGCACCCCGATGACGGCGACGTCGACCACGCGCCGGTCGCCGATGAGGACGTTCTCGGCCTCCTGGGGGTAGATGTTGACGCCCCCCGAGATGATCATGTGGGCCTGGCGGTCTGTGAGGTAGAGGTACCCGTCGTCGTCGAGCCGGCCGATGTCCCCGAGTGTCCGCCAGCCCCGTCGGTCGGTGATCGACGCCGTCTTCTCCGGGTCGTTGTGGTACTCGAAGGGCCTGCCCCCCTCGAAGTACACGACACCCTCCTCGCCGGGGCCGAGCTCCTCGCCGTCGGGCCCCACGACGTGCGCGGGTGACAGGGGACGGCCCACCGATCCCGGGTGTTCCATCCACTCGGCAGCGGTGATCCACGTCGAGCCGACGTCCTCGGTACCCGCGTAGTACTCGTCGATGATCGGGCCCCACCAGTCGATCATGCGGCGCTTCACCGCCACCGGGCACGGGGCGGCGGCGTGCACCACCGACCGCAGGCTCGACAGGTCGTAGCGCTCGCGCTCGTGCGCAGGCAGCCGGAGCAGGCGCACGAACATGGTCGGGACGAACTGTGCATGCGTGACCCGGTGGCGCTCGATCAGCGCCAGACACAGCGAGGCGTCGAAGTGCTCCATCACCACCGCGGTGGCGCCGAGGCGGAGCATCGACATGCAGTAGACGAGCGGGGCCGAGTGGTACAGGGGCGCCGGCGACAGGTACACGTCGCCTCGACCGATGCCACGCGCCGCCATGGCCGCGGCGATCTGGACGGGAGCGGCCGCGGGGTCACCCATGGCGGTGGCGGCCAGCAGCTTGCGCACTCCCTTGGGCTTGCCCGTCGTCCCCGACGAGTAGAGCATCTCCCGCCCCTCGCACTCGTCGGGGACCGGCACCGCGTCGAACGCGGCGACGGCCTCCTCGTAGGAGGCGAATCCGGGGAGGGGCCCGCCGACCGACAGGCGCAGGCGGATGCGCGCCAGGTCGAGGCTCGACACCGCCTCGGCCATCGCCGGCGAGGAGACGAGGGCGACGGCACCGCAGTCATCGAGGATGTACTGGACCTCGGCGCTGCGCAGGTGGCTGTTGAGCGCGGTGTAGTAGAGCCCAGAGCGTTGCGCCGCCCACGCTACGGGCAGGTAGGCGGCGTTGTTCTCCATGAGTATGGCGATGTGGTCGCCGGGGGACAGGCCTTCGTGGCGCAGCATCCGGGCCAGGCGGTTGGACCGGTCGTCGACCTCCCGGTAGGTGAGGACCTCGCCACTCGCGCCCATGATCAGCGCCGGGGCGTCGGGCTGCTGCGCGGCCCGTGCCCCCAGATGGAGCACGGGGGCGCCGAGCGCAGGCTCGGGCGCGCTCACGGCCCGCCGAGCACGGCTGCATACATGAGGCGCTTGTGCCGGGCCACCACGGACCGATTCTTGCCCGCCAGCCCGGTGGCCCGCTCCACGGCGCGGCGCAGCACCCCGGCGTCGGGTGCGCTGTCGTGGGCGATGCCGGCGGCCCGGGCGGCGCCGGCGTCGTAGCGCCGGCCGGTCGTGATGGCCTCGTGTGTGGTCACCGTGGGGAGCTTGGCGGCGAGCAGCCCGTACATCACGTCGGTGAGCGGGAGGCCGATGTCGACCTCGGGGAGGCACCAGTACCCGCGGTCGTCGCGCATGACCACGAAGTCGTGTGCGCTGGCGAACATGGCGCCGGCGGCGAAGGCGTGCCCGTTGACCGCGGCCACGGTCACCGCCGGGAAGCCGAGCATCCGACGCAGCAGCCCGTGTACGTCGTCGAGGAAGCCCGCCCCTTCGGGTCCGGCGCTCGCCAGCCAGTCGAGGTCGAGGCCGTTGGAGTAGAACTTGCCCTCCCCCGTGGTCACGAGGGCGAGCGGGCCCTCGACGCCCTCGATGACGTCGAGGGCGTCGTTGAGGGCGTCCACCGAGGCGCGGTTGAACCGGTTCTCGCCGTCGCGCATGTGCAGGACCTGCACCTCACCGCGCTGCTCGACCTCGATCATCGGCTCACCTGTCCTGTGCGGACGCAAGATGTCCAGAGGCCCGACGTCCAGACGGCTCCGGTGCGGACGCAGCCCCCGCTGACGGCGCGCCCGCAGCCACGACGCCGGCGACGACCGCCGACACCGCCTCGCCGCACACGACGAGCGGACGCGTCGTGCGCGCCGTCCGGCTCAGCACGATGGCACCTTCGAAGGCCGCCAGCCCGAACACGGCGAGCTCCCGGGCCACACCGGCGTCCACGCGGGCGCGCACGAGACGCTCCTCGAGCGCGTCCGCCCACGACTCGAACACCGCCGCACAGGCCAGTCGCAGCGGCTCACTCGTGCTGGCCGCCTCGAGGGCAACCGTGGCCACGGGGCACCCGTCGCGGTAGTCGGACGCCTCGAGCGCAGCGGCGCTCAGGTCGAACATGGCACGCACCGACGCCGCCGGGTCGTTGCCCTCGAGGACGGACTCGAGGACCCGGCGAAAGCCCGCCCCGGAACGCGCCACGGCCTCGGCACCGAGCTGCTCCTTGCCGCCCGGGAAGAAGTGGTACAGCGACCCCCGGGGGGCGCCCCCCTCGTCCACGATCCGCTTCAGGCCCGTACCCGCGTAGCCCTGGCGGCGGAAGAGCGTCGCACCGGCGTCGAGCAGCCGTGCCCGCGTCCCGGAGGTCCTGGCCATCGACCCGATCCTACTTGACTTCTATGTAGATCGTCATACATATTGCTGGCGAGGAGGTCGGCAATGGGAGAGCTGCTGCAGGTGTCGGGGGCCGACGAGGGCGTGGTGACCATGGTCCTCGACCGTCCCGCCAAGAAGAACGCCCTGTCGGTGGCGGTGCGCGAGGAGGTGTGCGACGCCCTCGACACCCTCGCCTCCGACGAGCAGGTGCGCGTGGTCGTGCTGGCGGCGGCCGGCGACACCTTCTGCGCCGGGTTCGACCTCGGGGAGTTCTCCGTGCAGGACCCCGATTTCCAGCGACGGCTGTGGCAGTCGGCCGACCGCTTCCACCGCGCCGTGCTCACCTTCCCGCTGCCGATCGTCGCTGCCGTGCAGGGCCCCGCGCTGGCGGGCGGCTTCGACCTCGCCGTCATGTGCGACATCCGGGTCGCCGCCACCGATGCTCGCTTCGGCCACCCCGAACAGACGTGGTCGGACGTGGTCTTCTCCCCCCTCGCCGACATCGTGGGGTCGGGACCGGCGCGCGACCTGTGCCTGACGGGACGCACCATCGACGCCGCCGAGGCATTGCGCATCGGCCTGGTGTCGGCGGTCGTCAAGCCCGGGGTGCTCTCGGGCGAAGCGGCGCGCACGGCGGCCCTGGTGGCGCGCGGCCCGCGCGACGCCCTGATGCGGACGAAGGCGAAAGCGATGCGCCGGGCGGGCAACCCCCCCGACGCCGAGACGCTCGAGCTCTGAACGACCTGCCCCTGCCATCCCGACATTGCGCCGCCGGGCGACCTCGGCGGCGGCCGCGGCGGTCGTACGCCACGCTCCATCTGTGGCGGCACGAAGCCGCCGCGGCGGCACGGGCGTCATGACCGGCGCGCACCGCGCCCTGGAGACCCCACTGGGGCCGCTGGTGCTGAGCGCCGATGCCTCGGGCCGCCTGACAGGCGTCAGCTTCGGGCCGACGTCGAACGCGCCCGGCTCGTCCGGGGCCGGCGGGGTGCTCGACGACGCCGCCGCGCAGCTCGGGGAGTACTTCGACGGCCGTCGCCGGGCCTTCACGCTGCCCCTGGCGATCGGGGGAACGTCGTTCCAGCGCCAGGTCTGGGAGCAGCTGCGCCGGGTCCGGTACGGCACCACCGTCAGCTACGCCGAGCTCGCCCGGCGGGTGGGCCGGGCCGGTGCCGCCCGGGCCGTGGGCCACGCCAACGCCCGCAACCCCCTGGCCATCATCGTCCCGTGCCATCGGGTCGTGGGTGCGTCGGGCGGGCTCACCGGGTACGGGGGCGGGCTCGAGGCCAAGCGCTTCCTGCTCGGGATCGAGGCGGGCGCGGCGTCACGGCACCCTGGTTGACTGGCCGCATCTTCGAGACCGCCGACGACCTCGCCGCCCTCCAGGACCTGCTCGACCGGAGCATGGCCGCGGCCGGCCCCCACCTGCGCACCATCATCACCCCCGACCGACGGGTCGACGCCGCCACGCTCTCCGCCCGGCTCGACGGGATGCGACTGCTCGCCCTGGCCACGGTGACCGCCGACGGGCGTCCGATGGTGGGTCCCGTCGACGGCATCTTCTACAGGGGCTCGTTCCACTTCGGGACGGCACCCGACGCCGTGCGCTCCCGCCATCTCCGGGAACGGCCCCAGGTGAGCGCCACCCACCTGCCCGGCGAGGAGTTCGCCGTGACCGTGCACGGGAGCGCCGTGCCCGTCGACGTGAGCAGCACGGACTCGGGGTTCCGGCGCTGCCTCCTCGACGTCTACGTGCCCGCTACGGCCCCGAGTGGGAGCAGTTCCTCGACTCGGGGCCCGTGTACCTGCGCATCGAAGCGGCCCGGATGTTCACGTTCCGGACGGGCGATACCGACGCCGGAGACTGAGTACGTGTTTCTTGAGACGCGGCCCGCGGCCATGAGGTGCGGCCCGCACCCGAGGCGCGGCCCGGACGTGGGGTGACGACGGGGGCGCTGCCGCCGTCCGCCTCCGCAGCGGCCGCGGGACTGGCGCCGTGCCCCCGGTCGTGGTGGACTCGCTCGTCACCGGCGAGGGTAGGCACCCCCGGTGTCGAACGGAGGCGCCGTCATGACCAGTGAGCACTGGAAGGACGAGCCCGAGGAGCACGACTACCCCGCCGCCCGGGCCTACCTGTCACTGCTCGTCGATCCCGCACAGGCGAAGCGGTTGGCGAAGGCGCTCGAGCGCAGCCCGGGGATCGAGCACTACATGGCCAAGGACATCCTGCGGGCCAGCGGGCTGCCGCTGCTGCCGGCCGACGACCCCGAGGTGGCGAAGGACCTCGGCAAGGTGCAGGCGGGAACGAAGCTCTCCCCCGTGTTGCTGGTGCGCGGCGCACCGCTGTGGGTCGCCGACGGCTACCACCGCGTCTGTGCCAGCTACCACCTCGAGGAGGACACCTCCATCCCGTGCCGCATCGTCTCCCGGGGCGCGGCCTCGTCGTAGCCTCAGAGCGGCTGCACCATCAGCTGGACGTGGTGACGCCCACCGTCCGGCGTCCGCAGACCCGGTACGAGTACAGCGTCGCCCTCCCGGGTGAAGCCCATGGCCTCGAAGAACGACAGCGCCGTCGTGTTCTCCGACAGGGTCTGCAGGTGGCAGCCGGCGACGGACGCGGACCGGAGCCGTTCGAGCCAGTGCCGGACCAACGACGCCCCGACCCCCCGACCGCGCGCCACCGGCAGCAGGTCGACGTGCAGATGGGCGGGCCAGCGGGCGTCGACGACCGAGGAGGGCGGGAGCTGCTGGCGGCGCACGCCGGCCGCGACGGCGTCACCGATCGACCGCCACACGAGCCCCGCCGTACCGGGGCGCACGACGAGGGCCCGTCGCAGCAGGCTGCGCCCGAAGACCCGGGCCGGATCCGTCACCGTGCGCGAATCGGCGCAGCCGAGGAGGTAACCGGCCACGTCGCCGTCGATCTCGCACACCGACGCGGAGCCGGGCTCTTCGTCGGTGTAGTAGCCGGTGAAGAGATCCGCGAAGCTCGCGGCGTCGCGCCAGTACCAGGCGGCGGGGCCGCCCATGTACCCCGTCACGTGACAGATCCTGCGCACCGCGGGCCGGTCGGCGGCTTCGTACGGCCGCAGGACGACGTCGGTCACGTCCCCGGTGACCGTGTCTCCGCCATGGGACCATTCTGGCGGGCGTCGGGCCCGGGGCGGCCGATCCGGCACGGCGACGGTCGGCGCGGCGGCCGTGCGGTCAATCGGCGGCGATCGCCGCCAGGACGTCGAGCTTCGCGGCGCGCCGCGCCGGCCAGCTGGCGGCACCGAGCCCCAGCAACGCCGCCAGGACCAGGAACGTCACGAGACTGCCGAAGGGGAGCACGATGTCGGTGATCCCCTGTTGTTTCAGCGCCGCCGCGAAGGCCGACCCCAGCGCCGTCCCGACGACGACGCCGACGATCGCACCGAAGAGCGACAGGATGACCGCTTCCGACCGGATCATGGCCCGGATCTGGCGGCGCTTCATCCCGACCGCCCGGAGCAGCCCGATCTCGTGGGTCCGTTCGAACACCGAGAGCATCAGGGTGTTCACGATGCCGATGAGGGCGATGACGACGGCGAGGGCCAGCAAGGCGTACACGAGGCCCAGGAGCTGGTTCACCTGGGCCTGTTGCGCCTTCTCGAACTGGGCCCGGGTCCGGATCTGCAGGTTCGGGTAGGCCTCGAGCCCGCTCGAGACGGCCTTGGTGACGCCCCCGGTGTGGCCGTTGGTGTCGAGGAGCACGGCGACGGGGAGGGGGGCGTTGAAGTGCGAGAGGAAGAAGCCGTCCCCGACGAGGAAGCTGCCGAGCAGGGCGTTGGGCTTGAAGATCCCGCCGATGCGCATCGTCGACGCGCCGGTCTCGGCGAACTTCACCGGTACGACCGAGCCCACCGAGAGGTGCTTGGTGTTCGCCGTCGTGGTGTCGATGAGCAGTTCCCGCGCCGCCAGGGCGGGGCCACCCGAGCCGGCGTCCATCCGCAGGATCACGGTGTCCGGAAGATGGTCGGTCGACACCGCGGTCAGGTTCGCCAGCGAGTGCTGGAACTCGAACTCACCGCTGTAGACGGTGGACGCGCTCGCCACGCCCGGCACACGTGAGGCGGCATCCGCCACCGAATTGCTGAAGCCGCCCGGGCCGTTGCCCGACGCCGTGATGATGTAGTCGGCACTGACGGCATTGTCGACGCTGCTCGTGGCCGACCGCGACAGGGAGGCGCCGAAGACCGCCATCGTGGAGACCAGCGCCAGGCCGACCATGAGCGCCGAGGACGTCTGGGCTGTCCGGCGCGGGCTGCGCATCGAGTTCTCACGGCCCAGCTTCCCGGAGATACCCAGGGCGCGGGACAACGGGCGCCCGAGGAGGCTCGCCATGGGCCGGGCCACGATCGGCGCCAGCATCCCGATGCCGATGAAGACCGCTACCGCTCCCAGGCCCACGAGTTGGATGGCGGGCTTGGTCAGCCCCGACGCCAGGGCGGCGATGCCGAGGCCGGCGATGACGCTGCCGATCACCACGCGGCGCCTGGAGGACTCCGCCTCGTCCCCTCGGTAGTCGACGAGCGCCGCCACCGGGGGAATGCGAACGGCGCGGCGCGCCGGGCTGATCGCCGAGACCATGGTCACGCCGACGCCCACGACGATGGCGGCCACCACCGTCCGGAACTGGAAGACCAGCGCGCCCGAGGGCAGCGTGATGCCGAACCCCTTCAGCAGGGCCTCGAGGCCGATCGCCGACAGCACGCCCAGGCCGAGCCCGATCAGCGAGGCAACCAGGCCGAGGATGCCGGCCTCGGCCAGGACGGAGCGGAAGACCTGTCGGCGGCTCGCCCCGACGATGCGCAGCAGGGCGAGTTCGCGGGTCCGTTGGCCGACGATGATCGAGAAGGTGTTGAAGATCGTGAACCCGCCCACGAACAGAGCGATGAACGCGAAGACCAGGAGCGCGGTGGAGAAGAAGGACAGCGCCTGGTTGATGGCGTTCGTCTGCTCGTTTGCCACCGTCTGGCCGGTGACCACCTCCACCCCCGCCGGCAGCACCCGGGCAATGGCGCGTTGCAGGCTCGGTGTGTCGGTGCCCGGTCGGGCCAGCACGTTGATGGTGTCGACGTGGCCGTTCTCGTCGAAGATCCGCTGGGCCGTCGAGAGGTCGAACGCCGCCAATGTCGCCCCCGCCAGGTTGTCGGCGGTCCCGAACCTGACGATGCCCGTGAGGGTGAAGGTCTGGGGCGCCCCGGCCAGGAGCACCCGCACGTGGTCACCCGGGGCGAAGTGGTACTTCTGCGCCGTGCCCTGGTCCATGGCGACGTCGCTCGAAGAACTGGGGGCGACGCCGCGGACCACTCGCAGCGAGGACAGCTGGGGGTCGGGGTCGAACGACACACCGAGGGTGGGCGCCCCCCCGGTGCGGATGGCCGTGCCGTTCGGCGCGACGAATTGCGCGTAGCCGCTGACGGTCCCCTCGGCGGCGGCGACGCCGGGCACCCGGCGCACCGTGGCCATGATCGCCTGCGGGATCGGCGAGCGCACGGCCCCGCCGCGCCCGCTGTTGTCGGTGAACGCCGCCTTGCCCCGGACCTGGAAGTCGACGTTCTGGTAGATGTGGCCGAACAGCGTGGTGAAGGTGTTCTGGAGCGTGTCCGTCAGGACGAGGGTGCCGGAGATGAACGTCACCCCGAGCACGATGGCGAGCCCGGTGAGCGCCAACCGCAGCCGGTGCGCGAGGAGGCCCTTGATGGTCACCTTCCACATGTCAATTCCCCAGCAGCTTCATCTGCTCGAGGACCGAATCGGCCGTCGGGGACAACAGCTCCCCGACGATCCTGCCGTCGGCCAGGAAGACGACGCGATCCGCGTAGGCCGCACCACGGGGGTCGTGCGTGACCATGACGATCGACTGCTCGAACTCCGTCACCGAGCGGCGCAGGAAGGCGAGCATCTCGGCCGACGAGTTGGAGTCGAGGTTGCCCGTGGGCTCGTCGGCGAAGATCAGGTCCGGCCGGCTGATGAGCGCCCGGGCGCA
>Ga0307374_10012571_pt1 | contig 11846 bp, 10 predicted proteins | sample OX3MG_FD_202532 | JGI IMG/M metagenome (GOLD analysis project Ga0307374, IMG submission 202532) | Soil microbial communities from Risofladan, Vaasa, Finland - OX-3 | ecosystem: Environmental > Terrestrial > Soil > Coastal area > Acid sulfate soil | place: Finland: Risofladan, Vaasa | collected...
AACGTGGTGATGACCCGGCGGCTCTGGCCCCGGTCACTACGGCGCGCCGAGGACGATGCCGACGTGGGAAGGAGCGTTGACCCTGACCCTCAGTGAGACACCCAGGCGTCGGGTCGGTTGGTGAGCTTGACCACAGAACCGGGGAGCTTGCCGGCCACGATGTCGGCCAGGGAGACCACCTCGAGGACCGACCGCAGGCTCGACCGCACCGCCACCCAGACGTCTTGGAGGTGGGCGGCGGCTCCCTCGTAGCTGGCGGCTTCCGGACGGAGGCCGCGCACCTCGGCCAGCGGGCCGTCGAGAGGCCGGATGATATCGGCCACGGTGATCTCCTTGGCTGGTCGGGCCAGCCGGTACCCCCCATCGGCGCCGCGCTGGCTCCGAAGGAGTCCGGCTCTCCGGAGGTCGTTGAGGATGCTCTCCAGGAATTTCGGCGGCAGCCCCTGGGCCACAGCCAAGGCCTCGGCCGTCACCGGGCGATCGCCGGCGGCGGCCACCCCGCACATGGCCCGAACCGCGTAGTCGACCTTGGCGGAGATGTACACGTAGAGGATTCTGCCATGGCCGCGGGCCGGTGAGACCTAGTCGTAGCCGCCACCCGGGGAGATCGTTGACTCCGGGTCGTCATCGACGATCTCTTCGGTTTGGTTGTCTTGGTTCTGCCATGGGCGGCTTTGGACCAGCCAGGCACCGCCGGCGGCGAGGAGGATCCCGCACAGGATCCATCCCAGAGCCGTGGTGCTCAGGCCGACGTATTTGAGCCCGGAGGCCAGCACGACGAAGGTGATCAGCGGCCGGATGTAGCGATCCGGTGCCCGGGAGGAAAGGAATGATCCGATGATCACCGCCGGGATGCTGCCGATGGCCAGAGAGGCGGTGACCGGTAACTCGACATGACCGAAGACCAGCGCACCCAACGCGGCGGCGAGGGTGAGGGGCACGGCCTGGGTGAGATCGGTGCCCACCAGCTGTTTGGCGCTGAGCATCGGATAGAGGAACAGCAAGAAGACGATCATGAGAGAGCCCGAGCCGACCGAGGTGATGCCGACGATGATCCCGCCGACCATGCCGATCAACACCGAGGGCAGCGGCCGGATCTTCAGGTGATGGACCACGACCTTCTCGACCCGCCCGGCCCGCCGGTCGAGGAGGTAGCGCAAGGCCATGGCCGCCGCTCCCACCAAGAGGGCCGCACCCAGGGCCGTCTGCACATTCTTCTCCGCCGAGGGGCTGTTGCCCATCTCGTGCAGCAGGAAGGTGCCGAAGAACGCCATCGGCACCGAGCCCAACACCATCCACCCGACCAGGGCGAGGTTCACGGTCCCGTTGCGCAAGTGGACGGCAGCACCGAAGGGCCGCATCAGCACCGCCGCCACCAGGTCGCTGGAGATGGCAGTGGACGGCTTGACCCCGAACAACAGGATGAGCATCGGGGTCATCAGGGCGCCGCCCCCGGCCCCGGTCATCCCGACCAGGAAGCCGACCACCGCACTCCCGAGGACGATGAAGGGATCAATATGCACAGGTACCTCAGTCCGGGGTCGCGGCCACTAGAGTCTATTAAACCTAGTAACAAACTAGGAATAGTTATGTAAGCAGCCGACCGCCCTTTTGTCAAACGCCGGCCGGACGTCCAGGATCGCCGATGGCTACTTGAGCAGTTTGGACATCCGGCGGTCGGCCAGCGGGCGGCCGCCGGTCTGGCAGGTCGGGCAGTATTGCATCGACTTGGTGGCGAACGACACCTGGCGAATGGTGTCACCGCAGACTGGGCAGTCCTCCCCGGTTCGACCGTGGACCTGCATGGAGCGTTTCTTGTCGCCCTTCAGATCGGCGGCCGCCAGACCTCCGGATCTCGCCACCGCCTCGGTGAGCACGCTGACCAGCACGTCGTGCAGGCTCTCGATTTCAGCCGGGTCGAGCTTCGCCGCCGATTTGTAGGGGGAGAGGTGGGCGGCGTGCAGCGCCTCGTCCGAGTAGGCGTTGCCCACGCCAGCGATGAGCGATTGGCTGGTGAGGGCGGTCTTGATGTTGGCCGATGCCCCGCCCAGGATCCGGGCCAGCTCGGCGACGGAGAACTCCGGGCTCAACGGATCGATCCCAAGCCCGGCGATGCCTTCGACCTGGTCGAGCGAGGTCACCACCCACAGGGCCAGGCGCTTCTCGGTGCCCATCTCGGTGACATCGAATCCCGACCCGTCGTCGAGTCCCACCCGGAGCGCCAATGGCGCCTTGCTGGGCCGGGCGGTGGTGGTCGGGACCTTGTCATACCAGCGGATCCATCCGGCCCGGGCCAGGTGGATCACCAACCAGATCCCGTCCAGGTCGAAACATACGTACTTTCCCCGGCGCTCACAACCTCTCGCCGACCGACCGACCAGTTGACCGAGCGCCGGGTCGACCGTCTTCAGGGCCGAGAACGACCCCAGCTCGCATCGGGCGATTTGCCGGCCGGCCATCCGTTCGGCCAGCAGGGATGTCAGGGCTTCTACCTCGGGGAGCTCGGGCACAGGTCCGATGCGGAGTCTATGCGCCCTTAGTATCTGATCCTCGCCCGCAGCCGTCCCCACCGAGAGGGAGTCACCGTTGTTCCGCCCGGTCCCCACCGACGCCGATTTCACCGCCCTCGAGGCCGAACAGCTGGCCCGATGGGAGAAGCACCGCGTCTTCGAGCGGTCGGTGGAGCTGCGGGAGGGGGCCGAGCCCTGGGTCTTCTACGAGGGTCCGCCGACCGCCAATGGGCGTCCCGGACTCCACCACGTCTGGGCCCGGGCCTACAAGGATCTGTTCTGCCGCTACCGGACCATGCGGGGGTACGCCGTCCCCCGGAAGGCCGGATGGGACACCCACGGGCTGCCGGTCGAGGTCGAGGTCGAGAAGCAGCTCGGCATCACCGCCAAACGCCAGATCGAAGAAGAGGTCGGCATCGCCGAGTTCACCCGGTTGTGCCGGCAGTCGGTGCGCAACTACGTCGACGAATGGAAGACCCTCACCGGGCGCATCGGGTACTGGCTCGACATCGACGCCGCCTACTGGACCTTCTCGTCCGAGTTCGTGGAGTCGGTGTGGTGGAACCTCAAGTCCATCTGGGACCAGGGCCTGCTCTACGAGGACATCAAGGTGGTGCCCTACTGCCCGCGCTGCGGCACCGCCCTCAGCAGCCATGAGCTCGGCCAGCCCGATGTCTACCGGGACGTCGTCGACGAGTCGGCCTATGTCCGGCTCCCGCTGACCGACGAAGGCCAGGCCGCCGCAGCCCTGCAGGCCTCGTTGGGTAGGACCACCCTCACCGGCTTGTCACTCCTGGTGTGGACCACCACCCCGTGGACGTTGCTCTCGAATACCGGCGCCGCGGTCGGACCCGACCTCGAGTACGCAGTGGTCGGCGATGCCATCGTGGCTGCCGATCTGATCGAACCGGTATTCGGCGAGGGGGCGACCGCCGATCACCGGGTCCCGGGACGGGACCTGGTCGGGCTCCGCTATCTTCGGCCGTTCGACGACGTCGACGTTCCTCCCGGAGACGAAGGCGACGGGTGGCGGGTGGTGCCCGGAGAGTTCGTCGAAGCCGATGAGGGGACCGGGATCGTGCATCTGGCCCCCGCCTTCGGTGAGATCGACCGGCAGGTGGGCCGCCAGGAGAGACTGCCGACACTCAACCCGGTGGGGCCGGATGGGACGTTCACCTCCGAGGTGCCGTGGCTTCACGGCCAACCGGTGCGAGAGACCAACCCGGCCATCAACGACCGGCTGGAGGCAGGCGGACTCCTCTTCCGCCGTGACCCGCACCGGCACTCGTATCCTCATTGCTGGCGTTGCGCGACCCCGCTCATCTACTGGGGAAAGCCGAGCTGGTACGTTCGCACCTCGGCCCGGAAGGCGGAGTTGGTGGCCGAGAATCAGACCATCGGCTGGCACCCTGAGCACATCCGCGATGGTCGGATGGGGGAGTGGTTGTCCAACAATGTCGACTGGGCCCTCTCCCGTGACCGGTTCTGGGGTACGCCGCTGCCGGTCTGGCGCTGCGACCAGGCCCATCTGCGCTGTGTCGGATCGCTGTCCGAGCTCTCCGAGTTGGTTGGCCGGGATGTCAGTGATATCGACCCGCATCGCCCGGCCATCGACGAGATCGTCTTCCCCTGCCCGGACTGCGCCGGCGACACCCAGGACTCGTCGTCGGAGATGCGGAGGGTGGAGCCGGTGATCGATGCCTGGTTCGACTCGGGCTCGATGCCGTCGGGCCAGTGGGGCTATCCGGTGGTTCCGGGGTCGGAGGAGCACTTCGTCTACCCGGCCGATTTCATCTGCGAGGCCATCGACCAGACCCGCGGTTGGTTCTACTCGCTGCTGGCGGTCAACACCCTGGTGCGGGGCTCGACGCCATATCGGAACGTGTTGTGCCTCGGCCATCTAGTGGACGCCGACGGGCGGAAGATGTCCAAGAGCCTTGGCAACGTCACCGATCCCTGGGAGATCCTCGACACCCGGGGCGCCGACCCGCTCCGGTGGTGGATGTTCTCGCAGGGGTCTCCGTGGACACCGACCCGGGTCAGCTTCGAGGCGATCGATGCTGCCATGCGGGACACCCTCCTAACGTTGTGGAACACCTGGTCGTTCTTCACCACCTACGCGTCCCTCAACGAGTTCGACCCCGCTGATCCGGCCGTCCCCCGGCCCGAGGACCGGTCGGTCCTCGATCGGTGGATGCGATCGCGCCTCTACGCCACCGTGGCCACCGTCACGGCTTCGTTGGATGGGTACGAGCCGTTCCCGGCGGCCAGCGCCATCGCCGAACTGGTCGACGACATCTCCAACTGGTACGTCCGCCGCAGCCGCCGGCGCTTTTGGCGCACCGATCCGGACGCCGATCCGGCCGACTCGCTCGGAGCCCAGGCGACCCTCTACGAGACCCTGGTCACCGTGGGCCGCCTGCTCGCCCCGATGTGCCCGTTCGTGGCCGATCGGATGTGGCGGGATCTGACCGGGGCGCCGGAGGACGACTCGGTCCATCTGGCCGACTGGCCCAGGGAACAGCCGGAAGCCGTCGACGACGGGCTCGAGGCCGGCATGGCCCTCGCCCGCCGGTTGTCGTCACTGGGCCGGGCCGCCCGGGCGGAGGCGGAGATAAAGGTGCGGCAGCCTCTGGCCCGCGCCCTTGTCTACCTGGGCCCCAACAGCCCGACCCTGCCCGACGGGATCGTCGAGGATGAGTTGAACGTCGATCGGGTGGAGCCCATCGGCGAGTTGGGTGACGTGCTGGCCTACGAGCTGGTCCCCAACTTCAAACTGCTGGGCCCGCGCCTCGGGTCGAAGGTGCAACAGCTGCGGACGGCCATGGCCTCGGTCGACGGCGCCGCCGCCGCCGACGATCTGGCCGCGGGACGACCGGTGGTGGTGGCGCTGGACGACGGCGTGGTGGAGTTGACCGGGGACGAGGTGGAGCTGCGGGTCCGGGCCCAAACCGGGTTCGCAGTGTCGCGGGACGGGGCCGAAGTGGTGGCCCTCGACCTCACCCTCGACGACGACCTCCGCCGGCGGGGACTGGCCCGGGAGGTGATCCGGAACGTGCAGGATCTCCGCAAGGCCTCGGGCCTGGAGGTGTCGGACTGGATCCATCTCCATCTGGTTGGTCTCGACGACCTGGCTCCGCGGTTCGACCTGATCGGCCGCGAGGTGCTTTCCCGCACGGTGGTCGCCACGCCACCCGATGAGGGCGACCACGCCGGAGAGGGGACTCCCTTCGAGTTCGACGACGGGGGGACACTGCGACAAGCGACGATCTGGATCCGCAAGGCGTGACATCTGACCGGGGTCGGACGGTGTGGGAGCCGGTGCCGTGACCGGCGAGCAGTACGTACTGGCCGTCGACCTCGGGACCGGAGGCCCGAAAGTGGCGGTGGTATCCACCACCGGGAGGATCGTGGCCCATGGCTTCGCCCCGGTTCCGCTGCACCTCCTCGACGGCGGGGGCGCCGAGCAGGACCCGGCCGATTGGTGGTCGGCCATCTGCTCGGCGGCGCAGGACGCCCTGGCCGGCGCCTCCATCCCTCCCGACGCCTTCATCGGGGTCGGGTGCACGTCGCAGTGGTCGGGCACGGTCGCGGTCGGAGCTGACGGAAACCCGTTGATGCGGGCGATCATCTGGATGGACTCCCGGGGGAACCGGGCCATCCGGGCCGCGGCCCGCGGCCCGGTGAATGTGCTCGGCTACGACCCCCGCAAGATCCTCCGGTGGGTGCGGGTCACCGGCGGGGCCCCCGGTCTCTCGGGCAAGGACCCGGTGGCGCACATCCTGTTCATCCGTGATCAATTCCCGGAGATCTACCGGGACACCGCCACCTTCCTGGAGCCGGTCGACTACCTGAATCTCAAGCTCACCGGCCGCACCCGTGCCTCCTTCGACTCGATCGCCGCCCACTGGGTCACCGACAACCGGAGGATCGACCGGGTGGAATACGACGACCGGCTGCTCGCCATCACCGGGCTCGACCGGGCCAAGCTTCCCCACCTGGTGGCGCCGGGGAGCATCGTCGGTCCGCTCACCGCCGGGGCGGCGGACGACCTCGGGCTTCCGGAAGGGATCCCGGTGGCGGTCGGCACCGGCGACGTGCACTCGGCGGTGTTCGGTTCTGGGTCGGTGGCCGACTTCTCCGCCCACCTCTACATCGGGACGTCATCGTGGATCTCGACCCATGTTCCCTTCAAGAAGACGTCGATCACCACCAATGTGGCCTCCATCCCCGCGGCCCTGGGCGGAAAGTACATCGTCGTCAATGAGCACGAGACGGCGGGAGCCTGCCTCACCTTCATCCGGGACACCCTGGGCCTGGCTGACAATTTCGATGCCATGAACGAGATGGTCGACTCGGTGGCGCCCGGGAGTGGGCGGGTCCTGTTCACCCCCTGGCTGAACGGGGAGCGGACGCCGGTCGACGACCACACCATCCGCGGCGGATTCCACAATCTCTCGCTGTCGACGTCGGCGGCCGAGATGGTCCGGGCCGTGTTCGAGGGGGTGGCCTTCAACTCCAAGTGGCTCTTGGATGCAGTCGAGCGGTTTGCCGGTCGCACCTTCGATTCGATGGCCTTTATCGGCGGTGGGGCCAACTCGGAGCAGTGGTGCCAGATCCATGCCGATGTGCTCGGTCGGGAAATCCGCCAGGTCGAAGACCCGGTCCTGGCCAACGTTCGGGGGGCGGCCCTGGTCACGCTGTTGGCCCTCGGGCGCATCTCCGTCGATCAGATCCCGGCCATGGTCGCGGTCCGCCGCACCTTCACCCCGGATCCGGCGACTTCCCCCGTCTACGACCACCTGTACAAGGAATTCGTCACCCTCTACAAACAGACCAAGGGGATCCACAAGCGCCTCAACCGGTTCTGACCTCGGCGACCGCGGACCTGCCGTTTCGCCGGTCCGCACTGCGGGGCGGCTGCCTACCCGATCAGGGGTCGCTCGGCTCCAGGAACTCAAGCCGGTTGCCGAACGGGTCGGCGGCGTAGACACGCCGGAAACCGGGGAAGTCGCGATCCCAGGTCGCCTCCTGGCCCGCGGCGGCCAACCGGCGCACGATCTCCTCGATGTCGTCGACCAGGATGCCGGGATGCCCCTTCTTCGCCGGTCGGAAGTCGTCCTCGACCCCGAGGTGCAACTCGAGGCCACCGCTGGAGAACCAGGCCCCACCCCGGGCCGCCAGCACCGGGGGCTTGGGCACCTCGGTCATGCCGAGCACGTCGACGAAGAATTGGCGAGCGGCCGGCTCGCCACGTGCCGGCATGGCCAGTTGCATGTGATGAAGCCCGGTGTACATCGCCCCAGCATGGCCCGAGCAGTCCGGCGAAACCAAGTCACCCGACCCGGTAGTGGAATGTCGTGGCAGGCTGGGACACATGGCGTCGGCCCAGAGCACCGTGATCATCACCGGTGGGACCAGTGGGCTGGGACGGGAGTGCGCCCGTGCGCTGGCCACCGATCCGGAGCTGGCGGTGGTCATCACCAGTCGGGACCCGGGCCGGGTCCAATCCGCCGCCGCATCGATCAGTGCCCATCCGATGGTCCTCGACCTGGCCTCCTTGGCTTCGGTCCGCAGCTTCACCCGCGAGTTGGCCACCGCCGGGCTCCCGCCTCTCCACGCGCTGGTGTGCAACGCCGGGCTGCAGTTCACCCATCGGGCCCGCACCGAGGACGGGGTAGAAGCCACCTTCGGCATCAATCATCTCGGGCACCTCGCCCTGGTGGAAGGGCTGCTCTCCTATCTGGAAGCACCGGCCCGGATCGTGTTCGTCTCTTCGGGTACCCACGATCCGTCCAACCGCACCGGGATGCCGCACCCGCTGGAGGCCAGCGCCTACCAGTTGGCCTACCCGCCAACCGAGGTGGAGGGTGACTCGGCGGTCAAGGACAGACGGCGCCGGTACACCACATCGAAGTTGGCCAACGTCCTCACCACCTATGCGCTGGCCCGCCACCTCGAGGACCGCGGCGTGACTGTCAACGCCTTCGACCCTGGCTTGATGCCGGGCACAGGACTGGCCCGGGACGCCGGAGTGCTCTCCCGTGCTCTCTTCGCCACCGTGGCCAAAGCTCTGGTAGTGCTCCCCGGGGTGAACACCCCGAAGCGGTCCGGGGTCAACCTGGCTCGACTGGTCACCGATCCCGATCTCGAGAAGACCACCGGTGTCTACTTCGCCGGAACCCGGCCGGGCCGATCGTCTGACGACTCCTACGATATCGAGACCCAGGAGGCTTTCTACCGTGAAAGCTTGAACATCCTGGAGACCATCGGTCACCAGGGTTGACGATCGGGTGGCGGCTGGCCGGCCAGCGGCAAGGCTGGTTACCAACCTGAGTGGGAGGGTTTGCCGATGAATGAGGAGCTGAGGGATCCCCGCCGGACCGAGCCGCCGTATGTCCTTGCCGACCGAGACATGCTCGAAGCGTGGCTCGAGTTCCACCGGACTACGTTGCTCCTCAAGTGCGAGGGTCTCGATGACCACGACCGCAAGTCCCAACCGGTGCCGACGTCGGCACTCTCGTTGCACGGTCTGGTCCGCCATATGGCCGAAGTCGAACGGAATTGGTTCCGAAGGGTGCTGCGACGGGAGCCGGACACGCCCCGGATCTGGCCGACGCTGACCGAGGAGGGAAGCTTCGGATCCCTCGAGGACGCCGACTGGGAGGCGGATCTGTCCGCCTGGCAGGACGAGTGCGAATCCAGCCGAGGGTCGGCGGCCGACCACGACCTCGAGGACACCGGACTTCGCCAGGGGGTGCCGTGTTCGCTCCGGTGGATCTACGTACACATGATCGAGGAGTACGCCCGGCACAATGGCCACGCCGACCTGATCCGCGAAATGGTCGACGGCTCAGTCGGCTGGTGATCCCCGCATGCGCTCAGGCCAGGCAGGTGAGGGGGCGACCCCCGTTGAAGGTGATCATGTCGCCGATGGCGGCCAGAAGGTCAACCGGTGCGCCCGGCGCCGCGCCGTTGAGCTCGGCATAGGCCCGGTGTAGGTTCCCGACGATGCGCTCGGAGTCGAGAAGGTCGGCGAACCGACCGAGATCGGCGGCTTGGGCGGCGGCGAGGGGGGACAGCCCGGCCGCCAGCCCTTCTTCGGCGGTGGTGAGAACGAACCGCAGATAGGCGAGCACGTCGTCGATCAATCCCGGACCGCCGACCGGTCCGTGGCCGGGCACGATGGTCCGGGCATCTAGGGGCTTCAGCACGGTTTGGAGGACATCGATGGCTCCGGTGACCGACCCCATCAGTACGAACGGGGTGCAATCGTTGAACAGCAGGTCCCCCGAGAAGAGCAACGAGCGCCCGGGTATCCAGACGATGGAGTCATTGGTGGTGTGCGCCGGCGATCCCACGTGGCGGAGTTCGCAGCGCAGGTTGTCCACCCACACCGTGACCTCGTCCCGGTAGGTGAGGAACGGAGGAGCCAGCTCCAGGGCACCCCACTCCACGTCGGTCCAGACACCCAGGTTGGCAGGAAGGCCGGTGGCGATCATCTCCCGCCGGCACCACTCGTGGGCCACGATGGTGGCCCCGTCGAACAGGTAGTTACCGTGGGTGTGGTCCCCGTGATGGTGGGTATTGAGCAAGGTCCGGACCGGTTGATCGGTGGTTCGGGCAATGGCGTCCAGATAGGCCCGGGTACGTCGTTCTGTCGAACACGAGTCGATGCTGATCACGCCTCGGCTGCCCACCAGGAAACCCGTGTTGTTGATGTACCAACTGCCATCCGGCTGGATGTAGGCATAGATGCCCTCGCTCACCTCCTCGACCCGGGGTGGGTCGAGGGAACCGGAACCGGAATCCACCTCGGAGGTACTCATGGCCAACCCCAACCTATGGCGTCGATGAGCCAAACTGTAGGTTCTGACCCTGACGGAAGCGAGGAAGCTGCGGATGCAGATCGCCATCGGTTTGTTCCCGGGCTTCACCGCCCTCGACGCCATCGGTCCTTACCAGGTGTTCACCCAGCTACCCGACGCCGAGGTCGTTCTCTGCGCGGCCAAGACGGGGGAGCTGGCCGATGACGTCGGCCTGTTGCGGCTGAACATCGACCACACCTTCGACACCGTCGACGCGCCCGACATCGTGGTCGTGCCCGGAGGCTTCATCACCCGCCGGCTGGCCCGGGACGGCGACCCGATCGTCGACTGGGTCACCGCGGCTCATCTCCGCACCACCTACACCACCTCGGTGTGCACCGGCGCCTTGATTCTCGGCGCCGCCGGCCTGCTCGACGGACTCGATGCCACCACCCACTGGTTTGCCTATGACGAGTTGGCCAAGTACGGGGCCAAGCCCACCGAAGAACGGGTCGTGCATCGAGGAAAAATCTGGACGGCGGCCGGCGTCTCCGCGGGCATCGACCTGGCCCTGACCCTGGTGGCCGAAACCCACGGCGCGGCCATCGCCCAGGCCATCCAACTTGGGATTGAATACGACCCGCAGCCTCCTTTTGACGCCGGGGCGCCGTCCAAGGCCCCGGCCGACATCGTGGAGCTGGTCCGATCACGCTCTGCCGCCAGGGAGGCGGAGGTCCTGGCCGCCGAGTGACGAATTGGCGAGCTGCGGCCGCCGTGCTCGACCGGGGGGCCGTCCGAGCCAAACTGAGGGCGTGGAGGAAGACCTAGCCGGGGGAGTCGCGAATGCCGGACAGGTCTCGAGAGAGAACGATCACGTCCTCCGGCCCTTGAATCCGTACTCGGCATCCATCCACAAATTCTTGTCGGTATTGGGCGCGGCGGGGTTTGAGGGCGCCTCGGTGCCGGTCGCTCTTCAGGATGACGGCCGAGAGCGTCTGATATACATCAAGGGCGACGTCCCTCTCCCGCACTATCCGGCGTGGGCGCAGTCGGATGACGCGTTGGGATCAGTCGCCAAACTGGTGCGAGAGTTCCACCACGCTTCGTTGAAGTTCGACTTCGCAGGATTGGAGTGGAGCGACGAGTTGGCCGACCCCGTCGGCGGACCGGTGGTGTGTCACAACGACGTGTGCCTGGAAAATGTGGTGTTCCGCGACGGGGTCGCCGTTGGGCTGATCGACTTCGATTTTGCCGCGCCTGGCCGACCGGTCTACGACCTCGCGCAGTTTGCCCGCATGTGCGTTCCTATCGACGACGACCTGAGTGCGTCCCGTCTGGGATGGGAACCCGCGGATCGGCCACGGCGACTTCGGCTGGTGGCCGACGTCTATGGCTCGGACGATGAGGAACGCGACGAGCTCTTGCAGATCCTGGCCAGGACCATGAATACCCGTGGAGAGTTCGTCCGGCGCCGAGTCGAGGCGGGCGACCCGAACTTCATCCGGATGTGGACGGAGATGGGCGGCCA
>Ga0307374_10012572_pt1 | contig 11846 bp, 10 predicted proteins | sample OX3MG_FD_202532 | JGI IMG/M metagenome (GOLD analysis project Ga0307374, IMG submission 202532) | Soil microbial communities from Risofladan, Vaasa, Finland - OX-3 | ecosystem: Environmental > Terrestrial > Soil > Coastal area > Acid sulfate soil | place: Finland: Risofladan, Vaasa | collected...
TTATCCAGAATCCCCAGCAGCAGCTGCCACAGGGCGTCCGAGGCCTTTTCGATTTCATCGAACAGCAGAAAACTCAGCTTCAGCTTCTCGGTATGAAACTGCGCCAGTGCTTCCTGCGTGATCAGCGGGTGCGTTTCCCGGTGTCCCAGATATCCGGGAGGCGATCCGATCAGCTTGGCGATCTCGTGCGAGTGCTGGAACTCGGCGCAGTCCACCTTGATCACCGCGCGCGGATCTCCGAACAGGATCTCCGCAGCCGCTTCCACGATCCTTGTTTTGCCGGACCCGGTCGGCCCCAAAAACAGCAAATTCCCCACCGGATGGCCCGAAGAGCTCATGCCCGCGCAATACACCTGATACAGGTCCACCAGCGCGCGGACGCCCTCTTCCTGGCCAACCACCTTGGCTCTCAGCGCGGCCTGAAATTCCTGCGACTCCACGCTTCTCAGCGTGGGATCCAGATGTTGTTGCGTTGCTCGGTTACTGCTCATGGCCTTCCTCCTACCGGAACTTCCGGTCCGCCAAAACACCCCGGTGCGGGGCACGATCGAATTGATCGAGTTTGACTCCTACGGTGGAGTGCAGCAGACGGAGCTGCGTGACAATCTCCCGCCCTGCCTCTGGAGCATGCGAAACATCCAGCAAGGGTGGAAACAAATCAGCCAGGTCGAGGTTTAAGTTTCGCAAAGTAGTAACCAGGCGCTGAACCTGATTCGATTTCGGATCGAATAGCTCCACGCGATTGTTCACTGCTTCGCGCAACTGCCCCCAGTTCACATCCAGAAACGGATAGGAACGCGAAACCTGCCGCACGACATCGTCGGTGATTCGGGGACGTTCCCCAAGCTTGGCCAGATGCAATTGCCTAACGCGGCCGCCCTCGCGAACGTTATGAACCAGATAGAACGTATTCCCTTTGCGCCGCAGAAAAGCCATCATTTGCTCCCGGAACCGACAACCTGTGCGTAGTGTATTCTTGTTCCACTACGCCTGTCAATTTGAATGTCTTATCCTGAGAATCATCTCCTCCGATAAGTAACTGTTCTGCGCAGCCTGTCCGCCGCCTGTACCGATGGACAGCACTGCCCTTTACAAATCCGTTCGAACAATTTCCCGGATTTTATTCCCCCGAACTTCCCCAACTCCTTCTAATTGATTAGATGCTCCCAGCGCAGCAACGACGCTAAATCCACGTTTGCGCCGCAGCCATCGTTCGAAACGGCACAGTTCCCCACCCTCTCCCGCAACGTGTACGGCTACAATGGGAGCCTCGGCCGGATAAAAACGATGCGTTGGAAACCTGTTTACAGACTGGTCAAAACAATCCCGCGCGGCCAGGTCGCCACGTACGGGCAAATTGCCACGGCGTTGAAACTGCCCGGCGGGGCGCGTACGGCCGGCCGAGCCATGGCCGCCTGCCCGGCCGGACAAGCCATTCCATGGCATCGCGTCGTGGGTGCGGGCGGCCGTTTACTGCTGCGCGAGTCCCGCGTCATGCTGCAGCGAAAATTGCTGGAGAGTGAAGGCCTGCGCGTACCGGAAAGGCGCATTCTGGACTTTGCAAAACACCAGTGGCGCCCGAAAAAGGTGCGCCGCAGGCAATCCGCGAAGAAATAAAAATTACGAAAATTTTCAACTCCATTCTCTCGGGAGCGGCAGATTGTGTTATAGGTAAGAACTCATGATAAGCACGACAAATATAGAAGTTGAGAATCTGACCAAGCGGTACGGCGATGTAGAGGCTCTGCGGGGCGTCAGTTTTTCCGTCAACGAGGGCGAGATTTTCGGACTGCTGGGCCCTAACGGCGCCGGGAAAACGAGCACGGTTGAGATTATCGAGGGCCTGCGCACCCCGGATGGCGGCAAGGTGCGTGTTTGCGGACTTGATCCGCAACGCAGCGGCGACGATTTCAAATTCGTAATCGGCGCGGCGCTGCAATCCACCGCCCTGCCCGACAAAATGCGCGTTCGCGAAGCCCTGGACCTGTTCGGAAGCTTTTATCCGCGGCGCCGCGGCACCGCCGAACTGCTCAAGCGCTTCGGCCTGGAAGAAAAAAAGAACGCATTCTATTCCCATCTATCCGGCGGGCAGAAGCAGCGCCTGGCGCTGGCCATGGCCCTGGTGAACGATCCGCGCGTCATTTTCCTCGATGAGCCGACGTCGGGGCTCGACCCTCAAGTGCGGCACGAAATCTACGCCGTCATCCAAGAACTGAAGAAGGAAAACAAAACCATCCTGATCACCACGCACTACATCGAGGAAGCGGAACATCTGTGCGACCGCGTGGCGATCGTGGACCACGGCAAGGTCATAGCCCTGGGCTCTCCCCGGGAACTCAAGGAGCGATCCGGCGCCGTCACGCGGATCACCGTGCGCATGGCCAAGCCGGAAACCAACGGCGCGCTTAGTACCCTGGAAGGCGTGACCGAGTGCCGTACCGAAGCCGACGATTATCTGCTTTACTCCACGCGCGTGCCGCGCACGATCGTCGCGCTGGTCAAGCACCTGGAAGAGCAGCACAACGAGCTGATCAGCCTGGAAATTTCCGCTCCGTCGCTTGAAGATATTTTCCTTGAGTTGACCGGAAGAAGGTTGCGCGATTGAAGAATACGTGGGCACTCACGGCAATCCGCATGCGGCTGGCGATACGCAATCGCGCGTTCTTGTTTTTCAGCCTGATCATGCCCGTCGCGTTTCTGTTTTTCTACATGGGAATTTTCGGGCGGAACGGAGGGCGGGCGGCTCCCTACCTGCTTTCCGACGTTCTGGCGCTCACAGTGATGGGCAGTTTCTGGGGCCTGAGCGTGCAATTGGTGACGTTTCGCGAACAAGGCATCCTGCGCAGATTCCGCGTCACCCCGGTCACATCGAGCGGCATGCTGGCATCCAGCCTGCTTTCCAACTATTTCATGACCTTGCCCACGATTGTCATCGAATTCGCCCTGGCGCGATGGATCTTCCACCTGCCGAGCTACGGTAACGTCCTGTCCGTTCTGTTTATGGTTACCCTGGGGACGATCTGCTTTGCCTCGCTGGGATTGATCGTCGCCAGCGTCACCAATACCATGCATGAAACGCAAATCATCGCCCAGATCATCTGGTTTGTGTTCCTGTTCATTTCCGGCGCTACGTTTCCATTTGCGATGCTTCCGGGTTCGGTGCAGGCGATTGCAGTATTTCTTCCGGCCACCTACCTGGTGAGCGGCTTGCAACAATCGCTCATTGATCACACCAGTGTGCTGGGTCTGGGAACCTATATGGCCTCGCTGATCGGTTGCGCACTGATCGCCTTCCTGATTGCGGCGCAACTTTTTCGATGGGATCCCGAAACGAAAGCTCCTCGACGGGCAAAGCTCTGGGCTGCCTCCGCAATTATTCCCTTCCTGCTGCTCGGAGCCTGGGAAACCTACTACGGAAATCTTCGCAGCCACGCCTTGAAGGATCTGCAGTCCATTCGGGAGCCGTACTCGCTGCAGCGCATGGATCACTGATGGGCAGGCCCCGGCCCCCCCTGGCCAGCATCCCAGCACGCACCACCCAATATGGCTTTATGAATCGATAAAACCCCAATTGCGCCGCTCAGGCGATGCGAAGCGGTATGCTATAATTCTGTCAGTTTTATTCCGGACAACGGAAACAGTGCGTTGAAACGCGGCAGGGAGAGCTCCGATGGCGATGAAGCCCACTGAAAAGATATGGCATAACGGAAAACTGATTCGCTGGGAGGACGCGACGATTCACGTGCTTTCCCACGTGGTCAGCTACGGCTCCGCCGTATTTGAAGGCCTCCGCTGCTATGAAACCAAGAATGGGCCGGCCATCTTCCGCGTGCGCGAGCACTTCCAGCGCATGATCAACTCCGGCAAGATCTACCGGATCGATTGGCCCTTCACGGTGGACGATCTGTCCAACGCCGCCGCGGAAGTGGTGCGCGTCAACAAGATGAGCTCGTGCTATATCCGGCCGATTGCCCTGCGCGGATACGGCGACATCGGCGTCGGCGGGCTTGCCGTGCCCACCGAAGTGTATATTGCCTGCTGGGAATGGGGACGCTACCTGGGCCCGGAAGCGATCGAAAACGGCGTGGACGTCTGCGTCAGCTCGTGGAACCGCATGGCGCCGAACACGCTGCCGAGCATGGCCAAAGCGGCCGCAAACTACATGAATTCGCAACTGATCCACATGGAAGCCCACGCCAACGGATTTTCCGAAGGCATCGCGCTCGATACGAACGGTTTTGTGAGCGAGGGTTCGGGAGAAAACATTTTCGTCGTACTGGATGGCGTGCTGTTCACCCCGCCGATGGGAGCCAGCGTCCTGCCGGGAATCACGCGGAGTTCCGTGATGACCCTGTGCGAAGACCTGAAACTGCCCGTGCGGGAGCAGATGATTCCTCGGGAAATGCTCTATATCGCCGACGAAGTTTTTTTCACGGGCACTGCGGCGGAGATCAGCCCCCTACGTTCGATCGACCGCATCAAGATCGGCAAGGGTTCCCGTGGCCCCATCACCAAAATGCTGCAGGAAGAATTCTTCTCCATCCTGAACGGCGCGCGCCCGGACCGCCATAACTGGCTCACGCCCATCAACGTGCCGCTGGGAGCGGCCACCCGCTAGGGAAATCAGACCGGGGAGCAACGCTCCCGGGGCGGGCGCGCTTCCATCGCGCCCTGTGAAGGCGGCTTCCGCATTCCTGATGTAGAATAGCGAATTCTCGTAGCCGGTTTGTCGAAGAGGGTTCCGGATGTACAACAGGCCGCAAAAACTCCTGGCTGAATTTATTGGTACGTTCGCACTGGTCTTTTTTGGCGTGGGAGCAATCATCGCGGACCAGTTTCTCCGCACCAGCACCGACGCGCATTCCGGCATCGGAATCCTGGGAATCGCCCTGGCCCAGGGCCTGATTTTCGGAATCATGGTGTCGTCGCTCGGCCATATTTCCGGAGGCCACTTCAACCCGGCGATCACCATCGGCTTCTGGGTGGTTCGCCGATTTTCCACGTTTGACACGCTGGCCTACTGGGTTGCGCAGATCACGGGCGCCGTGGCGGCGGCCTACCTGCTGCGAAGGCTTCCCTTTGACGCCTGGAGCGCGGTGCAACTTGGCACGCCGGACCTGGCCAACGGCATCACGCGAACCGATGGAATGATTCTGGAAGCGGTGATGACGTTTTTTCTGGTCTTCGTGTTTTTCGCAACCATTGTTGATGAACATGGGGCATTCAAAAACATTGCCGGGTTCGCGACGGGCTTGACGCTCACGGTCAGCGTGCTGTTGGGCGCGCCCTTCACCGGGGCGGCGCTCAATCCTGCGCGCGCGGTGGGTCCCGCACTAGCGGCGAACCACTGGACCAACCACGGCGTTTACTGGATCGGCCCGCTGGCAGGCGGCGTGGTCGCCGCCTGGCTGTACGACACTTTTTTCCTCCCGAAGTCCGAAAAAGATCCCGAGCAGGCAGATCCTGAGTAGGACAGGAATCAGCCTGCCGAAATGACGGGCTTTTTTTCCGCACGCGGTGAAGTTTGCTGGGGGTTCTGCCCGGGGGCTGCTGTTTGCCGTTTATGCGAAAAGTAGAACAGGCTGAAGCCTGTTCTACTTGACGCCCGGCAGTCCTGCGCAGGGCGGAATTCTGCCAACATTCTGCTATGATGGCGCCGGAATACTCATGAGCGCCGAACGCATTCCGCTTTTCCCGCTGGGGATTGTTCTGTTTCCCGGGCAGGCGGCGCCCCTGCACATTTTTGAGCCGCGCTACCGTGATATGGCGCGCGATTGCATCGAATCGCAATCCTCATTCGGCATTGTGCTTATCCATCAGGAAACCATTGCGCGGATCGGCTGTTCGGCAATGATCGTAAAAACACTTCGCGAATATGACGACGGCCGTTCCGACATCCTGATCGCCGGGCAACAGGCGTTCCGTATGATCCGCACGTATGAAGAGAAATCCTATTTCGAAGCGGACGTGGAATACCTCAAGGAGGATTTCCAGGAAATCGATTCCGGCGTTTCCGCGCAACTTGTGCAGTTGTTCAATCAGTGCCACCGCAACCTGTACGAGGAAGATGGCCCGCCGTTTGAAACCGAGGGAAGCATCTCCCTGGCCTATCACGTCGCTTCCGAGTTGCCGATAGATGTAACGTTCCGGCAGAGCTTGCTGGAGCAGCGTTCGGAGTCCGAGCGGCAACGCCTTCTGGTCGCACGCCTGGCCGAGTGGTACTTGCAGCTGCAAACCCGTGATCGCGTGCGAGGCAAAACATCGGGCAACGGCCACGGAAAGCTCTAATCGTGGCGGAAGACACGCCTCGAACGCGGGAGCGGCCGTTTTTGACGAATTCTGCAGTAACTCCTCATGTGGCATATAATAGAAGTTCATATCGAATCAGGGGACCCCGATGACCGCAAAACCCACCACGCTCGGCGAATTGAAAAAATTTCCCGGATACGCGCCCGGAGCTCCGCGCCGCACCGTCAAGGAAGAACTGCGCGCGAACATTTTGAAGAAACTCGAAGCGGGCGAGCCGCTGTTTCCGGGAATTCACGGCTACGAAGAGACCGTGCTGCCGCAGATCGCCAACGCCATCCTGGCGCGGCACAATTTCATCCTGCTGGGCTTGCGCGGACAGGCGAAAAGTCGCATTTTGCGCGGCCTGATCAACTTTCTGGATGCGGAAATTCCCTACGTCGCCGGATGCGAGATTCATGACAATCCGCAGGCTCCGCTGTGCCGCGCGTGCCGCGACCTGATCGCCGAAAAAGGCGACGCCACGCCGGTTGCCTGGTGGCCGCGCGATTTGCGCTTCGTCGAAAAGCTGGCCACGCCGGACGTGACCATTGCCGACATCCTCGGCGACGTCGATCCCATCAAGGCGGCGCGCTCGGGCCGCGCGCTGGGCGATGAACTCACCATTCACTACGGCCTGCTGCCGCGCGCCAATCGCGGCATCTTCGCAGTGAACGAGCTTCCCGACCTAGCCGGAAAAATTCAGGTGGGCCTGTTCAATATCATGCAGGAAGGGGATATACAGATTAAGGGCTATCCGGTGCGCATGCCGCTCGACGTTCTGCTGGTCTTCACGGCCAATCCCGAGGATTACACGGCGCGCGGCAAGATCATTACGCCGCTCAAGGACCGCATCGGCTCGGAAATCCGCACGCACTATCCCGCCACGGTCGAAGAAGGCGTGGCCATCACGGCGCAGGAAGCGTGGCTGGAGCGCGACGCCGCCAAGACTACCGTAGATGTGCCCGACTACATCCGCGAAGCCGTCGAGATGATCGCGTTTCTGGCGCGCGAGGACAAGCGAATCGACAAACGCTCGGGCGTCAGCCAGCGATTGCCGATTGCCTGCCTGGAGAGCGTGGTGAGCAGCGCGGAACAGCGCGCCGTGCGCAATCACGAGGCGCGCTCCTCGGCGCGCATCGCCGATGTCTACGCGGCCCTGCCGGCCATCACGGGCAAAATGGAGCTGGAATACGAAGGCGAGTTGCGCGGCGCGGAAAACATCGCGCGCGAATTGATTCGCGGAGCGGTCGGAAAAGTCTTCACCCAGCGTCTGGAGGGCGCGAACCTGCAACCCGTCGTGCAGTGGTTCGAGCTGGGCGGCGAGTTGAAGGTTCCGGAAAATGCTCCCGCGCCGGAATCGCTGGCGCAGTTGAAGAAAATTCAGGGCCTGATGGAGCATATCGACCGCCTGGGCGCCGATGGGCGCAGCGGTCCTGCCGGAATGGCCGCGGCGGCGGAATTCATTCTCGAAGGGCTGTGGGCGCACAAACGCATCAGCCGCAACGAGGAGCGCGGGTTCCACGTGGATCGGCCGAAAGTGGCCGAACCGCGCGAACAGCAGCCGCGCCCGCCCCGGCGTCAATATAATTAAGTTTTTTAGATATAGGGCCGGAAGCCGCGACCCGCAGCGTTTTCTCACGAACCGGCTCGCAAGAGAATTTTGAGGTCGGCCAGATGACAAAATACATCCGCTACAAAAAATACGAGGGCGAGCCGGGCGACGGCGTCGACCTGCAGGAACTGGTCAAGAAGCTCTCCGATTTTTTCCTGCAAAGCGGCTTTGAATCGCAATTCTACGGCCTTTCCGAAATGGACCCGGAAAAATCGATGGAAGCGTTGCGCCAGGCGATCCAGCGCGCGCTGGAGGAAGGCGATCTGCTTCCCGATCAGCAGCTGCAGGATTTGCTGGACGGCACTCCCGAACAGCAGGACGCCAGGATGAAAGAGATGGTCGACCAGTTGATGGACCGTCTCATGCAAGAGGGTTACATCACCGGTCAGCCGCAAGTGACGGCCCCGCCGGATAAGACGCCGCGCGGGCAAGTGGGCCGGGGACGCGAACGCGACCGGGAGAATGAAGCGCGATTCGAAATCACCGACAAGACGATTGATTTTCTCGGGTTCAAGACGCTCAAGGATCTGATGGGCTCGCTCGGCAAAAGCAGCCTCGGGCGCCACGACACGCGCGATCTTTCGACAGGAGTGGAATCGGGCGGCATCTCCCGGCCATACGAGTTCGGCGACACGCTGAATCTGGACATCAGCGCAACCCTATTCAACGCGGTGCGGCGCGAAGGTTCGAAGGTGCCCATCGAGCTGGATTATCCCGACCTGATGGTCCACCAGGCCGAATATCAGAGTTCCTGCGCGACCGTGCTCATGCTGGATTGCAGCCACAGCATGATCCTGTACGGAGAGGATCGCTTCACGCCGGCAAAAAAAGTGGCGCTGGCCCTTTCGCACCTGATCCGCACGCAGTATCCCGGCGACTCGCTGCACCTGGTGCTGTTCCACGATTCCGCCGAGGAAATGCCGCTCGGCGAACTGGCGCGCGTGCAGGTGGGCCCGTACTACACGAATACGCGCGAGGGGCTGCGGCTGGCGCGACGTATCCTGTCGCGGCAGAAAAAAGACATGCGGCAGATCGTGATGATCACCGACGGAAAGCCGTCGGCGCTCACGCTGGAGGACGGCCGGATTTACAAGAACGGGTTCGGCCTGGATCCCCTGGTGGTGACGCAGACGCTCGAAGAAGTCGGCCGCTGCCGCCGTTCGGGAATCCTGATTAATACGTTCATGCTCGCGAGCGACTACAACCTGGTTCACTTCGTTCAAAAAGTCACGGAGCTATGCCGCGGCAAAGCTTACTTCACCACGCCTTACACGCTTGGCCAGTACCTGCTCATGGATTACATGCAGAAAAAAACACGCCACATTCATTAGTGAAAAATACGCACATTCAATAGAAGCTATCCAAATAAATGTCCGCAGATGGCGCTTGCTCCACGCGTCAGGGGCTAAAGCCCCACACTTTTTGCGGTTTTGATGTCGCGGCTGAAGCCGCGACCCACAAAGCACATTAATGCGATGGCTTCCAGTGAAGGGACTTCTCCCGTAGCATAGGCTTGCGCCTGCGTGCTCCTGCCACGCAGAGAAAACCAAAACCACACAGGCTGAGGCCTGTGCTACTGGAGAGCGCACGCATCGCCCGGAAGTAACTGAAATTGATGTATAGTTATCGCACCTGAAATATCAGAGGAGGGGTTCCCGTGTCCAAGCAGAAAAAACTATCTTGTATTGCCGCCTTTGCAGTGCTGTGCTGCGCGATCCTGGCTGCATCGCAACTCTATTTGCCGCCGGTCGATGCAGCGCCTGCGCCGCAAGCGCAGGCTGGAGTGCTGCTGCCGGAAAATTCCGTGACGCACGTTTCCGATCATGTGTACGCGATTATGGGTTTCCCGAACATCGGCATTGTTGTTGGGGACCGCGCCACGCTGGTCGTCGACACGGGTATGGGGCCGCGCAATGGAGCCGTAATCGTGCGCGCCGTGAGCAAGCTGTCCAAATCGGCAAATTTGTACCTCACCACCACGCACTATCATCCCGAACACGCTTCCGGTGAATCCGCATTCCCTCCGAATACCGTGCTGATCCGCCCCGTGGTGCAGCAACAGGAACTCGAGAAGCACGCCATGGAGTATGTGAATAAGTTCAGCAGCCGCTCCGCGCTGTTCAAGCAGTTGCTGGCCGGGGTAACGTTTCGATCGCCGGACATTACTTTTGACAAAGAGATCACCGTGGATCTCGGCGGCGTAACCGCGCGTCTGTTCTGGATGGGCCCGGCGCACACGCAGGGAGACGAGATGATTGAAGTCGAACCCGATCACACGTTGATTTCCGGCGACATCGTGCAGAACAAGATGGTTATGAGCGTGGCGGATACCACCGCGGCAAACATACGCAGCTGGGTCTCCATCCTGAGCCAACTCCGGTCGCTCAAGATGAACTTCATCGTGCCCGATCACGGCCCGCTCGGCGATGGATCGCTGATCGAGGCGGATTACAACTTCCTATCCAGCCTGCAGGCGCGTGCGCTGGAATTGAAGGGCCAGGGCGTTTCCGCCGAGGATGCCGGACAAACGCTGCTGACCGAATTCAAGGCAAAATACCCCGATTGGCCGAATCTGGACGGCGTGCCGAATGTGGTCAAGCACGTCTATGCCGAGAATCAGTGATTGCTCTCCCGTAGGCCGTTTTCCCTGCAGAGGCCCGGGCAGACAGAGCCTCGCACGAAGGCGCGAAAAAGTTTTTCCAGTAGGATAGGCTTCAGCCTGTCCGGTTTTGGTTATGTGACACGGACCGGTAGACAGGCAGAAGCCCGTCCTACCTGCCGTTTTCTTCAAACAGCGGCTTCTTGTGCTTGGAGGGTTTCAAGCGCTTGTCGGGGATGACGCGTTCGGCAGGTGGCGGCCCGGCCAATTCGCGCGCGCGACGCCGCGCCTCACGGCCAGCGGTAAATTTTTTCGGTTTGCGCCTGCTTTTGGACATCTTCTCCATTCAATATGCCACAAACCAGCATGGCAGGGCCCTCCAGAACAATCCTTCCCTCCCATTTACCCGCATGCAAGCTGATTTACGGATTTTTGCGCCGTGGGCGAGGCCTGCGGCGAATATTAAGGGTAGCTGAAGGCACAGAACGATTCTCCTGAAAAGTGCCCAGAACGTTAACTCCCAATACAACATTGCACGCTTATTTTCCTTACTGATAGTTTGGCAGAACTTTATTACTTGCACGTATTATGCTGATCGCTCGTTGTGGGGTCACACGCTTCCGTCCTGATACCATTTCGCTTTAAATGACTCCCGCAACGAAAAAACTTTTCGGACAGTGAGGGATCTGATGAGAAAGGCACTTTTGTCATCGTTGTTGCTCGCCTTCGTTGCGATTTCCGGCTGCACGCCAGGAAATAATGCACCGGCGGTCAGCATCACAGCCAGCGCGAGCCAGATCGATCAGGGCAAAACGGACGCGCTTACCGCGTCGGTGAGCAATGATACGACAAATGCGGGAGTAACCTGGGCGATCGCCAGCGGGCCCGGCGCGCTGAGCGGCCAAACCACCACCGGGGCAACCTACACTGCCCCTGCCTCTATCGCGTCTGCCACGACGGTTGTGGTGGCGGCGACATCCGTCGCGAGTCCCACCAAGACCTCCAGCATCACCATTACTCTGGAGCCGCCCCCTCAGATCACGACGACGACCATGCCGCCTGGAACTGTGAGCGTCGCTTATACAGGCACAGTGTCCATGACGGGCGGCGTCGCTCCCTATACCTGGGCGCTCATCGCAGCCCCCACTGGACTGTCATTGGCCAGCAGCACGACGGGAACGGTTACAGTGCAAGGAAAGCCAACCGTTGCGGGCCCCAGCCAGACTTTCACGGTGAAAGTGACGGACGCGCAAGGCTTGTCCGTCACCAGCACTGGCCTGACAATCACGGTGGGCACCCTCCCGACAGTCACGCTGAACCCTTCGAATCAGACGGTGAACGAGGGTA
>Ga0307374_10012574_pt1 | contig 11843 bp, 10 predicted proteins | sample OX3MG_FD_202532 | JGI IMG/M metagenome (GOLD analysis project Ga0307374, IMG submission 202532) | Soil microbial communities from Risofladan, Vaasa, Finland - OX-3 | ecosystem: Environmental > Terrestrial > Soil > Coastal area > Acid sulfate soil | place: Finland: Risofladan, Vaasa | collected...
TTGCTGGCGCGCGAAGGCCAGTACCACTCCGCCGTGATCGCCGGCTGCAATACGATGGGGCTGAAGCTGGCACAGAATTTCAGGAACTACCCCTATGTCGGTGTGCGCTTCCTGGGATTTTTCGACGGTCGATCGCGCGACCGCCTGGCCGACGTTGGGCGCGAGGCCGTGCTGGGGTCGTTCGAGCAGTTGCCGCAATATGTAAAAGAACACCACGTCGACCATATCTATCTGTCGCTGCCGATGGCCAGTCAGCCGCGGGTGCTGAAGATTCTCGATGAGCTGAAGGACACGACCGCGTCGGTATTCTTCGTGCCGGATATTTTCGTCACCGAGCTGATCCAGGGGCGGGTGGATGACGTCGCGGGCATACCGGTGGTGGCGGTGTGCGAGACACCTTTCTTCGGTGCCCGTGGCTTCGCCAAGCGGCTGCTCGATCTGCTGATCGCGAGCATCGCGCTGGTGCTGGCCGCGCCGCTGCTGGCCGCGATCGCAATCGGCGTGCGCTGCTCCTCCCCGGGGCCGATCATCTTCAAGCAGCGCCGCTACGGCCTGGATGGCAAGGAGATCCTCGTATACAAGTTCCGCACCATGACGGTGATGGAAGATGGTGCCAGCCAATACCGGCAGGTAACGCGCGACGATGCGCGTGTGACGGCGTTCGGGGCACGGCTGCGGCGGCTGTCGCTCGATGAGCTACCGCAGCTGTTCAACGTGTTCGAGGGCACGATGAGCGTGATCGGACCGCGGCCGCACGCAATCGCCGTCAATGAGCAGTACCGGCGGCTGATCGCGCGCTACATGGTGCGGCATAAAGTGCGGCCCGGCATCACCGGTCTGGCGCAGGTCAGCGGCCACCGCGGCGGCGATGACCTGGAATCGATGAGCAAGCGCATCGAGTGCGACCTGGAGTACCTGCGCTCCTGGTCACTCGGGCTCGATCTGTACATCCTGGCCAGGACCGCGCTGATCGTAGTGCGCGGGGACCGCAAGGCGTATTGAGGCGGCCGGTGCGTATCGAGGCGGAGAGCCGGCCTGTAAGCCGGGTTCTGTCGTGAGCAGTCATTCCTCTGGGACGTGCGTCACCGCACGCCTCGAGCGGCCTACCCGGAAGCACGCGCGGGCGTGCGCTGCAGCCCAAATCGACTGCGACTTCCCTATTTGGCCTTGCTCCAGGTGGGGTTTGCCGTGCCACCGGTGTTACCACCGGCGCGGTGCGCTCTTACCGCACCCTTTCACCCTTGCCAGCGCCGTTGCCGGCGCTTCGGCGGTTTGCTTTCTGTTGCACTTTCCGTGGGCTCGCGCCCCCCAGGCGTTACCTGGCACCCTGCCCGCTGAGCCCGGACTTTCCTCCACGTCCTCGCCTTGCGAGTGAGCACGCAGCGACTGCCCGGCCGACTCTCCGCGCCGGCACCATATCACTCCCGGGTGTTCCTCGCCTCATACACGCGCGGTTGGCCCGCGCAATCGCAGTCGCTGCGCCAGCGCGTAAGCCTCGCTACGGGTGACGCCGGCCAGTTGCGCGGCGATTGCGGCCGCACGCGCGGGGGGCAGTTCGGCCAGCAGCAGCGCAAGCGCGCGCGCCAGCAGCTCGCCGGCGGCCGGGTCCCGCGCCACGGCGGCGCCGGTCCGCTGCGCCCCCGCGACCACCAGCGTGATTTCCCCGCGCGCGAGGTTCGGATCGGCGCGAGCGGTGAGCACTAGCTGCGCAAGGCTGCCGCGGTACACCGCCTCGTGCAGCTTGGTGAGCTCGCGGGCGATGACCGCCTGCCTTTCGGAGCCGAACAACGCCGCCATCTCATCGAGTGTCGCCGCAATGCGATGCGGCGCTTCGAAAAACACCAGCGTGCGCGGCTCGGCTGCCAGGGCTGCCAGAGCTGTACGACGGGCGGCGGCCCGTGCGGGCAGAAAGCCTTCGAAGGCGAACCGATCGGTCGGCAACCCGGCAATGCTCAACGCCGCGGTCAGTGCCGACACGCCGGGAACGGCACGCACGGGGATGCCGGCGGCGGCCGCCGCGCGCACCAGGCCGAACCCGGGATCGGACAGCAGCGGCGTGCCGGCATCGGTTACCAGCGCCACCACCCTGCCGGCTGCAAGCTCGCCGATCAATTGGCCGATGCGGTCCGACTCGTTGTAATCGTGCAGCGAGCGCAGCCGCCCGTGGATGCCCAGGGCGTGCAGCAGCTCGCCCGTGCGGCGCGTGTCCTCCGCGGCGATCAGGTCGGCGGCAGCCAGGGCCTCGTGTGCCCGCCGCGTCAGATCGCCCAGGTTACCGATTGGCGTGGCAACCACGTCGAGGCGGCCCGTGACCGGTCCGACGGCACCGGCACCGGGCGGCCCCGCGGGCGGGGCTTTCGTTGGGACCTGAACGCTGTGAGCCACTATAATTCTCCGACGCGTGCCGCCACCGTCTGTCGGAAAGCTTGCAGGGCACGATGCCGAGGATGCAACTGAAAGTACCCGGATTGCCATGTCGCTGGTTGGTATTCGCCGTGGCCGCGGCCATCACCGCCTGCGCCAACCTGCCGTCGCCGGTCTCCACCGGCGTTGCGACGGGACAGCGCGCGGCCGCGCTGGCCAGCCACGGCGAGCACACCCAGGCCGCAGCAGCCTACGAGGCGATGGCCGCCGCGCGGTTGCCGCCCGAGCGCACCGATCTGCAGCTGCTGGCGGCGCGCGAATGGCTGGCTGGCGGCCGTCCCGCCGACGCGCGCCGCGTCCTGGCGCTCATCAGCGGCGCGCAAAGCGCCACACAGGCGTACCAGCACGCGCTGCTCGATGCGCAAGTCTCACTCGATTCGCACCAGATCAAGCTGGCCTGGCGGCAGATCAATGCGATCTCGCCGCTCGCCACAGCCGCTGCCGCGCTGGATTACTTCTCGCTGCGGATGCGGATCGCGCTGGCGGCGGGGCGCGCGATTGACGGGATCCGTGCCGAGATGGCCGGCGAGCGCGACACCAGCAGCGGCGCCGAATTGGCCCAGCTGCGCGGCGCGCTGCTGAGCGCGCTGATCACCGCGCGCGCGCAGGGTGTGCGCATGCTGCCGCAAACCTCCACCGACCCGACGGTGCGCGGCTGGCTCGAGCTCGGGGCGATGGCACCGCGCTCACACGCCGCCTCGCTGGCCAACGCCGCCCTGGCGGCGCGCTGGCGCGCACTGTATCCCAACCATCCGGCGATCTCGCTGCTGGCACAGGCCTTTCCGACACCACCAATCACGCCCGCCCCCGGCAGCCGCATCGCATTGCTGTTGCCGCTCACGGGCGCGCAAGGTGCGCAGGGCGCCACCGTGCGTGATGGTTTTCTGAGCGCGTTGTACCAGCTGCCGGCCACTGAGCGGCCGGATCTGCACATCTACGATACCGCAGCGATGCCGGTGATCGAGGCGCTGGCGCAGGCGCACGCAAGCGGCAGCACCTTCGTCGTCGGACCGCTGCTCCGCTCCAATGTCAGCGCGGTGGCGGCATTGGGAGCACAGCCGATACCGCTGCTGGCGCTGAACTTCCTGCCGGATGGGCAGGCCGCGCCGCGTGGGCTGTTCCAGTTCGCGCTCTCGCCCGAGGAGGGCGCCCGACAGGTGGCACGGCGCATTCTGGCGGACGGGCTGCATAGCGGCATCGTGATCTTTCCGCGCGACGATTGGGGCGATCGCGTGGCCACCGCATTTACCACCACGCTCACCGCCGCCGGCGGCAGCGTAGTCGGCCAGGCAACCTACGATCCGGCCGGACACGACTATGGCGATGAGCTGCGCAGTGTGCTGCGCATCGACGACAGCCAGGCGCGCCATCAACACCTGGAGCGGGCGCTGCGCACCAAGCTGAATTTCGAGCCACGGCACCGCGGCGATATCCAGTTCGTGTTCGTGGTGGCCCCGGCCGCGGTCAACGCCCGGCTGATCGAGCCGCAGCTGCGCTACTTCTACGCCAGCGACATCCCGAGCTACTCGATCTGGGATGCGTACCAGCCCGACTCACACGACGCCAACCGCGACATCGCCGGGCTGATGTACCCCGACATGCCCTGGATGGTCAGCGGCGACAGCAGCATGGATGAGCTGCGCACCAACATCGGCCAGATATGGGGGACGCGTGCTGCGTGGCGCAGCCGCCTGTTCGCCTTCGGTTATGACGCCTGTCAGCTGATGCTCGCGCTGTCGGCGCCGCAAAGCCATGCCGGCTACGTGCAGATCAGCGGCCTGACCGGGCTGCTGCATTTCGATGCCGACCGCCGGGTCCTGCGCGACCTGATCTGGGTGCGCATCGATCGCGACGGCGACCCCAAGCCGCTGGCCGCACCCGCCGCCGGAGCGACCGCACCCGCTCCCGGACCCAACGGGCAGGCCGTGGCGCCTGCGCCCGCCCCCCGATGAAGCTCGCAACAGCAGCATTTCCGGGCATACGCAGCTGTATCTGCGGTTTCGGCCGCCGCATCGGGCACGCACACTGCCGGTCTCGATGGTCAGAATCGACCCGCCAATGCCATGCCCCGTCCGCGTCGCGGTACCAGCCGGCGAGTGCTGAGCGAACGTCAACGTCTCGGCGAGCAGACCGAGCAGCTCGCCGCGCAGTTGCTGCAGCAGGCCGGCTTCGTGATCCTCGAACGCAACTATCGCTGCCGCGGAGGTGAACTCGACCTCGTCGCCCGGCGCGGCGCCACGCTGGTGATTGCCGAGGTTCGGCTGCGCTCGAGCGATGCCTTCGGCGGTGCCGCCGCCAGCATCACCGCCGCCAAGCGCCGCCGCATCCTGCACACGACGCGGCACCTGCTGCTGTATCGACCCCAGCTCGCAGCCCTCTGCGTGCGCTTCGACGCGCTGCTGGCCGCGAGCGCGGCCGGCCCGATCGAGTGGATACAGGCGGCGTTCACGGCCGACGGGTTATGAGGGAGCGCGCGGGCTCACAGATGCAACCGAAGATGCATGCGCCGCGCTGTGCGGTAGGCTGCTCGCTGGTCCTTTTGCATGGATGCTTTCCGGAGCGTGCAAAGCAGGGATGTTTTGCCCGCAGCCCCCAGGGAGGGGTTTACGGCGGTCCGGAAAGCGTCTGTGCGACCGCGCCTCCCGCCACCTGTAAGCTCCTAATGACGGCCCGCGCTGATCGCCGCAACGCTTGCGCCGCGGCTACTTGACGACGGTGAGCTTCGCCCGGCCGCGCGGCGGCGGCTCCGGAGGCGTGTCGGGAGCCGGCCCGCCTGGTTCGGTCTCTGAGAAGATCATGCCCTCGCCGGTCTCGCGCGCGTAGATACCCAGGATCGCCTGGATCGGCACGCGCACGTGATGCACCGTGCCGGCGAAGCGCGCGTCGAACTGCACGGCCTCATTCTTCAGCTGCAGCCGCTGAGTCGCCGCGGTCGATAGGTTCAGCACGATTTTTCCGTCCTTGACGTATGCCGCCGGCACTTCCACCCCGTCCTGCGTCGCATCGACGATCACGTGCGGGGTATGGCCGCTGTCGCTGATCCACTCGTGCATGGCGCGCAGCAGATACGGCCGGCGTGGCGGCGCTGCGCGCTCACCCAGGCCCGGCGGGCTCACGTCGCCCTCATGCGGCGCCCGACCTCATCTCGCGCTCGGCCTCAGACAGGCTCTCGCGGAACGATGCGCGCGCAAATACGTTGGCGGCATAGCGGCTCAGCGCCTGCGCCTGCGGCGGTAACTCGATTTCATAGCGCCGCAGCCGCCACAGGACCGGAGCAATGCTGGCATCCACCAACGAGAACTCGTCGCTGAGAAAGTACGGCTTGACCTTGAACACGTCCGCGCTCTGCAGGATGGTATCGCGCAGGATCTTGCGGTTCCTGGCCACGTGCCTGTTCTCGTGATCTTCGTCGATCTGCTGGGCCACGCCGTACCAGTCGCGCTCGATGCGATACAGCGCCAGCCGGAATTGCGCGCGCAGGATGGGATCGACCGGCATCAGCGGCGGGTGCGGGAAGCGCTCGTCGAGGTATTCGAGGATGACGCGCGAGTCGTACAACACCAGGTCCCGATCCACCAGCGTCGGCAGGCTCTGGTAGGGATTGAGATCGAGCAGGTCAGCCGGATAGCGCCCGGGCACCACATCGATGACATCGATTTCGACGCCCTTCTCCGCCAGTACGATGCGCGTGCGATGGCTATGCGGCTCGTCGGGCGCGGAGAACAACGTCATGACCGAGCGGCGAGACACGAATCAGCTCTCCTGCATCCTGCGCAAGCTGGCCACCACGCGCCACGCTGGCCTACTCATGATATGCCGGCTGGCGCCAGCCGTGGCTGCGCATCGTGCTTTCAGGTCAGTGTACGTCCTTCCAGTATTCCCTCTTCAGCAGCCAGGCAACCCCGGTCAGCACCAGCAGGAACAGCACCACCCAGATACCCATTGAACGCCGCTGCACCTGCGCCGGCTCGCCGACGTAATCGAGAAAATTGACCGTATCGCGCACGAACTGGTCGTACTGTTCCGGCGTCATGTTGCCGGGGGACAGCGTGGCGAAATGATCGAATACCTGCTCGGTCTGCCCGTTGGGTTGCTTGACCGTGCGGAATACCGCCTGCTTGACGCCCTCCAGATCAGACAGCACGTCGGGCATCGCCACGTTCGGATCGGCCAGGTTGTTGCTGCCGGTGGCGCTGTTGGGGTCCTGATAGAAGGTCTTCAGGTACTGATAAATGTAATTCGTGCCCTTGTAGCGCGCCATGTCGGACAGATCCGGGGGCGCCTTGCCGAACCACGTCACCGCATCGGCGCTGGGCATCGGCGAGCTGATGTAGTCGAGCGCGGTGCTCCCGGGCGGGACCAGATTCGCCTGCAGCACGGAGTTGGGAATTTTCAAATCCGAACCCATGCGCTGGTAACGCATGTACTTGAGCGCGTGACAGCCCTCGCAGTAGTTCATGAAGTTACGCGCGCCGCGCTGCAGCGAGGCCAGATCGCTGACATCGTTGTCGGCATGCCAGTTCTGCCAGTCCACCGGCGCGATGGCACCGGCGCCGGGCGGCTCGGCGGCACGGCTCAAAAGCGGCAGCGCGAGCGCCAGGGCGGAAGCCAGAACCAACGTGCCGAGCTTACCCATGGAACGTGACTCTATCGGGCACCGGCTTGACCGGATCGAGACGCGAGTACAACGGCATCAGCACGAAGAAAGCGAAATACGGCACCGCCAGGATGCGCGATAGCACCACATAGATGCCCTGCGCCGGCTGCATGCCCAGGTACATCAGACCCACGAACGACAGCGTGAACAGACCGAAGAAGGTCTTGAACACCCAACCGCGATAGCGGATCGACTTGACCGGGGAGCGGTCGAGCCACGGCAGGAAGAAATACGCCAGCACCGATATCAGCAGCAGCAGCGCCCCCACGCTCTTGTTCGGTACCGCGCGCAGGATGGCGTAATAAGGGGTGAAATACCAGGACGGGGTGATCTCCGGCGGGGTCGAAATCGGATCGGCGGGGGTGAAGTTGGCGTGCTCGAGAAACAGGCCGCCGAAGGTCGGAATGTAGAAGACGATCAGTGCGAAAATCGTCAGGAACGCGCTGATTCCGACCAGATCCTTGACCGTGTAGTAGGGATGAAACGGAATACCGTCGATCGGCCTGCCGGTGGAATCCTTGTGCGCCTTGATCTCCACGCCGTCAGGATTGTTCGAACCGACCTGGCGCAGCGCCACCAGGTGCAGCACCACCAGCAGCAGCAGGATCAGCGGAATGGCCACGACGTGCAGTGCGAAGAAACGGTTCAGCGTGGCATCGGAGATGCCGTAATCGCCGCGGATCCATTGCACCAGCCCGCCGCCGATGACCGGTATGGTTCCAAAAATATTGACGATGACCTGTGCCGCCCAATACGACATGTTGCCCCACGGCAGCACGTAGCCCATGAAGGCCTCGGCCATCAGCGCCAGGTAGATGACCATGCCGAACAGCCACAGCAGCTCGCGCGGCGCCTTATAGGAGCCATACATGATGCCGCGATACATGTGCAGGTAGATGACCGCGAAGAACAGCGACGCGCCGGTCGAATGGATGTAGCGGATCAGCCAGCCGTAATCGACCTCGCGCATGATGTACGCGACCGAGTCGAACGCGGTGGCGGCACCGACCTTGTAGAACATGGTCAGAAAAATGCCGCTGACCAGCTGAATCACCAGCACGACGATGGCAATGAAGCCGAAGAAATACCAGAAATTGAAATTCTTCGGCGCGTAGTACTCAAGCGCCTGGCTGCGCAGGAAATGCTCCGCCGGGAAGCGCTTGTTCAGCCAGCCCCAGAATCCGCCCTGCGCGGCCGCCTGCCGCCGGGTCGCGTCGTACGCGTTGTCGGATCCGTCCGCGGCCATCAGGCTGCCCCCTGCACCGAGCCATTCTCCGAACCGATCACGAGCGTGGTTGGATTACGGTAGCTATACGGTGGCACCACCAGGTTGCTGGGTGCCGGGGAACCATCGAACACGCGGCCGGCCATGTCGTAGCGCGAACCATGACACGGGCAGCGAAAGCCGCCGGGCCAGTCAGGCCCGAGTACCGGGTCGCCGGGATCGAAGAATGCCTTGGGCAGGCAGCCCAGGTGCGTGCAGTAACCGATCATCACCAGGAACTCGGCATTGCGCGAACGCATCTCGTTGCGCGCGTACGCGGGCTGGGTTGACTCGGCCGAGCGCGGATCCTTCAGGTTGGCATCATTGCGTGACAGGGCCGCCACCAGCCCCTGCGGGCGGCGCACGATATAGATGACCTGCTGGCGCCACATCGCGGTGATCAGCTGGCCGAGCTCCATCTTGCTCAGATCGACCTCGACCGGGGCCCCGAGCGCCAGGGCGCGTTCGGATGGATTCCAGGATTCCACGAACGGTACGGCGGCAAAACCCGCGCCGATGGCCGCGACGGCGACGGTGGCGGCCGTGAGGAATTTTCTGCGGTTTGCATCGAGATCTGGCTCTTCCGGCTCTGAACCCGGGCCGACGATCATCGCACCAGCTTCGCTCATGTCTCTCTCTCATACGCGCTCGCGCCCTGTGCACGGCCGCTCAAGGGGGTGCGCTCGCCCAAGGACGCTACGTAAACGCCAGGAAGTGTCGCATTATACACAACCGTCCGCGCCAACCTGCGGGCGTTACAGATCACCTTGCACGGTGTTCGGGGTACCTGCTGCCGATGAGGCCATACAATTTTCTGGGCCGCGCCGCCGTATTCGTCGCCGGCAGCGTGATCGGCGGCCTGGCGCTGGCATTTGTGATCGTGTTCATCCATCCGCAGCTGCTGCTGCGGCCGGCGGCCCCTGCAGCGGCCACGGCTGCCGCAGGGACGGAGGCTGCCGGGCCCGTGCGCATCGCCAAGCAGGCGCAAGCGCCGCGGATTGCGGCCGAAGGCCCCGCCGCCGCAAATTCCGCGGCGGCGAATGGCGCAAGCGCTGCCGCATCCGCGCCGCTGCCGGACTCGTTCGCTGCCGCGGTGCGGCGCGCCGCGCCGGCGGTCGTCAATATTTCCACGCGGCGGCTGGTGACCGAACAGATCCAACCTTCGGTGTTCGACCAGCTGTTCGGCGACCTGCAGCCGTTCTACCGCCACCGCATGGAGAGTGCGCTGGGGTCGGGGGTAATCATCGACAGGGCCGGGCACATCGTCACCAACAATCACGTGATCGACGACGCTGACACGATCATGGTGTATCTGGCCGACGGCCGCGTCACGCGCGCGACCGTGGTCGGCCGCGATCCGGACACCGACCTGGCACTGCTGTCGATCAAGCTGAAGAACCTGCCGGTGATGCCGCTGGGCCGCTCCGACCAGCTGCAGGTCGGCGACACGGTGCTGGCAATCGGCGATCCGCTGGGACTGGGGCAGACCGTCACGCACGGCATCGTCAGTGCCACCGAGCGCAAGGCCCTCGGGGTGGCCACTTTTGAGAACTTCATTCAGACCGATGCAGCCATCAATGCCGGCAACTCCGGCGGTGCATTGATCGACACGCGTGGCGAGCTGATCGGCATCAACACCGCCGTGCTCAACAATGCCGGTCGCAACGGTAACGTGGAAGGCATCGGCTTTGCGATCCCGGTGAACCTGGTTCGCGGCGTGATGCAGGCCATCCTGGCACACGGCCGCGTGATCCGCGGCTGGATCGGCATCCTGCCCGAGGACATCGACGACGAGCAGGCGCAGCAGTTGGGACTGTCGCGCGGGGGGGCCGTGATCACCAATATGTACCGCCACAGCCCGGCCGTGGATGCCGGCGTGCGCATTGGCGACATCGTGCTGGCGGTCGACGGGAAACCGGTACACGGCGCGCAGGACACGCTGTCACTGATCGCCACCAAGGCGCCGGGCAGCAACGTTACGTTGAAACTGCTGCGTGGGCGCATGCCGTTTACAGCCACGATACGCGTGACCGAGCGCCCCAACCCCACCCAGCACCGCTGAGAGTGGCGTAGCGCCACACCGGGTGGCGCCAGGAAGCGTCCGCTAGTCCGGCACGCGCCGGATGCGCGCGCCGAGCTGCGAGAGCTTCTCCTCGATGGTCTCGTAGCCACGGTCGATGTGATAGATGCGCTCAATCTCGGTGCGGCCCTCGGCCACCAGGCCCGCCAGCACCAGGCTGGCTGAGGCGCGCAGATCCGTGGCCATCACCGGGGCGGCGGTCAGGCGCTGCACGCCGTGGATGATCGCGGTATTGCCCTCCAGGCGGATCTCTGCGCCCATACGTCGCATCTCGAGCATGTGCATGAAGCGATTCTCGAAGATGGTCTCGACCACGGTGCCGACGCCGTCCGCGACCGCGTTCAGTGCCGCAAACTGCGCCTGCATGTCGGTCGGAAAGGCGGGGTACGGCGCGGTGCGCACGTCGATGGCATGAGGCCGCCGCCCGCGCATGTCGACCTCGACCCAGTTGTCACCGCAGCCGACCCTGGCCCCGGCCTCGCGCAGCTTGATGATCACCGCCTCCAGGTGCTCGGGCCTGACGTTCTTGATACGCACGTGGCCGGAAGTGATGGCACCGGCCACCAGGTAGGTGCCGGCCTCGATGCGATCGGGCAGTACGGCATAGTGCACGCCGGACAGGCGCCGCACGCCCTCGATCTCGATCCGATCGGTACCGGCGCCCGCGATTTTCGCGCCCATCTGGTTCAGGAACAGCGCCAGATCGACGACTTCCGGCTCGCGCGCCGCGTTTTCAATGACCGTCTGCCCTTCCGCCAGCGTCGCGGCCATCATCAGGTTCTCGGTGCCGGTCACGGTCACCGTGTCGAGCACCAGCCGCGTTCCTTTCAGCCGCTCGGCCCGCGCGCGGATGTAGCCGCCGTCGATGTGGATGGACGCACCCAGGGCCTGCAGGCCGGCAACGTGGATGTTGACCGGGCGCGCGCCAATCGCGCAGCCTCCGGGCAGTGATACGTCGGCCCGGCCGAAACGCGCCAGCAGCGGCCCGAGCACCAGGATCGACGCGCGCATAGTCTTGACCAGCTCGTAGGGCGCGAAGCATTCACGGATGGTGCTCGAATCAACCTCGATGCGCATGTGCTCATCGAGGGTCACAGTAACGCCCATGCGCCCGAGCAGCTCGATGGTTGTGGTGACATCCTGCAGATGCGGCACATTGCCGATCGTCACCGGCCCGTCGGCCAGCAGCGCGCCGGCGAGGATCGGCAGCGTCGCATTCTTGGCCCCGGAGATGCGCACCTCGCCTTCGAGCGCGATGCCGCCCGTTATCTGCAGCTTATCCACGATGAGGCGCCTTAGCGTCGGGCAGGCGGTGCATGCGCCCGAGCGCGCAGCTCAGCCACCCGGGCGCGCCGCGGCCTGCGCCGCCCATTCCTGCGGCGTATAGGCCTCGATCGACAGCGCGTGGATCTCGCGGC
>Ga0307374_10012575_pt1 | contig 11842 bp, 14 predicted proteins | sample OX3MG_FD_202532 | JGI IMG/M metagenome (GOLD analysis project Ga0307374, IMG submission 202532) | Soil microbial communities from Risofladan, Vaasa, Finland - OX-3 | ecosystem: Environmental > Terrestrial > Soil > Coastal area > Acid sulfate soil | place: Finland: Risofladan, Vaasa | collected...
AGCACCCACCTGGCGAGCGGGCCTCGCATGCCGGCCGACTTGCTTTCCTCGGTCTGGTCCTTGGCCCTCGTCGTCGCCTCATCCGCCTCCAGCAGGTGGATGGCGACAAGGTTCGGACGCCTCTTGAGAAGGCCGGGGATCGCGTCTGAGCGGAGCCACGCCCGCAGGTCGTTCTCCTTTCCGCTCTCAGGGCCGAACTCGATCGTCCCGGCGTATCCGCCAATGCCGTGCCCTTCGCTCACCGTCACCCGGCACGCCGTCCGGTTGCCGTTACGGAACAGTGGAACCATCTTCTTGGTCCAGTCGGTCGGATTGTTGAGGCGCAGCATGTAGGGCTCGCTCGCGAGCGTCTCGATGGAGTCTGTCTCGTACAGGGTGTAGTACTTCGCGCCCGGCTTGGGCACAACGCCGGGTGCGGTGACGAAGCGGCGGCCGCGGACAAAGCCCGGGGTACCGACGCGCTCGGGCAGGTGCTGGTGGGTGTACCAGTTGTTGAACTCGTGCTCGTTCTCGGCGTCGATGTCGCTCCAGATCGCCAGCACGCCGCCTCCTAGCAAACCGTGGAACGTCTTCTCCGGCTTGATCCCGCCCTGCTGACTGACCACTGTCTGACCTCCTTGACTCAGCGGAACTGCGGTACGACCCGTTCCATGAACAGCTTCATAGAGGCCACCGCATCGTCCCAATGGACGCCCGGCGCCTGCATCCGAAATGTGAGGTGCGTGATGCCCATGTCGCGCAGCTTGCGGACCGCGTCGGCACACTCGTCGGGATCACCGATTACAAACCTGTCGTGGGCGAGCTCTTCATACGACATCTGCCGTTCCGGATCTCGTAGGTAGGGGTGCGGCCACTGCAGGTACGTGTCTTTGTAGAACTGGTACATCGGGCGGCCGCCGATCTCGATCGCCTTCTCGCGACTGGGCGCGCAGAAGAGCTCACGCGCAGCCAAGTACTCCACATCCAACGGCTTACCCTGTCTCTCCAACTCATCTCGGAAGATCGAGTAACAGTGCTGAAGAACGTCGAGGTTGACGGTCGGGCCAGGCATCCAGCCGTCGGCTAGGCGGGCGGCGCGACGAATCGCGGCCTCCACCCAGCCTCCGACCAACACGGGTGGCAGACCGATGTGGTTCAGTCGCGGCCGGACCGTCGCATGCTGGAAGTGGTAGTACTTGCCGTCGAACGAAACATTCTCCTCGGTCCACAGCCGTTTGAGGACGGACAGAGACTCGGCCATCCGTCCGGCGCGCTCCTCGAAGGGAACGCTCATGCTCGCGAACTCCTCGGGCAGATACCCCAGTCCCACACCGAACAGCAGGCGTCCCCGGGATATGAACTGCACCATGGCCGCCTGCTCCGCTACTTGGACCGGGTGATAGAGCGGTAGGATGACGATATTGCTGCCCAACAGCAGGCGGGTGGTTCGCGTTGCTATAGCAGCCAGTGCCATCAGCGGCAGCGGGACGTATCCGATCGCATTGTGGTGCTCCGCGATCGAGATCGAGTCATACCCCAGTCGCTCGGCCAGTTCCGCCTGTTGAACCGACTTCTCGAATTCGTCCTGGTCGCACTCGATGTCAACGCCGAACTTCATCTACAGGTGTCTCAGTGCTTGAGCTATAAGCGGTCTGCGATTGAGCGTGCGGCAGTGGCCCCGGTCGCGGCGGCCCACAGAAGATGGTGGCCGTGGCCACCCAGATCGATACCTCCGAGGGCTGCGGTCCCACAGGCGTACGCACCCTCGATCGGCGCCGAATCCCCGTCTATAACCCGCATCTCCGAGTCGACATCGAGGGCGCCGTCGGCAAGGGTTACCACGACTCGCATCGGTCCGATTCGCCAGACGCCAGAAGTATCGGCGCGAGATGCCAGGCCGGCTGCTTCGAGGTCAGCCAGCCGGGCGTACCCGATCGCCGGGAAGGTGCAGACAAAAGCATCGCGGAGATGCCCGGTCGCCGGCGTCTCGAGGTAGAGGTCCTGACCGGCGAACTTCGCTGGATCCGACAAGAGCTCATCGCCGGCCACGCGCGTGCCTTCGCCAACCACCGATCCTGATCGGACTAGGTCAGGGATAGGCGCCACGAGTGGCTTGCCCGGCGCGAAGGTCCGGAGCCCCGGCGAGAACGCGGGCTGGTGCAGGCGAGCGCCGAGCGCGCCCGCGGCCGCCTCGAGCGGCCTCCCCGTCGCTCGGGGGTTGACGGCGGGTGCCGCCGAGCTGGAGGCGCTTCGATCGCCGCTCGCCAGAACTAGAGTCCGCGCAAGCATTGTCCGGTTCGGCGTCTCGATCGCGAAGCCATCGTTGGAGCCGGAGATATCCACCAGTTCCTCAGTCACCACTTTCGCCTCTGGACCGTTCTCAAAGATCGCGGCAAGCGCCTTCGCGGCGCTAAGGGCCGACGGGACGGCGTTGTGCATCCTCGGCTGCCTGTGCGGCGGCTCCGGATGCGGGCCCGAGAACTCGACGCCTCTGGCAGCGAGATCCTCGAGGAGCCCGGCACCGGATTCGCACGTCGCTTTGAGGAGGCGGCGATAGCGTGCCTCGTCGTCGGCCGAGCCATTGAATTTGCACAGAAGAAGCATGTCTTCGAAGTGGTCTTCCGGCGTGTCGGTGATGCCCGCGCTCCGTTGCCATCGCGTCCCGGCTGCGGTGAAGGAACCGACTGACCACTTGGTGCAGCCGCCGATCGGGTCGGGGTCGAAGACGAGAACCGAGAGATCGGGGCGAGCCTCGACCAGCCGGGCACCGCATTGAAGACCTGCGAGGCCCGCCCCAACGATCACAACGTCCGCGGACTCGGTTGGCGTACTGCCACCCCACTCACTCGATCGCGTGGATCTCACGGCCGGTCCTGTCTGGCGTGAAGGCAGCGACGACCAGGCCGACCACAGCCCCGACGATGCCTAGGCTCAGCGCGTAGCCGACGTCGCCACCTGCGAGTTTCAGCGCACCGAGCGGATAGACGCCCGCACCCAGCCCGCGGCCCGCGTAGTAAGCGGCGTTGGATCCGGTCGAGCGAATTCGGGTCGGGAAGAACTCAGACATCCAGACGCCGACGATGGCGAAACCTCCGAATCCGCCCTGCGCAACCGTCAGTGCCCAGAACATGGGCGAGGTCCAGAACTGTGGCCCGACAAATGTCTTGCCTGACGTTAGCAGGATAAGGTAGGCGGCCATCCCGATTACCCCGACGACGTTCGACAAGAGGAAAGCCCACTTGCGAGCGATGTAGTCCGAGAGGGTGGCGAAGATCATGTACGAGGCAATTGTCACGACGAGACCAATGAACAGTATCTCCGTAGTCGCGGCGAGGGGCGTCTTCGCCTTGGTCAGCAGGAACGTCGCACTGAACGTACCCAGCGAGTAGCTGTACATGAAGATCGCCGTCATGATGATGACGAACGCGATCGTCCCCCGTGCGAGGCCGCCGCGGAACATATCGATATAGGGAATCTTGTTGCGCCTCAGCTCGGGCGGGACTTCACCGCGCTTCAGCTCCTGCTGGTAGCGCAGCCACTTCCGAGATTCTGGCACCCAGACAAAGGCGGCGACTGCCACGAGGATGCTGAAGACGCCGAGAATCGCGAAACCGTAGCGCCAACCGAGGTCGTGGCCGAGACTGCTGAGCATCAAGTACAGCACACCCTGCGTGACGATCTCGCCGACGATAAACATCGATTGGATGCTCCCGCCCATTAACCCTCGTCGCTCCGTCCGCCAAGCTTCCGAGAACATCGAGAAGGCGAGGCCAAACTCGCCGCCGATCCCGAGGCCGGCGAGTATTCGGGTTCCCAAGAAGTAGTCGTAGTTGGGGGAGAACGCCGCCAGGGTCGTGCCCAGGCCATAGGTGAAGATGCAGAGCGCGAAGGCCCGGCGCCTCCCGACGACGTCGCCCAGCCAGCCGAAGAGGAAGCCACCAACCAGGGAGGCCAGCCCTTGGGCGGTGACGGCGCCGACGATCGCCACCGTGCCGACGTCCAGCGACCTTGAGAGATAGATCAGGGGGTAGCTCAGAAGGTTGAGTTCGACGCCGTCGAAGACGGTGCCGAAAAACGCGAAGATGAGCGTGCGGCTCGTCTCACTGGAGGTAGCCGTCTCACCTACCACAGGTGCGCCGGCGCCAGTCGGACCCGCAATATCCATCCCTCTGCCTCCTCTACATCGTGCTATTAACGGCTCGCGCCCACTCGGGCACCTGGCTCGGTCGCTGCCCCTTCGGCGCCACTAGGCGCCGCAACCGGATTCGACAGGGTTCCAATGCCGTCGATGGTGATATTGACGACGTCGCCGGCCTTCAGGTAGATCGGTGGCTTTCGCACGAAGCCGACGCCCTCAGGGGTGCCGGTCGAAATGACGTCGCCCGGTTCCAGCGTCATTACGCGCGATATGAAAGCGATGGACTCCGCTACTGAGAAGACCATCGATGAGGTATTGGCGTCCTGCAACACTTGGCCTCCGATCTCGAGCTTCATCTGAAGCTGCTGGGGATCCGGGATCTCGTCAGAGGTCACGATCCACGGACCCATCGGGCCGAAGGTGTCCATACCCTTGCCGGCGAGCCACTGGGAGGTTTTCAGCTGGTAGTCGCGCGCGCTGACGTCGTGGAGAATCGTGTAGCCCGCGACGTATTCGAGCGCGTCCCCGGCAGAGACGTTTTTCGCCCGACGGCCGATGATCACGGCGAGTTCGGCCTCATAGTCCACCTCTTGACTGATCGCGGGCAGTTCGATCGGCCAGTCGTGCCCGACCAGCGAGTTGGCGAACTTGGCGAAGAGCTCGGGGGCCTCGGGGACTTTGCCACCGCCCTCCTCCGCATGAGCGCGATAGTTGCGGCCCATGCAGATGATCTTGTTGGGGTCAGGGACCGGCGCCCAGAGGCGGACTCGGTTGAGAGGAGTGGCGATCCCTAGGCCCTCCCAAAGGCGCGGCTCACTCCGGAACGCGGAACGCGCCGCCTCGACGACCTCCGCGGCGGCGCTCAGGCTTTCCCTGCCCCCCTCGAGCACCTCCTTGAGACTGGACGGCAAAAGCGCTGCCGCCCGGCCGACCGCACGCGGCACGCCCCGTCCCTCAAGGACATAGGCGTACCCGCGTTTGAGGTCGACGACCCAGTCATCGACGACGGCTCCCGAGCGGACACATCCCCAGAATTCGTACGTGACGAGCCTCATCGGACAGACCTCCACCCCAGCGCTTCGCTGGCCGACTGTAAACACTTGAGCGCCTCATATCGCCCAATCTACGCCAAGAGGACTCACAGGGCCGAAAAGTGTCTACACTATAGACGCCTCCCCGGACGGTGTCAACCGCCGGAGGGAAGGAGTTCGGGACGACGCCGGGGGGAAGGAGTTCGGGACGAGGGGCCGATGATGGCGGCATCGATGTCGGGCACCAGTTGAGATCGGCGGAAGCGACAGGGATGGCGGAGCGGTTGAGTTGTTAGAAGACGCGGTCACCGGGTCCCCGCTGGCGGCGCGGCCAGACTTCCTCCCTCGCAACTCGGTGGCTGAGATCCATCGGCGGCTCCGGCAGCAGATCGTTGCCAACGAGATCGCCGTCGGCTTGGAGTTGAACCAGACTCAACTCGCAAAGACGTTCGGGGTCAGCCGGGGACCGGTCAGGGAAGCACTGCGGATGCTCCAGGAAGAGGGGCTGGTCGAGGCGGAGCGGAACCTGCGTTCGCGGGTCGCCCCAATCCATCCCGAGGAGGTTGACGCCGTCTACGCGCAGCGAATTCTGCTCGAGGGACTGGGTGTGACAATAACAGCCCCTTCCTTGGGCGGCGACGAGTTTGAGCAGGGCGAGTCATACGTGGCCACGATGGTGGAGTTGCAGCACAACATGGACGACTACATGAAGCCGCACCATGATTTCCACCGACTCCTGATATCCCAACTTCCGCCGCCCTTGCTGGCGACCGCTGAGCAGTTTTTCACCCGCACCGAGCGCTATCGGAGGTTCTACAGCGCCAACACCGCGCAATCGGCTGTGATCGCCGCCGCCGAACATCGGCATCTTTTGGACGCGTGCCGGTCGCTCGATGTGAAGGTCGCTGCGAAGGTATTGGCAGAGCACTACACCCGGACGGCTCGCCATGTGTTAGCCGTGCTCGCGCCAGCCTATGAGCCGCGCGCAGTGAGAGCGGCGCTGGCGCTCTTCGACTCGCGACCCTCATACAGGCCGTCGGTGGGTCCATGACTGAGCATCGGAAGCACTTGGCACCGCGTTGGCGTCACCATGGGTCTTCAGGGGGAGCTCGCAGCCGTCGGCGTCACCCCGGGTCGGATCTAGGGAGCAGCGGCCGCCACCGCTGATTGCTTATGCCTTCCCCATGCCTGAACCGCGGCGGCTCTCGTCAGCCAGAGCTTCGATTGCCATGAACCCGGACCACGCTATGGACAGGATCGATCGCCACTACTTGGTCTCCACACTCAGCGTGCTCGCCCAGGTCCCGACAGACGTCCCACTCGGCTTCGACACGCTGATGGAGCCAGACGACCCCAAGCTCGTGCGCTACGTCCAGCACACGCTTCGCCCGGAGTTGACTCGGCTCGGGATCTACAACCTCCTCGACGTGCCGCGAAACAACCTGGTCATCCGCATCGGCGCCGGCCGTAGCGAAAGGTCGCTCCTGATCCAGAACTACACCCCAGCGCAGCACCACAATCTGATGGAGGACGCCTTCTCAGGCAAGATCGCCGACGCCTCCGCGTACGGTTGTCCAGAGCCGGCTGTGTTTGGCCAGGGGGTAAGCCAGAACAAGGCACACCAGGCGGTGATGCTGGCGGTTCTCAAGATGCTCACTGAGACCGAAACCGAGCTTCAGGGCACGCTCTACTGGGCGGTGAACAATGAGGGCCGGAGCAGCCACGCCTGCTCGGAGGCGATCATCTCCGCACTCGACCCCAGGCCTTCCTTCGGTGTGATCCAGATGGGGACCGATCTGACGCTCTCATTGGGAAACCGCGGACGAGTCGACATCAACGTCCACGTCAAGGGCAAGGCGACGCACTCGAGCACGCCACAGGAGGGCCTGAGCGCGATCGCGGGCGCCACCGAGGTGGTCAACCGCCTGAGGCAACTGGAGTGGGCCGACCGCCACCCCCTGCTGGGCGGCCGCCAGGCGCTGGTGTACAAAATGCGTTTCGAACCGATCGCGCCCCACACGCTGCCCGAGGACGCCTACCTGACCATCGACCGGCGGCTGCTGCCAGGTGATGACCCGGGCGCAGCGACCAGGGAGATCCTCGACGCGCTCGGCGACATGGCTCCCTATGAGGTCGAGGTCGAGACGGGAGTCCTGATGTGGCCGGCGCTCGTGGACCCCGAGCTCGACTGGGTTCAAGCGCTCAAGTCGGCGCATGAGACGGTGGTCGGAAGCGAACCTCAGACCGTGTACGGTCAGGGGACCTTCGACGCGGGGGGACCGTGCCGGTTGGGGGTTCCAACGGTCATGTATGGGGCGAGCGGAGGGGTCTGGCCGGCAGGGCCTGACTTCGTCCCCATCTCAGCGGTCCAGGCCGAGGCCGAAGTCTTGGCGACTCTCATCCTCGACCAGCTCGGCTGAACAGCACCGTCTCAAGTCTGTGGAGGTATCCATGTCGAACGCCGCTCCGATCAAGTTCGGTGTCAGTCTCCCCAACCGCGCCGTCCTCTTCGGGCTTGATCCGCAGGTCCTGCTGGAGACCGCCGAACGCGCGGAGGCGTCGGGCGTGTTCGACTCGGTCTGGGTCGGCGACAACCTGACCTCGAAGCCGCGCCTCGAGTCCATCGTGACACTGTCCGCTCTCGCCGCTCGGACCCGTCGGCTGAAGTTGGGGACGATTTGCCTAGCCAGCTTTCCTCTGCGCCACCCTCTGCTGCTGGCGCTCCAGTGGGCGAGCCTCGACGTCCTCTCCGGAGGCCGGACGATCCTGGCCATCTGCGCAGGCGGGACTCCGAGCATGGGGCCGCAGTACGCACAGGAACTCGCCGCGATGGGAGTCGCCTCCAAGGAGCGGATCGGGCGGTTGGAGGAGGGAATCGAGCTGCTTCGGGCCTTCTGGTCCGGGCCGGTGACCCACCACGGCGAGTACTTCGACTTCGACGACATCGAGGTGCTGCCGCGACCAGGGCGGCGGATTCCGATCGTGCTTGCGGTCAACCCGACGAGCGACGACAGGACTGTGGTCGAGCGCGCAATGCGAAGGGTGGCGCGGCTGGCGGATGGCTGGCAGACGGACGGCACTCCGCCTGCGGTGTTCCGCGAGCGCTGGAATCTAGTACGAAGCTACGCCGCCGAGTACGGGCGCCAGGACGAGGTCACCCACAGCAGCCTGCACCTAATGGTCAATATTAACGACGACGCCCCCGCCGCCAGGCGGGAGTCCGTTGAGTTCCTTGACCGCTACTACGGCGCGGGGACAATCAGCGAGGAGAAGGTCTCGTCCTGGCTTGCCTTCGGACCCCCCGACGCAGTGGTTGAGAAGGTGCTGGACTTCGTCGACGCCGGCTGCAACACGGTCGTGATGCGCTTCACGTCATCGGATCAAAGGGGCCAACTGGAGCGCTGCCTGGCCGACGTCATGCCGCAGTTGGGAGCCCGCATCCTCGCTCGGTGTTGACCCGGGTGAGGTCTGGCCAACAAAATCCGATTCACGCTATGCGGCCTGCCGGCTGTACTCGTTGATCAGACCTCCGAGCCGATCAAGTCGCACAATGCAGGTTGAGTTGGAGAGGCGATCGGACAGGGTGGGCAGATCGCCGCAGGGAGTACGTTGACCGAGGGCTTGGTGCGGCCGGGCATGGTGGTAGTGCTCGACGAACTCCTTGAGCCCACTCAAGATGGCTGTGGCGCACACAAATGCATGCAAGCTGGGGATGGACATCAATGGAGAACCCTGAGAGTTGGCCGATCCTGGACGGAGACGACTCGTGGCGATGATCCGCCGGCCAGCTCGATTGGGACGAAGTACCCGGGAGGCCGCCGGGAAAGGTGAAGTTCCCTTCGGAGCTCGCGATTCAGGTCCCGGGCATTGCATCGAGCCAGCCCGCCGTAATCGTCAAGCGCGCATTCGCAAAACCGTGCCATCTCGTTCATATAACCGAGCACGGTCCGGCTCTCGGTCTTGGCCAATTCAACAGAGCGAGAGTCGAGGACGCCGAATCGGTCGAGCGGGAGGCTCTCGGCTACAAGCTCCTCATGTATGAAGGCCACCACCGCTACCCCTATCGGCAGTAAGTCCGCCTTGCGGATGTCCGGAACGAAGACCGAGAACAGCGTTCCCGCGTGGGCGAGCAGCAGGCATTTCCGACCATCCAGCCAGATCAGGTTGGCGTCGTGGAGTAGGCGGCTGGTGCGGTACCGCATTAAGGGCTGACGAGCGTTCCCCGGCGGTCACCCACCGGCGCGTAGGCCGTCACTAGCCCTCGCAAACGATCCGTTCCCAGCCGCCCCTCATCGAACCGGACATGAAGTTTTCCCTCATCCGGCTCTCCGACGGTCTCTACTTCTCCGGCATTCACGGTCACGCTCATGCGGAGTTGGTTCCAGACAAGCGGTAGAGGCCGACACTTCGCTGCCAGGCCGGAGAGGCGCACGTTTCCCAGGCTCGCGCCCAGTGGTGCTTCTTCCGAACGAACAGTTCCAGGCGCCTCACCACGTAACGGTCGATCTGGGCCAACTGACGGGAGGCACCGGGCCTCCGAAAGTACGCGCCCCAGCCCCGCACGATGGGGTTCAGCTCTTTGACGATGTCCTCGACTGGACGGTGGAGTCTGGCTCTGGGGGCGGTCACCTCCTTGACCCTGGCCCGTATCGACTTCATCGCCCGCTGGCTCGGCCAGCATCTGGCCACCCAACGCCGGCGATTCCGCCACGAAGGCAGGTAACGAAAGTGGAACCCCAAGAAATCGAAACCCTGGCTGCCATCGGCCACACACACCACCCGGGTTTTATCCGGATGGCATTCCAACCTCAGACCCTTGAGGGTCGCGACTATCCACCGATGGGCGGCTTCGGCCTGGGCCTGAGTCCTGCAGAGCACGACCAGGTCGTCGGCGTAGCGCACCATCTGCCCCAGGTCTGCTGCCTCCGCCTCCCAGAGCGCATCCAGCGCATGCAAGTAGACGTTGGCGAGCAGGGGTGAGATCACCCCACCCTGAGGCACCCCCGCCACCGACGGCTTCACCACTCCCTTTTCCATCACCCCCCGCCTTGAGCCATTGCCGGATCAGCTTCAGTACCCGCCGGTCAGAGACCCGGCGCGCCACCAACCTGAGCAGCAACTCGTGATCGACGGTGTCGAAGTAGGAGCGGATGTCGACCTCAACCACCCAGTGCTCCCCGGCCCAGATTTGCCTGCTCACCACCTCCACCGCCTGGTGGGCCGAGCGCTTCGGCCGGAACCCATACGAGAACGCCTTGAATGACGCCTCGAAGATCGGCTCCAACACCAGCCTGGCGGCTGCTTGCAGGATGCGGTCCTGAACCCGGGGTATTCCGAGCGGCCTCTGGCTCTTGCCGTCCGCCTTGGGGATGTAGACCCGCCGCACCGGCTGCGGCCGGTAGCGGTGAGCCTGCAACTGCTGCCGCAGCTCTTCGAGCATCCGATCCACGCCGTAGGCTTCCACCTCGGCGATGGTCTGTCCGTCGATGCCCGCCGCGCCACGGTTGTTGCGCACCTGCTGCCAGGCACGCTCGAGAACATCGCGCCGAGCGATCCTGTCGTACAGCGCATGGAAACGCCGCCGAGCCGACTGCTTGGCCGCGAGATAGAGCCGGCGTTGGAGTTGGCGGACTTTGTCTAGGGGGTGATTGGCTTCCGCCATGCCCTCATCCGTACCTCCGCCGCCAGCACGACCGAAGTACCGAGCCTTCCCTGTCGCCGGTTCTGTTGTCCGGCGAGTCACTGGTACTACGCCCGGCTCCGACTCCCTCTGCCCCGCCCCCGACTTCGGCTTTCACCTTATACGGCGGCTCGCTGTCACAAACCCGACCTGGCTTGCGGCGGGCAGGAGGGCCTCCCCTGTTGACCCGATCAGCTTCCGTACGTGCCACGACCCATACACCGGGGAGTGCGCTGCGCGCTCCAAGTTCCCACGCAGCGCTAATGGCTTCGCCAAACCTACCGAGGCTCGCCACTCCCATCTCATTGCTTTCGATGCGGCAGTCTTCGCTTGATGCTGCGGCCCGCACGCTTGCCACCTCCTTAAGAGGCATGAACATGGCGCTTCGACGCCGAGATCTCTCCCGACGCCGGCCACTTGCTACGGGGCTTCTTGGCCATTACCCCGGCGGATCTTTCATCCGCTGCTGATCGAGCCCTTCGCAGGGCACACGTAGGGCGGCAATAGTGTGTCCACTTCAAGCGGCGCGTCCATAGACTTGGTGCAGACCACCCAGAACGGCCCGCGACGTTACCGGCCCTTCCCTTGAAGGACGGATTGGGACCGGGGCTGGTGAGGGCCAAGCTGCGATGGGGCCGATCGTTGTTGTAGTAGTCGGATGAACTCACTCCAGACGGCCGCGAGATGGCGGTCGTTGATCACGATCAGGTGGTCCAGGCACTCGACGCGAATCGACCTCACGAACCGTTCGACGATCGCGTTATCCAAAGCCTTCAAATACAGCCGCTCCTGACGTAGCGCGAAGATTCCAAGTCGTCCACCCCTTCCACCCGCTGGCCGGGCGCGAGTACGAGTTGGTGGGGTACGCACACAACTGGGGCGAGCACCGAGTCTTCTTCAAGGAGGCCGGCGAAGAGCGAGTACGTTCGCTACCGGCGAGTTGGACTGACGTCGAAGGAGCAGATCCGTTCCTGGCGCTGGCTGGGGGGAGGGCGCTGTTCCGGGTCGATGACC
>Ga0307374_10012576_pt1 | contig 11842 bp, 15 predicted proteins | sample OX3MG_FD_202532 | JGI IMG/M metagenome (GOLD analysis project Ga0307374, IMG submission 202532) | Soil microbial communities from Risofladan, Vaasa, Finland - OX-3 | ecosystem: Environmental > Terrestrial > Soil > Coastal area > Acid sulfate soil | place: Finland: Risofladan, Vaasa | collected...
TCCGTCATTTCGTCGCCTCTCAGCGCATCTGAGCGGGCGGTTTCACCCATCACGGCGCAGATCGCGCCCGAAGAAAGGAGCAACACCATGAAAACAACGGAGACCAAGTCCACCGTCCTCTTGCACCACCACCTCAAATCACTCCGGCTGCCGACGGTTGCGGCTGAATGCGAGAAAGTAGCGGCCCAGGCCGCCCAAGACAACGCCGATCACCTCTCCTATCTATTGCGACTGACTGAGCTGGAGCTACTGGAACGTGAGAAACGGGCGGCCGAACGACGGATCAAGGCGGCGCGTTTCCCGACCATCAAGACGCTCGAGACCTTCGATTTCGCCTCTCGGCCCTCGGTCAACAAAGTGCTGATCGCCGAGCTCATGCGCTGCGAGTACATCGAGCGGAAGGAGAACATCTTGATGGTGGGCAACCCCGGCACCGGGAAGTCCCACCTGGCCACCGCCCTGGCGGCCCAGGCCTGTGCCAAGGGCTATCGGGTCCGCTTCATCCGCACCACCGAACTGGTGACCGCCCTCATCGAGGCCCGAGACGAACGGACCTTCCTGCGCCTCAAGGGCCAGTTCGCCAAACTCGACCTGCTGGTCCTCGACGAACTGGGTTACGTGCCCGCCTCCAAGGTGGGCTCCGAGCTGCTCTTCGACGTCATCTCCACCGCCTATGAGCGCACCAGTTTGATTGTGACCACAAATTTGCCGTTCGAGTCGTGGACCGAGGTGCTCGGCTCCGAACGACTCACCGGGGCCACCCTTGACCGGCTCACCCATCGGTGCCGCATCATCGAGACCAAGGGCGAGAGCTACCGGCTCCAAGACGCCAAGAATCGCACGAGCCGGGCCGCCAAATCTGTCAGCGAAACTGTGGACGCAACCCCGAGAGCCAGCTAACTTCAACCAACCGCAGTGCTGCCGTTTTCGACCATTTCGCGCTGCCGTTTTCGGTCATGATTCACACCTCTGCTGGAAGCGAATCCACAACCGTGAATGCGAGTGGTACGACGACTGCCGAAGCCGTGACCGCCGCAGCCAATGCCATGGAGGCCCGCGGAACGACACGGCCATTCTGAACGCGACGACCTGACTCATTCCGCATTCTTCGCTTCCCCTTCTGATTGCTGTGAGTGAGAGTGACGCTCGACGCACTACCCAAAACTCGGCAGTACGACTTAAGGCAAAGAACCGCCCTCTTGCCGCTGCTGATGTGTTCTCCTACTTGTCGGACGATCCAGAGTGCCGTGGATTTTGCGTCTCCGCCCGGAAGCGAGATACATCCATATCGGATAGCTGGGTCAACAATGACCGTTATCCAGGGGAAGTCAATATGAGTTGCCTAAGAAACGGCGTCCTCAGACAACGCCTCAACAACGCACTAACAACGCAGCATCAAATCAGCAATTTCAGTGACGCGACGTCGGCAAACCGGACTCCGCGACCTTGCGTTCACGGACCATTGCTGGTCCGTATGCATCGGGCACTATGGCGAGCAGATCGTCGCGGGGTATCGATCGGAGTACAGAACCTCGTCCGAGCAACGAAACGACTTCGCGATGGCGACCGATCTGGTTCAACACCTGACATGCCATTAGCAGCGCCTCTCGGCGTTGAGGGCGTTCTTGATTTGCTAGCAAGAGCCTTGCCAGACCGTCCTCGGTCTTTCCCTGCGCCAGAAGCATCTCACCGGCCAGGGTGACGGCAACATAACGCTCCTCTTTGGACTGACTCTTCACCGCACAGTTGGTATAAGCGATCGCCGCCAACTCATACTGAGCTAAGCCCCGATAGCTGTCCCCAAGGCAAAACCACGAACGGGCATTTTCTGGAGCGCCACGAAGCTCCTCCCGCAATATTTCGACGTCCCGACGCCATTTGTTGGCCCGAGAGGCTCCGTCCGCAAAGTCACGGAGCCTCGGTTTGTCGACTTTGTCGCACATGAATGGAACATCGCAATCAAGGTATTCCCGTGTTGCCCCGATGTAGCGCCATGGCAGGACAGCTCGGATCAGTCGAATGGTCCACACCGTCGGCACGTCCGTGAACTGGATGAAGAGGGCATCAAGACCTTTGCCTTGGGCCTCGGTAACCGTTTCTCGGATCCGATTCGCTTCTTCAACGACGTGATCCCCGTCTATGGTCAGCAACCAGTCTGCAACATTCATCTCGCGGGCCACGTTCACGAGCTCGGTTCGATTCTCACCGAAGCTTCGCCACGGTCGTTCGAGCAGTGTTCCAGGCCAACCCTTGGTCACAGTCTGTATCTCTTCGATCGTTGCGTCAGTTGAGCCCGTGTCAATAATCAGCCATGTGTCCACCGCGTCGCGAACGCTCTCCAACGCACGACCGATTCGACCGACCTCGTTGCGGACGATCATGACCACCGCAACTCGCAAAGCCCGAGTCATCGCACTGGCCGAGACTGTATTGCCGCCAGTACAGGTCGCGAGACTCCAGTGAAACATTCTTCCAGGTGCTTAGGCCAATCACCCAAGGAATACGTAGCACGCGGTCTCATCATCATCAAGGTTGGGCCACCTTCCTCCGGTTGAACTGCGGAAAGCCTACGGCGACGCTCGATCCGGCTCATTGATGGCTCCCAAGTGCGAGGATTCATCCATGTCTGAACCTCAAAGGGATTCCACCAACGCTGAATCCGTCCTCAAGTGATCAGTGGCTCGCCTTGTTCGCTGTCTACCAAAATTGCACAGATCGAAGCCGTGTCACGGCAACCTCCAATGGCAACTCCCGTCCTTCACTGTCGTCGCTCAGGGAGCACTCATGACCGGGATACTGACCACGTCCGGAGCAATTGGGATGATTCTCGGCATCATCGCACTTCTCATTGAGGGGGATAGCGTTCGCCACGGCTCAACGGACCTACATGCTTGGCTGGTTCGATCGAGAGGGAATGGATCAGTTCGAAGAGTTACTGCTGCCAGCGGGCTCGGCCCTTGACGACTTGCGGCTTCTGCACGGCATGACATTTCCCGAGAGACTTGAGCAGCAGCCTTTGAATTCGATCTCTGTTCGCGCTCGCACAAGCGCAATGAAGAAGCTCCGATCAATGATTTCGGAGGTTGCTCCTCCAAACATCTGGTTGAGGAGGATGGCGAGGATGTCTCCTCACTTCTGTCGGAATCTCCGACTGTTCCATCGTGCAGCCGGGCGGTCCGAAATGGGGGGTTGTCAAGGGCCTGTTGACAACAATTCATAGTGCTCAGACCTCAGCTGCGATCTGAAGGCTGTTCACTCGTCCCCAACTGAGTCCTCGCGAAACGATCGGAGGAATTGGGGGATCGAGTTCCTGTCGCCCAAGAGCCGACCCTTCTCAAATCCGAGAAGCACAGGTTCAGGAACGAGTGTGATGCCAAACATCTCTCTAACTGCAAACTGGATCTGAAGTGCCAGAGTTGCGATCTCATCCGCTTTCGCATCTCCAGAGTTCACTAACGCAAGCGCATGCCTCGAAGAGACGGCGGCGTTTCCCAATCGATATCCTCGCGGAAACCCAGCCATCTCGATCATGGCGGCAGCTGCAAGTCGATAGCCGGGAACGTTGTATGCCCTTAGACGACCGCGCTTCCTCATATCTGTAGATGGCACGTGGCTCAGCTGAGGATGACTCTGTTGCAACTTGTGGTACTCGCTCTTATCCAAATGAGGATTAACAAAGAATGATCCTGCGGATGGTTCAAGTTGAGTACTTACAAGCATCCCCTTGGAAGCCCGGATTCGAAGAATCGACGCGCGGATTCTCTCAAGTGAGTATGGACCGGAGCCAAGGCTCGATCGCAAGTCGGCAAGAACCTCTCCATGCGCTGGATAAAAGGAGGGATTCACTGAGAGCTGCAACGTTACCCCGACCACGATGAACCGCGGTGGTTTCGTTTTCTTTAATGAACTTGTCCTATATCCAAACTTCAAACGTCGACGCGCAAGACCTGTGTACTCTCCCTTTATCGTGTCTAGGAGTTCAACATGTCGTATGCAGTCTGCGATCTCCTGTCCGTATGCACCCGCATTCTGTACGACCGCTCCCCCGACCGTGCCGGGGACCCCGCTGATGCATTCCAGGCCTTGCAATCCAGCCTCGACCACTTCTTCGACCAGGCGATCCCAAGGCATCGCCGCGTTTGCACGAACCACACCGCTCTTACGATCGATGATTGCCGTTGCGCCGTCGTCTCGAAACTGAACCAAGAGGCCCTTGAATCCCTCGTCTGAAATCAGCAGATTGCTACCACCGCCAATGCACACAGCGGAGCGATCGCGGAATTGGTGATCGGTTCGAAGATCGGCCCGTACCAGCTCCATCAGTTCCAACCGATTTCGGGCGACCTGAAAATCAGGGCAATCGCCTCCGACGCGGAGCGTTGAGATTTCTGAACCCTTCGTTGAATGACCAAAGTGGTCCGCAATCGACGGCGCATTAGTGACAAGGTCGATCCTTGCCTGATGCTCGCTCCCGGACGATTTAGCCAGCTTCATTGAGCCATGCCTCCAAGAGTTCCACGCGATCGGAACTAAGTGGAATCGAGGATAGATCGTGGTTCCAGAACCTACTTAGACTCCAACCTTCGTTCAGTTTCGGTGGCCAATCCGAATCAAAGATACATCCATAGACAATTGTCAATGTGCCATTTACGGGCACGTCGGCCATTTCGGTATTCACTAACTCTTCGGAGGTACTGATCAGACAGCCCAGAACCCGCATCACCTGCACATTCCACCCCAGAAGCGATCGGACGGTGTTCCTGAGCGCGTCTGAAGGTTGTTCTGTTGCAGTTAGAGCCCCGCCGGGCAAACTCCACAGGCCATCTGGATCTTGCAACAAGACGGCTTGACCTTGTTGCAAGATGACGGCCTCAACTTGAATAACAAACTGGGATGGTCGACTGGGAGGGTGACTAACCACCAGCGAAGCGTACCTTGGCGAGGTCCGAGGCGGAACCAGCGTGGGTCTCTCGATCGCAATCTTATGGCTGCGTTCTTGCGTTTCAATACAGGCCGGCACGATTGATTCTTGATCCATCTGACTTGAATATCTCACACTATTGGCACTCTGAATAGCCCACGGAACACCCAATGAATTGGCTCCGGGATGTCCGCCATTCACTGTCAAGTATCGCTGATATCAGCCTGGAGGATGTCCCGATCGGCCTGGGTTACCCGTGGAGGCCACTGCTGTATCCGTAAGGCGGGCGGCCTTTAGCAGTTGCGCCAACCGGCCTATTTCGCTCGATGCCATTGTCGTCTTCGTCTCGTCAACAATCGTCTTCCACATTGTTTCGAGGGTTAGAAACTGAAACGGGTTGCCATCAAGGTTCTCCGCTATGCGTGGCTCCTGAACCCACGCTTCTCCGTCGCCTCTCAGTCTGGTCACCGCGAGGTGATAAGTGAACTTCCTTGAACCAGTGAGATCAAGAACTGTCGTCCTAAATGCCTCGGACCACTTCGGTACCCACAGTTCGCGAAAGTGGCCCCATACCCGCCCTCGATCTCCCAGAAGATCCCGCATCAGCCCTGCCGAATCGAAACCTTCTTGCCACGACTTGCACGACACCACCCATACCCGATCGACCCCCGACTTAAGGGGGTGAATGCCAACCACGTCGACGTCTGAATGAGCAGAGTCGTTCTTGGTAACCCACTCAGAGTGATCTCTGCTGGGCCGGAAGCGGATGTTGTGACGCGTGAAATAGCCAAGGTGCTGTAGGTAGTCATCGACTATCTGCTCAAGTACATCTTCCTTCATGATCTACCTACCGATTTCGGATGCGATCTGCTCGCCGAGGCGCTCCCTATTGTCTCACGACGGACGCCTCTTTCGATTGACCCCTGTTCAAAGGTTCGCGTTCGTCGTAGCGTCTATCGCGTGAGGCTCCGACTCCGCTCGTCCGCCGATCCGCAAGCGATTGTCACCATGCTTCGTGGGTTCGCCAATGATGCCAATACCGTACGAGCGGTAACAGCAGGTGCCGATCGATCCCTTCTAATGAGGGACCAGTATCTTCAGTTGATTGAACGGATGGAGTTCGCGCTCTCCCACCAGCTCGTTCTTGACGATGTCCATCGGCTGCTGCATACCGACCGCTACTGGCATGTTCTTGACATGGACTCGGCGACGCCAAGGCCCTACCCACTCGTCAATGCGGAGATCGAGTCTCGGATGGCGGCTCTGACCGAAGCAGCTGATGAACTGGCCGCTCGCATCGCCCTCTGGTCGGGCCCAGAAGGCTGGCACACGACGGTCCTTGACACCAACGTTCTGGTCAGAGTCGAACCGCCTTGGCAGGTGCCCTGGCCGCAGATCGTGGGAAGAGATTGCGTCAGGCTCGTTATTCCTTTGCGCGTGATTGAAGAATTGGAGAAGCTTAAGTACACCAACGACACCAAAGTGCGGCAGGTTGTCCGCAAGCTTGTACCCCAACTCGAATCCAAGCTCCTCGATAACGGATCCGATCCCATCCGTCTCGACCCAAAGATCACCTTGGAAGTTCCGGTAGAACCAGGGCTACGAGATCGGCCCATTCATGCGGACGAGGAGATCCTGACAACCTGCGAGAGCATTCTCCAGTTCACGGGGCGGCAAGAGTTAACGCTTGTAACTGACGACACCGGCATGCACTTGCAAGCACGTGCAAGGGGGATCGCCACCAAGCGAGTCCCAGACGAATTCAAGCGGACGCTTGACGAGGTGAGCGACCCCTCCTAAGTTCGGCGTTAATCGGCTTGCAATGCTGGACACTTGCGCTTATCCCAAAAGTCCTTCAATTTGGTCGGCCGCGATGGGTCGTGGCCTTGGACATTGATGCAACGGATGTAGTGCGAAATCTGCAGGCGTCGAAGGAGTACGCGCAAATCCCTAGAGCTTGCGACGAACACTTTCGATCTCGCCTAGGAGTCGAGCTCCCATCAACATCCGCTCTGGAAACTGCAGCTCGCGCTTAACCGCTTCGCGTTCATTGGGCGCTGGGTGATCGATGAGGTTACGACTCCCTCTGAACGAGTGAAGATCGTCCTTCAACTTTGGATCAAGTATGACCGTTTGATTGACGCATTGATTGGTGGACGCTAGAGAGTTGATATGACTGCTCCAATCAGCTCCGGCAACCTGCGTCGTAGTCAAGATCAAGCGCCCCTTTCGTGAAGCCTCTTCTGCCAGCTTTCTGGTCTCGCCTTCCGTCAGTTCGAACAGGTCTCGGAGTGCTCCCTTTCGGTCGCCTGAATTGAATTGAACGACCAACTGCTTGACCTTTGCCTTTCGTCGACCAAGAGGAAGATTGGGGTCAAGATGAACTTGGAGGGCTGGGACAAGCGGAGCGATGGTCTCTGACACGGTGCCGTCGGGAGCGACAATGGAGAGACCGACTCCGTCTCGCTTCAACTCGTGGAGTGTCCTAGCTGCGATAGTGGATGTGTCACTGGTACAGATGGAAAGTGTGCCGTAGAACCTCTCAGACCACATCCAGTTCCGCAGTGCTTTCATTGATCCGGTGTAATGAGTGTCGGCCTGCGTTTCGATACACCGTTGAGGGCTGCGACTCTTTTTGGCCGTAAGGGTAGGGACAAATGGGGCATCCGTCCCGACACTCTGTTCGACAACGCACTGATATCCCTGGGCTTCAAGTGCAAGTATCACCCGACGCGCCACCGACTGAGCTTCCTCTGGCGTGAAGAGGAAACTCGGTTCCGCCATACTTACTGGCGGGTTCGAAGAATTCGGTCGATTTGCGACCGCAACTCTTCCAGCGCTTCAACCAGCTCGGGAGCAACTTTGCGACGAGCATTAAGTTGCGACAACTTCTCGGCGAGTCCGTTTGCACGTGTCGTCAAATCTCGGGCCTCGTATGCTGCTCGCACCGTCCAATCAAACGCATCTTCGATGGTCGTCGCTGGATCTCGGATGAGTCCCACGATGACCGGCTCCACCGCTTCGGGGTCTTCACCTGCACGTTCGGCCCGAGCCATCTTTGAGATATCTCGGAAGCTGGTGACGCTCGGAACCAAGCCCGTCGTGTATTTGTCCACGAGGGATTCAACGAATTCCTCTTCGGATACTTCGGTAAAGACCTCCGGCACATAGCGACGTACCGCACTCTTCGCCTTATTGATTTCGATGAAGAGGTCAACCTTGACTTTCTGTTCGTCCTTGGGCTTCGCGGCCTCACTGAGCAGCAAGTCCTGATAGTGCTGGGGAAGCTCAAGCAGCTCAAGTGCGCGACGGACCTGCGACAAGGTCATACCGGTCAACCCGGCGAGCTCCTTGGCGGCGGCACTCTTTCCCTCACCCGCCAGCAGGGTTTGAACGTCCCTGAGCTTTAGGGCCGTGGGCATCAGATCCCAATCGGACCGAACGTTGTGAATGTTAAACATCGTCAGGATGTTCTCAAGACGTCCTGGCTTCGGCTGAACGATCGCTGGAACGGTGGCGAGATTGAGTTTCCGTGCGCAACGCCATCGACGCTCACCATCGACGAGCACATATCGCTGGCGCTCTCGATAGACAGACAGAGGGACTTTGATGCCAACCTCACCGATCGATTCGAGAAGCGCATTCATCTCAGCTTCTTTGAAGATAAGACGGGGATTGTCCGGGTTCGGATCGATCTTGGTCGGAAGGATCTCTTGCAGAGTCGTGTCAGTCGTTGGCACTAGAGCCTCTCAATCCTTGGAGGATCGAGCACAAACGGCTTGGAACAAAGAACGGCTTCCGACACGACTCCTCGGAACTGGTTGCCGCCTCCGATTCGGGACTGGCGATCAACGATCAGGTAATAGAAGTCTGCGTAGAGGTCCAGCACATCGTCATGAGCTGCGTTGGTGATGACGACCGTCGCTCCTAGTTTGCGTAGCCTTTTGGCGCTATCAGCAAGTGAGATCTGATCGTCCCACGAGAAGAGACGCCGATTGTATTTGATGAAACCGTTGTTGTTGTGACCCGTAACGTACGGAGGATCAAGGTACACAAAATCGCCGGAGCGTACATCAGTGAGAGCTGATGCGTATCTGCTTGTTCGCACGGTGGCACCCTGAAGAGTCGCTGAGGCCCGTCGCAGTCGATCCGGTTGACAGATCGACGGATTTCGAAAATCACCGAATGGTACGTTGAACTCTCCGTTCCGGTTGACTCGATACATTCCATTGAAAGCTGTCTTATTGAGGTAGATGAAGCGGACCGCGCGCTCAACGACTGAGGTCGGGCGTGACTTCCGAATGCGATCGAAGGTCGAGCGGTCATGGGACAACCGGGACAAATGCGCAATGACCGGTTCCGCGTAGTCTCGCACCGCACGATAACAAATCATCAGATCGGTATTGGAGTCGCTAAGTCGGGCGGTCGTAGGATCCATGGCAAAGAAAAGGGAGCCTCCTCCCAAAAACGGTTCGAAATAGGTTCCCTTTCCGCTCCACTTGACGGCGTCAACGATTGCTTTGGCAATCCATTGCTTCCCGCCAGGCCACTTGAGGAATGGCCTAGAGGCGCTTCGAACTTCTGAGGTAGTTGAACTGACCATCACTTGAAGTCTGACAGACGACCATTGCGATCCAAGTGACGTGCAGGGTCGCTGAATAAGCTCTCCGACCCGTGCCCACCTGTGACCGGGTGCAGCGCGAAAGTGCCCACCAGCTGACTGAGGTCGAGCGGATGGCTGTTCATGATGAGAAGGTATCGATGGGTTGTTTCGCCGGGCCGCCTCGTCGGACCTGACATACCCTCTACCAGGTGTGACGGTCTAGGAAGCAAACGTATGTTCGCGTATCATGAGATGGAACGGATCAAGAATGGAATCGGAAAAGAAGACACGGCAGACCAGGATCGATCCGCGCTTCAGGGCTGCGGGCTGGTCAGTCGTGCCCTTCACGAATCCCGAGCCCTCCTCCTACTCCAATGCCGCAGTCGAAGAGTTCGAAACCTCCAATGGCCCCGCTGACTATGCGCTCTGCACCCAGGACCAGATTGTGGGGGTGGCAGAAGCCAAGAAGGTGACTCTCGGACCTCAGGGCGTTCTGACCCAGGCCGAGCGGTACTCCAAGGCCATCAATCAACTGTTGGTGAAGGCATTTCGAGGGGACCTGGCGACCTCGGGGATGGGCACACTTGGGGCCAAGACTTAAATGGCCTCGGTGTCACCCTTTAATGATGGTGCTATCGAATCGATAGCTCGTGTCATTGGTGCCACTTCGTCAGGATTGACCGGAACCGAAATCGCTCGATTATTGCACGCTTGTCGGATTCCCGATCCAGGAGAGATCACGAAGTGGAGGCGCATCGCAACCGCCTTGACAGCAGAACAGACGAGGAGTCAGTCGGGAAACTGCACCATTGCCTTCCTTAAATCCACTATGCAACCCGTCCGCTGGACGAGTGATCGAGCTGGATTCGGGGCTATGAGAGAAGGGTTGAACACAATCCTCGCCTTCAGCGGACTCTCCATTGGTGATGATGGCCTGATATATCGCCGGAAGGTGGCACGAACTCACGACGAGGCTGCCGTCGCCAAGAGACTTCGTGATGAGATGGTGCGCCGCAAGGGACACTCAGAGATATTCAAGTACTGCACAAAGGAACTGGTCGCGGAGGATTGCTTCGGAGCTGTGTTTGAAGCCACCAAGGGTCTAGCTGAACGAGTGAGAGAGATGTGTGGTGTTGACGAAGATGGACATCGCCTGGTTCAGGAGGTGTTCGAGGGCCCAACCCCGATGATTGCCTTCAACTCTCTTCGCTCAAGTACTGAGCAGAATGAGCAGCGTGGACTCGCCAACGTAATGAAGGGGGTCTTTTCGGCATTTCGCAATCCCGAGGCGCACGAGCCCAAGGTACGCTGGCATGTATCGGAGGACGATGCATTAGACCTTCTCTGCACTCTCTCTCTGATTCATCGACGCCTGGACGCCTGTGTCGTAATCCGTACGCAGGCCTGAACTTCCTGCCCTGGCGCTCTAATACAACTGCCGTCTACGCGTCTTGGACGATGAATTTTGCTCGCTCATATAGCTCATCAAATGTGATGATCTCAAGGTCGCTGTGAGATCGACGATAGAGCTCAAAACTCGACAGACGCTCAACGTTTGTCCCGCCTTCTCCGATGAGCTGGTCCAGACTGCCGATAATTAGCACCTTCCTGGGCTGGATTGTGGACACCTCAAATAGCGGATCTCCCTCGGGGGCATGTTGTTTGAATAGGTCGTCTAGCTTGCTCACGGCCTTGTGAGCGGTCTTTTGAATCTGCGAGATCCCACCGGCTAGCTCCTTTGACACTTGGTACACGTCTGGTGGTCGGTAGGGGGTGGTTTCCAATAGAGGCGTGAGATGTGTCTTGATCTCCGCGAACAAGAGGCTGCTGACGAACCCTCGGGTTCGCATGACGGCGTCGCTTCGCTTCCCTCCTCCCGTGAATACGTTAGCGCCCGTAGTCATCTTTTCGAGTTTCCCGGGGTCGTACGATTCGGATGAGATAAGAGTGAGGCCGTACCCGAAGATCCACTGATTCTCTTCGAAAAAGTTCTGCCAAACGTCCTCGGGGCGCTTCTTCTTTAACCGAGCCATCTCCTCTGTGAAGAACACAGGTTCTTCGAGGAGGCGCTTGAAGACGTCCAGATGCTTTTTGCGATCTTCTAGTAGTTGAATGTCTTTGTCGGTCAGAGTGCCGCCCAGAACCGTCTTTACGGCCTCCAGGATCTGACTCTTGTCCTGACCACGAAGACTTTCGACAAGTTGAGCCTCGGTGGCATCAGTAATCCGGAAGTCGTTGCTAGGAAGAGCGATACCTGAAAATGCCTGCAGAAAATGGATTAGTTTCCACAGCGAATCGTTGCAGTGTCCGGTGTCGAC
>Ga0307374_10012577_pt1 | contig 11842 bp, 12 predicted proteins | sample OX3MG_FD_202532 | JGI IMG/M metagenome (GOLD analysis project Ga0307374, IMG submission 202532) | Soil microbial communities from Risofladan, Vaasa, Finland - OX-3 | ecosystem: Environmental > Terrestrial > Soil > Coastal area > Acid sulfate soil | place: Finland: Risofladan, Vaasa | collected...
GCCGCCACAAACATGGTCCCCTCGACCAGGACGGTGCCGAAAACTGAATTCCACAATCCCAGGCCCACCAGGATATCTCCGCGGGGATAAAGAGGAAGATCGGGCCGGTGGCTGAGCGCGTCCAGCAGCCAGTGACTCAGGACGCAAAGCCCCACCCACAGAGCCCCACGGCGGTTCTTGCGGAGAACCAGATAAACGCCGGCCAGAAGCATGGCCCACCCGCAGCCAGCCAGCAGGCTGTGGGACAAGGGATAGTGAGTAAAATCCAGCGGGCTCACCGCGGTGTTGCCCGGATCAATTTCCACTTTCTCCCAGCCGAAGGCCAGGAAAAGCGGCCAGATTATGTCCGGCCACTGGGCGGCCAGCAGGAGAGTGCCCAGTGAGGTTTTGGGCGCAGCCTTCTTGGCGCCCAGAGCGACGGCGATGTGGCCAATAAACATATTTCAGCGGTTAATACATTGCCGGAAAAATCCGCGAGTACCAAAACGCCAGAACTCCCACGTAAGCGAGGGAAACAATCAGGCACGACCAAAATGCCCTGCCCCAGAACGGTCCTGTAACTTCTCTCCGCCAGGCTTGGAGGCTTACAATAAACAGGAAAATCACCGCCAGCCGTGCGAATCCGTCCAGCGGGGTGGCCACCTGGCCGATGTTCTTCCCGCCCAGGTATGCGAACAGCTCCTGGAAGTCGATGATCAATCCACCGGCCAGGATGTCCACGAGGAACCAAAGCGGCGGAAAGACCGTTCCCAACATATAGGAGTAGCGGTTTTCACCGAAGAAAACCAGTACCCCGATGGCGATGAAAATCGACGACTTGGCCAGCTCAAAGAAGAACAACTGGGGCAGGGCGAAGGCTCCTGCCACCATGAACGTTGCCGTGAGAAACGCTGCCAGAAAAACCCAACGGTTAGACATCGTAGCGCTCCTTTCCCAGCAGTCGAATCGTCTTTTTTTTGGTTACCGGCCCCACTCTTCAAAGGGTACGACTTTCATCAGGCTGTTACAAGCGCCCCGCAGGCGCAGGTATCCCATGTTTGCAGCTTAGTCAACAGCGTTATCACGGAAGGTTCATAGCCGGCAACCAGGGCGCGGCTTCTCCAAGCGAGCAGCTAAATTTTTTGGAATGCTTGCTCCGGCCGCTCCTCCTGGTGGCTTGACGGCTATAATAGACGGATAGCTAAGGAGGAATCATGAGCGGAATTTTCGAACCTCAAACGGAAAAGTACCTGGATTCGCTTCTCCCTGCCCGCGACGCCGTGCTGCGTGAGATGGAACGCTACGCCGCGAAAAACAATGTCCCGATCGTGGGTCCTGCGTGCGGCCGGGTGCTTCACCAATTGGCGCTCGCGACGCGCGCCCGGCGTGTTTTTGAGATGGGCTCGGCCATCGGCTATTCGACGCTCTGGCTGGCTCGCGCCGTGGGGCCGCGCGGCAAAGTCTTTTACACGGATAGCGATCCGAAGAATGTTGAGCGCGCCCGAGCTTATCTGCGGCGGGGCGGCGTGCTGGGACGGGTGCAATTTCTGCTGGGCGATGCGCTGGAATCACTGCGCTCCACGCGGGGACAGTTTGACCTGATCTTCAACGATGTTTCAAAAGTTCAGTACCCGGAAGTCCTGCGCCTCGCGGTTCCCAGGCTGCGCGCCGGAGGCTTGTTGATCAGCGACAATGTTCTGTGGCACGGGCGCGCGGCACAGCCTGCCGCCCCGGATGACAAGGCGACCTGCGCCATTCAGAAATTCAACCGCCTGATCTATCGCTCGCCGCAACTGATGACCACGATGATTCCCCTCCGCGACGGCCTGGCCGTTTGCTGGAAGAAACCGGAGCGGTGATAGCCGCGGCACGGATTTCGTGCCGTGGGCTTTTTGCGGACCGGCTGGCTGGCGCAGCGCGTAGTCATGGTCAGTGCATTCCTGAGCGTGGGCTTGTTAGGTATGGTTTTGAGGGGTGGCGAATTGATCAGCAAGCTCCGGAGGAGCCACAGACCTTAACCCACGGCGCCAGCCACGCGCTAATTCATAAGCGCCCGGATACGATGGAGCACGCGAAGAATTTCCTGGCGTTCCGTGTCGGCGCTGGGGGCAATCGCCAGGTAGGTTTTCAGGTCGGACACGGCGTCGGCGTAGCGTGCCATGGCAAAGTAAACCATCCCGCGGTCCCGCAAGTCGGGGAGACTGTCTTCATTGATGGCGAGCGCGAGCTCGATCATGGTGAGAACTTTGGGATAGATAGCCCGCCGGAAATACGATCCCTTCAAATTATTGAGCATGCGGGCCAGAATCTGCTTGTTGTTTGCGGCCAGGAAGTATTCCGCCTTGAGTTGGGCCTCGGCTCCGAAGTGGGTTTTCAGCAGTTCCACGCAATCCGCGGGCGCCAGAATGGCGCCGCGATGAAAAGGATCGATCAGAATCTCCCTGTCGGTTGATACGTATTTCACAAGAAAGTGAGCGGGGAATCCGACTCCCACGACCGGCAGGCGCCGCCGCCGCGCCACCTCCATGTAAAGCAGCGACAAGGTAATGGGAATGCCCTTCTTGCGCTCCAGCACATCGTTCAAGAAGCTGTTGCGGGGATCATCGTATTCTTCCTCATTGCCGGAAAACTTCTCTTGCTCAAACAGGATTTGATTGAGCGCCTCGATGTTCGAGAGCGGCGAAGACTCCGGGGCTGCATGGACGCGCTCTGCAAGGCGGTCGAGAGCGGCAAGCCAGGGCTCAGGAGTAAGCTCGGGGTATTCGATTGCGGCGATGGCGAGCGCCGCCTCAGCCAGATTGATCTCTTCGTCATCGCGTTCGGTGAGGGTTCGAAACCGGCGGATGAGATCGGCGTTATTCATGAAAATGGCGATGCATAACTCAGAGGTCCCGGAGCGGGTGAAGCGCAGAACGATGGGTAGCCCTCAATGGTAGCCACGGCACAACTTTCGTGCCGGGGGCCTTTTGCCAGCCATGACCTATAACCCCCGCGGCACCACAGGCATTCCGTGGCCAGCAGCCACCCGGGCTTCTCACTTCTTTTGGCTGCCTTCCGCCTGCAAGAACCGTTCGGCGTCGATCGCGGCCATGCATCCGGAGCCCGCCGCGGTCACGGCCTGCCGGTAGACATGATCCTGGCAATCGCCCGCGGCGAAAACACCCCGAACGCTGGTTTTGGACCCGTCATGGGTGATCAGGTAGCCGACTTCGTTCATTTCAAGCTGGCCTTTGAAAAGTTCGGTGTTGGGGGAGTGCCCGATGGCGACAAAAACGCCGTCGCAATCTTGAACGGATTCCTCCCCGGTCTTGAGGTTTTTCAGCCGCACGCCGGTAACTTCGTTTTTTTGTGGGTCGAGGACGTCCGCCAGGGTGGTGTTCCAGATAAAGTTGATGGCTTTGTTTTGAAACATGCGCTCCTGCATGATCTTCGACGCCCGCAACTGGTCGCGCCGGTGAACCACGTTCACGCGTTTTGCGTACCGGGTGAGGAAGAGAGCATCTTCGGCGGCCGTATCTCCGCCGCCCACCACCATCACTTCTTTGCCGCGGTAAAAATACCCGTCGCAGGTGGCGCAGGTGGAAACGCCATGGCCCAAAAGCTTCCGCTCGGACTCCAGGCCTAAGAGCTTGGCCGAGGCGCCGGAGGCGATGATGAGCGCCTGGGTTTCCAGACGCTCCTTGCCGATTTCGAGCACAAACGGACGCTGGGAGAGATCGGCCCGGGTAACGTCTCCCTCCAGGAATTCCGCGCCAAAGGTCTCCGCCTGCTTCTTCATAAGTTCAATCAGCTCAGGCCCTTGAACGCCTTTGGGAAAGCCGGGATAATTTTCAACGAGGGTGGTCAGGGTCAGTTGGCCGCCCGCTTCGCTCCCGCGGATCACCAAGGGACTCAGGTTGGCGCGCGCGGCATAAATGGCGGCCGTCAATCCCGCACAGCCCGAGCCGATGATGGCAACGTTTCGCATGAATTCAGGTCCCCCCGATGGTGATTGGGTGCAGCTAAAAAGTATAACCCATTCCAGGTAACTCCATCCAACTGCGCCTACTCAGGCGCCCCCGGCAAACTGCCGCTTGCGCAAATCGCGCTCTTGTTTCAAACTTGCTGATGACTACCCTTGGATGCTGCAAATCCGATTCCGTTTCGCATGCCTTCTCTGGGTTCATGCTTCAGGGTTAATTTTAGACCATGGCCGACGCTGTCTTCATCGAACAAGTTACCAAGCGCTTTGATTCCTTCGCTGCGGTCAGCCACCTAAGCCTGGGAATCAAGCAGCAGGCGGTTTTCGGGCTGCTGGGACCCAATGGCGCGGGCAAGACCACCACGCTGCGCATGATTGTGCGGATCCTGATGCCCGACGAAGGGACGATCCAGGTCTTGGGCCAGCCTCTCGGTGAACGCGCCCAGGATCTTATTGGTTATCTGCCCGAAGAACGCGGCCTTTACCGCCGCATGCGAGTGCATGAAGTTCTGGTGTTCCTGGCCGCCTTGAAAGGGGTGGACGAAGGGGAGGCCGCGCGCCGGGCCAGCATGTGGCTGGAGCGGCTGGGGCTGGCTGATCGCGCCGAAAATGAGGTCAATGACTTATCGCGCGGCATGCAGCAGAAAGTCCAGTTTATCGCCGCCATTCTTCACCGCCCGGCGCTCTTGATCCTCGACGAGCCCTTTACGGGCCTTGACCCGGTAAATACCGCTTTGATCAAAGAGGTCATGCTCGAACTTCGCGATGAGGGAACCACCATCATCCTGTCCACGCACCTTATGGAGCAGGTGGAGCAGATGTGCGACTCGATCTGCCTGATGCATAAAGGACGCAAGATCCTGGACGGCGACCTGAAAGCGATCAAGAAATCTTACGGGAACAACACGGTCCGCATCGAATTCAGCGGCGACCGGGACTTCCTGGATATTCCGGGACTCATCGAAACGACGAAGTTTTACGGGGATGTCGCGGAGGTGAAACTGCACTCTGGAGGGGATTCCCAACAACTCCTGAAGGCGGCGGTGGAGCGGGGAGTTCAGATCCGGCGGTTCGAATTGATGGAACCTCCCTTGAACGACATTTTTATCGAAAAGGTTTCGGCGGGCAATGCGTAAGATCTGGCTGGTTTTCAAACGCGAATATGTGACTCGCGTGCGCACGAAGGCTTTTATCTTCGGCACGATTGCGCTCCCACTCCTCTCCCTCATTATCCTGGCGATCTCCGTTTTCCTTTCGGGCGGGAATTCCGGCACCACGGTGAGGATCGCTATTTTGGATGAGGGCGGGGGCCTTGCCGGCGCCGTGAAGAAAATGCTGATCGAGAACTCCGCTCAGGACAAGACGGATGTTCAAGTTGTCGAAACGATTGAACAGCCCTCGCCGGAAGAGGACGATCGCTTTCGTTCCCAAACCGGCGCCGGCCACCTCGACGGGTACCTGCTGCTTCCGAAAGGTCTGACGGCAGGGAAGGCCCCCGCGCAGTTTTATGCCAAGAGTTTTCGCGCCATGATCCTCCTCGGCCCCGTCCAGCGCGCGGTCAGCGTCGCCCTGATCACCCATCGGCTGAAAGAGGAAGGGAAACAGGCGGGCAATATGCAGAACGTGTTCCGGCTGGCGCACGTTCAATTGATCAATCTGGCCGCCGACGGGGAACAAGATTCGAACGAGGATCGCTTCACCACGGCCATCATTGCCGGCATGCTGCTGTACATGACCCTGGTGATCTATGGGATGTCCACTATGCGTTCGGTGATGGAGGAGAAATCCACGCGGATTGTTGAGATCCTGGTTTCTTCCATCAAACCTTTCCACTTGCTGACGGGGAAGATCGTGAGCGTGGGTGCGGTGGCGCTCACCCAGTATATGATCTGGGCCGTGACGATCGGGGTTCTGGTGGGCTATAGCAGCTACATCGCCCATCTCGTGCGGCCCGGAGCGTCTGCCCCGTCCCTGCACTTGCCGCCGGCCTTATTGATCTATCTGGTGATCTTTTTTCTGGCGGGCTATTTTATTTATGCCTCGCTCTACGCTGCCGCGGGCGCCATTGTTTCCACCGACGAAGAAGCTCACCAAGCCCAGCTTCCCTTGACCTTGCTCATTGTCGGCAGTTTTCTGCTGTTTAACGTAGTCCTGAACGATCCCAACTCGACGCTTTCCGTGGTCCTCTCGATCACGCCTTTTCTTTCGCCCATCCTGATGACCCTTCGCGTGGCGATCGCGCCGCCGCCCTTCTGGCAGATTGCCCTGGCGCTGGCGCTTTCGATTCTGACCACGATCTGGGTCATTCGGTTCTCCGCCAAAATCTATCGCGTCGGCATCCTCATGTACGGCAAGCGGCCCTCCCTCCGGGAATTGCGCCGCTGGCTGCGGTATAGCTGAAGAGGTAGCCGCGGTTAAATCGCCGTTTGATTTAACCGTGGGTTCTCAAAAATGGTAAAAGCCCACGGTCAGAAATGCCCTGACCGTGGCGACCTGCCCACGCCGTTTGTAATGTAGCGGCGGGTTCATCCCGCCCGCCGAATGGCGGGATAAAAAACGAAAAGGCGGCGTAAAGCCGCCTCTACCTCCGGGCGGCAAGGTCAGCCTCGCCCGAGGTAATCCTGCTCGACCGGGAGCACGATCGCTTCCAGCATGTTGACGCCGGCGGGAAGGCATGCCATGAGGACGGCGACTTGGGCCAACTCTTCCACTTCCATCATCGGTTCGGTGGGGGCCATGAGGCCGGGGGCGGGTCTTTCAACCCGTGTATTGCCTGGGTGCAAGCAGCTTGCGGTGATTCCGTATTGCCGCCCTTCCAGCGCCGTCACGTTCGTGAGTCCCCAGATTCCGAATTTGCTTGTGGTGTAGGCCGCCGAGTTGAAGCGAGGGCGCTGTCCGGAAATACTGCCAATGTTCAGAATTCTTCCCACCCCTTGCTTTTTCATGATTAGAAACGCCGCCCGCGTGCAAAGGAAGGGACCGCGCAGGTTGGTGGCGATCACGCGGTCCCATGCTTCCACAGTGAACTCATCCAAGGGCGCGCTATCGAACGCGCCGGCATTGTTGACCAGGATATCGACGCGGCCAAACAGTTCCATCGTGTGCGCGAACAGATCATTGACCTGAACTTCTTCCGTCACGTCAGCGCGCAGGGCAACCGCCGTCCCGCCCAAGGCCTTCATCTCCTCCACCGCGCCGTTCAGCTTATCAATGCGGCGGCCAGTGATGACCGTCTTGGCGCCTTCCGCGGCAAGCCCCTGCGCAATTCCCTTCCCGATTCCTGTGCCTCCGCCGGTAACAACTGCGACTTTTCCAGTTAGCTTTCCCATTGGGATCTCCTCTGAATTTGCCTGACGGTGAGGGATCTTTGGGCTTTCGTCCCGCCGCCCTGTGAGACAGTAATCCAAGAAGACCCTTGGAAGCAAGTTCGATGCGCGCTCCCCTCACCCCGGCCCACTCCCGGTGGGAGAGGGAGAACCGCGCAGGGGTGGGTGAGGGCTTCGTTCCCAGGGCTCACGCCCTGGGCTAAAATCTTCCGCCCCTGCCGGGGCGTGTAGCCGGTAGCGCAGCGTCTCTCCTCCCAGAGACTCTGCGGTTGTTGAGCGTTGTCAATTGCGCAATGAAAGAGTGCCCGACGTAGCGGCGGGTTCATCCCACCAAGCGGTGGCGGCGTAAAGCCGCCTCTACCCGCAAGACGCCGTGGTGGTCGCGCAAGTTTGTAGCCGGAGGAGCCTGCACGGCGAAAGCGCCCCTACACCTCCGTGGGATTTTGGCTTATGCTATCCGAGACCGCGGGCGATCAATTTCAATTCTAAACCGGGGCTATTTCGCCGGGTCGCAGGTGAATGTTATGAAGACTCAACCACGTCACACCCAACCCGCCTTGCACAACGCCATGTGGCCGGGAGTGGTCGGCAAAGGAGCCGGTTCCGAGCCCTGCATCGACCTCGACACGATGCTCGAGCTCACCGCCGCGGCGGAAGTGGATGGCGTCAAATTCGACGGCGTCGATTTGTTCCTGTCGAACCCGCACGTCGATATCGATTCAAGCGATGACGACCTGAAACGGCTCTCGGAAAAGATTGCGGCTCTCAGCCTGGTGATCGGCTCGCTGGTGGCGCCCGTATGGGAACCCACGGGCGGCGGCTCGGCCATGGGAACGGAAGAAGAGCGCCAGCGTTTCCTCGCGCAAGTTCGCAAGGCCTGCGCCATCGGGCAACGTTTGCGCGATTTGGGCATCCGGCGCTACGGCGTGATTCGAATCGATTCCGCAGCCTCCGTAACGGAATGGCTGAAGGATCCGGAGGCGAATACCAAGCGCCTGGCCGGCACGTTTCTCGAGGCCTGCGATATCGCCGACGCGTACGGAGAGCGGCTGGCCGCGGAAGGCGAAATCTGCTGGGGCGGGATGCACAGTTGGAGGCGGGTGGTGCAGCTCCTCGAACTGGTCGATCGCCCCAAAACTCTGGGCTTTCAGGCGGACATGGCGCACACGCTGCTTTTCACGCTCGGCACTAACGCTCCTGAAGATCGGCTGCTGCCGGAACCCTTTGATTGGAACGAGACTGCGCGGTTCGAAGAGGCCTGGCGGGAGTTGACCCGCGCGCTCCGGCCGCTGACCATCGATTTCCACGTCGCCCAGAACGATGCCACGGTGAAAGGCTCGGGGTCGCATGATAAGACCGGTCGCCATTGCCTTCCCAACGACCCCAACGGCAAGCTCGATATTGTGCGCGACGCGGGCGCCTGGATGCGCAACGACCGAGGCGAACCTACTCGCGCATTTCAGCACATCTGTTGGGACGGCTGCATGTTTCCCAACAGCGTGATGATGGACCCCAATACCTGGCGCGACATTCTGGCCACTATGATTGCCGTCCGCGAGGCGCACGGTTGGGACTGAATGATCTCCGCGCAGCCGACCGGCAGAAGAGGAGTGAGATGAGCAAAGAGCGATTGAACATCGGCATCGTCGGGTACGGCTTCATGGGAAGAACCCACTCGAATGCCTTCCGCAGGGTGCCGAACTTTTTCGATGTCCCTTACGAGCCGGTGCTGAAAGCCGTTTGCGGGCGCAATCGCGCGCGGGCCGAGGCCTTCCAGCAAACCTGGGGCTATGAGTCCGTGGAGACCGACTGGCGAAAATTGGTCGAGCGGAAGGATATCGACGTCATCGACATCGCAAGTCCCAACGACACACATGCCGAGGTGGCCATCGCCGCCGCGCAGGCGGGCAAAGCGATTCTGTGCGAAAAGCCGCTGGGCCGCAACGCCGCCGAGTCGAAGTCCATCGTAGAGGCTGCCGAAAAAGCGGGCGTCCCGAACATGGTCTGGTACAACTATCGCCGGGTGCCCGCCGTGACGCTCGCCAAAGAATTGATCGCAGAAGGGCGGCTGGGCCGGATTTTCCATTACCGCGCCCAATTCCTTCAGGATTGGACGATCTCCCGAGATCTCCCCCAGGGCGGTGAAGCGCTGTGGCGCCTGGACGTTCAGGTGGCGGGGAGCGGCGTCACCGGAGACTTGCTCGCCCATTGCATCGATACGGCTCTCTGGCTGAACGGCCGGCTTGACTCGGTCACGGCCATGACCGAAACCTTTATCAAAGAGCGCCAACATAACCTGACGGGGAAAGTTGAAAAGGTCGAGATCGACGACGCGAGCGCCTTTCTCGCGCGCTTCGCGAACGGATCGCTGGGCATTTTTGAAGCCACCCGCTACGCGCGCGGGCACAAGGCGCTCTACACCTTCGAAATCAACGGGGAAAACGCGTCCATCATTTGGGATCTGCGCGATCTTCACCGGCTGCAATACTTCGACCACCGCGACGAAGGAAAACTCCGCGGCTGGCGCTCGATCCACGTCACGGACCGCGAGCATCCCTACATGAAGCACTGGTGGGTGCCCGGGCTGCAAATCGGCTACGAACACACCTTTGTTCATCAGGCGGCAGATTTCTTGTGCGGCCTGGCCGAGGGCAAGATTCCCGCGCCGAGCTTTCGCGATGGATTGAAAACCGATTGCGTGACTGACGCTGTCTTGACCTCCGCCCGGAACGGCGGCTGGATGCAAGTGGCTGGCGCCGAGAAGTAGCCACGGTTGAATCCCTGTTGAATTCAACCGTGGATTTTGGAATTGCAAAGGCTACAGACAGGCGGGCGGTGGGGACACCGCCCCTACAGTAAAGGCCGCCGCAGTCTGCGTTTTTCTCTAATCCTCACATTCGCCTGTGCGAAAGGACGGTCTGCCCTTTCTTGAAATTCCTGCCCTCTCACGTGGGGAGAGGGCGATCGCGCAACGATAGGGTGAGGGGTCTTGAAGAGCGCGGTTCTCCTACTCCGCCGCGGGCGCCGGGAGCGCGGAAAGGAAAAGTTTCCGGGCAGAGAAGAGTACGGTGACGAAGACGGCAAAAATGATGGTGCCTGCCATAAAGGTGTATTGAAAGAAGTGCGGGAACCATTCCAGGATCTGCGCCTGGCGCGCATTCGGTATCACCTGAAGATACAACTGCGTAATGTTTCCCCGCGCCAGGGTGACGGCCATGGAAACTCCCCAGAAGAGCGCTTTTCCGGCGGCGATATTCCAGCCAGTCAGCCTTCGCCTGAAAATCAGCCAGGCGGCGGTTCCGGAGAGAATGGTGTTGGCCAGCATCACCGTCACCACCATCCCGCCGCGAATGACAGTTCCAAACACAATCAAGCCCGGCATGTTCAGCGTGAACAGCACCGTGATAACCCCCAGGGCTTCCCAAACCGCCAGGATAATCACCGGAACGGGGAGCCCGGGCGGATGGCGCCTTCGCGCAACCCCTGCCTACCCGGCGGTCACGGCTAGCGTGGCGCTCCGAGCCAGGAAAGTCCCCCTGACGCTCTTGCGGGTGTAAAAGATCAGGAAGGCCAGCGGCAGCAGAATGCCGAAGAAGACGTCGAACGAAATCGCCATCATTAAGACCATATGCTGGGGGGGCTGGAAGGCGCGCTGGCGTGTGCTGCCATGATCCGGGGCAGGAGGATGGAAACAGCCACGACCCCCAGGACGCCAAACGCCAGCCATATCCCGCTTCCGATCAGCATGAGGATTCGCGCCCAATTCTTGCACCGCACAGAACCGATGCCGGCGACAAGAAAGAAGGCGGAAAGAAGCAGATAGACGCCGCCTGCAACCGCAAAGCCGACCATTGAAGCTGGCTGCGGAATCTGCGCCATGCTTTCCGCCTTAATAAGGTGCACGCCCACCGACACGGCCACCAACAAGCAGCCCAGCCCCAGCAGAATTTCAATTACCCCAAAAGCGATCACCCAGCCGCGGCGGTCGGGATAGGACTCTGAAGAGAATTCCCTTTGCCACAGCTCGGCGGAAATAAAGCTCATCAGGGATAAACGGCGGTCGCTCCGCCAGTCTCGCCATAAACTCAACAAAATTCTTTTCGGCGCCGCGACTGACAATATACGGCAGCTGTTCCCATGTCAGTTCAAACTTCGCCAGATCCGTCTTTGTGAACTTCTGAGCGGTCGGGTTCTGGAGCTTCCACTTCTGCTTTGCCGCAGCCGTGCCTGCCCTCCCCAGCTCGTCCAGATAACTTCCCCGCGCACGCTCGTAGTACCACTTCGTTTCAAGCTGGCTTCCACTTGCGGCAGGAGCCCAGATTGTACGCGAAAGTTCCTCGACTTTAAGATGGAACGGGTGGTTCGCCGAGAAATCTGCAGTATTCACTTTGTTTTGACTGTTGGCGTACAGGGAGATTTTCGGAGCAAGCTCATCGATCGCCGCAGGGTCGTTCGGTACCGTGAGCTTTACTTGTACGAAGATGCCGCTCACATCCACCTTATCCTTTTTCACAGCGGAATACAGCGACGCAGTGGTCTGAGGGTGTGCGACATAGAAGTGGGGGTCAAGCCCGGC
>Ga0307374_10012578_pt1 | contig 11841 bp, 7 predicted proteins | sample OX3MG_FD_202532 | JGI IMG/M metagenome (GOLD analysis project Ga0307374, IMG submission 202532) | Soil microbial communities from Risofladan, Vaasa, Finland - OX-3 | ecosystem: Environmental > Terrestrial > Soil > Coastal area > Acid sulfate soil | place: Finland: Risofladan, Vaasa | collected...
AGAACTTCTTCGACCTCTTCAGGGAAGACCTTTTCGCCGCCGGTGTTGATACACACCGAGCCTCGACCTAGCAGCTGGATGGAACCGTCGACTTCTACTGTGGCGTAATCGCCGGGGATCGAATAGCGCACGCCGTCGAATTCCTTGAAGGTGGCGTCGGATTTGGCGGAGTCCTTGTAGTACCCGAGTGGATTTCGTCCCCCCAAGGCCAGCACGCCGATCTCTCCGGAGCCGGCCGCTACGTCCTTGCCGCTCTCGGGGTCAATAACCCGCACGTTGGGCCCCAGGGCGAAGTGTGCGGTGTGTTCGGCCGAGGAACCGGTCGAGATGGAGGTGCCCATGCCCAGGGCCTCCGACGACGAGAAAGCGTCGATCAACATCATGGTCGGGTGGTGGTTCAACAGAGCCCGTTTGCTCTCCTCGCTCCACATGACGCCGGAGGAGATTATGGCCAGCAGGGTGGACAGGGAGAATGCTCCGGGATTGGCGTCAAGCGCCGACAGGATGGGCTTGGCGAAGGCGTCGCCCACGATGGCCAGGACGTTCACGTTCTCGGCGTCCACCGTGTGCAGCAACTCTACGGCGTCGAAGCGGCGGTTGGTGAGTGTCACCACACATCCGCCCACACTCAAGGTGCCCATGGCCGTGAATGAACCGGTGCCATGCATTAGAGGACAAGCCGGGATGATGATCGGGCCGGCTCCTACGATGGTTTTTCGCACGCCGGCCAGCCCGCCGTCTTCGGGGACCTTGATCAGGTTGCCGGCGTTGAGGCGACAGAACAGGTCGTCCTGGCGCCACATGACGCCCTTGGGCATGCCGGTAGTCCCCCCGGTGTACAGCATGACCAGGTCGTTCCCGCTTCGACCCCATGAGGGTCGGACCCGCCCGGGTGCGTTGGCGGCAGCTACCTCATAGGGCTGCGCCCAGGCCGGGCACGAGCCGTTGCCGTCGTCCACCCACAACCAGGTGGCCACCCGGGGGACCCGTTGGCGCAGGCTTTCGATCCGGTCGGTGAATGAACCGTGGAACACGACGGCCACGGCGTCGGCGTTGTCCCAGAGGTAGACCAGTTCGTCGTCGGTGTAGCGGTAGTTGGTGTTGACTGGCACCAGGCCGGCCTTCAGGGTGCCGAACACCGACTCGAGGTACTCCGGCGCGTTATAGAGGTACTGCGCCACCTTGTCCTGGTGTCGGACGCCGCTCTCGAGCAGCGTGTGGGCGATCCCGTCGGCCCTTCGGTCGAACTCGGCCCAGAGCACCCGCCGGTCGCCGTGGATGAGGGCCGGGGCGTCGGGCACCGTGTCGGCCACGGTCTCCCACACATCTGCGTAGTTCCAGTCGGTCACGGGGGCAGCCTACGCTTCGGGTCGTGGACCTCGCCCTTCCTGCCGACGACCACCCGGCGCGCCTGGCTTTTCGCCGATGGTTGGCCGACCACCCGTCCCCGAGCCCGAGAGCGCTGGCAGAGGCCGGCTACGTGGCTCCCCACTGGCCTCGCCCTTGGGGGCTCGGTGCCGATCCCGTGGCCCAACTGGTCATCGATGACGAGATGCGGCGGGCCAAGGTGCACAGGCCTTCCAACCAGATCGGCATCGGCTGGGCCGGGCCCACCATCATCCACGCCGGCACCGAGGAGCAGAAGGAGCGCTACCTCCTGCCCCTGCTGGCCGGTGAGGAGATCTGGTGCCAGCTCTTCAGTGAGCCAGGCGCCGGCTCGGACCTGGCCGGGTTGGCCACCCGGGCCGTGCGCGACGGTGACGAGTGGGTGGTGAACGGCCAGAAGGTGTGGACGAGCTTTGCCCATGTGTCGGCCTTCGGCATCCTCCTGGTCCGCACCGACCCCGACGCTCCCAAACACCAGGGCGTGTCGTACTTCATCTGCCCCATGGACGCCCCAGGCGTCACGGTGCGCCCCATCGTCGACATGACCGGCGACCACGCCTTCAACGAGGTCTTCCTGGACGAGGTGCGACTGCCGGCGGCCAACCTGGTAGGGGAGGTCAACAGCGGTTGGGGGCTGGCCAAGGTGACCCTCGGCAACGAGCGCGTGTCGCTGTCGGGCGAGGGGTCGTTGTGGGGTCAGGGCCCTACGGCCAAGGACCTGGTGGACATGGTCAAGCGAGCAGGCGGCGCTGCGGACCCCCTGATGCGCCAGGAACTGGCTCGGGTGTGGGCCGAGGGCGAGATCCTGCGGCTGATTCGACTTCGCACCGTGAGCGCGGCTGTATCGGGCAAACCTCCGGGGCCCGAGGCCTCGGTCCGCAAGGCCCTGGCCGACGAGCACGGCCAGCGGGTGATGGCCGCTGCGCAGCGGGTGGCCGGCGCTCGGGCGTTGCTGGCCGATGGCGCCCCCATGGCGCCGCCCACCGAGGCCGAGGCGACCGACGGCTTCACCTGGCCGTCACTGGTGTGGTCACGCGGGTACCTCTTCTCCCGGGCCCTCACCATCGGCGGGGGGACGTCAGAGGTCCAGCGCAACATCATCGCCGAGCGCGTTCTCGGCCTCCCTCACGAAATCGACGTGGAGGCCGGTCGTTCCTGGTCCGAGGGTCGTGCTGAGACTCACGGCCGGTAAGACTTAGAACTACCACCACGCTACGTAGTTCCCATCGCGGTGGGCAGCTGACAGCAGTACCCTCGCGGCGGGCGAAGGGTGCTCGACCATTGCCATATTCGAAGGGCATAAGTCCTGTCCAACGGACCTTTTTGTCTCCGGAAGCGCCCCCGTGGGCCGAGCGCATCCGGACGGTGTCCCACGAGGCTCGCCAGCAAGCCAGAAAAGTGCGCTCCAACCGCAAGGAGTGCGTGGGGCGACCGTTGTTCACTACGAAGGGTGACGGTATCACCGTGCGACGTGACCGTCTGAGAGGCAGGCGAGAGACCGATGGCAGGGGGAGCTGACGACGTGTCGGGCGACGTCGCCATCTGGTTGCGTCGTTGGCGTGATCGTCTGTCCCACGAGGACCAGGGAATGCCGGACGACGAGGCGCGCCTGGTCATCGAAGCCGTCCTAGAGGAGCTGCGCGGGGGATACCCCGAGAACCTCGAACGGGCCGGACGGGCCTGGGGTCGGGCGCACCGTTCGGTGTCGGAGATGGTCGGCCGCCTCTCGAGCTTCCGTGAAGCCCTGGCCGCCAGTGGAGTCGACGATCCGCTCAAGATGCACCGAGCCCTCGACAGGGTGACGGCAGCGGCCACCGAGGAGGTGTTGCACCGGCTCGAGCACGCGTCTCGTACCGACGCCCTTACAGGGGTGGGCAATCGCCGCGCCTTCGACGAGACACTGTCAGCTGCTCTGTCGGCTGCCTCTCGTCAGCGCCACGAGGTCACCGTCGTGGCCGTGGACCTCGACGGGCTCAAGCACATCAACGACACCGAAGGCCATGCCGCCGGCGACTCCACCTTGCTGGCCCTGGTACGTGCCTTCTACGTTGCCCTGCGCGACGAGGACACCGTGTTCCGCGTGGGAGGGGACGAGTTCGTCGTCTTGTTGCCCTTCACGTCGGTCGATGCCGCCGAGCTGCTCATGGAGCGGATCCATGCCGGCGGGGCGCCGGCCTTCACCTGGGGCGCGGCTGGATACCCCGGCGATGGCACCGACGCCTCCGACCTCGTCGACGTAGCCGACCAGGATCTGTACCGCCGGCGCGAGATGCGCCGCAGCCTGATCCCGGTGCCGGCTACCCAGCCGGCCGCCTCGCCGTCGCGCGCTCTTGCGGCTGCCCCGGCCCTTCGTTGGGCATGGATTCCGGCCGCCGCCGTGCTGGTGGTATCACTGGTGGCCACCTTGGTCTCGACCGGCACCCACACCGGGACTTTGGCCGGCGGCCCCCGTCCCACGCACGTTGCCACCAAGCCGGCTGGCGGCCACCACTCGTCCTCGCCGACGCCGCCACCATCCCAAGGCGCTCACCAGGGGACCTCGGCATCGCGCGGCACCGGCTCGAGCATCCAGGACGTCGGCTTCTCGACCCCGCCGCGCACCAGCCGCCCGGGCGGCCAATCCCACAACCCGGGCTCTTCTCCTGGGTCACCTCCGGGCTCCACGACCACCACGACCACCCCTCCGGGTTCGGGCGGGCTGCTCGGTACGGTCCAGAACGCCCTGGCTCCGGTCCCGGTAGTCGGCCCGACTGGCGCCGCCGTGGTCGCCCTCGTCGGGCACGTGCTCTCTGGTGCCCCGTCCAACCCCGTGACCACCACATCGGCCTCGCGGGCTTCCGCCTCGCGGGCGTCGTCGGCCAGTTCGGCGGCGACAGGGCCCCTCGGGCTGCTCGAAGTGGTCGGCGGACTGCTCAGCTGACCCTCAGCAGCACCCGGCGCACGAACTGGGCAAAGGCACCCGGGTGGCTGAGGTGCGCACCATGACCGGCCCCGTCGAACTCGACGATCTCCGAGCCGGCCACGGCGGCATGCAACTCGCCCACCGCTCGGCGGTGGCGGGGGATCGAGCACTCACCCCGGCCGAAGACGGCCGGCACCGACAGTGCCGACGCGTCGAAGGGAGCTTCATCACCCCGGAGATCGGTGAGTTCGGCCCTCAGGGCGGCCCCGTCGGCCCGGCGTTCGGCCCGAGCCTGCTCCGTCAGGCGATCCCAGCTGGTGTCTCCCACCATCCGCCGGAAGAAACCCTCGGCGAACGTAGCGGGATCGTCTTCAGGACGTGATCGCCGGGGCCACCAGTCGAGCCACGGCATGGGAGGTTCGTAGGCCCCCACAGCGACCACCGTCCCCGGTGCAGCCAGGGCCGCCCCCAGGGCGATGTCGCCCCCATAGGAGTGGCCGATGGCCACCACCGGGCCGGCGCCGGCCAGCGCCACGAGGTCCGCCACGTGGTCAATGAAGGTCGCCGTCTGACCAGCCTGGCGCGAGCGGCTGTAACCACGGCGGTCATAGGTCACCACATGGAGGTCGGGCAGCCGGCGCACGACGCGAGTGAAACTGGCGCCCCGGTCCAGCGACCCGTGCACCAGGATGACGTCGACGCTGCGCCCGCCGGTGCGAGGCGCAACGGCCCCGTTCGACCCCGGATGGTCGACGACGTGGAGGCCTTCGGGTCGGAGGTTCATGGTGGCAGCTTCCCAGGGACGCCTCGGCCCCCGCCAAGCCGCGCTGCACGGCGACGGCGCCGACGAGCATGATGGGACGGTGCCAACCTCACCGCTTGGCCGGCGCGCCCTGGGTGCCGCCGGTGCCCTGATCGTGTCGGTCGCCTTGGTCTTCGTGGCCCAGTTCGCCTTGTCCGGATGGTCAGAAGAGAACCCGTTGCACCATGACTTCCAGCACGGGCTCATCTTCGTGGCGGGCCTAGGTGTGGGGGCGGCTGCAACCACTCTGTATGTCATCGGGCGTCGGCCGGTCGGCGGAACTGACTGACTACCGGCTTGCCGCCGCCTGTCGCCATATGGATCATGCCGAACGACCATCCCCAATGGAGTTGGGCCGGGTCATGGCCGTCGCCTGGTCGGTGGCTCTGGCCACGGCGGTCCCGTACCTGCTTACGCAACAAGGGTCGGCGACACCAGTTGCCCTGACGGTCACCGATTTTGCCCACGTCGCAACCGGCATAGCACTATGCGTCTACCTCGTAGCCAAAGTCGAGCTCGTGGGCGTTCGCGCCGTGGTGCCGGCGGTGACCGGGATCAAGGTGTGGCAGCGGTGGCTTAGCGCCGCCCTCGGCGTGCTCTATGGAGGCGTGTTGCTGAGCGGATGCCTCTCCCTGGTGCGTTGGCAGGCCCCTCTGCGGTCGGCCTTGGCCCAGGTCCACCTGATCCTGGCCGTGTGGGCTTCCATCCTGGTGGGGTGGCACATCCTGGGGCACGTGGCCGATCGGCGAGCGCTGCGACGGGGGAGCCGGGGGAGCCGGGGGAGCCGGGGGAGCCGGGGGAGCCGGAGTGCGTGGTGGCGCCGGAAGCGATGGGGAGCTGTGTCGGCGACTCTCGCCCTGCCCGTTGTCCTAGCCGCCGCCATGCCGGCGGCTGCCTCCGAGGCCGCCGTCGAAGGTTCCGGGGCTCGGTGGTCGGCGTCGGGGCCAGCCACCTTCCTCGACGCCGCCGCAGTCGATCCCGCCCCCCGCACCGCGTTGGTGGGCGGTTCGGGGCTGTTCGCCGCCGCTGTGAATGGAGAAGCCAGTCGGCTCACATGGCGAAGAGTGGGGCCGTTCGGCTCGTCCGACCTGGTTCTAACGCTGGCGGTGTACATCGTGGCTCCCGCATCTGCACCGGTGGCTTCCCCGGGAGTCCCTGTCGTGCTGGCCGGGGCCATCGATGGTCTGTACGGGGCCGTGTCGCCGACCGGCCCGTACCGCCTGCTCACCCATGGTGTAACCGACGTCCATGGCACTGCTCGGTCGGCCGGAAGCCTCTGGTGCTCGTCGTCGTCGGGGATGCTGCGCTCCGACGACGGGGGGACTACCTGGCGCGTCGAGAACGACGGAATGCTTCAACCCTCCACGGCGTGGGCGCTCACCTGGTCCGGGACCACATTGTTCGGGTCGGATGCCGTCGGCGTCTACCGCTGGAGCGGTACCGAGTGGATTTTGAGTTCCGATCAGCGCGCTGTGGTCGCCTTCGACACGGTCGGCCCGTCGAAGGTGATGGCCAGCTCAATGGGTGACGGCCTGCGCTCATGGAACGGCCAGCGGTGGGTCACCAGCTCCTCGGGCCTCATCCGTCACGATCACGGCGCAGGGCGGGGCATCCACGTCGTGAGCGTTAGCTCGTTGCCCGGCCGGCGGTATGTCGCTGGAGCGATGACTGGTGGCGCCGACGAAAGTGTCGACGGGGGTGCGACGTGGGCACCGATATGGCCTGAGCTCGGGAGCGATGGCGTCGTGTGGCGGTTCGTGACTCTCGGCTCCCGGTTAGGGGTGGTGACCGATGCGGGATATCTCAGCACCCCAATGCCCTGGCCACGACCACCGATGTGGTCGTGGTGGTTGCTGGTAGCCGGCATCGGTACGGTGGCCGGCACCGGTGGGGTCATGGCGTTGGCAGGTGGGAAGTGGCCCGGCCGAGCTGTACGGCACTGCCGGCCAGGGCTCGCACCGATTGCTCGTCTGCTCCGGAAGTGACGAGTGCCCGAATGTGATCTTCGACGTCGCGGGCTTGAACTTCGGTCGTAGCCTGCCGCTCGGTCGCCAGGGCACCGCCGGCGCCGGCGTGGCCAGAGGTCGTCCAAGTGACCGCCATCAGAACGGCGACTGCCCCGGTGACCACTAGACCAAAGCTCATGACACCACCCAGGTGCCTGGTGACGGCTGAAACGATCATCCCGGCGATGCAGGCGGCGGAAGCCGTGGCAACCAGCACCCTCACAACCGTCAGGTGGGGGACGGGCTGCGGACGGGGCGGCGGATCAGAGGATGGTGGGGCCACGGGGCCGAGGCTACGACAGCCGGAGGGCACCGCACATGGACCGGTAGGATCGCAGCGATGCCCGACCGAAGGCCTGCACCCGAAGCGCCACTGGGAGGGGCCTTCGGGCCCAATGCATGGCTGGTCGACGACATGTACGAACAGTTCCGGGCCGACCCTGGCTCTGTCAGTCAAAGCTGGCAGGACTTCTTCGCCGATTACGTCCCGGCGCACCTAGCTCCCGGCGCCGGCCAGCGTGCTTCGGCCAACGGTGGAACCGAGGCCCCGGCTGTCGCACCGGCCCCGGCTGTCGCCCAGGCCCCGGCCCCGGCCCCGGCTGTCGCCCAGGCCCCGGCCCCGGCCCCGGATGCAACGCCTGACGCCGGGTCCGGGGACGCCAAATCGGCCGTAGCCGCAGGTCCCCGGGGAATCGTCGAATCCTCGTCCACGACACCCCTGCGTGGCGCGTCAGCCCGCATCGCATCCAACATGGAAGCGTCGTTGTCGATGCCGACGGCAACCAGCGTGCGTACTGTGCCGGCGCGCCTGCTGGAGGTCAATCGGGCGGTCGTCAACCAGCACCTGGCTCGTGAAACCGGAGCCAAAATCAGCTTCACGCACCTCATCGGCTATGCCGTTGTTCAGGCGCTGCAAGCAGTTCCGGCTCTCAATGCAAGCTTTGTCGCCGACTCGGACGGAAAGGGCACGCCCGGAGTAACGAGGCATTCGCACGTCGGTCTGGGTTTGGCCGTCGATGTCGGCAAGGCCGATGGATCTCGGACACTCCTGGTTCCAGTCGTCCGAGGAGCCGAATCTTTGGACTTTCGAGCCTTCGTCGTCGCGTACGAGGAAATGGTCCGCAAAGTCCATACCGCCAAGGCCTCTCCCGACGACTTTGCCGGCGCTACCGTGACGCTTACCAATCCTGGCACTCTCGGAACCGTGCAGTCAGTGCCGCGCCTCATGCCCGGGCAAGGTGCAATCATCGGGGTGGGGGCGCTCGGATATCCCGCCGAGTATGAAGCAGCTGACCGGCGGAGCCTTGCCGCACTCGGTGTGGGCCCCGTGGTCACCATCACCTCGACCTACGACCACCGGATCATCCAGGGTGCCGAGTCGGGTCTTTTTCTCTCCCATGTCGCCGAGTGTCTTACCGGTGGCCATGGGTTCTACGAGGGCGTTTTCGCGGCGATGGATGTGCCATACGAGCCCGTTCGTTGGCAATCTGACGTCAACGCTATCGCCGGCGAGCAACTACGCCTGCTCAAACAAGTACACGTCCAGAGCCTGATCAACATGTACCGGGTACGAGGACACTTGATCGCCGATCTCGACCCCTTATCGGCCGAACGACGACCCCTGCACGCCGAGCTCGACCCCACAACCTACGGGCTCACTTTGTGGGATCTCGATCGCGAATTCGTGGTTGACGGATTGGCCGGCCGCGAGGTTATGACGCTTGGCCATGCCCTCGATGTCCTGCGGGACGCGTACTGTCGAACCCTAGGCATCGAGTACATGCATATCCAAGATGCCGAGCAGAAGCGATGGACACAGCAGCACATCGAGGGCGTGGCAGTAGCCCTTTCACCAGACGAGCAGCGCCATGTGCTTGATCGCCTGAATGCCGCCGAGGCCTTCGAGCGGTTCCTGCATACCCGCTACGTCGGTCAGAAACGATTCGGGCTGGAAGGTGCGGAAGCGACCATCGTGCTCCTCGACGCCGTGCTCAATGAGGCTTCTTCTCATGAGTTGACGGAAGCAGTTCTCGGTATGGCACACCGAGGGCGCCTCAACGTTCTGGCCAACATTGTCGGGAAGTCTTATCGAGAGATCTTCCGCGAATTCGAAGGTGATCTCGACCCTGAATCAGTCCAGGGCTCTGGAGATGTGAAGTACCACAAAGGCGCTTCCGGGAAGTTCCACGGGGCTTCGGGTCTTGAGCTCCCGGTCAGCTTGGCTTCGAATCCATCGCATCTCGAGGCCGTCGACCCGGTGGTCGAAGGCATGGTTCGCGCCAAACAGGATCAGCTCAGCCGTGACCGCGCCTATGACGTCTTGTCGATCCTCATCCACGGTGACGCCGCTTTCGCCGGACAGGGCGTGGTCGCCGAAACGCTGGAGCTGTCGCAACTGGCCGGCTATCGGACGGGCGGGACGATCCACGTGGTGGTGAACAACCAACTCGGGTTCACAACGGCCCCCGAATCAGCCAGGTCGTCGGTCTATCCCACCGACGTGGCCAAGATGGTGCAATCGCCGATCATTCACGTGAATGGAGACGATCCGGAGGCCTGCGTTAGGGCAGCGCGTCTTGCATTTGGATTTCGCCAGGCATTTCACAAGGATGTCGTGGTCGACGTCGTATGTTACCGACGACATGGCCACAATGAGGGAGATGACCCGAGCTACACGCAGCCCCGAATGTATGCCCTGATCGAGGCCACACGATCGGTGCGCAAGCTCTACACGGAAGCCTTGGTGCGCCGGGGTGATATCACCCTCGAAGAAGCGGAAAAAGCACTCGAAGACTTCCAGAGTCGCCTTCAAGTGGCGCTCGACGAGACCCGTCAGGCGTCGGTTCCAAGTCCGACCGCCCTGTCGGCGTCGGCGTCGGCGTCAGTCGCGCCACCTGAGCCTGACATTCCCACAGGCGTCGATGGGGATATCCTCAGCGATCTTGCCGAAGCGGTAGTCAGGGTGCCAGACGGATTCACCATCCATCCGAAATTGGTCCGACAATTCGACCAGCGGGCGCGCATTGTCGAAGGTGGTGAGGTCGACTGGGCGCTCGGCGAAGCCATGGCCTTCGGCTCGATGGTTCTGGAAGGAACCGACGTCCGCCTCTGCGGCCAAGACACACGCCGGGGTACGTTCAGTCAGCGCCATGCAGTGTTGGTCGACTACGTGACGGGCGTTGAATGGGTGCCTCTGGCTCACCTCGAAGGTGATGAGGTTGGACGATTTGCCGTTCACGACTCTTTATTGTCGGAGTACGCAGCCGTGGGCTTCGAGTACGGGTACTCGGTGGAGGCGCCTGAGGCCTTAGTGGCATGGGAGGCGCAATTCGGGGACTTTGCTAATGGGGCGCAGATAATTATAGACAACTTCCTTGTGGCCGCCGAGGACAAGTGGGGCCAACGATCGGGATTGGTCCTTCTGCTTCCCCATGGCTACGAAGGCCAGGGCCCGGAACACTCGTCGGCTCGAATCGAGCGCTTCCTGACCCTGTGTGCACGCGGGAACATGCGGCTTGCCCAACCCACGACGGCCGCTCAGTACTTCCATCTCCTGCGATCACAAGTCAGGGCCACGGTGCGCCGACCCCTGATCGTCTTTACTCCTAAGTCGCTCTTGCGTGGAAGGTCCTCCCGCTCACCTATGTCGGATCTTGCTCATGGGGCTTTCGCCGAAGTGCTCGACGATCCGGGTGCGTCTGAATCGCAATCCGAAGGCACATCGGTACGAGCTGGTGATGTCAGTCGTGTGCTCCTGTGTTCGGGGAAGATCGCCTTCGATGCTATGGGGCGTCGAGACGACTTGCGAGCCGGAAAGGAGGGGGTGTCTGCACCCGGGGTCGACCCAGCGACCGTTGCCGTTGTGAGGATCGAGCAGCTCTATCCATGGCCCGAGCCACAATTGCGATCCGTTCTTGCCCGCTACCCGAATTCCAATGAGGTCGTATGGCTCCAGGAAGAGCCGGAGAATATGGGAGCTTGGGCTTTCGCCCATAGCCGGCTGCATAGGCTGCTCCGCGACCGGTTCTCGCTCATGCATGTGAGCCGATCGGAATCGGCGAGCCCTGCAACTGGAAGCGCGGTTGTTCACCAACTCGAGCACGAGGATCTATTGGTTCGTGCATTCACGGCATACGCCGCATCGGATTCAACGCAAGGGAATGCCGACCACGACCTGTAACTCTTCGAGTGCGACCCATGGGTCCACGACTTTGATGGTGGTCATGCCCATCGCCCGGGCTGGCTTTAGGTTCACACCGAGGTCGTCCAAAAAAACCGATCGATCAACTGCCACTCCTAGTTTGCCGCAGGCGAACTGGTAGAAGCGGGGGTCGGGTTTGCGGATTCCGACGACAGACGATTCGACGACGACGTCGAAAAGACGCAATACCTCGGCTATGGCCATGCCGCGGTTGGTGCCACTTAGAGGGGTGACGAAGTTATTGGTTAGAAGACCCGTTTTGAAATACACTCGACAACGACGCACTGCTTCAAGCATCTCGGGCCTGAGGTCGCCTGTGATCATGCCGAATAAGGCGCGAGTGTCGATCCTTCCCCCGGCTTCTCGCGCCTCCGCCTCGAACTCGTCGCAGAAGTCCTCGAAGTTCAGCTGGTTCCTTTCCAGACGGGCCCAGGCGTTGTCATGGCTTGGCCTCAAGGGGTGACCGCGACATCTCCTGACCTGGAGGTGTCCGATGGCCCGAGGGAGGAAGCGCCGGAGTTCCCAGGCGGATCTCGATGCGGCG
>Ga0307374_10012580_pt1 | contig 11841 bp, 8 predicted proteins | sample OX3MG_FD_202532 | JGI IMG/M metagenome (GOLD analysis project Ga0307374, IMG submission 202532) | Soil microbial communities from Risofladan, Vaasa, Finland - OX-3 | ecosystem: Environmental > Terrestrial > Soil > Coastal area > Acid sulfate soil | place: Finland: Risofladan, Vaasa | collected...
CCCTTGGCTCGCTCCGACTCTGTGCGCCGGGGCAGCGACGCTCTATGTCGGGCGGGGTCCCAGTAGGCCGAAGCGACTGGTCCATTTGGGACAGGTGGCGCTGGCCGACCTGTACGAGTTGGCGGTCTTTGTCGTAGCCAGCGCCCGGTATCGAACCGTACTGCTTTGATCTGATTTGATCCGTCCTGCGTACGTCGTCGAGCGCTTCCCCGAACGGTCGCAGACGTTCGTGCAGAACGAGTTGAGGGCGCTGCCCGGCGTCGGGGTGTCTCCTCGTGTGTTTGCCCTGTACCCTCACTCCGACCTCGATGGTGAGGCATCTGATCTGGCGTTCCGGCGGCTCCCGACCTCGACGCACCACCTTGGACGGCTATTCCGAGCAGTGAGCCGCTTGGCCGTCCGACGTCCCCGGGGATTGGCCCGGGCGGCGGTATTGGCAGCTCGGCGACCCTCCAAGTTCCAGATCCACTGCTTGGCCAAGGCCGTCTTCCTAGCCGAGGAGCTCCTCGCCGACCCGCCTCCCTGGCTTCATGCCCACTTCGCCCGGGCCTCGGCCTCGACCTCCATGTTGGCGTCGGCCATCCTCGCAGTTCCGTTCACCTTTACCGCCCACGGAGCCGACCTGTTCTACGAGCCCTTCGATGTAGATCGGAAGATCCATCGAGCGGCGGTGACGGTAACCGTGTGTCAATACAACCGTCGCTGGATGCAGGCGAGGTGGACCGCGCCGGACGTGATAGTCGTGCCCTGCGGGGTCGACCACCGTCGCTTCACCCGCTCCAGCCCCTACCCGGGAGTTGTCCCTTTCAACATCCTGGCCGTCGGCCGACTCGTGCCCAAGAAAGGATTCTCCGACCTCGTAGCCGCCTGCTCGATCTTGAGGGACAGAGGGGTGGCGTTCAACTGCGTAATCGCGGGTGGCGGGCCCTTGGAGGCAACCCTCCGGACCCAGATCGACTCCAACCACCTGGGTGACCGAGTCCAACTCCTCAGCTCTATCCCGGGCCATAAGATCAAGGTCCTCCTTGAGTCGGCCTCGGTCTTCTGCCTTCCGGCTGTGGTGGCTAGCGACGGGGACCGGGATTCTCAGCCTGTGGTGCTCAAAGAGGCGATGGCCATGAGCGTGCCGGTGGTCGCCACCAACGAGGTAGGGATCCCCGAACTCGTCGACGCGGCGGTAGGGGTCCTGGTACCGCCCGGGGATCAAATGGCCCTGGCTGACGCCCTGGGCGCCTTGGAGGGCTCACAAAACGCCGTTCTGGCCCAGCTTGGTCGGACTGGGCGGGCCCGGATACTCGACGGCTTCACCCTTGAAACCCAGGTGATGAGACTGACGGCAGCCTGGCGATCCGCCGGCCTATACCCGGATCAGCCGAACGTGTAGGTCAACGAGATGGGCCCGCTGAAGCCCTGAGGGCAGATTCCTGAAGGGCCCGCCGGACTGGCCGTGCCCGCCATCGTCCCGCCCCCCTGAGTGCCGGAGTAATAACCCGCCCCCGACGTGATAGTCAGGTTGAAGCCGATGTCACCGTTACTGGTGACCGACCCGGCGAAGGTGCCCGCCACGGTGTTGTTTCCGTTCGACATCTTCCATGTTCCGCTTACGGCAGTCCCACCTGGGTCTGAAGGATTGGTGTCTGGCACACAGGACCACTGTCCGGAGTATGAATCCCCAGAGAACCCCGAGCCGGAGACCACACCGACGAAGGAGTTGCTAGTGGGTGGGCTCTGCGAACCGTCGATATTGGCCGTCTCGGTGATCGGAGTGTTGCCCGATGAACTCGGTGGAGGCGGCGAGGCCCAGACGAGCCGGGCGACCAACAGCCACCCCCCGCCTGCCTGGTAGTAGGTCCCCCAGACATTCACCAGCGCACCCGGCTGGACGACCGTAGCCCAGGTCGAAGATCCGGCGCCCAAGGCATACTTGGTCAGCGGTGTGGTGACTATCGTTGGGCTGTTGGCGGGCGCATCGACAAATGCTCCATCGATCCCCGGCGACTCGTATGTGGGGTTGTAGACATGAAATCCAGTTGGATAGTTCCCACCAGAGAAACAGGGAGCGTCTGCCCGGTTGTAACCCACCGTGGCCGAGATCAAGAATTCCTTTGACTGCACGGTAGTGGTTGATGGACAGGGCACTCCGGCCGACGGCGCTGACCCGGATGATCCGGATGAGGCTGTGGGTGTCTCCGGCGGATTCCAGACGTTCTCGGCTGAAAATTGAGTCCCAGCGGCGGTGGTGACATAGCGGCCGTAGACCTCGACGGAGCCGGATTGGATGATGGTGTGCTGATAATCGGACTTGACATAGCCGCCTGTCTGGCCATCCTGCAGGTAGTAATTCGTCCCCGCTCCGACTTCGATCGTCAGTTGGCCGTCAGACTCGTAGCCAGAGACCCCGTCCGATGCCTGCTGGACCTGAATCGTGAAGGCCTGGTTGGCATCTGGCACTGAAGTCGTAGTCGGTGAGACGGGGGCGTTAGCGTCGATGACCGTCCCACTGACGGTGAACTGGGGATTCAAAGATGCCGCTGAACCCTTGGTCGCCTGAGCTGCCGGCAGCAACGTCAACGGGAGGAGAAGGACAAGTCCGATCCGGCTCATTCTGCGCCAAGGCTTCACCATCCGATTCCCCTTGCTCGAACGGAATTGACGTATCAACGGGCACCTCTTCCAGACAGAACGACCCCAGGAGTCCGGAGAAGGATTTTGATGTCTTGGGCCAACGACCAGTGATCGACGTAGAAGACATCGAGTCTTGAGGCCTCGTGAAAAGGCAGCTGGAAGCGCCCTGACACCTGCCACAGACCGGTAAGGCCAGGCAGCACATCAAGGCGGTGACGGAACCAATCCGGGCAGCTGTCGAGCTCGACCGGAAGACACGGACGGGGGCCTACGATGCTCATCTCGCCTCGAAGCACATTCAGAAGCTGGGGCAGTTCATCCACCGACCACCGCCTCAGGTACCTGCCTACTCTGGTGATACGAGGGTCGGCGGAGACCTTGAAGTACGGTCCTTCACACTCATTCAGGTGAGCCACCTCGGAGAGCCGGGTTTCCGCATCCCAAACCATGGTCCGGAGTTTGAGCATCCGGAACCGTCGACCATGACGGCCCACCCGGTCCTGACTGAAGAGAACTGGACCACGGGACTCGGCTTTGATCGAGATCGCCAGAACGGCAAACAACGGAGCCGTGAGTAAGAGTCCCAGCGCGGCGATGGCCATGTCGATCGTCCGCTTGATCAGCCAGTTAAGACCAGCCAAGCGGCTGGGCCGGTAGGACAGCAGAGTCATCCCGGCAACGTCCTCGACGCTTACTGCCGTGCTGATGTGGCCCGCCAGCGCGGGCAGGACGGTGACCTCAGCCCCCGAGGCGGATGCCTGGCGAAGAACCTGTCTCATGGCCGATTCGTCGCATGATTCCGTATCTACGATCACCCGAGCTACGCCGTATACCTCGGCGAGGCGGGGAAGAATCCTGGTGGGTCCCAGAAGGGGAAGCTGGAGATCGGGATCGATGGGTCCGGGATTGTCCGAGACGAAACCGATCGGCCGCATGCCGTGTTCCGGGTGGCGGGCCAGGCGGTCGGCCACCTCCTGGGCAGCCGGCCCGGTGCCGACAATTACCACGCCGCGAGGGTGCATGGCAGCCCGCCGGCGCTCGATCGAATACCCCAGCCCGCGGGCTGGGACGAGGGTCAAGGTGGCCACCAAGGCGTAGTCCAGGGCGTGGCCGGCGTCCTGATGGGTCAGGGCTGCGCCCATGAGCGCAGCCGCCGCCGTCGCGAATCCGATCCTGGTGACCTGATCTAGTGCTTTGGTCGAGGGGGCGGGCACCGCGTAGAGGGCCATGGCTCTGAAGGCCACCAGGACCAACAATCCGGCGGCAACGACCGCCGACGGACTCCAACCGCTTGCCCAGGCCAGGCCCGAGACCACTACCAGGGTCCCCACGTCCAGGCCGAGGAGTCGGAACCGGTAGGACCGGTCCACCTGGGGGGCTCGACCGACCTGATTGGTCGGCCCCCAGTCGGACTCCCCGAGGTTCTCGGCGGACCCGGGAATAGGGCTGTTCAGGGTTTCGGGCCCCCGGAGCGCCGAGGCGACCGCACCTCGCTCGGAGCGGTACCGAGCCCTTACTTCTGTCACCTCGGTGAGCGCAGTCTCCCCCACGGGTTTGATTTTCGACACTGACGTGTCCGGTTCCTGCTAGCGGAATCGCTGGTCACTACCCGGACGCCTGGCGGTCCCGCTACGTTGACCCCACCGCTACCCACTCTGGAGGCGTCGTGAGAACCCCCAGCCCGGCCCCGGTCGTCCTTCCCAAGGTCTCCGTGGTGGTACCGACCTACCGTCGGCCGGTGTCGCTGAGGCGGGCTCTGGAGGCCCTGGGCCGCCAGGATCCGCCCCCTCACGAGGTAATCGTGGCCGTCTTCGACGAAGCCGACCGCGCCCCAGCGGAGGCCGGAAGCACCCGGCTTGTCACCTCACGCCGGAAGGGCGCCGGCGCCCAACGCAACGCTGGCTGGCAGGCCGCCACAGGGGAGCTGATTGCCTTCACCGACGACGACTGCGTGGTCGAACCGGGCTGGCTGGGAGCCCTCACCGCTCCCTTCAGCGATCCGTCCGTCGGGCTGGTGCAGGGGACGACCCTCCCTCTGGAGCCTCCAGGGAGAATGACTCGGGGCATGGCTGTGTCCACGGAGACGGGCCTCTACGAGAGCTGCAACATCGCCTACCGACGGGCAGCGCTGTGCGAAGTCGAGGGCTTTGATGAGACCTTCCCCGACCGGTTCTCGGGAAGGCCGTTCGGGGAGGACGCCGATCTAGCCTGGCGAGTAAAGCGCCGGGGCTGGTCCAGTCGGTTCGTCCCGGAAGCGGTGGTTCACCACGAGGTGGTGCCCGGGGGACTAAGGGAGTTGGTCAAAGAAGAATGGCGGCGCGGCATGTTCCCCGGACTCGTCGCCGCTGTTCCAGAACTTCGATCTCAACTGCCTTGGGGTGGTTGGATGCTCCGCCGGCAGAGTCCCTGGGCTCAGTTGGCCCTGGTCGGCTCGATCCTTTCTGTGGCTGCCCCCGGACCCGGGCTGGTCTTGGCCCTTCCCTACTGTGTCTGGCTCCGAGGCCTCCGAGCCGATCACATCCCGTTCCAGGTGGTGAGGGACTTGGTGGGCTCGGTGGCCCTGGCGGTCGGATCGGTCCGGGCTCGGACGCTGCTCCTGTGAGTTCTCTGTGACTCTGGATGTGACCCTCACCAACCCGTATGCCTGGCCGGCCGTCACCCGAGGTTCGGAGGCGGTCATGCACGGTCTGGCCAGGTGGCTAGCCGGACAAGGGCACCGGGCCCGAATAGTGGCGGGAAGGGGCCGGGCCCGCTGCTATCAGATCGAGGGCGTCCCTGTGCGAACCGTCGCCGCCCCCGACCTCACCCGGGTGCACCGGCTGCTCAACAGTGAGGTGACGATGATCCCGGCTTTGACGGCGTACCTCTACCGGTCCCGGCCTGAGATCGTCCATTGCTTCCACTACTGCGACGCCATTTCCGCAGCCGGTGCCCGACGCCCACGTCTGCTCTCCTTCCAGGGCATGCCCCTGTTCCCGATCTCGAGCCGGTCCCGGGCCGCCTTGCTCAGGACCGCCCTGCGTCACACCGAGCTTGTCGTGTGCCCCAGCCAGGCGGCGGCTGACCACCTGGCCGCAGAATTCGAGCATCCGTTCGTAGTCATCCCCAACGCCCTGGACACATCTCAATTTGCGCTGACGACGAGGCGGCGGAACAACGTCATCTTCTGTGCGGGAACGGCGGAGGACGCTCGCAAGCGCGTGGACATCCTGGTGATGGCCTTCCGGGAGTTGCTGAGGCGGGGACTCGACCTGGAGCTGTGGCTCGGAGGAACGGTGCGGGTGACCACCCAACGCGAGCTGCTGGAGCTGCTCGATGACAAGGAGCGGCACCGGGTCTCCTTCGTGGGCAACCTGGCTGGCGCAGAGTTGGCTCGCACATACTGCGAGGCCACGGTTACGTGCCTTCCCAGCGTCTATGAAGCCTTTGGGGTCGTATTGGTCGAGTCATTGGCTTCGGGAACCCCGGTAGCTGGAGCTGCTCACTCGGCCATTCCGGAGATCATCGACTCCGAAGTAGGAGAGCTATTCAGTCCGGACGGTTGGGAGCCCTGCGCCGAAGCTCTCCACCGGCTGCTCGAGCGAGCTGACGAGGCTTCCCTGGCCGAGGCGTGTCGGGCCCGGGCCCGCCGCTACGACTGGGATGTCATCGGTCCCGAGTTCGTGGCGCTGTACGCCCAACTGTGACCGCCGGTCTGAGTAGCTCCGTCGGTCGAGGCGCCCTCGCCAATCTGGCCTTCGGTGTGAGCCTCCAGGCATTGGTCGCTCTTCAAGCCGTGCTGGTTCCCCGGTTGTTGGGACCTGGGGCCATCGGAGTCTTTGCCCTGGCCACTGCCGGCGTCGCGCTGGGTACCACGGTCAAGAGCATCGACCTGCCCTCCAAGGTCGTCCAGGAACGCGAGGTAGACCTGCATACCTCCTATCAGGTGGCCTTCACTCTGGAAGTCGTCATGGCCAGTGTCGCCATGGTCGGAGTCCTGGCCGCCGCCCCGCTCCTCGCTCATCTGTACCACCGTCCGAGCCTCTGGCCTCTCATGGCGATCCTGAGCCTCGGGCTGTTTCAGACCGCCCTGTTGGATCTGCCGGCGTCACTGCCTTATCGGGAGATGCGATTCGTCCGCCGGAATCTTCTGACCTCGGTCGGGCCTCTCGTCAGCGTGATGGTGACTCTCGGCCTCGCCTATGCCGGATTCGGGGTGTGGTCTTTGGCGGCCGGGACGCTTTCTGGATTGGCGGTCTCGATCCTGATCGTGGCCTTTGCATCACCTATCCCTCCACGCCTGGTCTGGAACCGTGCGGTCGCCCGCCGCTTTCTGTCCTTCGGGGTGCCGATCTGGACGCAGAGCATGCTGGTCTTCCTGGCTGGATGGGGAGCCGTAATAACCATTTCTGCGACGGTAGGAGTAAGCGGACTCGGATACTTCGAGACCAGCCAATCCTGGTCATCGAGAGCACTGCAGGTGGATGGTTTCCTGTCAGACGCCATCTTTCCTGCTCTCTGTTCGATGCAAGCGGCCACGGCCCGGCTGCGCCGCGCCTTCATAGTCACCAACCGGTTGTCGATGATCTGGGCCGCTCCGGTCGGTATGGGGATGGTTGCCTTGGCCCACCCCTCGGTGATGCTCCTCTTGGGACACCGTTGGGGACCGGCTGTGCTCCTGGTACAAGCGGAAGGTATCAGCATCGTCCTCAATGCCGTCGGCCTCAATTGGCGGCTCTTCTACGTTGCTCGGGGCCAGACCCGGCCTCTCATGGTCATGGGGATCGTGACTGCCATGTGGTTGGTCGGCTGTGTGATTCCGTTGCTGATCATCTGGAAGCTCAAAGGGGCGGCCCTATCCATAATCCTCCTCGGCGTCTTCGGTCTCGCCTTCCGGCAGTTCTACGTCAATCGAATGTTCGGCCGGACGCCGCTGCTGAGGATGACGTGGCGGGAGATGGCGGCGGGAGGCCTCGGCGCTGGAGCGGTCGAGGGTCTGAGAGTGCTCGGCTGGAGAGCCACCTCGGTTATCACTCTCGGGGTTCAAGCACTCGTGGTCCTGGGCGTGACGGCGGCCATCGCATGGCTGGTCGACAGAGAACTGATCTCATCGAGCCTCCGAGCCGTGCTCCACAGTCGGGGCTCGGACGATCCGCCGGCCGAGTCGGAGCGCGGGTCAGTTGTCCACCGCCAGACGACCCGGCTTCCAGGCAGCTTCCCGATGCTGGTCGAGGCAGACAACGACGGTCGACACCTCTGGGTGGCCACCCGGGACCGGCCGGCGCTGGGTCGGTACGACCTGGCTTCCGACCAATGGCAATGGGTTACCACGGGCCCTTTTCCCCACCGCCCCACCCCGGACGGAGAAGGCGGTTGCTGGTCAGCCCTGACCCGGGCGCGACAGGTGGTGAGGGTGGGACCGGCATCCGAAGGCGGGCTTGGACAGACGACGTCGATCCACCTTCCCTCCAGTGACGAGTTGCTGGTGACCGCTTACGACGACGGCCACACGCTGTGGGCCGTGGACAGCAGGAAGAGCCTGGTGTGGCGAATACAGACCGACCAGCATCCCCCGACGGTCGGGGAGATCAGCCTTCCGGCCGAGATGCGCCGACCTGACTTCATCTCAAACATGCCGTGGGGCCAAATCTGGGTTGCCGATACGGCGGTCGCAGTCTTGGCCGTCATAGACCCCTTGAGTGGAGCAGTCTCCGCCCGAGCCGCCCCCCATCCGACCCGCTGCATCCTGGCGGACCCGGGACGGGGAGGGTGCTGGCTGGGGGCATCGGATAGAGGCTTGATCACCCTTGTGTCCCCGAATGGTGATGTCCGAGACGCAATCGCCCTGCCCGGCGTCCCGTTTGGCATGACCTTGGCGGCGGATGGCCGGCTCGTTGCTGCCCTCAAGGACCTCGGCGCGATAGCGGCCGTGGACACTGACGCCCGCACCGTCCAGTGGCTCGATGTCGGAGTCGACCAGATGCCCTTCGACGTCGCCGCCGTAGGGCTTCGCTGCTTCGTCACCCTGGCCGGGAGCTCGGTCTTGGCCGAAGTCCTCCTCCCGGCCGGGACTGGCCCGGACATGGGCTGGCAGCCATTCCCGCCCCAGTCCGGGTCCGTCCAGAGCCACGTCCAGTGAGCCCGGACTCGGCGTTGCCCGCCTGCGAGGGTCTCCCAGAGCGTGGTGAGAACTTTCAAAGAATTTGCTCAATTGGGCAGGAATAGTGCAAAAGGTGCCGAATTACGATCCTGGAGAAGGAAGGTCTTACAACCTCACCGTCCAGATCCGACCCATCGATTCCGAACTATGGAGGAAACATGAAGGCTCGTCTGCTCACAGTCGCCGGCGGCATCGCTGCCCTGGGTGCGCTCGGGATGATCCCGGCCCATGCCGGCACCGGGACCTGCTCGCCCAGCAGCTACGACAGCACTGGCGCCACACAGTCGGACCCCGTCGCCGCGGGGCCCAACGTGTACACCTCGGGTGATCCCACCACCGCTACCGGCAGCGTCTACGTAGAGGGGAGCCACGGCTACATCGGCGCCGGCGGCTCGCCCAGCAGTGGGGCGATCATTAGCGGCTACCAGACCGAAACAGGCGTCAACGGTTCCACCACGGTGGGGGCCTCCCCTGGCGTTTGCGTCGGCGCAGCCGGCACCACCGCTCCTTAATCCATCACCATCTATAAGCGGCTCCGGCGGAACGCCCGGGACGAGAGGGGCCTCGGGCCCCCTTCGTCCCGGGCCGCCGTTTCTCCCCATCGCGTCCGGAAGCGGAGGAAGGGCAACTCGACCAGGCGGTAGCTGACCAAGGCAACCACCACGCAGGTACTGCCTGCGATGATCAGTTGACCGACATACCCTCCCAAACGGTGGTGGGATAGTTCGTACACGATCGGCAGATGCCACAGGTACAGGCTGTAGGAGGCTGTCCCTAGACCAGCCAGGGGCCGCCAGCCGAGCGCTCGGACCACTACCGACGGTCTGAGGGGAAGGACGCAGGACCCGAGCAACAGGAATGAAGCGGGGCCCAGGATCAGATCCCAGCTGTAGTGGTCGAAGACCACCGCCCAGCCGGCGGCCGAGGTCAACAGCCATAGCCAGGGCCGCCCCCATGGTCCAGAGAGCGGTCGCTGGTCCCCTCTGCGCTCCAGCGCCACCTTGAGGAGAGCCAGGAGCAGCCCGGGGACGAAGAAGTAAAAGGTGGCTGGGAAGTTGTACTGGACCAACGCTCCGGGGTGGGCGGGATGGAGGAAGGCAACCCAGCGATAGACACCCGCTCCCAGCCCGAGGACTCCGACCCAGCCGAATGCCGCGGGCAGGGAGCGCCGAGATGCCCACGCCAGGCCAGCGGCCAGGAGGGGCAGGAATAGATAGAAGGTCAGCTCGACTACCAACGACCACATGGGACCGTCGACCTGGGCGACTGTTCCTCGGGAGAAGTTCTCGAGGAACAACAGAAACACCAGCCAGTGTCGGGCCGGAGCCCGGTAGACGGCTAGGTAGGTGACGGCCACCACGTAATAGAGGGGCAGGATGCGCAGGGCCCGGTTCCAGGCATATCGGCCCAGCTCGACGGGTCGCCCCGCTCCGAAACTCCGGCGGGCGAACGGCAGGTACAGCAGATAGCCCGAAAGGGTGAAGAACAAGAAGACACCAAACCCTCCGCCGAGGAGGGACCGGTGCCACCACGAGTTGTAGGAGCGTGGGCCGTACTCCAGTGATGCCCCGAAGATGTGGCCCTCCATGACCGCCAGAGCCGCGATGGCCCGGAGCGACTCGACCCGGGCCGAGCGCAACTCGCTGGCCTGTCGGACGGACGGCTCGGGGACCTCGGAACTGGACGCCGGGAGCGAACTGACCACCTGCCCATGCTTGCAGGGTTGGCCCAGTCAGAGGACGAGGACGACATCGATCAAACCCTTCCTCCAGTTGAGCACGGCCTGCCGGATGGGTGACACATCCGGCTCATCGGCGCCGCCATGCCAGGGATTACATGACGCGCTCGGAGGTGCGGTGCGCGCTCGGAGGGATTCGAACCCCCAACCTTCTGATGCGTAGGGATTGCCTTCTGAGCCTCAGTCAGAAGGTTCACCCCTCCTGACCAGGACCGCCAGGGAGCTTTTCCCTAACTTGGCCCGCCATTTTCCCCGAATTTCCCCTACGGCGCAGGCCGGTTTCCCCTACCGGCTCGCATGTCACCAAGGTACAGACAGGATGGCGCTCCCGCCCGAGAGCTCCTCGAGTTCGACTGTGGGGTGAGGGCGGTCTCCCCCGCCACCCCGGGGGGCTACTGGCGCATCCGCTGGGAGGAGACCGGCCGCCAGAGAGACACCTCGGCGCGGACCCGGGAGGAGGCCATCGCCAAGGCCACCGATCTGGTCACCCGCTTGGGCATGGGCACCGACACCGCCCTGGCCCGGGCCACCGGGGCCGAGCTGGTGGCCCACTACCTGAACCCCAACCGCCGCCCCGCCCGGGTGGCGGTGTGGTCCGAGCGCCACCGCGACGAACAGATCCGCTACTGCGCCCGCTTCGTCACCCCGGCCATCGGGACCATCCCCTGTCGCAAGCTGACCCGCCTGGACTTCCAGAGCATGCTCGACGCCGCTCCCACCGCCTCGGTGGGCCAGCACCTCCAGCGCTGCGTCCGGGCCCTGGTCAACGCCGGGCTGGAGGAGGGCTACCTGCTGGCCCGCCAGGACGTGATGAGAGGGGTGCGCTGGAGACCCCCGGAGGGACAAGAACGCAAGCCCGAACCGGTAGGGCGGTCCCTCTCCCGCCAGGAGATACCCACCGCCGCCTCGGTGGCCGCCCTGGGGAAGGCCGCGGCGGAGATGTCGGGGGTGTGGTGGCGGGAACTGGAGATACTCCTGGTGGCCTATTCGGGGATGCGCTGGGGCGAGCACGTGGCCCTCACCGCGGAGCGGGTCGATGCCGACCGCCGGCGAATCACCATCGACCGCCAGGTCATCGAGACCCGCTCGGCCCTCAAGGAGGCCCTGCCCAAGTCCCGGAGGAGGAGGGTGACCATGTACCCCGCCACCACCCCGGCCGGGGCCGACCTGGCCCGGATGGTCGAACGGCGGCTGGGCGAGGTGGGAGAAGAAGGGCTCCTCTTCCCCTCGCCCCAGGGGCTCTGGGCCCGGCGGTCCAACTACGGGCGCAACACCTGGGACCCCGCCGCTAAGTCCATCGACTGGCCCCGGGCCGAGAACGGCCGGTGGGCCTGGTCGT
>Ga0307374_10012581_pt1 | contig 11840 bp, 5 predicted proteins | sample OX3MG_FD_202532 | JGI IMG/M metagenome (GOLD analysis project Ga0307374, IMG submission 202532) | Soil microbial communities from Risofladan, Vaasa, Finland - OX-3 | ecosystem: Environmental > Terrestrial > Soil > Coastal area > Acid sulfate soil | place: Finland: Risofladan, Vaasa | collected...
CGTACTGGCTGGCGTTCGTGGTGACGAGCTATGTCCTGCACGCCAACAAGATCTATCCCGGGTGGCACTCGGTGCTGATCTACCTGGGCCTGCTGCAGATCTACTTCCCGAAGCACTCGTTGTCGGGGATCACGCAGGCGTGGTCCCTGTGCACCGAGATCTCCTTCTACTTCTTCCTGCCCCTGTTCGCCATGGCGGTGAACGCGCGGCGTCGCTCCGACCGTCACCAGATGCGCCGCGAGGTCATGGTCCTCGTCGTGCTCTACGCCATCGGGATCGGCCTGCGTTTCTGGTTGCTCCACTCCCACTCGGGCGCGGCGGGCGCCATGGAGACGACACTGCCCGCGTACCTCGACCTCTTCGCGCTCGGCATGTTCCTGGCCCTGGCGAGCAGCTGGCTGGCACACCGCCACCGCGAGCCCCGGTGGCTCTGGCACCCGGCCATGCCGTGGGTCAGCTGGGGGCTGGCGCTGGCGATGCTGTGGTCGGTGTCGCACATCGGGATCTCGCGGCTCCCGCTCGTGCACAGCTCGCCGGGGCGCGGCGTCGAGCAGGAGGTGCTGTACGGCCTGTTCGCGTTCTTCCTGCTGCTGCCGGCGGTCTTCGGCCCCCAGCACCGCGGTGTGATCCGCGGGGCGCTCACGTGGAAGCCCGTGGTGGCCCTCGGCATCGTGTCCTACGGCCTCTACCTGTGGCACCAGGCGTGGGCCACGCTGTTCGTCAAGTGGACGGGGCTGCTGTTCCGCCTGCCGCTGCTCGGGATGTTCGCCGTCGTCTTCGGCATGGGCCTGATCTCCGCCATCGCCAGCTATGTGATCGTGGAGCGGCCCATCCTCGGCTTGAAGGACCGGCTGGGGTGGTGGAGCCGGATCCCGCGGCCCGGCGCCAGGGCACGCGGCCGGGCCGGGCCGACTGCGGTGTCAGCCGGAGCCCCCGCCGCCGTCGGCGACGTCCTTGCGGAGCAGGGCGAGCTCCTCGGCGAAGACACCGGTCATGTCCTCGAGCCTGCGCAGCTGCGAGCGCAGGTAGACGCAGACCGTCAGGAGGACGAGGGCGGCCAGCACGGTGAGCAGGGCCGGGGGGCTGATGACGCCGAGGGCCCGGGCGAGGCGGTCGAAGAGCCCAGGTGAGATCGCCAGGACGGCGACCACCACCGGCGCCTACGGCGCCGACACCGGCGACGCCGGGAACGGTGTGAGGGGCCCGGTGACCGCCGGCGGGTGGTCGTCGGGCGTGGCGCGGTCGACGGAGGAGCCGGACGGGCTGGTGGCGTCGGGGGCGGCGCCGCGGGGCGCGCCGGTGTCGGCGGGATGGCGCCGCCCGAGCACGACGTCGGGTGGGGACCCGGTGCGCCGCAGCCGGCCCCACAGCCAGTCGAGCTGCACGGCCCCGAGCAGTACCAGCGACACCTCGAAGGCGGTGCGGTAGCGCGTCTGACCGAAGCTCACGAGCACCGTGGCGGCCACGTCGATCCCCACCGCGACGAGCGGGAACACCGGCACGCGGCGGCGCCGCAGGACGACGAGGCCGCCGACGGAGAGCGCGACAAGGCCGTAGTACATCCCGAGGCCGACGAGCGCCCAGTGGTACGGGCGCGTCTCGACGTAGTAGTCGAGCCATACCTGCATGGCCGGATGGAAGGCGCCGAAGGCCCGCCCGAGGCGGGCGAGCTCCACGGGCAGCAGGCGGTTCTCGTGGGCCCGGATGTAGCGCAAGGCGTCGGTCTGCGCCTGCGCCGACTGCACCGACTTGTCGGCGTGCGGGTTGACGGGTGCGTGCAACGAGCACGTCAGCGACCAGTAGCCCTCGAACGTCCCCGACCACGTCACGTCGCAGTTGGCGGAGGCCAGGGTGATCCCGAGGCCCGAGCTGATGAAGGTGGGTTTGGTGAAGCGGCTCATGTTGTAGCCCACCCAGGGCGCCACCACGGTGAGCGCCGTGAGCGTGCCGAGCCCGAGCAGCGCCAGCCGCCGGCGCCAGCGGAGGCGGGCCGCCAGGGCCAGGGGGAAGAGGATCAGCGGGAGCAGCAGGGCGAGCTCGTCGCGACCGAGCGCGGCCAGGCCCATGACGGCACCGAGGGCGAGCACCGAGCCCGTCGAGGGGCGCTTCCAGAACCGGTACGCGCAGAGCAGGACGCCGGCCACGAGCAGCGGGGTGAGGGTCTCGGAGAGGGCGAGCTCGTCGCTCATCCAGATGTTGGGGTACACCGCCACCAGGAAGGCGGCGATGAGCCCGGCACGGCGCCCGGCGATCTCGCGCCCGGTCAGCCCGCCCACGGTGACGGCGGCGGCACCGATGACGCAGCACCACACGCGGTGGGCGAAGAAGGACTTCAGGCCGACCACCGAGGTGGCGGCGAGCACGAAGACGAACAGCGGTGGCCAGTCTGCGGTCTGCACGACCGAATGCTCCAGGGCGTTGTAGTGCCACGGGTCGATGAAGCCGTGGCCCGACACGAGGAGGTTGGCGGCATTGTGGAAGTAGTAGGCGTCCCCGCCGGGCTTGCGGTCGGGGCGCCCGAGGACGGTGGCCAACCGGATCCCGAACCCCATGAGGGTGATGGCCCCGAGCCACACCCACCACCGGCCCGCACGCGCCCGGGGCACCGCCGTCACGGGGGGCGGCGCCGTCACGGGAAGCGGCGCGGCGCCACGGTCTGCCAACCGGTCGGGCGGTTCGTGCTCGGCAGGTCGGCGCTCCTCGCTGCGCCGCCGCCGCCGACTCACGAGCCTGCGGGGCGGCGGCGCAGCACCAGGAGCAGGTTCCACGTCGCCAGCTCCCGGACGGCCGGCACGTGGACGATCCAGCGCATCCAGTCGGGGTAGTAGCGCGGCAGGGCGTCGACGACGTCGACCCCGGGATGCGACCGGGCCAGGCGCAACGTGGGGCCGACGTGGCACGCGAACAGCGAGGACCCGAAGAGGTTGCCCGGCGGCCGGCCGAAGTGCCGCTCGTAGCGACGAGCGGCGCGGTGCCCGCCGAGGAAGTGCCAGGGGGCCGTCTCGTGGCCACCCCAGGGGGAGTACCACGCCGTGAACGACACGTACAGCAGGCCCCCGGGCCGGGTGACCCTGATGAGCTCGTCCATGAAGGCGGCCGGTGACGCCACGTGCTCGAGGACGTTCGACGAGAAGGTCAGGTCGGCGACGCCGTCGGGTATCGGCAACACGTTCCCGTCGCCGGCGATGGTCCGTCCGGGGGCCAGGCGGCCCGGCGTGATGTGCCAGTCGTGGAGTTGGCGCACGGCGTCCTCCGATGGCGGCGCACCGTCGGTCGGGGGGCCGGGCTCGGGCGGTTCCGGCCGGGCGGCGGCGCCCGCCTCGGGCTCGACCAGGACGCAGCGCGCCCCGGCCCGCGTGAGCGCCTCGGTGAAGTAGCCCGGTCCCCCCCCGATGTCGAGCACGAGCTTCCCCGCGACCGTGGTGTACCGGCGCAGCTGCGCGACCGTGTCGGCCGCCTGGAACCGGTAGAACTCCTGCGGATCGGTCCGGTAGAAGCGGTCGAACTCCGAATGCCCGCCACGGAAGGCCCGGAAGAGTTCGATCGAACGGCGCAGCCCCCAGTTGTCCGGGCCGGCGAAGGACGTCTCCGTCTCACCCTGGGCGGTGACCATCCCGGCCCATGGTAACCGCCGGGCGAGGCTCGTCCCGGCTGCCGCGGGCGGTCACGCCGCGCCCGAGGGCGCCGGTGCTCGTGACACGCGGCGCCACGCCACCAGGGCGATCAGGTATGCCACCAACCCGAGGCCGAGCACCACGTGGAACCCGAAGATCATGGCCAGCAGCGTGGCCAGCACGGCGCCGACGACCGAGGCGAAGCCGTTCACGGCCCAGCCCCAGGCGACGTATTCGCGAGGCGTGTCGCTGAGGCGCGACACGGCGCGCAACCCCAGGGGCATGAACATCCCGAGGCACAGCCCGAGCGGTGCGAGCAGGCCGAAGGCGATGGGCACGCGCACCGCCATGGGGAGGCCGAGCAGCGCGTTGGTGAGTGGTGTGAGCCCGAACAGGTAGAAGGCGGTCAACGCGGTGAGGGCGACGAGCAGAACCGGGACGGTGGCCCGGTGGCCGTCCTGGCGGCTGCTCGCCAGGGCGCCGATCCCGGTGAAGACGAGGATCGACATCAGCGTCACCGTCAGCGCGTAGGTCGGGTAGCCCAGGAACAGGTTGAGCAGCTGCATGAGCGTGACCTCGAAGAACATGAAGCCGAGCCCGACGGCCGCGAAGAACAGGGCCGAGCCCGCCTTGCGCGGCATGCGGCGCCAGTCCTTGCGCACGGCCACGAACGGCAGCAGCAGGAACAGTGCCGAGATCACCACGGACAGCACGAGGAGCAGGATGAGCACTCGCTCTCCCACCTGGTCCTCGCGGTCCTGGCTCGTGATGGGGTGGAAGTAGTCGCGCAGGACGGTGCCGAAACGCGCCACGTGCCAGAAGAAGGGGTCGTTGTCCGTCGTGGGGACGACGTTGTACGTGTAGGAGGCGTAGAAGGCCCGTAGCTGTGCGGCGGTGCTCGACGCCACCGTGTCGACGGGGTTCCGGGGCACCGCCCGCCCGGGAGCGTACTGCAGGCTCGTCCCCGGGACCGAGGCGAGCGACGCCACGAACCGGTTCACCTCGGCCGGGGTGAAGGCGGAGCGTTTCACGAGGATCGTCGACAGGGTGAACGATCCGAGCAGGTGCGCCGGCGACGTCGCCACCATGATGTGGGCGCCGGGATCGGTGATGCCGAGGTTCGTGAGGGCCTGGCGGGCGGTGGCGACGAAGCGCGTCGTCCGATACGGCTTGTGCTGGTAGTCGATCTCGCCGAACTGGGCCACGAAGATCCCGTCACCGGTGAGGTGCTTCAGGCTGTCGACGATGGCGTCGGTCGTGTACAGGTAGCTCTCGGAGAGCACGAAGGCACTGGCGGTGGCGGCGTTCGTGGCCGCGTAGCTGTCCGGCGCCGGGTACCAGATCATGTCGTACTTGCGGTCGGTGCGCGCCAGGTAGGAGCGGCCGTCACCGTTGACGTAGTTCACGGCCGGGTTCTGGGCGAGGTGGCCGTCGAAGTCGGCGAAGGTCGTCGTGACGAGCGAGTACGTCACCGGATTGAGCTCGACGGCGTCGACGTGCGCCGCTCCGAACCACAGCGAGGCGAGGACCTCGTGCCCGCCGGCGGCGCCGATGACGGCCTCCTGCTTCGGTGGCGTCCCGGTGACGGCGAAGGGGATCGCCCGCGGGTCGGCGCCGAAATCGTAGTGGGCGAGCGACGACACGTGGCCGTCCCACCGGTAGATGGCGGAACCGATGATGCCGTCGTGGTAGAGGGTGCGGACGTCGGGGGTCGACTGGAGGGCGTCCACACGGAAGATCGGGCTCCACGCCGAATAGATGGGTGTGCCGACGAGGATGCTCGCCTTGGTGGTGTCGAGCCGCTGTGCCGGGAGGATGCTCGGAGCGGCCACGAGGACAGCGGTGAGCCCGGCCAGGACGACCATGACGGGCGCGGCCCGGGGACGCACACGCCACATCACGACGGCCGCCCCGACGAAGAGCACCGCCGCCGCCAGCATGATGGTCGCCGGCGGCCCGATGGAGCCGGTGAGCGTGATCACGATGGCGCAGGCGAGGCCCGCGCCCAGGAGGTCGGCGAAGTACAGGCCGCCGACGCCTTCGGGCCGTCGCCCGAAGAGGGTGGCGACGATGACGCCGGGGGCCACGAAGGGCACGAAGACGAGGAGGCAGATGGCGAGCAGGTCCCCCATGCTCTTCGCCCCCGTCGTTCCGTACCGCCAGATCGAGAGGGTGTCGAGCGAGATGTGGGCCACCACGACGTAACTCGCCACTACGCACAGCGCGCCCAGGAGGAAGCTCCACAGAAGGACCGTGTCCGTGCGCGCCCGGCGCAGCCGCGCCGACACCGCCACCAGGACACCACCCGTGCCGATGCCGAGCAGTGCGAGGCCGATGATGAGGTACGTGTAGTAGTAGAAGAGCTTGTAGGAGATGACCCGCGTGTAACAGATCTCGATCAGCAGGGCGGCGAAGCTGACGAGCAGGATCTCAGCGTGGTGGCCCCATCGAGACGGTCTGGCGTGGCCCGGCGTGGCGGCGACGCCCGTGCTCGGCCGAGTCCGCAGCGTGGTCACCGGGCTTGTCTACCACGGGCCCCATGCGGCTCCATGGCTCGTCAGGCCGCGCCAGTAGTCAGAGACGCGCCGGGGCGATGTACCGCGCGGACACCACCCGCCCCTGGCGGAACTCGATGACCCACACGCACCCCTTCAGGCCCGGCGGGCGGCGCGGCAGGCGGATGCCGTCGGCGGCGGCGAGCGCGGCCAGCACCACGCCGATCACCTCACCATGGGTGCAGAGGACGACCGTTCCCGACGACCCCTGGTCCGACGACCCCTGGCCCGACGACCCCTGGTCCGACGACCCCTGGTCCGACGACCCCGGGGTGGACAGGGAGCGGACGAGCGCCAGCGCGCCGTGCGCGGCATTGGGGGTCAGGTCGGCACCCTCCTCGATCGGGATCCCCAGCTCGGCGGCGAGGGGCTCCATCGTCTGGATGCACCGGTCGGACGGGCTCGAGAGGATGCGGTCGGGTCGCAGGGGGGCCACGACGTCGGCGATGTGCATGGCCTGGCGTCGCCCGCGGGCGTCGAGGGGCCGGCGCCGATCGTCGCCGGCCCATCCCTCCTTCGTCCCCGCACGGCCGTGTCGCACCAGCACGAGCTGCACGATCCCCATGATGCCCCGCCGGCGTGAGGCCGGGCGGTGGCGCGCCCGGAATGTGACGACGACGGCACCACCGGCGGCGACGGTTGCCGGTATGGTGCTGCCCTGGTGCGTGCCCTGCAGCGGAAGACGGTTGCCATCGCAGTCGTGGTCGTGGTGGTCGGGGGGATCGCCGCCGGCATCGCGCTGTCGGCCGGAGGATCGGGGCACCCGGTGACCGTCCCCGGGACGCGGCGACCCGCCGTCCCCTCGGTCCGGCCGCCTGCCGTCCCCGCCGGCGCGTTCGCCGTCGACACGTTCCACCGCGTGGTGTCGGGGGGATGGGGCGGCGCCGACGTGGGCGGGCCGTGGGTGGTCGCCAAAGGCGCGTCGGCCGACCTGTCGGTGGACGGTCACGACGGCAGCGTGGCCGTGCGGGCGGGCCCGTTCCTGACCGCCGAGCACATCGTCGTGCTGCCCGCCACGTCGGTCGCCGACTTCGAGGGGACCTTCGACGTCTCGTTCATGGAGGACATCAACACCGTGGACCCCGCCTACGGGGGCGTGCTGGCCTATGTGGTGGCCCGCTACCGCAACGCCGGGGCGACCGGGTACTACCGCCTCGGCCTGGTGTGGGACGCGGCGACGCGCCGGCTGTGGCTGCGCACCCAGAACCCGGTGGGCAAGGGCCAACCCGGTGACTTCACCATCGAGTACGACACCGGCATCGACCCGACGGCGGACTTCCCCGCCGGGCCGCCCTACGGCCCGTACCGCGTGGCGGTCCGGATCTCTGGGTCCGACCCGACCACCTTCGCGTCCAAGGTCTGGCGGGCGGGCGGCCCCGAGCCGAGCGGGTGGATGCTGACGGGGCGCGACGGCGCCGACCGGGGACCGCAGGTGGCCGGGCCCGTCGGTGTCCGGGTGAGCGACGACCTGCAGAGCAGCCCCCGTGTCTACCTCGACTTCGTCGCGCACGTGCGCATCGGGAACCTGGTGCTGGGCCCGGCCACGCGCTGAGCGGTCCGGCCACGCGCCGAGCGGTCCGGCCACGCGCTGAGCGGTCCGGCCACGCGCTGAGCGGTCCGGCCGCGCGCCGAGCGGTCCGGCCGCGCGCCGAGCGGTCCGAGCGGGCGCCGAGCGGTCCGAGCGGGCGCCGCCGCCCGCGTTCCCGAGCAGGGAGGCTCCGGGGGCCGGGGGTTGCTCCGGTGCCCGGGCACGTGCTTTCTCGTAGGGGGCTCTCCGCCTACGCTTGTGCGACCGCACCCCGTGGCGTGCGTGGGGCCGGAGGGGGCAGGCAGGGCAATTGGTGTCGGAGCAGGTGGTGTCGGAGCAGGCAACCGCAGTGTCGCGTGCACCCGCGCCCCCCGCCAGCGGGACGGGGAACCTCCTGGCGCCGTACCTGCCGCGGCTGGTGGTCGACTGGGTCACCGGGTCCCCCACCGATATCCACCGCGACATCGCCGGGTCCGTGGCCTTCGTCGACATCTCGGGCTTCACCAAGCTGTCCGAGCGCCTGGCGAGCCACGGCAAGGTGGGCGCCGAGGAGCTCAGCGAGACCATCAACCGGTGCTTCGTGGATCTCCTGGCGGTCGGCTACGCCCACGGCGGGGGCCTGATCAAGTTCGGGGGTGACGCACTCCTTCTGCTCTTCACCGGCGACGACCACGAGGTCCGGGCGTGCCGGGCGGCGGTGGGCATGCGCAGGACGCTGCGCGCCGTGGGCAGGGTCACGGTGCTCGGGCACCGGGTCGGGCTGCGGATGTCGGTGGGCGTGCACAGCGGCGCGTTCGATTTCTTCCTCGTCGGTGAGACGCACCGGGAGCTGATCGTCACCGGGCCGGCGGCCAGCACGACGGTGAGCATGGAGTCCACGGCCGAAGCGGGCGAGATCGTCGTCAGCCCGGCGACGGCGCGGGCCCTGCGCTCGAGCGTCCTGGGGAGCGGCAAGGGGGACGGGGTCCTCCTGCGGCGGGCGCCGCCCGGCCTGTCGTGCGCGCCTGCCACCCTCGAGCCCGTCAGCGCTTCGACCGACCTGTCGGCATGCGTCTCCACGGCCGTGCGCGCCGCGCTCCTGGCGGGGATGCAGGAGCCGGAGCACCGTCGGGTGACCGTCGCCTTCATCCACTTCGATGGCACCGACGCCCTCATCGAGTCGTCGGGCCCCGAAAAGCTCGCCCATCTCCTCGACGGGCTCGTCAGCGGTGTGCAGCGGTCCGCCGACCGGCAGGGTGTCGCCTTCTTGGGGACCGACATCGACCGCGACGGCGGGAAGATCATCCTCACCGCCGGCGCGCCGTCGAGCTCGGGCGGGGACGAGCACCGGATGCTGCTGGTCCTGCGCGAGGTGATGGACCTGCGCCCTGAGCTGCCCCTGCGGATCGGGGTCAACCGCGGCTCGGTCTTCGCGGGCGACATCGGCCCCCACTACCGGCGCACCTTCACGGTGATGGGCGACGCCGTCAACCTGGCAGCCCGGCTCATGGCCAAGGCACAGCCCGGCCAGATCCTGTCGAGCCCCGACGTGCTCGAGCAGTCCGGGGCCGACGTCGACACCGTCGAGCTCGAGCCCTTCGTGGTGAAGGGCAAGGCCCAGCCCGTCCGGGCGCTGAGCGTGGGGAACGTGGCGACGGCTCGGCGGAGCCGGCGCGACGACGGCATCCCCTTCGTGGGCCGGCACACGGAGATCGGCCTCATGCGCGACGCCGTGACCGGGGCGCGCCAGGGCGGCGGCGCCCTCCTCCAGATCACGGGGGAGCCCGGCGTCGGCAAGTCACGGCTGGTCGAGGAGCTCCAGGCGATGGCCGGCGACATGACGCTGGTCCGGGCGACGTGCGAGCACTACGAGTCGTCCACGCCCTACTTCCCGCTGCGGGGGTTGCTGCGAGGGCTGCTGGGCATCGCCCCCGACATGCCCGACACCGCGGCCGCCTCGTGCCTGCGCGACGCCGTGGACCGGGTCGCACCGGCAGTGGCGCCGTGGGTCCCCCTGCTCGCGTCGGTGGTCGACGTCCCCGTGCCCGACACCGAGGAGTCGGCGCAACTCGACGAGCAGTTCCGCCGTCCCCGGCTGGCGTCGGCGACCACCGAGCTGCTGGGCGCGCTCGTGAGCGCGCCCATGCTCCTCGTCGTGGAGGACGCCCACTGGATGGACGAGGCGTCCGCCGACGTCGTGCGCCACTGGGCGACAGCGGTGAGCGGCCGGCCCTGGGTGGTGTGCGTCACCCGCCGGGACGAGGCCACCGGGTTCTCGGCGCCACGCGAGCCGGCGGTGGTCCTCGTGGACCTCCTCCCCCTCGACGGCCAGGACGCCGCCGAGCTGATCCACCTGGCCACCCGGGACTCGCCCATCGCGCCGCACGCCATCGCCGCGCTGGCGGAGCGTTCGGGCGGCAACCCGCTCTTCCTGCGCGAGCTGGTGGCGAACACGCGGGCCGACAAGGGCCTCGGTGACCTGCCGGACTCGGTCGAGGCGGTCATCGCGGCCCGCATCGACCAGCTGCACCCGCTCGACCGGAACCTGCTGCGGCGCGCCTCGGTCCTGGGCCGGTCGTTCCCGGCCGGGCTCCTCGGGGCCGTCGTCGACGACTCCCCCGCCGTGACCGACGACCGCTGGCAGCGGCTGGGCGAGTTCCTGCAGCACGGCCCGGACGGCACGGTGACGTTCGCCCACGCCCTCATCCGCGACAGCGCGTACGACGGCCTGCCCTTCCGCCTGCGCCAGCGACTGCACGCCCGCGCCGGCGACACCATCCGCGCCCAGGCCGGTGACGCCGCCGACGACCACGCCGAGCTCCTGTCACTGCATTTCTTCCATGCGCACCGCCACGCGGAGGCGTGGTCGTTCTCGCACGTGGCCGCGGAGCGCGCCCGCGCCGTCTACGCCAACATCGAGGCGGCGGAGTTCTACCAGCGCGCGCTCGACGTCGCCCGGCACCTGCCCGAGGTGGGCCCCGATGCCGTGGCCCGGACCCTCGAGGACCTCGGCGACGCCCAGAACCACGCCGGCAACTACCTGGCGGCCGAGGCCGCCTACCGCGCCGCGCGCCGCCACATCCACGGAGACGCCGTCGGCCAGGCCCGCGTCGTGCTGAAGCTGGCGCGCGTGATGGGCTGGCTGGACCGGTACTCGGCCGCGCTGCGGTGGATCACCCGCGGGTTGCGCACCATCGAGGGCGCCGAGGGCCCCGAGGCCGCCGCCCAACGGGCCCAATTGCTCGCCTGGTACGGGCGCTTCTGCCAGGAGGAGGGGCGCCACGCCCGCGCCATCACATGGTGCAACGCCGCGGTCGCCGAGGCCGAGGCGGCCGGCGAGCGCGACGCCATGGCGAACGCCCTGAAGGTCCTCGACTGGGCGCACATGGACCTGGGCCGACTCGAGGAGCCCACCAACTGGACGCAGGCCCTGTCGCTCTTCGAGGAGCTCGGGGACCTCACCGGGCAGGCGAGCGTGCTCAACATGCTGGGCGGGTTGGCGTACTTCCGCGGCGAGTGGTCGCGGGCCCTGGAGCTGTACCGCCGCGCCCAGGCGATGGTGCGTCGCACGGGCAACTCCGTGATGGATGCCTTCTACATGAACAACATCGGGGAGATCTCGCTCGAGCAGGGCCGGCTCGCCGAGGCGGCGGAGCTGTTCACCGAGGCGTGGCGCATCTGGCAGGCCGCCGGCTACCGCTCGGGGGCCGCCTCGGTGCGGGGCCTGCTGGCCCGGGTGGCGTGCGGCGAGGGTCGCTTCGACGAGGCCATGGCACTGTTCGCGCAGTCGTTGCAGGAGTCACAGGGCGTGGGCGGCCACGTCGAGGTGCTCGACACCAAGGCCAGGATGGCCGAGTGCGAGCTCCTCGCCGGCCGGCCCGACGCCGCCCGACGCCTCGTGGAGGAGGCGCTCGAGGAGGCGAAGACCCTCGGCGGGGTGTCCGCCCAGCACCCACTGCTCCTGCGGGTCCTGGGGGCCGCCCTGGCACGGACGGGCGACCTCGACGGGGCGCGCCGGGCGCTCCGGGAGAGCCTGGGTGCCGCCCAGACGCGGGGGGCCGACTACGAGCGGGCCCTCACCCTGCGGGTCGTGGCGCGCCTCGGCCACGGATCGGGGCCGGCGGCCGGAGCGGCCGAGCAGAGCACGGCGGCCGGGACGGCCGA
>Ga0307374_10012582_pt1 | contig 11840 bp, 14 predicted proteins | sample OX3MG_FD_202532 | JGI IMG/M metagenome (GOLD analysis project Ga0307374, IMG submission 202532) | Soil microbial communities from Risofladan, Vaasa, Finland - OX-3 | ecosystem: Environmental > Terrestrial > Soil > Coastal area > Acid sulfate soil | place: Finland: Risofladan, Vaasa | collected...
TGACGAAGTCGACCGCCGAAAGATCGCCCGTCGAACCGGCGGCTAATCCCCGCAGGCCGCCGAGAGTAGGCAGGTCGGCGTCGCAGGGATGGATTTCCAGCTCCCTTACGTCCACCAGCTTGGGAAAGAGCTGGTCGGCGTAATAGTACACGATCCCGCGGACCGTGACGTTCCGCCTGATCGCCCCAGCGAACCTGCGGCAACATGCTCTCGGGAAAAACGCACGTGATGGCAAGGTGCTGCGTCAAACCTCCAGGCCAAATTGGCCGGCGGCACCAAGGTTGCCATAGGTGAATCGGTTCAGGAACCGGAAGCACGCGATTCCATCAAAGCCGGTTGGCGCGGCCTGCAATCCAATCGCCGAAACAATCTCGTCGAAGCCCAGGCGCGGAATCCCAACTCGCAGCGCGTAGCACGGATAGGATCCGACGTAAGCACCGCCCAATATGACCGGCTTCATCGGAGTTCCGCCGCACAGGCGGCAGTCTTGCTCGTCCAGTAGAACTTCGATGCCCCGAGCGCAAACTGCCGGCGCCGGTATCGGCGATGAGGCGGCGCACGACCTGTTGCGCGCCCTGCGCCAAGCTGAGGGTCACTTCGATCATCGGCCGGCCTCGCGACAAGGCCCATTGAACGCGCGGCATCAGGAGAGCGCCCAGATTTCATCGACAACGTCGTAATCGCGCCCGACCTCGACGCCAAACGTATTGCTCGGATCGGGTTCTACCTGGTGCAAGCGGGAAACCATCTCGTTCAAATCATTTGCGACTACGGCTATTTGCCCGTTGGCGATGCCGACGAACTTGCCGGCATAGACGGAATTTGGGTCGATCCGGCCTTCCTCGGCCAGCTTGTCAGCCAATTCGCGGTTCAATTCTTGGACGGTTTTCGAGATTGCCATAGCGTGGTTCGTCGCGTGATCGCTATTCAATTCTAACCCGTTGGCTGATGAGCGGCCAGCCCTTCCGCGGCGCTACGGTCGGGCCGCTGCCAAGTCCTCCGCAGCCGGTCGGCTCGCTCGTCAAAAGTCGCCTCACCGACTTCCTTCTGGCGTTGGCGGAAAGCTTCAATCGCCTGCCCGTCGGCCACAGATAGCTCAATGGGCTCCAGCGAGTCGTACCAAGCGATCCAGTCGGCGATTGCTTCCGGGGTGTCCTGCCAATCGGACTCGCTGAGGCCGAATGTCAATGGGCTTTCAACGGGCCGGACAACCACCCGGCTCCCGTCGGGAAGAACCGCCGGCTCATCGAGAACGACGCAGCCGTTCTTCACGATTCCAGTGATGGCGAGCATAAAACTGCTCCAATGCCGCCTTCCGGGGCGACCAGCGCTGATTGGCCGCGTATCTCACCCGATGGATCGCCCTAGGCGAATTCCATCATCCCGCGCGTTCGGTTGGCGATGCAATCCCGCTTATATGCGAAGGAGGACGCCTCATGGCTGCTGACTTTGCGACCGACAATGAACGCGACGGAACCCATTTCTGGGTTGATTGCCCGGGCTGCGGGTACGGGGGCAGAATCGGCCTGCCGCTCGATTATCCGGCCGAGGTGGTGGTTTGCCCGAAGTGCCGCGAAGGCGTGCGAGTCAAGCCGCAAGACCGCGTGCTGTGGCGGCCGGCTGACGCGATGGAGTTTCTGCGCCGGCGGTTTCCCGGCGTCGATTGGGACGCGAACAACCCGCCATCGAGCGCAACATTCGACCAAGCCGGATTGCGCGCCGACACCAACCCACAGCGTCAGCGAGCCGTTGCACGTGCGAGTCGCCGCAGCGGGGAAACTCGCTCGCGCGGCGGTAGTCGCCCCGGCGGACCGCGGAGAGCACCTCGCTCACGCTTCGGGTTACTGTCCGGGATCACGGATGCTGTTTCGCGCGCACTCGATAACCACTTCGTGCAAGCAGCGCTGATGTTGGCGGCTGGCGTGCTTCCGGTGGCGATCGTGTTGCTGACGCAACCGGGCCAGCCAGCGCAGCAAAGCGGCGCGCAGGTCGCCGACGCCGCGCCCCGCTCCGCGCCAAAGGCAACTGCCCCCGAGCCGAAGGCCGCACCAACGCAGCAGGCGCCGGCCGGTATGAATCCGCGCGGAGCGGCGGCTGCCGATGCCGCCGCGGCGGACACGCGCGCGACCGATGAGGCCACACCGCGCGGAAGTCCACCGACGCCGCCTGAAAGCGCGCCGCGCGAAGACCCGCCCCTGCCCTTCGCGCCGGACAGCCCGCTCACGCTGAAGCGAACCCCGGCCGACATCGTGCGGCTGTTTTTGGATGTTTACGACCCCGGTGCAGAGCAGGTTGACGGCGGCGACAAGAAAAGCGCGAAACCAATCATGAAGCGGATCGCCGCCATGGACGCGCCGAACGCCGAATGCCTGATGTGCCGGGCCAAGGCCCACGCATTTCTCGGCGATTTTGCCCCGGCCTTCGACGACGCCAGCCGCGCGATTCAACTGGCGTCGCGAGACGCCCGAACATGGCACACTCGGGCCATGATTCTCGCCGATGCCGCGCGGGTCCCCGAAGCACTCAACGACATCCATCTCGCCGTCGTGTTGGCCAAATCAGGCCGCTACGAACCGCAGTATGTGAAGGAAGTGACCGACTACGCGGGGCGACTGGCGAAACGGGCCGATAAGGAGCGGAACCCTCACCTGGCCTCTCCCGCAGGGAGAGGGAATGCGGGAAGACCGGCAGCCGCCGACTCGGAGAGCGTGCAGCTCGATTTGCTCGCATCGCAGTGCTATCGGCGGGGCGTCGCACACTTCAAGCAAGGCGCTTATGCGGACGCCGTGTGGGAGTTCAGCGAGGCCATCCGCTCTAAGCCCGATTTCGCCGCGTCGTATCACTGGCGGGCTGTGGTGTTGATCGAGGTGCGACAATTCGGCGCCGCGCTGGCGGACATGAACCGTTCGCTTTCGTTGCGGCCCGCGAATCCCGCCGCTTTACACGCGCGCGCCGTGCTGCTCGACCGCCTTGGCCGCTACCGCGAGGCATACGCCGACATCGTCGAGGCGCTTCGCCTGTCGCCGGGCAATCTCGATTACCTTAAGTACCTGAGCCGTCTGCGTGCGAGAATCGACGCGCGCAGGATGCAAAGCGCAGACCTGTCATGGACGCTCTCGATGAAAGATCGCGCATCGTCCCCTGCGGCAGTTCGCGCCGCTGACCTGCTCGCAATCCGGGCGTCGCGGCGCCATGATTAACAAAAGGGGCGTCACTTTTTATCGGCGTCATGATCGGTCCGGGCTTCTATTCGCCCTGCAGATAACCCAGGGTTCCGCTGCGCTGCGCCCTGGGCTGTCGAATACGACCCGCGTCGGGGTCGTCGATGCGTGTATCAGCCAAACGGCGGCAGCCAGACAATCCGACTTGAGGCAGCCTCCGCGCCTTGCGATATTGAATGGCTGGGGCGGAATTGCCTTCGGGCGACAAGAGAGGTTGACGATGACGAAGACCGTTCATGGCGTGGTACGCGGCAGGACCATCGAACTCGTGGAAGATCTCGGCGTGGCAGAAGGCCAGCAGGTCGAGCTCCAGGTGCGGATCATGCCGCAGCGTGAAGAGTGGGGCGAAGGCATCCGTCGCTCGGCCGGCGGCTGGGCCGACTGCCCAGAGATGGACGCCATCATGGAACAAATCCAGCAAGAGCGTAAGCTGGAACGCCGCCCACAGTTGGAACGTGAATGAGCCACCTTCTGGACACGACCTGCTCATCGACGTGCAGGTGCTCGGTTTCGACCTCGCCTGCGCCGAGCAGTTTGGCAAGGTTCGGGGCAGCCTCTTTCAGAAGGGCATTTCGATTCCTACTGCACCTGTTCCAGACAGTCTGGTCGCCGACGCACTGATGCCACGAATTTCAGTTTCGCATATCGCAACGCTTGTTTTTTCATTCGCGGGTCTGCTGACGTCGGCCACAGTCGGTCAAGCCGCAGGGAAGCGGGGGGACTACGAGCAGCACGCGCTCACGCACGCGGGCGATGCCGGCCGCGGCCGAGCGCTGTTCGCCGACGAAAAACTCACCAAGTGCGCCCTGTGCCATAAGGTGCAAGGCCAAGGCGGCGACGTCGGTCCCGACCTTTCGCACATCGGGGGCAAGTTCGACCGGCCGCACCTCGTCGAGTCGCTGCTGGAACCCTCGCGGCAGATCGTCGAAGGCTTTCGCACCAGCGTGATCGCCACCGTCGACGGCCAAACGTTGACGGGCATCGTTCGCGAGCAGTCGGCCGAAACGATCGTGCTCTTCGACGCGGGCGGCGTGAAGCACGTCGTGCCCGCCGCCAAGGTCGAGCACCGCGAAACAAGTCCCGTCTCGCTCATGCCGCAGGGACTGGAAGAGTTGCTCACGCGCGAGCAATTCACCGACCTGATCGCTTATCTCGATACGCTTCGGGCAGACAAAAACGCTCCGTTTGGGGCGGGGACCTTCCAGGGCAAAATCCTGCGGATTAACCCGGACGGCACGGTTCCCGGCGACAATCCCTTTCTGGCCGAAACCAAGGGCAAGTACGCCGCGATCTGGGCACGCGGGCTGCGCAATCCGTTTACCTTCGCCGTCCGCCCATCCAGCGGCGAGCTATTCATCAACGACGTGGGCGGGAAGTTCGAGGAGCTCAACGTCGGCCTGCCGGGCGCAAACTACGGCTGGCCCGTCGTGGAGCATGGCCCGACCAGCGACGCGCGCTTTCGCGGCCCGGTCCACTGGTATCCGCAGGCCTCGATCTCGGGCGGCGCCTTTGCACCGGCCGACTCGGGCTGGCCAACTGCCTACCGCGGGCGTTACTTCTTTGCCGATTTCGTTCACGGTTGGATCCGATCGCTCGATCCCGACCATCCCGAGAGCGTAGCCACGTTCGTCAGCGGTCTGCGCCGGCCGGTCGACCTGCGCTTCATGCCCGACGGCCGGCTGCTCGTGTTGCTGCGCAACGCCTGGGTGATCGACGACAAGTTCCAGCCGGGCACCGGCACGCTGCTGCAAATAAGACCGGCTTATTCCTCGTCCGGCCGCGACTGAGGCGACTTGAACAGCGGACCCTTGCTGCCGCCCATGCCGCCGCGCAGCTCGCTTTCCGGAATGCTCGACTTGCCGGCCGCCGCGGGCGCCGCTTCGGCATGCGCCTCTTCGGCCCACTCCACACGCTTGCGGCTGAGGCCGATCTTCCGCTCGTCGGCGTCGACGCGCAACACCTTCACCTCGATCGTGTCGCCCAGCTTGACCACGTCTTCCGGGTTCTCGACCTTGTGGTCGGCCAGCTCGGAGATGTGCAGCAGACCCTCCAGGCCGTTTTCCAGTCCGACGAAAACGCCGAAGTTGGTGAGCTTGGTCACCGTGCCCATCACCACTTGACCCGGCTGATACTTGTTGGGAATGTCGGTGGCCCAGGGGTCGTCGTTGAGCTGCTTCAGCCCCAGCGCGATCCGCCGCCGCTGCTGGTCTACCGAGATCACGCGGCACTCGACTTCCTGGCCCTTCTCGACCATTTCGCTGGGGTGGCTGATCTTGCGGGTCCAGCTCATGTCGCTGACGTGCAGCAAGCCGTCGATGCCCTCTTCGATCTCGATGAAGGCGCCGTAGTTGGTGAGATTGCGGACCACGCCCTTGACCAGCGTGCCCGGTGCGTAGCGCTCGGCCACTTTGTCCCAGGGGTTGGTCAGGGTCTGCTTCATGCCCAGCGAGATCTCTTGCTTCTCTTTGTTGATGCCCAGCACGACGACTTCGATCTCGTCATCGATGTGGACTAACTCGTTGGGGTGCGTGATGCGCTTGGTCCACGACATTTCGCTGATGTGGACCAGCCCCTCGATGCCCTCTTCGAGCTTGACGAAGGCCCCATAGCTCATCACGTTGACCACGGTGCCCTTGACGCGCGTGCCGACCGGGTATTTGCCCTCGACGTCCTGCCAGGGGCTGGGATGCTTTTGCTTCAGACCCAGCGCGATTTTTTCTTTCTCGCGGTCGATGTGCAGGATCATGACCTCGATTTCCTGGTCGATGGAGACCATCTCCGAGGGATGCCCGATCCGCTTGTAGCTCATGTCGGTGATGTGCAGCAGGCCGTCGATGCCGCCCAAGTCGACGAACGCGCCGAACTCGGCGATGTTCTTCACCACGCCGCGGCGCAACTGGCCGACTTCCAGCTCGCGCATCAGGCGGGCTTTCTTCTCGGCCCGCTCGCTCTCGATCAGCGCGCGGCGGCTGACCACGATGTTCCGGCGTGCTTCGTCGATCTTGAGCACCATGCACTGGATGGTGCGGCCGATATAGTCGCCGATGTCGGGCGGGCGGCGGATATCGACCTGGCTGGCCGGCAAAAAGACGTTGACGCCGATATCGACCAGCAGTCCGCCCTTGATCTTGCGGGTGGCGACGCCGGTGACGACGTCGTTCTCGTGAACCGAGGCCATCACGTCGCGCCAGGCCTTGATCTTTTCGGCCTTGCGTTTGCTGAGCGAGACCATGCTGGCCTCGTCGAGGCCGGCTTGGATGTCTTCGATGTCTTCAATCAGCACTTCAATGGTCTGACCGGGCTGGGGCGGCTCTTCGTCTTCGTCCCACTCGTTGAGCGGGATCATGCCTTCGCTCTTATAGCCGACGTCGACCAGCACCTGGTCGCCTTCGACGCGCAGGACGCGGCCCTGCACGATTTCGTTCAGCGAGAAGGCGCCGCCGCCGCCCCATTCGATCTGTTCGGGATCGGTGCCTTCCAGCGCCGCCGTCAGTTCTTGTTCCCAGTCTTGTTCGTTGAGATCGAGTCCTCGGATCAGATTTCGGTTAACCATGAAGTGCCAATGTTCGACCGCGTCGCCGGCCCGTTGGGCCGGGGAGGGTGAGTGCGGCCAGGGGGTGTAAGTATGCTTGTAAAACGGCCTTTCTTCCCGCCGGCCTCCCGCGCGGGAGGCAAGTTTGCGGCTGGCGAAAGAACCAATCAGTATAGCAAATGTATCGGGTGCCACAATGCGAGACCATCGCACCCAGGCGGCAAAGCCTGACCGCACCCCTCGACCGCGAAACTCGCCGGTCAAATTGGTCAAAACCGACGAGTTGTGATAGCGGAACGCCGGCGGGGCCGTTATATTCAGCATAATTGGCGCGGCCCGCATGAGGGCCGCTGGCCAAGGAGTTGTGCTCAATCAGTCCCGTATCGAGACGAACCATGGCGCGTAAGATCATCAATCGAAAAGAGTTGCGGCGTGCCGGAGAGGCGGCGGAAAGTGCCGGCGCGGCGGCCAAAGACGCCCCGGCGAAGAAAGTCCCGGTCAAGCGGAAGCCGCGCACGAAAACGCCCAAAGAGGTCCGGCTGAAGGCCTACTGGGATGTCGTCAATCAGTCCATGAAACGGGTAGCGCGGTTCGAGTATAGCGAACGAAAGCAGGCCGACAAGAAAGCGGCTGAGCTGACCGTCTCGCAAAAGTCGCCCCACTTCGTTCAGCCCTCCAAAGAAGCGATCACGGAATAGGCCGCACGTCCTGGCCGCTGCCCGTTGACGCCATGTGGACGATCGCTCATCGCGATTGAAAAGCAAGCCCGCGTGTGGCGGACGGGTCAAAAGCCGGGGTTGTATCGCCGCAGCATTTCGCGACCGGCCACCGCCGGCTCGTCATCAGGAGACCACGGCCCGCCGACGTCGTCCAGTTCCCAGTAACAATGCCGCGCGTAAATCTCTTCCGGCGACATTTCGGGACTGACGGAATCAAGCGCAACGTTTTTGCTGCCCGAAAGGCCCACGCCAGTTACCGGCCCTTCATAGAAGGCCCGATAGCAGTATTTGAAGAGCCAAAGTCGCCGGCGGTCGTTGGTCGGTGGCCAGTACAGCTCTCCTCGAGTGTCAAAAATCTCGATCTCATCGGGTTCGCAGCCAAATTGCGTCGGAAAAGCGAGCCAGAGACAGAGGTCGGCTTCTGCGCGGAAATCCGCCGACCGCGCGATCTCTGGAATCAACTCAGGGTGGGCAAATTCCTCCAGGTATTGGCAGGCCTCTCGCGAGCAGAGTCGGTCGAGGCAAAAGCGGGCCAATGTTTGCATTGCGGACGGGCTGCCGGTGCTGGCGGCGGCGCGCGCGGCAGCGAGCTGTACTTCGCGGCCCTCGTGGTCGAGGCCGAGCGCGATGAGCCCGTCGCGTGAGTCGGCACGCAGGTAGAGCAAGGCCATCGCGGCCTCTAAAGCGATGGACCAAGAATCGGCGCCGGCCCGCAGCCAGTCTTCGAATAATGAACGCCCCCGCTCGTTGTCGAACGGGTGCTCCGCAAGGCGACCACCTTCCGCTAGCCCGGATGATTCACCGGCCCCCGAACTTGGCGCGCAGACTGCGCGAACACCAACCCGAAGCGCAAGCGAGCTAAGTCCGTTGCTGATCCTCGCTTGCGCTTCGGGTTGGTGTGGGCCGGTGAATAATCCGGGCTAGCCGATTCGCAAGTTCGAGCAGGTGGACCGCGAGGGCGCCGTCAGGCAGAGAATCGCTCAGCCTTTCGCACACGAACTTGCCAAGCGCTTCGTTCTCCGCGCACGCCTTAAAGACGGCGGTCCAGCCGTCGCTATCCGCAAACAGGCCGCTTTGAATCGCTGTCAGCAATCGTTCGACGCCTTCTTCGGATTGAACGACCACGAACACTTCAAGCATGGCAAGCAACTCTTCGTGGTAATCATTGGCTGAACGCGCAAGAAGCTCGTCGAAGAGTTCCAGCAACTGCGGGACGCCCTCGCAGACGAAGACCTTGGCGGCCTTCGTGGTCGCTGGCTTGCAGAACATACACACGAGAACCTGCAGGGGCGAGACGATGGCCCGAAAGTCGCCTTGATCCGAAGGCCGAAAATCGGCCGCATCTCTGAGCTGGCGACAGAGCCAGCGCGCGTCTGCCGCACGCCGCACCGACATCTGCGCCAAGCTACCTGCGGCCTGGACCGGGCCGGTCCTCAAATACCGCTTAAACAAACGCTGTATCGGCGAGAACATTGCTCAATCCGTTCATGTACGGGAAACCATTCACGGCGGCCAATTGGTTCGCTCAGTCGCAACCAGTTCAACCACGCCGCAAGCCGCGCAGCGGCGACCGCGCAACAAGTAGGCTTCGTTCTGCGGAACGTCCTGGATGCCTTGCTTAAACGCGGTCAATGGGTTCGTGGCCGTGGGCGCGCCAGACACGACGAATAGCAGTAGCGGCTCCCACGGTGTGCCGCTCAATAAGCCGAGAGCGGTCGCGAACCCGACTTCCATTTCCCCGCCACATCGGTAGCAGCGTGGTCCGTTTAGCACTTGATTGAACAAGGCTCGATCTCCCATTGCCATCTTCCGCAGGCAGCCGAACGCGGCCGTCACTGCTCTCGCTCCACGAGCAGCACGCGCATCTCGCGTGCTTCTTCGGCGAAGGTCAAGCCAGTCTGGCTATCGTTCGCCCACGCTCGGCCGTTTCGCTTCCGATCGGCAGTGGGCGCTTCATCAACAGTGCCACCACGCCGTACGCTGCCCCTTCCAGGTCGCGGAGGGCGTGCTCGATGCGTTCGAGTTGTCCGAGCTTGCTCGACCATCGACCCTTTGACGACTGCCTGGCGGCATGGGTCGGCACTCCCGCCGCGTTAGCGAAGAAAGCGATCTTCTCATATCCAATCTCCACTCCTTCGTGCTTGCAGGTCGCATAGCCAAGCGTTGCAAAGGCAGCTGCGACCGCCCCTAACGTTTCTTCACGCGGTACGCCGCTCGGCCAATAGACTTGCTGCGGATCACCGCTCGGCCACCACCACGCGTCGGTCACTCCAGCGGCCCAAGCGAGGCAGTTGTAACTCGGATCGGGCGGAGCCGTTACCTGATACGGACTGCCTCGGAGCCCGGGGAAAAGGTCTTCAAATCGCGTCACCATTGGTAGCCGTGCTCGCGGCCCCAGCGCAGCCAAGCTTCGCTCATCTTGGCAACCTTTCCGCCGTCCCCTGGCGACACGGGATCGGCGCGAGTGATTTCAGGAAGCGCCCACACCCAGAGCCTCGGTCGTTCTGCAAGATCCTGCAGCATGAATGGAATCACTGCGTCTCGCATGCTGATGATCTCACGGAACGCTGGATGGTTCACGATGGCCTCGTGGGACGAAAGATGGCCCGTCTCGCTTATCCAAGCGGCTTCCAGCCGCCGAAACCTCTGCTCAATCGTTTCCGTTGGGGATGTCGCCGAGAGTTGGTTGAGTGGAACCGAAGCCATACATCGTTCTCCTAGACCTGAATCCGAATCGCGCGTCGCATTACCAATTATATCCGCGGCTTCGCCTGGCTGCTCCCCGCTTTTTCGCGTGGCCTTCGCCTTGACCGCTTTCTCCTGCTAACATGTTGATGGTATCCGTCCGGCGTCCCGGATCCAACTGTCACTCATCCTTCATCCCTGAATCATCCCCGCCATGTACCTGAAACTCGCCAAACGCGTTCTGCTCGAGACCGACAAGCGGCTGGTGTGGAAGCTGGCCTGGAACATGGGCTTCAAGGGAATGCGGTCGGTGCAAAAGTTCAAACGCCGACGACGACAGGGCGAGTATTTTCCGCCCTTCCTCTATATCTCCGTCGTCAATAGCTGCAATCTCCGCTGCCAAGGGTGCTGGGTCGATGTGGCCGCGCCGCAGCAGACCCTCGACCTGGCCGCCATGAACCGCCTCATCGGTCAGGCCAAAGCGGCCGGCAACAGCTTCTTCGGCATCCTGGGCGGCGAGCCGTTCATGCATCCGCAGCTTCTTGAGATTCTCGCCGCGCATCCGGATTGCTACTTTCAGGTCTTCACCAACGGCCATCTGATCACCGACGAGGTGGCCAAAGAGTTGCGGCGGATGGGCAACGTCACGCCGCTGGTCAGCGTCGAAGGGAGCGAGATCGTCAGCGACCAGCGTCGCGGCCGGCTGGGCGTGCTCAGCAAGACGATGACCGGCCTCGACAACTGTCTGGCCAACAAACTACTGACCGGCGTCTGCACCAGCCTCTGCCAGACCAATATCGACGACCTGCTGAACGAAGCCTGGGTCGACCGGCTGATTTCGATGGGCGTGATGTATTGCTGGTTTCACGTCTACCGGCCCGTCGGACCCGACGCGAACCCGCAGCTTGCCCTCACGCCCGAACAGCAACGCCGGGCAAGGCAGTTCGTCGTCGACATGCGGGCCAAAAAGCCGATCGGCATCATCGACGCCTACTACGACCATCGCGGGCAGGCGCTGTGCCCGGCGGCCACCGGCATCAGCCATCACATCAACCCCTGGGGCGACATCGAGCCTTGCCCGATCGTGCAGTTCGCCAAGGAATCGGTCCACGACGAGCGTCCCTTGCGCGAGACGTTTCGGGAGTCGGCGTTTTTGCACGACTTTCGCGAACTGGCCGCTTCCGCCACGCGGGGCTGCATCGTGCTGGAGCGGCCCGATCTCTTGCAGCAGCTTGTGGTGAAGCACTCCGCCCGCGACACCACCGCGCGGCAGCAAGCCGCGGCCGAGCTGGAGGCGATGCGGCCGCGGCCTTCGCAATACGATCCGGGCCACGAGATACCCGAAAAGAGCTGGTTCTATCGCTTCGCCAAGAAGCACTGGTTCAATGACTTCGGCGCGTATTCGGTGATGGAGGCTGAGAGGCACGTCGAAGGTAGTCCAGGGAAGGATGAGAGATGAGGGATGAGGGATGAGGGATGATCGCAAGCGTCCTGAACCCTGAACCCTGAACCCCTCCCGGATGAGAGATAAGGGATGAGCGCAAGCGTCGCGCGACGGCCATCCCTCATCCCTCATCCCTCATCCCTCATCCCTCATCCCTCATCCCTCATCCCTCATCCCTCATCCCTCATCCCTCATCCCTCATCCCTCATCCCTCATCCCTCATCCCTCATCCCTCATCC